>Ga0265316_10006737_pt1 | contig 10949 bp, 12 predicted proteins | sample 4522metaG_FD_202092 | JGI IMG/M metagenome (GOLD analysis project Ga0265316, IMG submission 202092) | Rhizosphere microbial communities from Carex aquatilis grown in University of Washington, Seatle, WA, United States - 4-5-22 metaG | ecosystem: Host-associated > Plants > Roots > Rhizosphere >...
ATAAGGCCGTAACTGTGCGCAAGGTCAGTGAGTGTTTTTAAATAAGTCCTGGAACTTGCACCGGGGAAAGCACTGCACTCATCGATAAAAACCCCGTCTACGCGGTCAATTTCAGCCATTTTTCTGATGAGGGTCTGATTCGTTCCCAGGGTATACCACTTACGGTCGAGGCTGCCTTTACTTCCTGATTCTTCATATCCGGCAGTAATATAACCGATAATTTTAATCCCGGCAGTTTTGTATGCAGCCATGTTTTGGAAAATATCAGTCCCTGAAATCTCACTCCAAAGGCCATGAGGAGCATTAATAATCACGTATTGCGGTTTTACGCTTAAGATACGGGCATCAATTAGCGGAGTATGAATACCGTAAAATATTAAATTAATCCGCAACATTGTCCTGCTTCTTACTTTAATAAATTGACAGGTTTATCTACCTCCTATTATGCCACGCCGTTTTGTTTTTATCACCTTCAATCCGAATGAATAGGTAATATTTTTAGACAAATTGCGCAATGTTACGAATATCAATATATACAGAATAGAATCATGATTAGAATGGAGTCTTAGCTCTGGAGGGAATAATGAAAATATTGGTAACCGGGGGAGCGGGGTTTATCGGCTCTCATGTTGTGGATGCTCTGGTCAAGCAAGGCGATGAAGTAGTTATAATCGATAATTTTAGCACCGGATTTGAAAAGAACCTGAACCCCGCTGCCAAACTTTACCGCTTAAGCATTTGTGACACTGCGATTGATAAAATCTTTGAACGGGAAAAACCGCAAGTAGTAATCCACCTGGCGGCTCAAACATCGGTTATCCGGTCAATAAACGACCCGACATTTGATGCTAATGTCAATATATTAGGCAGTTTAAACGTTATTTCTAATTGTGTGAGAACCGGTGTACATAGAATAGTCTATGCCTCCTCCAGTGCTTTATATGGAACACCTGAATATCTGCCGGTGGATGAAAAACACCCGGTGAAATCCCTCTCACCATATGGTATATCCAAACATACCGTGGAACATTATCTATTTCAAAACCAAACGCTTAATGGACTTTCTTTTATAGTGTTAAGATACGCAAATGTATACGGACCAAGACAAAATCCCCGTGGAGAAGGCGGAGTCGTGGCAATATTTGCCGGCAAGATGCTGAGTGGTGAGCAGCCGACCATATATGGGTTGGGGGATAAATCCAGGGATTATGTTTATGTCGCCGACGTCGTTCGCGCTAATATAATCGCCGCCGGGTCAGATGAGACCGGAATTTTCAATATCGGTACGGGGGAAGAAACTACGGATAAAAAGGTATTCGAACTTATAAGCCGGGCATGTAATTATGATGGGGTTCCTTTTTATGCGGCGGAACGAGCAGGTGAGATCAAAAAGATTTATCTTGATAACAGCCGCGCCGTAAAAATATTAAAATGGAATCCCGGAGTACATGTTACAGAAGGCGTTCCCACTACAGTTGCTTATTATAAGCACGAGTTAATACCATTGGCGGCGTAGTGAATTTCTAAATTTACCTTTCTTCTAATTCATGCAACACAAAAACCGGCTAAAGAATTTCAACTCATTAGCCGGTTTTTTACATCATTATCGAAAATACGTTAGTACCAGTCAGACTGCAGATCTCCTGATATTTATGCCGCTACCTTCTCGCCAAAACCGGCAACGGTATTTATCTCATCAGGAGTGCGCATTTTTTCTGCCATCCGTTCTCCGGGCCTCAAACCAATATAATTAACCTTGGTCTGTTCGTTCCCATATAATTTAAGCGTCTTTTCCAGGAGTTCTTTCAGGACTACCGGCTCTCCACGCGGTGTGAAATATATTTTGCCGTTTTCTCCCCGGGCAAGCACGGCAATATATAGTTGTGTCACGCCCTCAATTGAGGTATAAAATCGCAGCATGTCAATGTCGGTTACCGATACTTCATTGAATTGTTTTATTTGATTCTTCCAGATATCCAGTACGCTGCCGGTGGAACCCATTATATTACCCGACCGGACAATCATAAACCTGTTATTATCAGTGTCTTTTTTTGCCCGCTCCATAACCAATTTCTCAGCGACTAGTTTTGTAGCGCCATAGCAATTGCACGGTTCTACTGCTTTATCGGTTGACATTGAAATAAACGTATCCCCATGGAATGCATCCAATACATTCATGGTTCCGATAACGTTTATACTGGCTGCCTCATGGCTCTCTGCTTCACTCAGGTCTACACGCTTCATTGCCGCCAAATGAATCACGGTATCCTTGTCCCTTAGTGCCTGATTGACTGCCTGGGCATCTCTGATATCAACCATTTCGATTTTTAGCCTTTTATCAGCGCACTCCATTAACAATTGTGAGATAACTCCTTCACTTCTGGATAGTGAGGTAACCTCAATGTCGGGATACACCTTGAATAGTTCTTTAATGAGATTGCGTCCGACAAAACCGCTGCCACCCGTGACCAGTACCTTTTTCATGATAATACCCTCCTGTTAATATATTTTATGATTTAAGTAAAAAACCAAACATGTTGTATTCGTAATTGGAAAACAGCCTGATGGTAGATAAGAAACTAATCAAAAAACCGATAAAGCTGCCGACTAAAAATCCCAGCGCGCAATACCACACGTTAATAGAAACCAGGGGAATGGTTGCGAGCTCTAAGATAATTACCGCCAGGACCGCATATGTCGAAATGTTGGATTTTCCGAATATTACCAGTACCGTAGAGTTGAATATTATTACCACGAAGAATATACAACCTATAGAATAGGTTAATAATATACGTAATACCTCGGGATCTTTGTCTAAGAAAAAAACCAAAGATGCTACTAAAACCATAAGACCAATGGTAATTACCAACATCGCATTCATACTGGTCCAGTATACCTGTTTGTATTCCTCGATTCCTTTTACAATTTCACCAAAGGTGCCATTATACCGGTTATCAACAAGTGATTTTGTGCGCCTGGTAAAATATGCGGTAGTGGCGATACTGAACATAGAAATAAGGCCCAGGAAAGCTCCTTCGGTGTAAGGTCCTGTAACCGATAGCCCCTGTCCTGTTATCACTCCCTGATATACCCAAACAATGATTTTATCGACGAAAATAGCCAGAACAAAAAATATATTAAACATGATGGCGGCTGAATTTTGGGGAATTAGTTTGGTCAGTCTGGTAAACATCTTCGATAATTTATAGGAAGGATCAGGTTTTCTGAACATTATCTTTAAAGCCAGGAGGCACAACAATAATAATACTGTCGTTCCAATGGCATAACCTGCTATTGCGTATGCAGGATTATATACATATGCACCATAGGTAAATGCGAATATCGCCAGGTATGAAAATGTAAAGATAATCGCGGGGTATTTATACCGCTCTGAAGCCCAAAATGCAGAGACGACAATCCAGATTGCCGAGTACAAGAATAATAGATAAGCGAAATAGAAAAAGTCCTTTAATGAGAAGTGCAAAACATTCAGAAAATATGGAGAGACCAGAGCTGTAACAATAATAGAGAAAATGATGCTGTATATAATACCAATGTTAGTGCCTCTGCGCGCAGTTCCATCCGTATCTTTACCAGGGTCATCGATAATCCGGTAGATTAATAACTGCATACCGGCCATTCCAACCAGGCTCAAAACGATGGCGGCGATAATAGTTATCGAAAAAATATGACGTTGCTGGTCAGTTAAGGCGGTCAATTGGGTAAATAAAATAATTGAGATGACCGTCACGACGATTGAGGGTATAATAAAAAGTATCGCCTGATTTACACTGGAGCGCTTAGGTTCAGTTCTGAGTACTTCCTTCATCTCAAATCCAGCTCCGCTCATTTAACCAACCCCTTGTAAAGATTAAGGATATTTTCTGCCTCTTCTCTTATCGTATATTTTTCGCGAGCTACGGCGGTGGCCCGCTGCCCCATTTCTATTCGCAACTCTTTGTTTTCGAGTAATTTATAAATTTCCTGTGCCAACTGTTCCGGTTGACCGGCCGGAACCACATAACCAAGGCCACCTGCGAGTATTTCAGAGATACCACCCACATCGGTACAAACACAGGGCAGTCCGCAACTCATGGCTTCCAGCAGGGCATACGGCACGCCCTCGGAGTTTGAAGATAATGTAAAAACATCAACCTTGTGATACCACTCTACAGCATCGGCATGGCCAATGAATTTAAAGCGATCCGCTATCCCGAATTTTTCGACCATTGTTTTGCACTCATCATAATATGCTTCATCTTGAATCTCACCAACCACGACAAAATCGGCCGGAAACTTATCACAAACAATTTTCGCTGCTTTGATGAGCGTGGTAATACCTTTGATGGGAACAACTCTGGCAAAACAACCGACCAAGGGTCTGTGGCCATTTTTACCCTGTAAAGGAACGAACCTGTCGGTTTCTATTCCGTTTTTGATCATTACTATTTTATCCGGGTCTGCGCCGAGTTGTTTTTCGATATTCATATGGCTATGGCACGGCGGAACAATTTTATCAGCATATTTATATGAAGTTTTTACCAGTGATTCCGAAAATTTGATTAATTGCGCACGATACCATTCGGACACGTTTTGTCTGGATAATTCATCGTACCTTTCCACAAGATACAATCCTTGCTCCGAGATGACCAGGGGACTATGCCGCACCGTTTTTGCGATTGAGCCGGCATAACCGGCAAAACCGCTGCTCAGAGAGTGATAAACGTCTGCTTGTGGAATCTCCTGAATAAATTGCAAACTATCCAGAAGAATTGAATTAAGCCCGTTAAATGTCCAAAAATATTCTGCAAATGAACCTTTCTGGTAATTCTTATAGTAGGTATTTACGACAAAATCCCAATAGTCCTTTGAAGCCATCCACTCTTTGCCGACTGAAGGTAGACCCTGGAGGCGGACAATTTTTTCAAAATCCGCGGGCTCTCCATTCATAACATTCTCCATAAGTTTGACCAGAGCAGACGAGACTTTTGGGGACGCATTATTAGTTTTTGCTCCCGCTTTGGTCCTTATCAGTGGTTTTATTATTACCCGGTCCACATTTGGAAATTTCTCATATACCGGCTTCCATTTGCTTTCTTCGGTGGGCGTAATACAATAAATATCAAAAGTTACGTCTTTCAAAGCTTTGATAAGCATATGTGCCCACTCACTCAGACCACCCCGAATGATAGGATACGAGCCTTCAGCAATAATACATACCCTCATTAATTATTCACGTACCTTACTTAAAATCTCTTTATATTCATAATATGGTTGTTTTAATACTAAGTATATTCGTATGGTAGCTTACTTCGCGCTGAAAATATCACGTATTTTTAGTATAAATGTAAGTGATTCTAAGCGGCGGGATTCTGATAATGACGTTGTAGTATACAAAAGTGTGGAGGGATGTTTTGCCGGTCCGGCCTTCGCGGGAGATAAACATAAACGACGTTCGATGAAAATGTTGCTCTTGCGAGTTTTTAGGCAGGTTTTATGCAACATATTTTATAGTAATCAAGAAACGCGTTCTTGGGTTGATGATAAACCGGGTATAATTCGGTTCGTTCAAATTAATCCGGCTCCGGCCGGGTATGAAGTCATTAGTATCATATACAGAGAAGAGGCTCTGCCGCCGGTTCGATCCGAGAAACAGGATAATACACTTCTTGATATTCTTATGCCACCGAAGGCTAGCCCTTCTTTCGCCTGCCGGTGGAGCTCTTTGAGTTACTCTCTTCCCCGGCTGCCGTTCTTCTGCCTTGCTTTACCATCAGATAACGCCTCCGATCCGGGGCGATCGGTGAAATCTTCCATCGCCAGTACAATATTCTGTGTGGTACCGGTTCCGTCATAGATGCGCCGTGCATTGAGCAGCATTGTTCGTTGGCCGAGGCCGGGGAAGACATGTTCCACCCGAAATCCCTCGAATACCTTGTTTTCTTTCAGGATGCTTCTCAGCAGCGCTCTCAGTCGCGATATATCCCACTGGTGATTACCCGGGTCGTAAATGCTTTGCCTTTCGGTATCTTTTTTATTCACCCCAAATGTCGTATAGAAAATCCGGCTGGCTGAGATAACCCTCGGTTTTCATCGAGCAATAGCTGCGGATCCCGTATGGTACCGATAATACCTTGAGCATATGCTAACGCCGTCTTCATCTGATCAATATCCTCAAAATCTGCCACTACACCCTCAAAGGTATTATCGGCGGTACGGTAAGAGTGAATCCTAATGGAGTACCAATGCCCATTCTTGTAGTCATATAATGCATTTCAATAAAACTCTTATTAAAAACCGGACTTGTTTAGTTATAAAGGGAATTTCATGGTTTCACAGTTTGAGTAACCATCGCGTAGCCGGCATTTTGCCAGACAAGATATCCTCCATCCAGGACAAAAACATTCTGGTATCCGAGGACATACAACTCTTCTGCCAGTTCCAAACCGGCGGGACATCCGGGAGCACAGTATGCAATTAAAACAGCATCCTTGTCTATCAATACGGTTTCCGGGTCTACTGTTCCAGCCCATACAGAGGAGACTGGCAAGCTGATAGCACCGTAAATATGTGCTGTACTATAATCTACCAAATACCTGGCATCCAAAAAAATGGCTTGTGTTTGATCGAAAAGGCTTTTTGCAGTTACAGCATCGACATAGTAAACCCCTCCGTAGGGCTGTTTAGCTGTCGACCTTATGGCTGCCAATAGAAGCTGTTGACTTTCAGGAGTCGTGGCAGGTGTAGTAACCGTCGTCACCACAGGGGCAGGTGTAGTAACCGCGATTACCACCGGGGCAGGTGTAGTAACCGTCATCACCACCGGGACAGGTGCAGTAACCGTCGTCACCACCGGGGCAGGTGTGGTAACCGTCATCACCACCGGGGCAGGTGCAGTAACCGTCGTCACCACCGGGGCAGGTTGAACAACCGGCGTCTCCGAAGTGGGCTGAATTGCTGAACTCGTCTGGGTTACGGTTGTAGAGCAGCCGGATATGCTTACCAGTCCAATTGATAATACTACTACTGTCAGGATTACACCCAAGAATGATCTTAATTTCATGATAAGGCTCCTTTATAATTTTTATTGTGGAACACTAATTTTTTAATCAGCAACACTAAGGAAATCCTGGTTCTATCAAAAAAGAATGTAAAAAGCGAACCTAACAATAAGAGAAGATCCTCAGAGACTGCGAGCCAGTTAGCTTTTCTGACAATCCCAATGAAACAACCGCAATCTATATCAAGACCGCGTATCATACTGATTACAGCAAGACTAATAAATATCACCAACGATGCGGAAATAATAAGAGATGCCGCTCTAACTTTTACTCCTAAAATGAGAGCCAAACCTGACATTAATGTTATCCATGGAATAAAAGCGGCTGACATACCAATTATTGAAGACGGGAAAAGCCTGTAGTTGTAAATAGATGAGGCGAGTCCCATTGAATTTAAAATATGTGGTACTGCGCTATACACAAATATAACGCCGATGAAAAGTCGGAGTGTTAGATGAGTGTAATCATTATTTAGGAATTTCATAGTCATAACCCTTATTTATCTACCGGGTAACCAGCGGCTTCCCAGCCCGGATATCCTTCTACCAGGACAAAAACATTGCTGTATCCGCTTTCGGATAACCCTTTTGCCACGTCCAAAGCAAGTTCGCACTCGCCGCCATCACAGTACGTAATCAAAACAGTTTCCTTGTTTGGTAATATTTTGCCTGGATCTATCTCCCCCATTAAAAATTCTCTATCCGGCACACTGATGGCTCCGGAAATATGTCCTATCTCATATTCTTGAGCAGTTCTGGCATCTAAAAAAATGGCAGTCTTTTCATCATACAGCTGTTTAGCAGATAAAAGTTCAATAACGGAAATTCCGTAGAGCTGTTTAGCTTTCGACCTTAAATTCACCAGTTGATTCTGTTGAATCCTGGGTATCAGTGTGCTGTTAAAAGCGTTACTTAGTAATGAATAGTTCAATAATCCGCCCAGCAGAATGGCTATGGCCACAAAATATAAACAATCTTTGATTACGTGTCTCCACGAAAAGGTCGGCTCTCTACCGGAGGATTCTGAGGTGTGATCTGTTGCCGTTTGTTGCAGCTTTAACATATAACCCCGTAGTTATTGTCTTTCTCCCGGTTATTTCTAACTCATTTCACCTGACCTAACCAAGATTCGTTTACAATATCTAATTAAATTGTAGTGATACCCCTGAGCTTTAACAATCAGTGCAAGAACCTATTTCTCGCCTGGAATATTACTTAATATTAACGTCGTATTACACAGCTGTTAGCTTTTTCGGATTACGCAGTTTCTCAACAATTCATTAAACAAGAGCATCGGGACATGATATTGGTTGAACAGTCCACCTCAAATTGCTGGATAGAATTTCTAAATATCAAGCGCCAATCATGGAGAAGCGGGTAAGACTTAAAGTTGATGAAATAAAAGCGTAATCGTGGATGTGGCAATTTAATCGAATGATTGGAAACCATTTCTACGAGAATTATAATTATCCCAATTTCATTCAGACTAAAGAGGTATTGTTGACAATGGCTGCGTTTTCAAAATGGAAATGCGAAAGGTGTGGTTTTACGGTAGAGACAGGTGGACCTCATGAATTTTACCGAGATGACAATGGAGAGTTACTTCCGCATGGTCATCCCACTGTTGGGTCAGAAGAGGCTGAGGAGAAAGGAGTCAAAGGTTTTTATATGTGGGTATTGTATACAATGTGATTCTGCGAAGGTCATCATAACCCGAGAATTTAATTCTCCAATTCATAATTGGCATTGTCACATACTAGATAATAATGAAGTAAAGTCCTTTAAACCTATTTGTGGTGAATGTGGTACGAGGTTAATCCTAGATTTCTTTGAAAAACCTTGCCCGAAGTGTGGCAACATGTTTCACGGATTGGTTATAGCAGCGTTTCCATGATCCAAAATTATTTACTCCCGAATCTGTCCATTCGGGTCCAGCCTTAAAAACACATCAGAAACGGAGCTCGGTTTACCAAGTCTACAGCCTCAGATTGAATACAAACTCAAAAGTTCTGCCTATTATCACCCCAGCTCCTCCAACTTTTTGAATCTAATTTCCACCTTATGTAACATTTTTAATTTCTCGCTATTTGTCAAGGGTCACGGATTGGTCACAGATTTTTTACCGATAACTATGTCATCGAATTTGGTGGCCGTGGCTTACTGTAAAGCCGGTCAACATGACTATAAATATACAATGTCATTTTCACCGAAGCTGATGTCGCGGGGAAATTGTTTTCTTTTGTTTTCGGCAATATGTCCGAATCAAAGGTAGGTCACAATTCGTCAAATTGTTACGTTATCAACCAGTGTCCGTGCGGAATGTGACAACATTGGAAACTAGCGTGAAATTGAGTGATATTAAATGAGTTTTAAAAAACCGATTAGCATCAGTCATAAATTCTATCAAGGGCTTAATCGAGTATAGGTTGCAAGACTTCCACTTGAATTGTGAAATCCGGTCAGTGTATTGCCGGAAACCTTATAGTTACCGGTCGATGTAACACCTCCGTTCGACGCCATCGTGCATTTACCGCCGCTGACGGTATATGTGCCAGTATCAAATATCATACCTCCAATCTTCTCGGTGTAAGTGCCGTTGGAATTGAATATGAGGACAGTATTCCCAGATACCCACGACCCGACGATATTGCCTCCACTCGTGCCATTACTAAGGGACGATAAATTAGGAAGTGAAATCCAACCCATAATACTTGCAAAAACTAAAATGCCGCAAATTATGACAAAGGCCATTAGGAAGGAATTAAGCTTGTTATGGACGTGTGATTTCTGAACATTGGCAATATTGAGGGTTGTATCAGGTATGGACGACCTTAATACCGTGTATCTCACTTTATCACTACAAGATGGACACTCCATATGAACGTAGCCGTCAAGAAGTGGTGAACCGTCGGGCTGACTAAGAACTAAATCTTTCCCACACTTCGGACAGACGACATGCTTTTGTGAATCCAAGTTTAATCTTTTCCTCGCAACCATAGGTCATCCTTCCTTTAATTAAAATCCAATTGATATGGGATTGCCTAAATCAACTCATAGTGAGCTGACCTCGTCACTCTTTAGTCTTAACGCCCCAACGATATACCCTGCGGATACGATTGTCAATGCCTCAAAAACACTCTCGGACCTGAAATATCGTTGAAGATTGCCGTAAAATGTTCCACTGGAGATGCCTTTACTATGGTGCGATAGTGATGGCCATAATGACTCGTCAGCTGGCATTGTTGACAGGTCTTTTCCAAAGGCTGCCAACGAGGCTCTAATGGCAGTCAGCGCCGGTTGTGGTAGTTCCCGATGTCCCTGTTTCCCACTTTTGCCGCGATAAGTGTAATAGGCTCTGTCACCGTCAAGAATCAGATTGCCTGCTTTCATCCCTATGACTTCTGCTCTCCGGCATCCGGTTAACACCAGGGTCAGGATAATTGCGCGGTATCTTAAACCCAACGGTGAATCTGGAACAACTTCCAGAAGCTTATGCACCTGGATACCGGAAAGACCTCTGGGTGTTGAAGGAGATGTCTGGGGTCGCTGCAGTTTATCACAGGGATTGGATTGAACAATATCCATGCGATTGAGAAATCGGAAAAAAAGAGCTAATTCAGGCAATGCGGGCTCCAATGGTAATGGCCGATGGCTGCTCTGCCGGATAGTCCTGGACTGTGGGCATAAACAAAAATATCTTGAGAAGTCACATTATCCGGCTGTTTGCCGGAGCGCCCGAAGAAATCCTGCAGCATCCGCGAGTAACCTTCCATAGTCCGGTGAGAACTAGAGCACTGCTCTTTCTCGGCCAGAAATGCATAGAAGGCTCGTTGCCAACCGGTAGCAGTGTCCGCGTAAAATTAACGATTGTATTTTCGTTCATCTCAAT
>Ga0265316_10006739_pt1 | contig 10948 bp, 9 predicted proteins | sample 4522metaG_FD_202092 | JGI IMG/M metagenome (GOLD analysis project Ga0265316, IMG submission 202092) | Rhizosphere microbial communities from Carex aquatilis grown in University of Washington, Seatle, WA, United States - 4-5-22 metaG | ecosystem: Host-associated > Plants > Roots > Rhizosphere >...
CGCCTCGGCCTCTGAGCCCGTCAACATCTCGAACGAGCCGACCTTGCGGGTCGAACCACGCACTACTTCGGCAGCCGGTCCAAAATCTGGGTTCGCGATCAAGACATCACCGGTTCGAGGATGACCCGGCACCTGCAATAGATCTCGTCCGCTCGTGACGTAGGTAAAGCGGTATTGCAAGATCAGCGGACGATCTTGTTCGTCGATGAGCGCGCCGAATGGAACCAGGTTGAGCAAACCGTCCGGTGAGACGATCACGTCTCGCGCCCCTCCCAGCAACGGGCGGACTTTTCCCATCAGAGCAGCGTCGAGCTGACGTGCAATGCTTCGATATGGAGTCCCTTTGGCGAGAGCCTCACCAAAGGCGCGAATGAGTTCGTCGATCGGCTTGACCGGTCCCAGTCGGACATAGGTAGCTCGAGACCGAGCTGGTAGCACGTACGCAACGTACTCTTGCTGGGCACCTTGCTCTCTCAGCTGTTTCGGAGTCGATGGCAATGCATAGAAAAGCCCGAATTCGACGAGCGCCTGTCCCGGCTCGAGCTTACGTTGCACAGCCTCCAACGTGACCGGCTGACTCCTCGAGTCGAGCCCGGGATATTTGCGAGCCAAATCCCTTTCGAGAACATCCGCTTGCGACGCCAGCTCGGTGCTGTGCGCGTCGCTCGTAGCGAGAGACTCCCCCGGAGCGGGACCGTGCAACAGACGCGCTGCGAGCGCCTGGCGCAGCGCCCGCAAGTGATCCAAAGTCGCGAGATCGGCAGGATCTGCACGACGACGCACGCTTTGGACCGTATCGACTTGGGCGTCCACCACACGCCCCTTGCGCCTCAACAAAGTGTCGAACGCCAACCGCTGTGCCTGAGGATCGTCGGGGGCGGACACGAGATGGAGACTCAAGATCTCATACGTATCCGGAGCTAGCGTCGCAAAATAGGCACGCTTGTCTCGGCTAGCGCCCTCACCGAGCAAAGCGGTTGTGACTGTCTCTCGAATTTGAGCGGACCGCGACGCAGCGTCGACAGCGAGAGCGATCTTCTGCTGAGAACGATAAATGCCCGCCAGATTACTCAACGCTTCGGCGACGTCCGCGCTGCCATCCCCCGAGGCTTCACGCAGGATTTGCAATGCAGCCTCAGCCTCACGCTGCGCGGCCGAGTAGTCACCCACGTCACCGTAGGCGGTTGACAGATTGCTGCGTGCTTGGCCCACCGCCGGAGCCTTGACCCCGACCGTGCGCGACAAGGCGCGAATGCACGACTGAAAAAGGGGTACTGCGCGCTCGGCTTGGTCGTGGTGTCTAAAGTAGCTGGCGATGTTGCACAATAGATAGCCACCTTGGAGCGACGCATCTTCTGTAGCGCGGACGAGCCGAAGGGCTTCTTCATATCGCTGCAGTGATTGCGCGCGATTTCCCATGGCATCGTACAGCACGCCCAAAGCGCTCAGGACGCTAGCAATGCGAGAGTTGTTTCGGCCGGGCAACGATTTATAAATGTCGAGCGCACCGAGCAGCAAGGGCTCCGCGCGCGCATAGTCCCCATTTTCCTGACAAATACTCGCGAGGTTGACTTGGCTGTCCGCGAGCTCGGACCGACCAGGCTCGGTTTGCTCTCGAATCTTCAGCGCCATGTTTAAGAGGTCTTGAGCTTGCGCTACCTCGCCGTCCTCCCACTTGAGGAGCCCTAGACTATTCATGGTGGTTGCGACTTGTGAGTTCACGAGACCAAGCTTCGCCTTTCGAATGCCTAACGCCCTCCAAAACAACGGTTCGGCTTGTTTCGAGCGACCAACGGCGACTAACAAGGAAGCGAAATTGTGGAGACTCGTTGCGAGCCTCAGATCATCCGAAGGCAGCAGGCGTTCTCGAACACGCAACGCATGTTCGTATAAAGGAGTCGCCTGCGCCAAGTCTCCAGTTTGCTGGGCAACGAGCCCAAGCCCAGCCTCGCACTCCGCAACTTCCAGGCTTTCCGTGCCCAGCAACAACTGACGAATTTGAAGCGACTCACGTAACAAGCCGGCAGCATTCACGAAGTCATTGTTCGCGCGATATCGCTCCGCGAGCTCGACGTTGATGGCGGCCAGCTGAAGTACCTGCACATTGCTGGCATCATGCATCCAGCGTTTGACTCGCTCCAGCGCTCGATTCGGCGCCGACTGATTGTCGCTCGACGCATGGAGGGTTGCAAGCTGACCCAAGATCGCGCCGGTGAGTGCATCGCTAGCCTTATTGGCAGTATCTTGCCGGGTGAGTGCGGCCTCGAGGAGCGGCAATGCGGCAGCATACTCTTCACGCGCTTGAAGATCCGTCGCGCGATCCAAGAGCGCCCTCGAATCTTGCGGCGCCTCCTCTTGTGCCGAGGCGACGGCCGAAACAACGAGCAGCGCAAGGACGAGCAGATACCGAAAACGACCGTTCATAGCGAATAGAATCCAAACCTTTCAAGACAACCAAGTATATGGAGAACGACGAAAGTCGCGTTCATAACCTCTGCCAATGGCGCCGCTCTACGTCCGGTGTTAACGCGAGTCAACTTCAGTCGAGACTATTTTCACGATGCGGGGGCGGGGGCTCATGCGCGTGACCGCGACGAAACACGCTTGGTCATTTGTTTGGGTTTCGCGGATGCCGGGGACAATAGGAGTCGCGCAAGATTGGAAAAATCTTTCCATCGTCTCCGTCTACCAACTCGGCTCATTGGCCCAGAATTCATACCCCAAGAACGATCTCGACATCTTCCGATGGCTCCGCTTCACATGGTAAGAGCAGTAGTCAACATGAAGAGCATTCGGTATGCGCTGAGGTTTGCAGGAGTCTTGGTCATTGGTTGCGCATCGGGCCACGATACGATGAGAATCGAGGCGCAACAGGAAACGGATCGAGGCGTTGATCGACGTGGGGACGAGCGCGAAATTCGCGTCATCAATCTGCTTCAGAACGCAGCGCTCGTCTGCGATGTGCGATTGAAGCACGATGGTCCGTGGACCAAAAATTTGATATTGCTATCTCCCCCATGCTTCGGTCACGGGGACGCGACTGTAGTCGTCGCGAACGCCCCCGGCACCTGGCAACTCAAGGTCACGACCGACGCGGGCATCAGCCAGATTACGAACATCAACGTAGTCGGAGCCGTGACCTCAGTGACTATTCGGAACAAGTAGATCGAACAGCCAGAGACATCTGCCGGAGACGCGATTGCACTTGCTTTTCTTCGTCTGATACAGCTTTGAACAACGCCCGCGGCGTGATGTCGACTGAAAGCGAGTTCTGCTTAGCTAACGCTCTTAACTTCGGATGCGGTCCAGAAGCTGCTCCCGCTTCGGTTTGCCGGGGTCGGTGCGCGGGACTTGGGAGTCACTCAACCCCTCTCGCCCTCCGAATCTCCCGTCGCGTCATCGGCCCTCGCAACACGGACATCGCATGCCTCGGCTGCAACAGCACGGGTGGCGACGCCACGCGGGCGTTCCGTACGACGAACCAGCGCGACGCCAATCTCTGCAACGTGTGTCGCAGTTCGTCGGCGCTCTCGCTGCCGTTGCCCGACGTTGCTGCCGTGTGCCCGGCAGCGCTCAGCCCATCCAAAATGCGGGTCCGATCTGCATCCGTCTGTAGCCGTCCGAGGCACCACAAGCCGGCGTTCGAGAGCGCTCGGTAGTCGAGGTCCATGGGGTTTTGCGTTGCGACGACGATGCCGACGCCGAAGGCGCGGGCTTGTTTCATGAGCGCCACGAGGGGGCGCTTGGTGGGAGGGTTTGCGGGGTGCGGGGGAAGGAAGCCGTAGATTTCGTCGAAGACGATGAGGGCGCGCAGGAGCTCGGAGCCAGGCAGTGTGCGGACCCAGGAGAGGATTTCTTGGAGCAGGACGCCGAGGACGAGGGCGCGTTCGTCGTCGTCGAGGTGGGCGACGCTGACGATGACGATGGGGGTGCGCGCAGCGCGCGGTGTGAGCCAGTCGGCGACGTCGAGGGTCGCGCCCTGGCGCCAGTTGGCGAAGGTGGGGGAGGCGAGGAGGTTATTGAGCGCCGCCGCGAGGGCGCGGCGTTCGGATTTTTTGATGAAGGCGTTGACGCTGAGGGCGCCGATGCGGTCGATGGGTGGTTCGAGGACGTCTTGGAGGAGGGCGCCGAGCTCGGGAGGCTGTCCCGACGTCAGGCGTCGCTCGGCGAGCACGCTGAGGAAGACGTGCTCGCGACTCTTGGCAGGATCCGGCTCGCGGCCGAGAAGGCGGAGGACGAGCGAGACCGCAGCCGCTAGGGCGTCGTGCGCAGCCTCGGGATCGGTGTCCCAATGCGGGGAGCGGCGTTCGAGCGATGACAGGATGTGGAGGGGTTCGCCGGCCGTGCCACCGGGTGTCAGGACACGAATGTCGGTGCCGCGCGCGTAGTCCGCGAGTTCGGCTTCGCCGATGCCCCATTCGTTCAGCGCCGCGCGACGCTTGGTGGCGAGCTCGGCGGCGCGCGCGGTGACGGCTTCGGGGGTGAGGCTGTCGCGCGCACGTTCGATCCAGGGTTCGAAGGGCGCTGGGGTGAAGTCGGGGAAGGCGAGGAGGAGGTTCGGCAGGTCGCCTTTGACGTCGATGACCAGCGTCGGCACGCCCGCGCGTGCGGCCTCTTCGATCAGGACGGTGACGAGGCCGGTCTTGCCACTGCCCGTCATGCCGACGACGACGCCGTGTGTGGCGAGGTGCTCGGCCGGCAACCCGAGAACGTGGCCGCCCTCCTTTCCGCTCAAATGGCGCCACGCTCCCAGGTTCAATACCGGTCTCATCACGCACTCACGAAACGAAGGGACCTTGGTTGTTGCTGGGCGCAGTCGTCGACGTGCCCGTCGCGACTGCGGGCGTTGCGGTAGGGGACGGAGTCGCGCCTGGCGGTGCTGCCGGCGGCGTGACAGGCGAGGGCGCGGTGTTCGTGGGTGGCGCGGGCGGCTCGGTCGGTTTGCGCCGCGGGCGACCGGGGTGGAGTGCCGGTGCGATCGAGTCCGCGTCGCCTTCACGGGCTCGCAGGTAGCCGACTGCTCGACGTATGTCGTCGTACGCGTTGAGGACGAGTGTGAATGCCCGGAGGCGCTGATCGGTAGCGGCCGCGAGTTGTGCCGGCCCCTGTTCGCGCAGGCCCACGATGCGCATGAGGCGCGCCGACATACGCATGGCCGTTTCAAGATCGGCGGCGGTGGTCGGTGTTTTACCTTGAAGGTTGGCCCAATTGGCCTGAAGGGCGATGGCGAGGATCTGCAGGTCTTGGGCGACGTTTTTGAAGCCGTTGGCGCCCTTCAGCTCAGCGAGTTGTGCGCTGTCGACGAGCCCGTGTTGCGCCAAGGACTGCGCGTCCGCGAGTAGCCGCTCTCGAAGCTGGGTCGCGGCAGGCCCGAGCTCCGCCAAATCATCGGGCGGTTGGGTGGCCGTCAGGTACAGCGACTGCGCGTAGCTGAGCGCCCACGCGTAATCCTCGAGCTTGTCGAACGACACGAGGTCGAACGACGGCAGCTCCTTCTCGATCCGGGGTCGCAGTGCCTTCACCTCGGGCAAGACACCGATGATGGTCGAGACCGCCGTCGGGATGTCGAGGTTGATCTGGATGAATTCCTCCGGCTTGATGGCCGCGAGGTCGGCTTTCACGCGCTCGTAAGCCGCGCTCACCAGCGCTTCGTCATTTAGGTTTCCATTCGTATCCATGAACTCTCAAATCCTGTTCGCGCGACGGACAATCCGCCGCATGAAGTCCTGGTCGGGACGGAGTGGGAGTCAGTTGCGCGAAATCGACACAGTCGCCGTACGCCGGACGAACGGGTGGGGGCCTTCCTAGGCCTCCAACAACCCCCAGACCGGTTTTGGAGGCATTCCTAGGCCCCCGGGAACCCCAAATTCGTTTTCGACGGCTTAGGAAGGCCCCCGAGAACCCGAAATTCCCGTGTGGCTGACTCAAAAAGGCCTTCGCGCTCTCCGCGACGGTTTTTGGAGGGCTAGGAAGGCCTCCGAAAACGATTTGGAGGTGCGCGGAGGGCTAGGAAGGCCTCCGAAAACGATTTGGGGGTGTGCGGAGGGCTAGGAATGCACCACGAGCGACCTTCCGAGCTTCGGCACGCTGTCGCCACCGTTGAGGTCGAGACCTAGGGCTGCCCGCTGCCGAACCCAACCCGGACATTCGACCGCCGTCATCTCAGCTTGCGTGCTCGCGTGCGTAGGCGCCGGGGGTCGTGCCGACGAGACGCCGGAAGTGCCGGTTCAACTGGCTCTGATCGTAGAGCCCGACTCGCTGCGCGACTTCGCTCGGCTTCACGCCTGCCGCCAGGAGCTCCTTCGCGCGCATCATGCGCAGCCGCGTGAGGTAGGCATGAGGTGGTAGGCCGACTTCCGCTCGGAAGGCGCGGCACAGGTGGAACTTGTCGGTGCCGGCGTGGTCGGCAAGCGCGTCGAGCGTCACCTCCGCATCGAGGCGGTCGCGCAGGTGGTCGATCGCGCGGCGCACTGCACGCGTCTGCTCGCACCTCGCGCTCTGGATGGCTGCGAACGCCAAGGTCGCCTCGGTGACCGCGACCTCCAGGGCCAGCCGACCCGCACCGGCCTTCACTGCGTCGTGCAAGCGCTGGAATGCCGCGCCGCGCGGATCCCCTGCCTCGAGATGCGAATGGACACGGACGTTGTCGTTGACGCCGTCCACCGCGCGCGGCGAAAACACGACGATCTGATAAGTCGCGCTGCCATCTCGCGCGAGGTCACGCACGACGTCGCCGGGCGCCTGGATTCGGAGCGAGCCAGGGGCGCTCGACCACACCTTGCCGCGGGTCAAAAAGGAGGAACGCCCCGCCTCGACGCGGGTGATCGTGTACGACTCCTTCATTCCGACGTAGAGCTCGTCGCTCGACCAGCGCAGCGCGCGGAGGCCGGGAACGGACACGGGGAGGACATGCTTGCGAGCCACCACATCATCATTTTACGCGCGCGCGGGTGGGGCGCTTGGACATTCTTGGCGCCACTCGCGAATTTCCCGCCAAGAATCGCCAAGGCGGCGGCTGCCTCGCTGGCTATGTCGGAACCATGCACGAAAACAAGGTTGCGCTGGTCACCGGCGCCAACAAGGGTATCGGTCATGCCATCGCGAGCGCTCTCGCCGCGCGCGGTCTCACGGTGTTGGTCGGCGCACGAGACGCCGCGCGAGGCGAAGCCGCCGCCCAACGCATCGCCGGCGATGCTCGCGCCTGCCCGCTGGACGTCACCCGCGCCGACTCGATCGCTGCCGCTGTCAGCCGCATCCAGCGCGAGTTCGGGCGCCTCGACGTGCTCGTCAACAACGCCGGCATCGCAACGTTCGGCACGGCAAGCACGACACGCCTCGACGACGTCCGCGCCGTGTTCGAAACGAACGTCTTCGGCGTGATCGCCGTTACTCAGGCCATGCTGCCGCTCCTGCGCGCGGCGCCCGCGGGCCGCATCGTCAACGTCTCCACCCGCCTCGGCTCGCTCACCGCCATCACAGATCCCGCCTTCCCGATGCGCGGCATCGGCGGCGTCGCCTACGGTCCCTCGAAGAGCGCGCTCAACGCCATCACCGTGGCATTTGCACAGGAGCTCGCTGACACGAACATCAAGGTCAACGCAGCGTGCCCCGGACACACCGCGACCGATCTTAACGGCCACAGCGGACCGCGCACGGTCGGCGAAGCAGCCAAAGAGCCAGTGCGGCTCGCGCTGCTCGGCGACGACGGACCCACCGGCACGTTCGCGAACGACGCCGGCACCATTCCGTGGTGAAAGTTTGGGCGGGGACCTCATTGCTTGCCAACCACGGGAAGCCCCCACGAGTAGCGGACAGCCAGGAGGCGGGTGACCAGGCACACTCCCGCCCCGAACCACAGCGTGAGGCCGGTGGACCATCCGTTGACCTGGAGAACCACTTGGATCATCGCGGCGAGGAGCGCCGGCAGCGCATAGATCTCTCTCTCGAGTATCGCGGGAACACGATTGAGGATCACATCCCTGATCGCCCCGCCGCCCACCGCGGTGACGGTACCGAGGATGATCGCGGCCTCGGCGTTCGCGCCGTGCAGGAGCGATTGATGGGCGCCGACGACGGCGAAGAACCCGAGGCCCAGCGAGTCAAAGAACGTCACGGGATCCTTGAGGCGCTCCACCCAACGCCCTGCCCAGATCGTCACCGTCGAGGCGACGACACAGCACGCCAAGTAGCGCCAATCGGAGATGCCGGCCGGCGGAAGAGCTCCGAGGCAAACGTCGCGCAAGATCCCGCCTCCGCACGCCGGCATGAAGGACACTGCGTAGACGCCGAACAAGTCGAGTCGGCGCTCCTTTGCGGCGGCGGCGCCGCTCATGGCGAACGCGAACGTTCCGAGAAGATCCGCGAGTACGAAGAGCGTGTGCTCCATCGGCACGCTGCGGTCAGAAGGAGAGCCACGCGAGCGCGGCAACGACCATCGCTTCCACGCCAGTCCGCAGCGTCGGGTGGAGCACCGGGGCGAAATGTGGACTGTGGTTCACCGGCAGTTCGTTGAGCTTGCCGGCCTGCTTCGCTCGGTCGTAGGCCTCCGGCTCGTTGCCACCGACGAACCAGAAGACGGAGGGGGCGTGCCACTCGGTCCCGAAGCAACCGAAGTCTTCGCTCGCGGGCGCGGGGCCGGTGTGGTGTACACGACTCTCAGAGAAGTACGTGCGAAACGCGTCGGCGATCCGGTGGCTCGCCGCCACGTTGTTCACGTTGAGAGGGTACCGATCGAGCGTCGTGATCTCCGGCTTGCGGGGGGCCCCCGAAGCGGCTGCCTCCGCGTTGACGATACGCTCGATGGCCGCGAGCACGCGCTCGCGAACGCCCGCGTCGAACGTTCGGACGTTCAGCTTGATGATCGCGTCGTCGGGGATGACGTTCTCCTTCGTGCCCGCCTGGAGCACACCCACTGTCACCACCGCGGCTTCGGTGGCGGCCACCTCGCGTGAGACGATAGTCTGGAGCCTCAGCACCGTCGAAGCTGCCATGACCACCGGGTCGACGCTCGCCTGCGGCATCGAGCCGTGCGCGCCGCGTCCGAACAGTCGGATCTGCAGGCTGTCGGCGGCGGACGTGATCGGCCCGGCGCTCCCGGCGACGTCTCCCGCGCGCCCGACCATCACGTGCTGCCCGAGCACCACGTCGGGCTTGGGGAACCGCTCGAAGAGATGGTCGTCGATCATCGCTTGCGCGCCCTGCGCCGTCTCCTCGCCAGGCTGAAAAACGACCATCAACGTGCCGCGTCACGTCCCGCGCTCGGCGGCCAAGAGCGCGGCCGCGCCCGCGAGCCACGTGACGTGAATGTCATGGCCGCACATGTGCGAGACGGGGACAGTCTTTCCCGCGTCGTCCTTCGTAGTCACCTTGCTCGCGTACGCGAGCCCGGTCGCTTCTTCGATCGGGAGGGCGTCCATGTCGGCACGGAGCATGACCGTTGGCCCCGCGCCGTTCTCGAGGACTCCGACCACGCCCGTCTTTCCGACGCCCGTCGTCACCGCGAACCCCGCCTTGCGCAGCCGATCCGCGGCGACCTGGGCCGTGCGCGTCTCCTGCATCGACAGCTCGGGGTGCGCGTGGAGGTCCTTGTAAAGCGCCTCCAGCTCGGGCAGTAGCCGATCGAGGGACGACAGCACCGCTGACATGCTCTTTGGCGCGACGGTCGTAGAAGGCATCTTTCACTCCTCCATGTTCGCGAGCGAGGATCGCACGAACACTGCAAACCGACACGTAGCGCACGTTTTCGGCGTGCTCGCTGCGGGGAGTAACGTCACACGGCGCTTGGCCGCTCAGGCTGCAATGCGAATGCGGAAAGCGTCCTCAGGGAGTACGCAGAGAGGAAGGGCGCCAACGCTGCGAAGGCACTTCTCTCGCCGCGGGGCCTTCGCGCCTCGCTCGCCAGCTTCCTGAGGCACGCCGTCGAGAGCGCAACCGAGGAAGGCTCCGCGGTGGGTTGTCTTATGGTGTCTGCCGCGAGCGACGAGCCACGGGCGGAGCGGCCGTGCCCGCAAAGTCCGTAAGGTTCGGGGCTGACTCCGACCTGCGCGTCGATGAGCGCGCCGTCCACGCTGAAGTGTTCCAAGCTCATCAGCCGGGGTTGTTGCGCCTGCGCTACCACCTGGCAGCAGAACAAACGGAAAAGCTGGTTGCAGGCACTGCTCGCGGAACAGCCTTTCTGGGAAAGAGTTTCGCCTTGCGCACTGTTTCATCTGCTCTGTCCATTCTTTCGCTGGCCGCCCTCCTAGTGGGTTGCGATTCAAATAGTGGCGACCAGATGGGTGCAGGCGGATCAGGAGGCCGGGGTGGAACTGGATTGCCCGACGCAGGCGCGACCTCCTCCGGCACGGGCGGCGTTGGCGGAGCCGGCGGCACGAATGTCGGGACGGGTGGCGTGAGCGCGGGGACGGGTGGCACCACCGCCGGAACCGGTGGGAGCTCGTCGGGCCAGGGGGGCTCGGGGGGGACGTCCCAGACGGGGGGCTCGGGAGGCGTCGCCGGTGGCGCTGCCACGGGCGGGCGCGCGGGCAAAGGCGGCGCGGGCGGAAGCGTGGGTGGTGCCCCCGGCGGCGCAGGAGGCAGGGGCTCGGGTGGCAGCTCAGGCGGCGGTACCGGCGGCGTTGGGGGCGCGGGGAGCGGCGGCACCGCCGGCAGCGGTGGCGAATGCACGCCGCCCACGAGCTACGCCAATCTCTTCGTCACCGTCTCCGGTCACACCCAGGCGGACAGCGACGCGAAGGTCAGCCAGGCCTGGTCCACGCTCTTCAACCCCAGCGGCTCGGGGACCATCTTCTACAACGGGCCCGGCTCGGACGAATCGTACGTCCAGGACATCTACAACAACGACGTGCGCACCGAAGGCATGTCCTACGGCATGGTGATCTCGGTTCAGCTCGACCATCAGACCGAGTTCGACCGCCTTTGGACCTGGGTCAAGAACCACATGGCGAAC
>Ga0265316_10006743_pt1 | contig 10945 bp, 7 predicted proteins | sample 4522metaG_FD_202092 | JGI IMG/M metagenome (GOLD analysis project Ga0265316, IMG submission 202092) | Rhizosphere microbial communities from Carex aquatilis grown in University of Washington, Seatle, WA, United States - 4-5-22 metaG | ecosystem: Host-associated > Plants > Roots > Rhizosphere >...
AAGGGACAAGGCTGCCCACTGCTGATCCCATGCGGATCGCGCTCCCCACGACAAATTCTTCAAGAACCACGCGCTTCGGCTCGAACACGGCAATCGTCGTGGACCCCAGATTGAATACGCCCAGCTCGTCGCCACGCCCAATGCGAGGCGGATCGGCAAACCTCTTTCTGCGCACGAGACCGGTCGCAAATCCCCGGGCGTGGGTGGCCACCTCCGGATCGTAGCTGGCCGTGATGTGACCCACACCCACAGCGGCCACCATCACCACGACCGAGAGCCCGGCTGCCCCGTCGATTATGGTCACAAAGCGCTCGTTGCGCGCGAACAGCCCCGTCTCGCGGGCCACACTGCGGCTTCCTACCGGAAACAGTCGACCCGGAATGTGCGTCCACCCGACGATCTTGCCGGTCACAGGTGCATGAACACGGTGGTAGTCGCGCGGAGAAAGGTAGGTCACCAGATACGGCCCGCCTTCCAGCCGAGCTGCCAATTCACCATCGGCCAAGAGGTCGGACAGGGCGAAAGCTGAACCCTTGGCTTCCAAGAGCGTGCCCGCCGCAACCACGCCTGCGTCGCAAACCACGCCATCGGAAGGCGCCGCAACCCGGTTCGCATCTGTGACGACGGGCCGCGCTCCGGGTCGCAGCTTGCGCGTGAAAAACTCTTGCAGGCTCGTGTACTGGTCAAGGGGCCATTCCGCCTCTTCCAGATCGATCTCGTACTTCCTGGCAAATGACTTGAGCACCAGAGAGCGAACCGACTTGGGCAATGCGCGTTTTGCTCCCCACCCGACGACTCCGGATAGAGTTCTCTGCGGCGCGAGCCGCCAAGCGGACCGGACGACACGCTCACCGAGAGATAGAGTGGACATTCCGGTTCAACCAGCCGCAAGAAAGCAAGATCAGTGAGAAAACTCTAGGCCAGGTCTTGCTTTCTGTGCAACCGCTTTCGGTGGGTTCCCTCGCGAGGAAGGGGATTCATTCACGACACAAGAAAGGCGTTGACGCATCCGCGAACAGGCATTTCTGCCAACACGGTTGCGACAACGCCTTCCTGCGCGCTTCCCGCACGAATGCGTTACGCGCGCATCGCTAGCCTTGGCTGCTTGAACTAGTACTGGAACAGCAGCTCGCGGTACTTGGGCAAGGGCCAGAGATCGTCGGAGACGAGCGTCTCCAATTGATCGGCGGCGTCACGAACCGCGTCCTGCGCAGGGATGACCTTCTCCTTGAAGGCCTTTGCCTCGGCGTGCACCGATCCCGCATGATGCGCCGCCTCTTGTGCGGCTATCAGCGCATCGATCTTCTCGACCAAGGTGTCGGCCAGGGCAGCGACCTTGTCGGCCACCTTGCTTGCGCCCTTGGACTTCGACGCTGCGGCCAACTCGCCCAGGTATTTCACCACGGCGGGAAGAATCTGGGTTTTGGCAATGTCCACCGTGGCGTTCGCCTCGATGTTCTGCACCTTTACATAGCGCTCCCAAGCGACCTCGTAGCGGCTTTCCAGCTCGCGCTCGCTCAGGACGCCGAACTTCGGGAACAGCTTCTTGGCCTTTTCGCTCTGCAGGGCGGGAAGCGCGTCCACTGTGCTCTTGAGGTTCGGCAAACCACGCTTGGCAGCCTCGGCGTGCCATTCCTCGGCATAGCCGTTGCCATCGAAGAGGACCGTCTTGTGCTCCTTGATGATCTCCGAGAGGATCTTGGTGAGACCCGCGAAGTCACCAACCTTGAGCTTGTCGAGCTTGTCCGCGATGAACTCGATCGACTCGGCGGCGATGGTGTTGAGTACCGTCTGCGGCCAGTAGATGGGCACCGAGGAGCCGACCGCGCGGAATTCGAACTTGTTGCCGGTGAAGGCGAAGGTCGAGGTGCGGTTGCGGTCGGTGGCGTCCTTGGGGAGCACCGGGAGGGTGGTCACGCCAAGCTCAAGGTGACCGCCCTGCTTCGACGAGGAAGCGGGGCCCTTCACCAACTGCTCGACGATGTCGTTGAGTTGCTCGCCGAGGAAGACCGAGACGATGGCGGGAGGCGCTTCGTTGGCGCCCAGGCGGTGATCGTTGCCCGCGTCGGCGACCGAGGCGCGCAGCAGGTCGGCGTGCACGCTGACCGCGCGGAGAGTAGCCGCGAGGAAGGTAAGAAACTGGGCGTTCGCGTGCGGGGTCTTGCCAGGATCGAGGAGGTTTTCGCCGTCGTCCGTGGCCATGGACCAGTTGTTGTGCTTGCCCGAGCCATTCACGCCCCTGAAGGGCTTCTCGTGAAGAAGGGCGGCCAATCCATGCCGAAACGCGATCTTCCTCATGAGACTCATGAGCAGCATGTTGTGGTCCGAGCCCACCGTGGTGGCTTCGAACATGGGGGCGAGTTCGAACTGAGCCGGCGCGACCTCGTTGTGGCGGGTCTTGGCGGGGATACCCACGCGCCATAGTTCGCGATCGAAATCCATCATGAACGCCAGCATGCGCTCGCGGATGCTGCCGAAGTATTGATCCTCAAGCTCCTGGCCCTTGGGCGAGGGCGCGCCGAAGAGGGTGCGGCCCGTGAGGATGAGGTCGGAGCGGAGCTCGGCGAGACGCCGATCCACGAGGAAGTATTCCTGCTCGGGACCGATGGTGGTGAAAACGCGGTTGGTGGTGGTGTTGCCAAACCACTTGAGAATACGCAGGGCCTGCTTGCCCACCGCTTCCTGTGAGCGGAGGAGCGGCAACTTCTGGTCAAGCGCTTCTCCGGTATAGGAAACGAACGCGGTCGGGATGGTCAGGGTCACGCCGTTGGGCTCGACCTGCAAGAAGGTGGGACTGGTCACGTCCCAAACGGTGTAGCCGCGGGCCTCGAAGGTGGCGCGGATGCCGCCCGAGGGGAAGGATGAAGCATCGGGTTCGCCCTGAATCAGGACCTTGCCCGAGAACTCGGCAATGGTCCGGCCGTCGCCCGCGGGATTGAGGAAGGAGTCATGCTTTTCCGCCGTGGAGCCGGTGAGGGGCACGAACCAGTGCGTGTAGTGGGTCGCCCCGTGGGCCATCGCCCATTCCTTCATTCCCTGCGCGACCGAGTCGGCGATAGAGGGATCGAATTTCTCAGCACCTTCTATGGTTCGGCGAAGCTTCTTGTAGACGGGCTTGGGCAGATACTGCCGTTGGGCCTCGTCGCCGAAAACATAGCTGCCGTAGATATCTTCCCCGGCATGCTCCAAGTAGTTGGCGGTGGAATCGACCTTTTGTGTGGCAATCGCGGCAACTGCGTTCTTTCGAGCGGTCATTTTTTCATCCTTGGTCTTCAAATAGTTGTTGATGGCGACGTGTCAGAATCCAGCTTCAAGGCCCAAGCGTTTGATCGGCATAGTCCGTCCGGCTAGAGTGCGTCCTCGCCACGCTCGCCAGTCCGTATGCGAATGACTTCCTCGACCGGCAATACGAAGATCTTGCCGTCCCCTATATGGCCCGTACGGGCCACCGACATGACGGCTTCCACCACATCCTTGACCATGTCGTCCTTGACCACGATCTGGATGCGAACCTTGGGCACGAAGTCCACGACGTAGGCGGAGCCGCGATACACCTCTTTCCTGCCCCCCGTCCGGCCGAATCCCTTGACTTCCGAGACCGTCATGCCCTGGACGCCAATCTCGCGCAACCGATCCTTGACGTCATCGAGCTTGAACGGCTTGATGATTGCTTCGATTTTTTTCATGGTTCACCGGGCGCAGAGACTAGATGGCCTTGGCTTTGGCTTCAATCCTCTTCGTGAAACAAACACAAGAAGATTAGCGATCCTAGGTTTCCGGCGTATTTCGTATTGGCAAATTTGGAGTAACCCGGTGTCCGGCCGGCCCTGGTAGCCACATTAGCCGGTATGCAGCATCGGCGCGTCGCCGCCTAGTGAAGCTGGGGTTCCTAGGAAACGGCGAGAGCGCCGATGATTTCGCGTACATCGGTCACGCCCTGGGCGCGGCAGTACTCTTCCATCTCACGAATGATCCGTTCTGCCGACGCCGGGTCAACGAAACTCTGCGTGCCGACTTGCACACAACTGGCTCCCGCAAGCAGGAACTCGATCGCATCGTTGCCGTCCTGGATGCCTCCTATCCCACAAACGGGAATGCCAATCTTCGCTCGATACACCTGATAGACCATGCGCAGGGCAACCGGCTTGATGGCCGGTCCGGACAAGCCCCCGAACACCGTCGCGATCTTGGGCCGGCGGGTGCGCACGTCGATGGCCATGCCGGTGATGGTGTTGATGACGGACAGCGCGTCCGCCCCGTTGTCGGCGCAAGCGCGCGCCAGAGCCACGATATCCGAGGTATTGGGTGTCAATTTCACCCACAAAGGCTTGCGAATCACGGCCCTGCAAGCCTTCACCAGGTCACCCAGCACCGACGGATCTCGACCAAACTCGATGCCGCCCGCCTTGATGTTCGGGCAGGACACGTTCATTTCCAAGCCGTCCACACCGTCGAGCGCGGCCAAGCGGGCCCCGCAATCGACATACTCGTCGAACGTGGTGCCGAAAAAATTGACCAGCACGCGGGTTCCGCATGAACGCAAGAAGGGCAGCTTCTCCCGAGCAAAGCCCTCGACGCCGACGTTTTCCAGGCCGATGGAGTTCAGCATGCCCGCGGCCGTCTCGCAAATGCGTGGGGGTGGATTGCCCAGGCGAGGCATGGGGGATATCCCTTTGGTCACCAGCCCCCCCAAGCCGCGAAGAGACAGCAGGGAATCGAATTCCTGGCCGTAGCCGAAGGTTCCCGATGCGGTCAGCACGGGATTCAGAAACTCGATTCCGCCGCAACTCGTGAGCAGCGATGGCGCTGCTGCCTCCGGTCGCGTGTCGAGAGCGGAGGTCATCGCCGCCCCCCTTCGCTCAAGCCGGTCGATGCCGCGTGAGCCATCACTTCAGCGGCAGGAAAGACTGGGCCATCTTTGCACACGTAGCGGTACGGACGCGTCCGCGCCGCCACTGCGCATCCGAGGCACACGCCGATGCCGCAGGCCATCTGCTCCTCCAACGAGAGATAGCACTCGATGTCGCAACTCTGGGCAATCCGCCCCACGGCCCAGAGCATCGCGCGTGGGCCGCAGGCCATGATGCGCAAGCGCCGCGTCGAGTCCGCAACACGCCAGTGCTCAAGCCGGGCTTCCAGTTCATCCGTGACGCGGCCGCGTCGGCCCAGCGAGCCGTCTTCGGTTGCCAGGTGGAGGGGGATTCCCATAGAGCGAATCTCGCCCAGCAGAACCAGGTCCCGTGAAGTCCTGCCTCCGTAGAGCATTTCAGAACCGCCGGCCAGGCCCAGTCGCGCGGCTGACTCTGCCTGCATAAAGAGTGGCGGCAAACCAACGCCTCCGGCCACCAGCAAATCGGTCACGGCAGACGAAGACACGGGAAAGCTGTTGCCAAGCGGCCCCAGGACGGAAACTCGTGACCCAGGAGGCGACCTTTCCATTAGCGCCGTGCCCTTGCCAACGACTTTTGCGAGGAGGTCCGCGCGTCCCTCGTGAGCTACGGACAGAAGCGATAGCGGCCGGGGAAGAAGCGGGTCCCGTCCCCAGTCGCCGCGAAGCATCACAAACTGGCCGGGCCGACTTCCTGCGAGGGGTTCGCAGCCCCCGAGGCGAAAAATGAAATACCCACCACCGAGCGAACGGTTCTCAATGACTCGGGCGTCGAAATAGCGCATCTACTGCCTGTGCCCTGTTCTACAACAGCAGCACCCGGGCGCGCCATGCTCGGCAGCCTTGTCGGCCAATGTTTTATCCAATTTGAGTATTGATTGATGTTTCAATGCGTAACCAGTTGAAATTATTTACCAATGGTGAACGTCTTGCGGCAGCAACGGATGCAAACACCGCTATTTTAACGTTGCCACATCCTGTGATTTGTTGCACGCGGCAGTCAGCTGTGTTACTAGCCGAAGTTGTCGTGAATTCAGGGCTTTGATAATGGACTTCATGTTTGAAGATGAGGTCGACGAGGTCGGATCCGATGTAGAAGCCTTTTGCCCAAAATGCAAGGCTGACACGACTCACGTCGTCATCTCTAAGTACGAAGACGAGATTCGCCGCGTCCAATGCAATCCATGCGGGGACGTGCACTCGTTCAGGAAGCCCCGTGGTGAAGCGGAAGACGACGTCCCTGAGCCCGTCGCGGCGCGCAAGCGCGCCATGATGAAGAAGTACACATGGGAGGAGTTCTTCGCAAAACACGGCGAGAAGGACGCAAAGCCGTACGAGTTCCGCGAAGGCTATCGCGAGAACCAGATCGTGTTCCATCCCAAATTCGGCAAGGGATTTGTGTCCGAGATCGTTTCGGAGAGCAAGGTCGAGATCACCTTTGCGGATGCGCGCCGCATCTTGGTCCACAACCGCAAGGACATACCCGGATCGCCTCTGGCTGCCGAGGATGACGGGCTCCCGTCGACTGCAGTTCCCGGAAAACCCGCCACCGGGACCAAGGGCAAAGAAAAGAAGGCGGCAACGCCAGCCAAGGCCGCGCCAGCTGCCCGGGAGACGCCAGCTGCCACAGCGCGCAAGGGTGGCGGCCCAGCGCCCGAGCCAAAGGCGGCCCCCCAAAAGCCAGTCGTGAAGAAGCCGACTGCCCAAAAGCCGGCCGCCCAAAGGCCAGCCGCCCCAAAGCCAGCCGCCAAAAAGCCGGCCGCCAAAAAGCCGGCCGCCAAAAAGCCGGCCGCCAAAAAGCCGGCCGCCAAAAAGCCGGCCGCCAAAAAGCCGGCCGCCAAAAAGCACAAGTAGCCAGGGGCTAGCGCCGGCGGCTGCCGTCATGCCTACCGGATGACGAGCACGAAGATGTCGTAGAAGGCGTGGGTATAGACCGCCACAGCGAAGCCACGCCGCCAGAAGAGAAGGCCAAAGAAGAGGCCGGCCAGCATTCTGAACACGAAGGGGCCGAGCACCAGCGGGTCGCCGTAGGGTGGAAGATGGTGCATTGCCGAGAACACGGCTGACGAAAACAAGAGGGCCCCGAACAACGCGGCCCATCGAGCGACGCGCACGAGCTTCTCCAGCACAAAGGCCAAGCCGCTCAGCAGACCCAGACGGAACACGCTTTCTTCGTATACGCCTGCGCCAAGCGACATCACGAAACGGGTCAATAGTCCCTGCCCTTCGAGCCCGCCCGCGAGTCTAGGCGAGATGCCGAGCACCTTGGTCATGACGAAGACGATCAACGACCCCATGGTGAGGGCCCAGACCACGCTTTCTAGGATAACCGGGAGCACCACCGCACGATTGAAATGCTGGCGCCGGCCCAGCGCCGCCACGGTTACTAGGAACAGGAACAGGACGCCACCTAGAAAGCCGAGATAGCCAGTCAGGGTCAGGCCGAAGGTGCGGAAGAGCAACGTGGTGACGAAGTCGGCCCCATTCAACAGGGGCAACGTGAACAGGACCCCCACCTGATAGATGAGAAAGAGGGGGAAGACGAGGATAAGGCTCGTCAGTAGGTTACGGGAGTTGTCCGCGGCCGCTGGCATGACGGTCTACCGGGGAACCGATCGCGCCTCTCGATCGTTCCACAGCGGCAGGTTGGGAACAGCCTCGGTCGAGCGGCTGCGGGATCCGCCCACGCCGTTGGTAGCCCGCGCCGCCGCGCGCGCCGCGCCGGGTGTCTGCGCGGGCGGCTCGACCACAGCAGCCACTTCCCGCTTGGGGTCGAGGTACTTGTGCGCCACGCGCACAACATCGGCAACCGTGACTTTCATGATGTTGTCGCCGTAAAGACGATAGGATTTCCACCCCTGACCGTAGGCTTCGTAGAAAGCGAGCGCCGCTGCGATCGCACTCTTGCGCTGCAGCCCGATGGCGTGGGTTCCGATGAGATAGCGCTGCGCTCGCTGCAATTCGTCCGGAGAGATACCCTTGTCCGCCACGGTATTGAGTTCCTGCCGGATGGCATGGATGGCTTCTTCGACTTTTCCGGGGCTGGTGGCCACGTATACGGCAAAATAACCCGGGTCGAGTCCTTCCAGGGAAAAAGCGCTCACCCGATAGGCCAGCGCCCTCTTCTCTCGAATCTCGCTGAACAGGCGGCCACCCTGGCCGGACAGCACATGGGCCAGCACTTCGAGAGGAAATCGATCAGGACTGGCGAAGGTCACGCCCGGAAAACCGACCACGACATGGGCCTGCTCCTTGGCCAGGAACTTGAAAACCTGCCTGGGCTCTTCCGCGGCCGGCTCGATCGCCACCTCGGGCTGCTTGGCGTCCGCTTCAGACGCGTCGGCAAAGAGCGTGGCCACCTTGGCAATCACGCGGTTCGGCTCCACGTCACCCACCACCGCAAGGGTCAGATTGTTGATCGCGTAGAAGCGACGGAAGTGTTGCAACAGTTTGCGCCGGGTCAAGCCCGCCACGGAATCGACCGTGCCCAGAGGATCGAGGCGATAGGGATGCCTCTTCCACATGCCCGAATGGAAAAGCCGGAAGGACACCTGGCCCAGGTTGTCCTCTTGCGCGCGAATGTCGTCGATGACGATCCGCCTCTCTTTGTCCAACTCTTCCTCGAAGAAAGTGGCGTTGCGCAGGCAGTCCGCCACCAGATCGAAACCGCGCTCGAGATAGCGCGAAAGGAACTCGGCCTGCAGCCCGAGGCTGTTGCGGCCCGAGTAGCCCGAGATGCTGCCCGCCATGCCCTCGACCTCGTGCATGATCTGCTCGGCGCTGCGGGTCTTGGTGCCGCGTGAGAGCAGCGCCGCCAGCATGTGGGAGATGCCGTTCGATCGCTCGTCCTCGTAGCGCAGGCCGCCCACCCAGGTCGCGCGCACAGCCACGATGGGCACCGAGGCGTCGCGCAGAACCAAAAGTTTGAGCCCCGAGGGAAAGACGTGGGTGACGACACGATCTCCCTCGCCCGCGACGATCGCCCGCGCAAAACGCGCGTCGGCTCTAGCCTCGGCCGCCTCGGCCAGTTTCTTGATCGAGGCCGCGGTCTTGTCAGTCTTCGCCCTCTGCTTGTCCGTCTTGGGCTCAGGCAGCTGCGCAAAGATGGTCAGGTTCGGTACCCGCAGATACTGGGCCGCCACGCGCTTGAGATCGGCCGGGGTGAGTTTCTGCACGCTGTCCAGATAGCGATCTTCGAAACCCACGTCGCCCGCGATGGCAGTGAAGAAACCCAGTTTGCGCGCGTGACCCTGGACCGTTTCCCTGTCGTAGACGCGGTCACTCTCCAGGATGGTGCGCGCCTTGGCCAGCTCCTCCTGCGCCATCTCTTCGCGCGACAGACGCAATATCTCGTCGAGCAAGGCGCGGGTCGCCTCGTCGACACGTCCCGGAGGAAGACTGGCGGCCACCACCATGAGCCCGGGATCGCGAGCAGAAAACAAATAGGCCGAGGCGTTGGTCACCAGCTGGCGGTTGCGCACCACCTCGAGATTGAGCCGCGAGCTGTCGCCCTGGCCGAGCACCACGGCGAGCAGATCGAGTGCAGGCACGTCGGCGTGGTTGATGGCCGGCGTGTGAAAGCCCAAGAGCAGCTGGGTTTCTTTCACGTCACGAGCTGCGGCGACCACGCGCAGCTGGGATTGTTCGGCCTGTGCGGGCCGAGCCGGGGCCGGAACTCCCTCGGGAAGCGAGGCAAAGGCCTTGGCGATCTTCTTGCGCGCGCTGTCTGCATCGAAGTCACCCACCACAACCAACGTCAGGTTGCTGGCCACGTAGCACTTGGAAAAGAAGGCCACCAGATCGTCACGGCGCAAGCGCCCCACCGTGGCCTCGGTCCCGATAATGGGACGGCCATAGGGATGTTGGTCAAAGGCTGCGTGAAACAGCCCCTGCCCCGCCTGGCGTTCCGGATCGTCGAGACCCTGCTTGATCTCCTCGAGCACCACGTGGCGCTCGCGTTCGAACTCGGCGGGGTCGAAGCTCGCGTTCTGCAAAGTGTCGGCCAGGATGTCGAGGCCGGCGTCGAAAAACCGACTGGCCAGGACCAAGTGGTACACGGTTTCGTCGTGGCTGGTCCAGGCGTTGATCTCGCCGCCCGATCCCTCCACCTCGCGCGCGATCTGGCCCACGCCGCGCCGCTTGGTCCCCTTGAACAGCATGTGTTCGAACACATGCGCGATGCCTGCCAGCTGCGGGGGCTCGTCGGCTGAGCCAATCTTGACCCAGGCCTGGAATGCCACCACAGGTGCGACGTGATTCTCTTCCAGAACTACTTCCAGGCCGTTGTCGAGGCGAAAGATCACGCGTTTTTCTCTCCTGGCTGCGGCCTCTGATTGCGTCACCCCGGAAGCGCCAGTCGGCCATTCGTGGCTACAGCCGGCGGCAGCCAGGAGGACGCAAGAGAGGACAGCTAGCCTCACCGCCGCAACCGTAGCACGTTGCAGGCCTGCTTTGTTGTCGGGCGTGGTACATTCAAAACGTGACAGGCGCAGGACGCTGTCCCACGTGCAAGCGAGCCATTCCTCCCGAGGCGGCCCACGGGCCTTTTCGTCCTTTTTGCTCGCAGCGTTGCAAGATGGCGGATCTGGGGAGCTGGTTGGACGGCGCCTTTCGCATCAGTCGGCCTATTTCTGAAGAGGACCTGGACCAGGGCGTGGCGCGGGACGAGGACGAGACGGGCGAGCCTCAGTGATGCGGCCGTCGTTTTCTCGTGGCGACGTCGACCGGTCGTGCTAGTTTTCCCGACCTTGGCGGCGGGGGAAGCAGGCTGGGTTTCGGCCCGGCAAGCTTCCAGGTTGAAAAATATCATTTCGGGGCGTGGCGCAGTCTGGTAGCGCGTTCGGTTCGGGACCGAAAGGCCGGAGGTTCAAATCCTCTCGCCCCGACAACCACCATCGAGTTGCGGCTCTACTCAATTTCTGATGGGTAGCGGCGGAAAGCCGTGTAGTCGCAGGCGAGCGCGACATGGCCCACCCCGAGCGAGCGAAACGGCAACAGGAGTCCTTGGACTCGACCTCGCTGGACGCCCTGATGGAGCGGTTTCCCGAGGAATGGGAA
>Ga0265316_10006745_pt1 | contig 10945 bp, 5 predicted proteins | sample 4522metaG_FD_202092 | JGI IMG/M metagenome (GOLD analysis project Ga0265316, IMG submission 202092) | Rhizosphere microbial communities from Carex aquatilis grown in University of Washington, Seatle, WA, United States - 4-5-22 metaG | ecosystem: Host-associated > Plants > Roots > Rhizosphere >...
GCGCATTTTGTAGGCCAGCGAGCTTGCTCGCGCTCTGACAAACCGCGCGAGCAAGCTCGCTGCCTACGGGGAAGATACCCGGGGCGTTTGATCAAAGCATTTCGAGGCCAATTCTTCCGCAATTTCTTCATCCCCGGAGTGGCTGCGAGCGTGAGCGAGTGGCAGCTCATCCACTCGCTCACGCTCGCGGCCACCACCCGATCAAGCCGAAGCACGCTTCGGCGTATCGGACCCATAGCGAATGAAGGGCAGCGCCCTCGACGAACGGCCTGGACACAAGGTCCAACCCTACAACGGAACGCAAAGGCGTCAGAATCGCGCCCCGTTTCTAAGCCGGAACGATGCAGTCGCAAATGTAGGGCGGGGGCGCCGAACCCCGCCGTTCGTCCATAAAGGCGGCGGCATGTCAAACTGTCGCCCCTGGCGGGGCTCGGTACGGCGATGCCGCCCTACACCTTTAGTCTCCGCGTTTTCCCTCGGAGCACAGAATTGACTGCATCGTTCCGGCTAAGTCCAGGGAGGCGGGCACCCACTAATTCTCGTTTTCCTTCCCGTGCGCTTTGTGCCGTAGTGCAAACGTTCCGTTTTCAACCCAGATTCCACCCGTGCGCTTCCCCACCCTGTTTCTGGCCGTGGCCGGCCTGGCCCTCGGCATCAACCGCCTTCCTTTGCGCGCCCAACCGAGCCCGCGTTCGGACGGAGGTGAAAAAACCATCGTCGTCAACGGCGACCTCCAGTTCCGCCGCCTGCCGCGCGAACTGACCGTAACCGGCGCGGAGAATCCCGCGGATTTTGCCGAGGAGGTCAGCGGCCGGGAGCTGGTGGCCACCGTGACCGGTCTGGAGGCCGGTCCTTACACCATCGAGATCGATCTCGCGGAAACCGAGTATCACAGCGAAGGACTGCGGGTGATGGACGTGACGAGCGGCCGCACCCGACTCGCCCAGAACCTTGACCTCTTCAAAGCGGCTGGCGGTTTCGCGACTGCGTACCGGGTGCGCGGCACAGTCGAGCATGCCGGCGATCCGCAGAGCGGGCCGCTGACCATCCGGCTGACGGGTCGCAAAGAGCGCGCGGTCTTCTCGGCGATCCGGCTCAAGAATGCCCAAGACACGGTCGTTGCCTCCGTCACCGCCGGCTTCCTTCACAGCCTGGAGCCGGCCGGGGCGGACCTGATCCCCGCCATCAAGGAACCGCCGCTCTATTGCGATCCCACCCAGCCGCGCGAGCGGCGCATAAACGATCTGATCCGGCGCATGTCGCTTCGGGAAAAGATCGGGCAGATGATGAACGACGCACCGGCCATCGAGCGTCTGGGCGTGCCGGCCTACGATTATTGGAACGAATGCCTGCACGGCGTCGCGCGCGCGGGCACGGCGACCGTTTTTCCCCAGGCCATCGGCCTGGCTGCGATGTGGGACGACCGGCGGCTGCACGAAATCGCCGACGCCATCGCCACCGAGGCACGCGCCAAACACCACGACGCGCTCCGCCAGGGCAATCGCGGCCGCTATTACGGGCTCACGTTCTGGACGCCGAACATCAACCTGTTTCGCGATCCCCGCTGGGGACGCGGGCAGGAAACCTACGGTGAGGATCCCTTCCTCACCGCACGGCTGGCGGTTGCGTTCATCTCCGGTCTGCAAGGCGACGACCCGCGCTACGTGAAGGCACTGGCGTGCGCCAAGCATTTCGCCGTGCACAGCGGACCCGAGCCGCTGCGGCACACATTCGATGCGGTGCCGACCGAGCGCGATCTCCATGATTCCTACCTGCCCCAGTTCGAGGCAGCGGTGCGCGAGGGCCACGTCGGTGCGGTGATGGGCGCGTACAATCGCGTCGATGGCGAGGCCGCCTGTTCGAGCCCGCGATTATTGACCGAGTTGCTGCGCCAGCAATGGGGATTCGACGGTCACGTCGTATCCGACTGCGGGGCGATTAACGACATATGGGCGCACCACAAGATCGTGGCGACACCCGAGGAGGCGGCCGCGCGCGCGGTGAAGGCAGGCTGCGATCTCGAATGCGGCAACCAGTACTATGCCCTGACGCGTGCCGTGGCGAAAGGCCTGCTAACCGACGCGGACATCGATCAGGCGCTGCGCCGAATCTTCGCCGCCCGGTTCCGCCTCGGGATGTTCGATCCCGACGAGATAGTGCCGTACGCGCAAATTCCGATCGCGAAAGTCGACGCTCCGGAGCACGCCGCGCTCGCCTTGCAGGCCGCCCGCGACTCTCTCGTGCTGCTGAAAAACAACGGCGCCCTGCCGTTGGATCGCGCCAGGATACGGTGTCTGGCCGTCATCGGCGCCAATGCGGATTCCGTACCTGTGCTGCTCGGCAACTACAACGGCACGCCCTCGCGCCCGGTGACGATTTTGAAAGGCATCCGGACGGTGGCTGAAAAGGCCGGCCTGGAGATCGCGTACGCCCGGGGCTGCCCCCTCGTGCTGAAAAGCGGCGAGACGTTCGGCGTGGAATCGGCCGAGTTTCAACAAGTGCTCGACGCCGTCCGGGCGGCCGATGCGATCGTTTACGTCGGCGGCATCAGTCCGCAGTTGGAAGGCGAGGAAATGAAGGTGGATTACGACGGTTTCCGCGGGGGCGACCGTACGCGCATCGAACTGCCGGCGGTGCAGACGGCGCTGCTCAAGACCCTGCACGCGACGGGCAAACCCGTGGTATTCGTCAATTGCAGCGGCAGCGCGATGGCGATGCCGTGGGAAGCGGAGCATCTGGCCGCGATCGTGCAGGCGTGGTATCCCGGACAGGCAGGCGGCACGGCCGTCGCGGAACTGCTGTTCGGCGACATCAATCCTTCGGGGCGCCTGCCGGTAACCTTCTATCGCGCGACGGAAGATCTGCCGGCCTTCGAGGATTATAGCATGGCCAACCGCACCCATCGTTTTTTCACGGGCCAACCGCTGTTCCCGTTCGGTCACGGCTTGAGCTACACGCAGTTTCGCTACGACCATGCACAGCTCTCGCGCACCGAGATCGGGCCCGACGATACGATTCAACTGCGCCTGAACCTCGTCAACGCGGGCGGGCGCGACGGCGACGAAGTGGTGCAGGTGTACGCGCGGCGCCTCGAGGCCAACGATCCGCAAGTGCCACGTCACACGCTCTGCGCGTTTCGACGTGTGGCCGTGCCCAAGGGACAACGCACGACGGTCGAGCTGGCCGTGCCCGCCAAAACACTCCGGCATTGGGATCCGCCCTCCCAAAACTACATGGTCGATCCCGGCACCTACGAGCTCCAGATCGGCGCCTCGTCGGAGGATATTCGCACGACCGTGCAGGTTCGGATCAAAGCCAGATAGGTCTGCGAAGAATCGCGACGAACCGTCGGACATTTCAGCCTCATTGCTTCTAGAATGGAGTAAATATCCCCTGGGCACTGAGGACAAACTGTAGGAGCGGCATTACGCCGCGATTCCGAGAAACCATCGCAGCGTAAAGCCGCTCCTACAACAAACCAAGCCGAAGCCTGTTTCGGCGTATCGGACCCATAACGATTAAACTGAGCTATGGCCGTAGGTAGTTTGCCGTGTGTCTTCCGCGCCGTAACCGGCGCGGCTACTTTCCGATCGTAGCCGCCGCGGCTACACGCGGCGCTCGAAACCTGGGAGCGCGGACGTGTCCGCAGGACCGTCCGCCTGCCACGAAGCACACGTCTTGTGCATCGCGTCTTCCGCGCCATAGTCGCCGCGGCTACGCGGCGGCGCCCGGTCCGCGGCGGAGTTTTTCCGTTAATCCACTTGCGCTGCCTGCCTCGTTCGCGGGAAACCCTTTGCCGCATGTCCTCCGTTTTTGCCTATCCTTGGATCCCCGATGCCGGCGACGGCACGTACCGCAATCCGGTCATTCACGCCGACTATTCCGATCCGGACGTGATCCGGCACGGCGACGATTTCTGGCTGGTCGCCTCCAGCTTCAACTGCACGCCGGGGCTGCCGATCCTGCATTCGCGCGATCTCGTCAACTGGAGGCTCGTCAACCACGCGATCCAGAACGTGCCTCACCCGCGCTATCGCGACGTGCAGCCCGGCTGCGGTGTCTGGGCGCCGGCGATCCGTTTTCATGGCGGCAAGTTCTGGATCTTTTTTCCCATGCCCGACGAGGGCATCTATGTGATCAGCGCCGATCATCCGGCCGGCCGTTGGAGCGAGCCATGGCTGTTGCAGGAAGCCAGGGGCTGGATCGACCCCTGCCCGTTTTGGGACGACGACGGCCATGCCTACCTCGTGCACGCCTTCGCCAATTCGCGCGCCGGCAAAAAGGAACGCATCCACGTCCGGCCCATGACGCCCGACTGCCGGCGTCTGCTCGGCGAAGGCCGGGAAGTGTTGCATACACCGCACCACGCCTATCTCGAGGGACCGAAAGTCTACAAGCTCGACGGCTGGTACTACATCCTCGCGCCGGGCGGCGGCGTGCCGACCGGCTGGCAGGTGGCCTTTCGCTCGCGGCACATCTATGGGCCGTACGAGGGAAAAATCGTGCTCGAACGCGGCTCCACCGCCATCAACGGCCCGCATCAGGGCGCGCTCATCGATCTGCCCAATGGTGAGTGGTGGTTCATCCATTTCCAGGATGTCGGCCCCTTCGGCCGCATCACGCACCTGCAACCGGTCACTTGGAAGGACGGCTGGCCGCTGATGGGCGTCGATTACGACGGCAATGGCGTCGGCGAGCCCGTGCCGGCCTGGAAAAAGCCCGACGTCGCCGCCCCGGGCGCGATCGCGGTGCCGCCGACGAGCGACGAATTCGACGCCGACCGGCTCGGCCTCCCGTGGCAATGGCACGCCAACCACGAGGACTCGTGGTGTGCGCCCGATGCGCGCCCCGGCTGGCTGCGGCTGTTCGCCCGGCCGTTGCCGGGCCTCGACCTGGGCCTCGCCCCGCATTTCCTCGGCCAGAAGTATCCTGCACGCGAGTTTGCGGTCGAGACGCTGCTCAATTTCAGCGGCGGCCGGCCCGGCGAATTCGCCGGCCTCGCGATCGTCGGCGGCCAGGAAAACGCCGCCCTCGGCGTGCGCCGCACGGCGGCGGGCAGCGAGCTGGTTCTCCTCCTCAACCAGATCCTGCAGTGCATCGGCTCCCTGGATACCCCGGTGGTGCGATTGCGCGTGGCGGTGGCGCCGGACGGCGGGTGCATCTTCGGATTTGCCCCGGCCTTCGGCGCATTCACGACGCTGCCGCAGCCGTTCCGCGCGAGCCAGGGCGGCTGGATCGGCGCCAAGGCCGGGTTGATCGCCATCGCCGCCGCGGCCGGAGGTCCGGCCGGCCACGCGGACTTCGACTACTTCCGGTTCTCCGCGTAAACGGGTGTTTGTATTACGTGGGCCAGCGAGCTTGCTCGCGCTCGGATGTTTCGCGCGAGCAAGCTCGCTGCCCTACAACAATCCTGTTTTTGAATGTCCATTTGCGCGCACCGGATCTTGCGCCTAACGGTCAAGCGACAACATTCTCGACTCCGGCGGGTCTAGTTCGTCTGCTCGTGCGGATTTCACACCTCAACCACTGCCCTCCCCTCTTCCATGAAATCGTATCTTACTCCCCTGGCTGTGCTAGCCCTGTTTGCCATGAATAATGCCACCGCATCAGATCTCGAATCGGCTGTGTATGGAAAATTGCCCGACGGCCGCGAAGTCCGCATCTTCACGCTGTCCAATCCGAACGGCCTGACCGCCAAGGTCACCGAGTACGGCGCCATCCTCGTCGGCCTCCAAGTGCCCGACAGCAAGGGCAAGATGGCCGACGTCACCCTCGGCTACGACACGCTGGCCGGCTGGTTGACCAACTCCTCCTTCTTCGGAGCCTCGGTCGGCCGTTTCGGCAATCGGATCGCCGCCGGCAAATTCACTCTCGATGGCAAGGAGTACACCCTGGCCCTGAACGATAAGCCCGGCGGCATCCCGTGCCACCTGCACGGTGGATTGAAGGGTTTCAACCAGATGCTCTGGAAGGGCGAACCCGTGCGGAAGGCGGCCGCGCGCGGCGTCGCCTTCACCTACACGAGCAAGGATGGCGAGGAAGGTTACCCCGGCACCTTGCAGGCCAAGGTCACCTACTGGCTCAACGACGCCAACGAGCTCACCTGGCAGGCCGAGGCCACCACTGACAAGCCCACGGTCGTCAACCTCGTGCATCACACTTACTGGAATCTCACCGGCGATCCCACCAAGACTATTCTCGATCACGAACTCATGCTGGCGGCCGACGCCTATCTGCCCACGGACAAGGGCCTGATTCCGACCGGTCAGATCGCGCCCGTCGAAGGCACGCCGATGGACTTCCGCAAGGCCACCAAGGTTGGCGCCCGCGTGAACGCCGATTTTGAAGCCCTCAAGTTCGGTGGCGGTTACGATCACGCCTGGGTGTTGCGCCCAGGCAAAGGCGTGCGCCTCGCCGCCGTGCTGAAAGATCCGTCGAGCGGTCGCACGATGGAAGTGCTCACCGACCAGCCCGGCGTGCAGTTTTATTGCGGCAATTTCCTCGACGGGACCGCCGTCGGCAAAGGCGGGGTGAAATATCAATTCCGCTCCGGACTGTGCCTCGAGACCGAAGGCTTCCCCGATGCGCCCAACAAGCCCCAATTCCCGAGTGCCGTATTGCGACCCGGCCAGACCTATCATCACACGATGATCTTTCGTTTCACGAATTGATCGTTGCCCAACCGATTGCGACCTCCTACCGAGGCCGTCAGGCTCCCCGCCGGACGGCCTCGGCTTTTTATCCCGACTGGGTCGCGAGGGCCTTTTCGGCAAAACCGTGGGCGAATTTGTCGGGCGAGCGCCCTGGTGGACACTTTCTGCCACTCCGAGACGTTCCGCGAAGGCCTGAGCCGTTCGGTAGCTCCCAGAAGTAAGAATCTCCGGAAAAAGCTCCGGAGTATTGAAGACAAACTGTAGGAGCGGCTTTATGCCGCGATTCCGACAAACCATTGGTTTTAAAGGAGCTTGCTGAGGGCATGGAGGAACTGATTTGTCCGCTGATTGCGCGGATAAGCGCGGATGGGCTGCCGCATAATCCGCGACCATCCGCGCCATCCGCGTAAAATTCCGGCGAAGCGTGACCAACGCAGTTTGGGTCAAAAAGAGGGCTTCCCTTACGACCGTCGCTGGCTCAATTTTGTTGGACGCGCCGGCTTTCGATGGCCCTCTGCGCCCGGCATCCCCACGATGTTGCGGTTGGGGAGTCTGACTTTTCTGCCGCGGATCATCTCCAGAATCAGAGGCAACGTATCTCAGGTTTAATCATGTCAAAACCGATCATCATTCAGGGCGGGATGGGTGTCGCAGTCTCCAGTTGGAGACTGGCCCGGGCCGTGGCACAGTTGGGTCAGCTCGGCGTAGTTTCCGGTGCGTTGCTCGCGGTCGTGTTCGCCCGGCGGCTGCAGGCGGGTGACGTCGACGGCCAGATGCGCCGCGCGATGGAGTTCTTTCCGATCCGCGGCGTCGCGGAACGAGTGGTCGAAGAATACTACGTCCCCGGCGGCAAGGCGGACTCCGAGCCTTTCGCCCTGACTCCGATGCCCACGCTCAAACCCGGCGCGGGGCTCGTGGAATTGATGGTGACGGCCAATTACGCCGAAGTCTTTCTGGCCAAGGAGAACCATGCGGGCCTGGTCGGCCTCAACCTGCTCGAAAAGGTCCAGCTCTCCACCCTGCCCTCACTCTACGGTGCCATGCTCGCTGACGTGGATTATGTGCTCATGGGCGCCGGCATCCCGCGTGCCATCCCCGGCGCACTCGATCGCTTTGCCCGGGGCGAACCCGCCGAGCTCAAGATCGACGTCGATGGCGCGCTGCCCGGCGAAGAATTCATCAACACCTTCGACCCACGGGTTCTCTGGGGCGGCCAGCCACCGCCGGCCCTGAAGCGGCCGCAATTTCTGCCGATCGTCTCTTCCGCGACGCTGGCGCTGACGCTCGCCCGCAAGTCCAACGGACGCGTGGACGGCTTCGTCATCGAGGGCGACGTCGCCGGCGGCCACAACGCCCCGCCGCGCGGCCCGCTGCAACTCACCGCCGACGGCGAGCCCTTGTACGGCCCACGCGACGTGCCCGACCTCGCGAAATTTCGCGAACTCGGCCTGCCGTTTTGGCTCGCCGGTGCCTACGGGCATCCCGAAAAACTCGCCGAAGCCCGCCGCCTCGGCGCGGCCGGCGTCCAGGTCGGCACCGCCTTTGCGTTCTGCGAGGAATCCGGACTCGATCCCGCGCTCAAACGCCGGGTCTGCCAGATGAGCCTGGCCGGCACCGCGCGCGTTTTTACCGACCCGCTCGCCTCACCCACCGGCTTTCCGTTCAAGGTGGTGCAGATGAAAGGCACCCTGTCCGAAGCCGCCTCGTACGCGAACCGCAAACGGATCTGCGACCTCGGCTATCTCCGCCAGGCTTATCGGAAACCCGACGGTACGCTAGGCTACCGGTGCGCGTCCGAACCGGTGGCAGATTTTATCCGCAAAGGCGGCGGCGCTGCCGCGACCGAGGGCCGAAAATGTCTTTGCAACGGACTGATGTCGAATATCGGTTTCGGTCAGATCCGCGCCGATGGCCTCGCCGACGGCACCCTGCTCACCGCCGGCAACGACGTCGCCAATGTCGCGCGGTATCTGCCGCCGGGCCAGGAATCGTACACGGCGGCCGACGTCATGCGCCACCTCCTGGAAGCCGGATCGGCTGAGCCCGCAGACTCCTCGATCATTTTTCAATATACGGTAGCCTAGCAGCCTGTCGGACTTGGCAACTGGAGTTCCATAGTAGGAAGATATTTTGGGGCGCTGCGCGACGGGCCGTTCCCGACAGGCTGCTAAACGAGAGACTTGATCGGCGACCGACGGAAAATTCGGAAAAGGCCAATACCGGATGATCCCCTTCAAAATGGCGCAGCCATTTTGTTTAGCAGCGTGGAGGACGAAGTCCGACACACTGCTAGGGGAAGAGTTGCCAACGGCGACTTGAGCTACACCTTCAATCCCAGATGAAAGTTTTCCCTCTCCTGCTGATCGCCGCCGCACTGCTTACCGCCTGCTCGACGGTGGCCACGCACAAGAATCCCAAGACCGACCTCAGCAAGTACCACCATTTTTTCGTCGAGGCGCGCCTCGGCGACGATCATGGCCTCGATGAGATCATTGTCCGCGAGCTGCAGGGCATGGGTTACAATGCCTCCTCCGGGCCGCTCACCATGAAACCCGACGACGTGGACGCGCTCATCTTTTACCAGGACCGGTGGACGTGGGATTTCAAAACCTACATGATCGAGTTCAACCTGACGGTGCGCGACCCGCGCAAAGACCAGATTCTCGCCACCGGCAGCAGCCTGCATCCGTCGATGTTCCAAAAAACGCCGGCGACCATGATTCACGAAGTACTGGTTCCGATTTTCAAGCGTAGCTGAACGAAACCCCCGCACCAAACCTGCCCGCCGCGGAGGGTGGCATGGGTGTCTCGCCCATGATCCGAGAAACCTGGCTGCAGAGAGCTCTCGTCGGGGCGCCGTCTTGCTCCGCCCAAAACGGACCGAATCGGACCAGGGCGCAGCAAGACTGCGACCCTACAAAATCATTTCGGCGACGGAGCAGCAGGATCCGGCTGCGACGCGCCGGATGTCGTCGGGGCTGGCGCGGCGCAGGGGATCGCGCCTTCGAGCCCAGTACCCGCACCGTCGGTCATCGGGCGGGAAACGCGAAACGTCATTGGTTGCGCGCGTGGTTTGCCTGCATCCTTCTCCCAAGTCATCCGTCTGGCTCCATCGTGCGACGAAGCCGCACGCCACTTTTCGCTTCGTCCGATCCGCCGCCAATTTCATTCCATGAAAAACCAACTCCGCACCACGTGTTCCCTCGTTTGCTTGGCCGCCTTGCTCGTACCTTCCTTCGCGCTGGCCGATGGCATCGGCAAACGCTTCCCGTCCGAGAAAAAGATCGTGCCCGACCCCGTCACGGGTGTGCCGCTTGAGTTTCTGACCAGCACACCCAACGGCGATTCGAAGATCTATCAAACCCACATGCAGTGGACCTCCGACGGCAAGTGGCTCATTTTCCGATCCAATCGCGTGCCTGGCCAGGCCATGGCAGTCAACGAGGACACGGGCGACATCGTGCAGGCGACCGACAACGGTTTCATGGGCATGCTCTGCGTGGCGCGCCACTCCATGAAGCTCTATGTGATGCGTGATACGGGCCGGCCGGCCGGCCCGGAGAATGTGCCCGCTTCAGCTGCGGCCACTCCGCCGCCACCGGCGCCACCGTCGGTCGCGGGAGCAGAGCCTGCCGGCCCAGGAGCACGCGGTGCACGCGCCGGCCGCGGCGCCGGTGGCGGCGGCGGTTTCTTCCGCCCGCGCGGTCCGTTCCAAATCGTCGAAATCGACCTCGCCAAAGTTTTTGCCGACAGCGCCGCCGGCACCATGCAACCCGCGTCGGTTTACGAGCGCGTTTGCGGCACCACGCCGTCCGGGATGACCGCGGATGGCAATATGGGCCTCGATGCCAACGAAGACTTCGTCTATTTTCGAGTCGGCGGCGAAGAGGTGGCCAAGCGCCTGCCGGCCGACCAGAAACCCGCCGTCCCGTATGGTCCGCGTGGCATGGGCGCCGGTCCGACCGGCTTGGCCAGCATGAATCTCAAGACCGGCGAAGTGAAATACGTCGTAACCGTGCCCTTCCAGATCGGCCATGTGCAGACCAATCCATGGGTGCCCGGCGAAATCGTCTTCTGCTGGGAAACCGGCGGCAAGGCCCCGCAGCGCACCTGGACGGTCATGGCCGACGGCACCGGCTTGCGTCCGCTTTATCCCGAGGCCGAGTATGAGTGGATCACGCACGAAGCCGTCATCACCAAGGATGAAGTTGCGATCGCAATCCTGTGCCACAATGCCGTCGGCACCAAGAACGACTGGGGCATCGCCGGCACGGCCGAGCATCCGACCGGCG
>Ga0265316_10006749_pt1 | contig 10937 bp, 5 predicted proteins | sample 4522metaG_FD_202092 | JGI IMG/M metagenome (GOLD analysis project Ga0265316, IMG submission 202092) | Rhizosphere microbial communities from Carex aquatilis grown in University of Washington, Seatle, WA, United States - 4-5-22 metaG | ecosystem: Host-associated > Plants > Roots > Rhizosphere >...
GATCCTGCAAACGGTCTCGGTCCAACTGGCGCAACAGTTGTGCAAGTACCAGCAGGAATCGATGCACTTCACGGAGAAGACGCTCTCGATGTTGGGTCACGCGCTGGGTGTGTCCGACCGAACTTCTTCCAAACCTATCAAGGTAAATCTGTTCGACAAAGATAAGATAGCAGTCTCGGTTGCACTGTCCTGTCGGGCAGAGGCTATGGACACCCTAGCAGATGCCGCACAGAAGTATTTCGCGTCGAACGGGGATGCTAAAGTACACATTGATTATCGCTTGGGATCCTGGGACATGGATCTACAGCTAGGCCTCGACAAGATCTCGACGCTAAACGAACTGATCCGACTCTTAGACAGATTCCGAACGGAAAATGCCGGGATACTTCTGAAGACCTATACGGATGTCAATCTTCGCGGTCGGGAGCCAAAGGGTAATCAGTCCAGTACTGCGGAGTGGCGTTCAGACTATCTAATGCTTGAACTCAGTTCGAAAGCTGCCGAAAAGATGGTCAAGATTGGACCGGAAGGAGCTGCTGTTGCGACGCTAATCTACCGGTATAACAGCCTCATAGGGAATGGATTGGTTGCGGATGCCTACAAGGATCTTCTTGGACTGCTCTATTTTGCTAAACAGTACGCCCGAAAGAGGTCGTCGCGAAGGCTGAAGACGTCGGAACGCCACTTCTTAGCCGGACTGGTGTCAACGCTCGGCATCGCCATGGAGCAACGAAGTGAAGGCGTTTACACCGGGATCGAGCAGACTCCGTTCTTTGTTGGGTCCACAGGCATCAGCATGCAGAGGGTGACTGTTGCACTGGAGGCGTTTATTCATTCTCTGTTCGAAAAGCAGAGCAAAGGCTGGCGCGGCTGCGTAGTCTTTGGATACTCCCGCTTCGAACAAAACGGGGACACGGTTGTCGTACCACTCGCCAATGCGTTTGCCTTCGAGGCGCATTGGGCCATGATTCACGAAATTATGCATCTGCTGCAGAACACCTCTGAGCATCAACTGTCGCCGGCGTGGGTGATTCCCGACGATGCGAGTCCGGTGGCAAGGGGCTACTCCAGTCCCGGATCTCAAGAATGGCAGGACTTCGTCGAGATCCTCGCTGACGTGCTTGCGTTTGCGATGACGTGTCCGTTGCAAATTGGGGAATATATCGACGTCGTTTGGAACTATCTGAGCGCTGTCGTGATCGAGCGGGTTCCTCGGGCAAGCGTGCGCGAGGACCGCGAGGGCCGCGAGAGCGACCGGCATGATGCCAATCAACTGAGAGCCTATCTGTTCAGGACCTTTGCGGTTCTTTGGTATGACAAGATAGGCAAGGAGGCTCCTCTGGGCGCCCCATTTAGCCCGAACGAGATGGAGAAGTTGCTCGCGCAGCACTCATATCTGTTTCAGAAGCACGACGTCCTGAAGCCCCTGTTTCGACCGAATCGGCGAGGTGAGACGAGTTTTGGTCTTCTCATAGAGCAGTTCAACGCTGAAGTGGGGCCCGTGATCCCAATTATTAGGGACACCGTTCGCAGTTTCGTCGCTCGTGCTGTTGATCCTGTCTCAAATACGAAGACAGCGGAGGCTCTGATCATGAGGTTGACCGCTGGGGAGGTCCTCTTACCAGACGAAATAGCAGCTCACGCGCAAACGATTGTCTGGCTTATGGCTGGTCGGCCCGTCTCTGATCGTGCGGCGCTGGCTTGGATCTTATCGCTTTGGCATCTCTACCACATGAAGAACCTTGGCGTTGCGAACTGATCGGTGGAGACGATACTCTTGAACGGCGCCACGACGATCGAGTGAAGTGCGGCCCGGAGAGACTTTAGTCGCCAAGATTTCCAAGCCAATGTCGAGAAAAGCGATCGCGCTCAACGCGATCCTTTCCCCGCCCTTTTGCATGATTGTCCACAAAGATGGCCGACGGGATGCCGAAAAAAACGACGGTCAGCGGCCAAGTCTACCAGGCAGGAGGCTGACCAATGTTTGCGCTGAGCTGGTCCCGGCTGGAAGAAGATGGGTTGCACGTGGCGCCGCGCAATTCAGATAGCCACTTGGATGTTCGTCCCAAGTCCGGTCTTCTTTCCGTTGGTAGACCATGAGTCTTCCCCCATCGGCAGTAACGATCGTGCGGCAATGGGCAAGGTTAAGTCGTTTCACGTAATCCTTAGCCTGCGTGAATGCCTCTGCCAGTGGCTTTCCAAGGCCCTTGGCCTCAAACACTGCGACGCAGTTATCCTTGGTCGTCGGTGTGCGATCGAACACAGCTACATCCACACGATTCCATTCAACCCCGAGAAGCTGTTCTGACCAGCCAATACTCTTGAGCAGCGGAACGAGAATGTGGGCCACTACCTCGTGCTCGGTCGGTCGGCCATCGGCATGAGGCGGCTGCTTGTACCAAGCGGAAAGCCGTTTCACTTGCTCAAGAACGCTGATCAACCTGTCCACCACCTCGTTGGCCACGCCCGCCGCGAACAGCTCGATACCCAATTCTTCTCGACTGAGCACTGGCCCGACCTTGGGTAGCTCCTTCAACTCACGTCTGAGGTATCTCTTGGCGAGCCCCTGAACAATGGAGTCTTCGACTATGTGAACTCTGGAAAAGGTAGGCTGTTGCTTCCGCGTTGAGAAGACCCCCTTCAGCTCGATAAAATCCTCGATGAGGTCAACCTCCCACTGCACTCGTCGAGCGTGTTGTAGGTCCCAACCTAGAACATCGTCAAACTCTTTTTCCCAAAAGTAACCACGTTCTTCGGGAATGAATCCCACCGCCAGGACATCATGACCCACACGCAGAAGTACAGGGTCTCCCGGCTTGGGTCCCGATTCAAAGGAGCCGATGGACCCCATGATCCCCAGGCCCTGATAGTCTCTATGTGGAGCCGGACCGGAGCTGCCCGGGCCGATGAGCATCAGATCGTGCCCAAGGAAGATCTCCCTGTAGTCACGAGTGGGTTCTCCTGCGGCAATCTGCCAGAGTTGTGCCATCTCGATGCTCCCTACTTCAAAGAGTCCAAGGATTGTCGGCGAAAGGACCAGGTGAGGGAACTCACCCGCAAGCCACCTCTCTCACCTCTTCCCCCAAACACACTGCCACTGAGGCCGGGTCACCCATCCGGGTTCGCAAGGTGCGCTCTGCAAAGGCCGGCGGTAGGCACGCGCCGAACTTCAATGCGTCGGTGGCTCCATCGGGTATTGGCGGCGGCAGGGGAAGCCTCGCCCGCAAATCGGCCCGGGCGCGGTTGAGGGCGTCGCTGGTCGTTGTTGGCACCAGCGGCAGGCTAAAGTTGTCGACTGCCCCGGTGGCGATCAGCCCGCCTAGGTGCTCGGCCAGGGTGGCGTTGGCGCGAAGGCCGGCGAAGGTCCACCAGCGCAGCTCGCCATCGCCGTTACGAACGAGACTCATTGCTTTGTCGGTTGCCCAGGCGTGATCTTCTCGAAGCTCGGCCAGTTTCTCCGTCGCTCGCTTGGTCAGCCGCACACCTGTGTCGGCTCCGGCCAGTACGGATCGAATAGCGCGACAATGCCTGAAATGCAGCGCCTGCGAGCTGCCGAGCCAGCGTGAGCGCCCGAGGATTTCCGTCGGCTGTACGTAGGCCAGGCGGTTGTCCCAGTCGATGTGGTTCACGAACCAGCCTCGGCCTCCGAGCAGCAGGATGGGGGGCTCGTCCTTCCTGGTCTTGAACGAGATGGGGTGAACTACGCCGATCTCCTCGCGACCATGCAGGATCCGGAAGAGCTGCGGCGTGGTGAAACTGGAGAACAGCTCCATGAAGTTGCGCCTGCCGAATGCGCGCTCGCCCTTCTCCCCGAACCAGTGGAGCCCGCCATCCACCGCGAGAATCCCGGATTCGGTCATGAACGCAATCAGTGCCCTGGCATCATCGCTGGTAAAGTCGCGAAAGCTCGAAGCCCGGCCGACCCATTCGCGCCAGGCACCTTCTTCGATCCCGCCTTCTTGAAGTGCCAGGGCCATGATCTGGTGAGCCAGCAAGTGAAACGAGTCCGACGGCGGCACGATAGGTTCGACGAAACCCTCTGACCACAGGCGCAGCAAACCAGCTGCGCGCATGAAGGCTTCGTCCGAGGTGGCGAGGAATAGGCAGTTGCGGATGGTGCCGGGGCGCCGGCCCGTGCGGCCGAGACGCTGCAAGAACGAAGCAACCGTGTTTGGGGCGTCGATCTGGATGACCCGATCGAGGTCCCCGACATCGATGCCCAGTTCAAGGGTGCTCGTCGCAACGATCACGCAGTTGGACCCGCTTGCGAAGGCTGTCTCAGCCTGACGTCGTTCATCGAGACTTAGCGAGCTGTGCGAGACGAAGGTGGAGGTGCCGGCGGCGCGCAGCTGGGCCGCCAGGGACTCGACTCGGGCACGGCTATCACAGAAGACCAGCCGTTTTTCGCCCGCATGCAGGCGCGAGATGACGGTCGCGGCGTTGTCGAGGGTCTCCACTGAATCGAGAATCACCTCGGGTGATGTGGGCATCTCCGCCCCCGGAGCCAGTACGCGCTTTGGCCCATCACAGGCTCCGGCAAGCCATTCGAGCAGCTCGGCTGGGTTGCCGATGGTGGCCGAAAGGCCGACCCTTTGCAGCTCTCTTCCAGCAAGCTTGGTGACCCGTTCGATTACGGCCTGCAGGTGTACGCCGCGATCATCACCGGCGAAGGCGTGCAGCTCGTCGACCACGACTGCCCGTACCCCGGCCAGCATGGCCTTTCCGGCGCCATCGCGGCCGTCCAGGATGACTTCGATGGACTCGGGCGTGGTGAGCAGAACGTCGGGGTTGGCGAGCTTGATTCGACGTTTCTTCCCGGCCAGGACGTCGCCGTGCCACAACTCGACTCGCCTGCCCACCAGGTCGGCGTAGTGGGCCAGCCGTGGCTGAAGGTTGTTCAGCAGCGCCCGCAAAGGGCACACGTAAAGCACGCTGGTGCCACGCCAGTCTTCGGTGAGCATTCGCGAGAGCAGGGGAAAGAACGCCGCCTCGGTCTTGCCGCCCGCGGTGGGCGCCAGCAACAAGACGTGCTCGCCCGCGATCAGTGGCGCGATTGCAGCTTCTTGAAGGGGCCTGAGTGTTTTCCAGCCGATGGTGTTGACGATGTGGTGCTGGATTGCCGGGTGCAGGTTGTCAAAGCCGCTCATGGCCCAAGCTCGATGTCGTCCGGATCCTTCGCCGCTCTGGCGTTGCGCTCGGCAGGCGTCAGCTCGCCATCGGTAATCGTCAGCGCGTAGTGCTGCCGTGGATCGAAGTCTGCGAACTGGTCGATGCGGTCGAGAACGTCTGCCACAAGCTTCTTCAGGAACACGCGCGGGGCCACGCCCACCCGACCGCCGAGTTCGCCGGTCACGGCTTGGGCCAGCTCCTCGATGTAGGCATCGCTGGCGCGTTCGCGGACGCGGGCAACGTTCGGCGAGCCGTCGGCGAAAATATCGCGGACGCGACGTCCAACCTCGGCGAGCAGCGAGAGGTCGAATCCGGGTAGCCGTACCTGCACCGCGCGCGGGTTGTCGAATCGTGGCTCGGTCTTGAAATCGGTCTGCAGGCGGCTGGCCAGTGCTGGCGCTCGCTGTACGCCCTGCGGTCCATCGAAGAACGCGGGCGTGCCGGTAGTCAGCAGGTACAGTCCAGGAAACCGACCGCCATCCACCTCGTCGATCATTTGTCGAAGGGAATTGAGGCTCTTGTCCCGAACGTCGCTGCGGACCCGCTGCAAGGTCTCGACCTCGTCGAGCACCAGCAGCAGCCCAGGCCGTCCAGAATCGCGCAGCATAACCAGCAGCCCTTGCAGGAAGCTGAGCGCGCCAAAGTGGTCGATCTCGCCCGTCAAGCCGCCGTATCGCTTTGCATCGGCCCCGACGTTGGGCTGGCCAGCCAACCATGCCAGGACGCCCTCGGCCATCGCCGTCTGGCCCTCGCTGGAGGCCCTCCGATACGCACGCAGCGCGGTGGAAAGCGCAGGTGCGCTGCGAGTGATCGCAGCCAGGCGCTTCTCCATCAGCGCGTCCGTCCTGGCCAACAGGGCGGCACCGTCCTGCTCGGCAATCTGGCCTTCGCCCAGTACGTCCTGTTCCAGGGCGAAGAACCAGCCATCCACGATGCTTCGGAATGCACCGGCGGGCGTGTCTTCGGTTGCCAGCCGCTCGATCAGGCGACGGTAGACGGTTTCCAGACGGTGGAGCGGGGTCTCGGTCTCAGAAACCTGGACCTCGGCGGTCGCGAAGCCCTTCTGCCGTGCGCGCTCCTGCAGCCAGCGCGAGAAGAAGGTTTTCCCGCTGCCGTATTCGCCGCGTACTGCCTTGAACGCCGCCGCGCCTGCCTCGACGCTGGCAAGCTCCTCTTGGAGTGCAGGGGCAAACCGATCGAGGCCGACGGCAAACGCATCGAGGCTTCTCTGCGGCACGGTTCCGCGGCGGAGGGCATCAATGACTTCTTGGCGTCGGCGCGGACTCAGGCTCATGGCCTACCTAGGTTTCGGGGCGTCGAGCCCGAACTGAGTTCGCAGTAGCAGTTGGTTGAGTTCCACGGTTCCCGACTCCGTATCAACGGCCAGCACGTCGTATCCGTCAAGATTCAGTAGGCGTCGGGCTGCGGCCAGGATGCCGGGCAGGCGGACCGTGGGTACTTTCAGACTTCGTGCCAGGGCGACCTGGGTCAGTTTGCCGCCCCTGGCGTCGAGCACGGCGAGAAGTTCGCGCACCCGCTCGTCAGGTAGAGCCAAACGGCTGTGGCGTTTCTGTTGAGCCAGGTAGGTCTCGGAAGTCAAAAGGGTCGCGATCCACATCGGCCCTGTAGCAGCCGGGGTTACTGAAGGCTGTGGCGAAGGCTTCGGTGCAAACAGATCGAACTGGACCTTCTTGTCTGGGACCGGAGCTGGCGGAGGAATCACAACTGGTGTTGGGGCTGCGATCAATTTCGCAGAATCGACCACGCTTGCCGCGATCTCTCGACGATCCCACCAGGCTGGGACGGCCGAACGCACCTCGTCCCATCCGGCGGCTTTCGCGTCGCCGAACATGAAGACCGCGGCAGGCACGACCATTTCCTGCGGGGTCACGCCGCCGTGGTAGCCGTTCTGCTTGCCCCCGTAGCGCAGCCGCTCGCTCCACAGACCTAAGATCGGGCCACCGTCTGCGCTGACGACACGCGGGCCGCGCAGCACAACCTCCTCCGCCAGCGGCGTACCCGCGGCTGCGCTACGCCACCGGGCACCGGCCATCTCCTGCCGCCGGTACTCCACCCCGCGGTCCACAACGTGACCGTGATCGCTCAGCACCACCAGCGCACGTCCGGCCTGGCCGGCGCACTCGACCAGTGCCCTCAATGGACCGATGGTGTCCAGTCCCCAGGTCACACGCACCTGATCGCCTTTCATCAGATGATCATCCACCGCGTTCACGACGACGCCGACGATCCTGCGCTCCACGCGGTCGATCTCGCTTCGAATCTCTGCGTCCAGACCGACGGCTCCGCCACCGCCCAGGTCAGCCTTGTGATACAGCACGGGCGGCAGCTTGGATGTGCACGCTGCCAAGAGGCCCGGGTGAGACGCGAAGCCCTGCGACTCCTCGGCACCGGAACCGCGCAGGATCCGCCCGCACAGCAGGCTGGTGCGGGAGACCTCGGTGACCGACGGGATCGTGGCCAAGGCATAGCGAGAGGCTGGGCTTTCCCCGGGCGCGCGCTCGACCCATCCCGCTCGCACCAGCTCGCTCGCCAGACCGTGGTAGGTGGGCAAGTCGAGGCCGTCGATTACGACAACCAGCACGGGCATTTGCTTCGCGAGGGGCGCGAGCACACGATCGACCACTGCTTCCACGCCGAACAAGCTCTCGGTATCGCTGCCGCCTTCGAGCCAACCCGCAAGCATTTTAGCGAAGACGTGGTTTTCCTCTTCGCGCGCGTCCCGAGCTTGTGCCAACAGCTTAGCGACCACTTCGTTGAATCCGGGAAGGGCATCTCCGTCAGCAAGTCCTGCACGAACGCGGTCGAGGTAGGCACCATCCGTGGCATAGGCCAGCGCCGCATCGAGCAGACTCTGCGGGGCCGCAGGTGCGTGGCCAGCCTCCAGTCTGCGCACGATCCGGCAGGACATTTCGACCACTCGTCGTCGGGCGGGGTCGCCCTTGATACCGACGTGCTCCAGGGCGCGCGTCGCCGCTGTTTCGATCGCGGCCGTGGAATTCTTCGTCGGACTCGCCACGAAGCCACGTAGCCCCTCCCCCAGTCGCTGCATTCGCTGCTCGCCGCCCATGGGCAAAACCGAGCTCAGGTGTGCCAAGCTCTCGATGCGCAGGTCGCGTAGCAGGCGAGTCGCTTGTTCCTGCAGAGACGTGGCTGTCGCACTGGGCGACGCCAAGAGGACGCGTTCCGCACCTTCTGACCACGCCCGCGCCTCCTCGGGGCTCAGCGAGTGGCCTCCAAGTCGCGGCTCAAGCCGAACCAGTGCATCTCGAAGTAGCACCGCCTCGACGCCATCGATCTCCCTCACCGCGAGCACTCGGGCAACCAATCCAAGCGCCACGGCATCGGCTCCGTGTCCGGCCTCGACGGTCCGAAACACGGCCGCCGCACCCCGGCCCAGGTGTTCCTCTAGCCACCGCAGCACGCCCTGGCGTAGTTCGGGCAGGACCGTGCGTACCTTTTCGCCGCCCCCACCCGCGGCCCAGCGGAGCAGTTGCTCCATATCCAGCGTCTGGGTGTCGAGCCCTAGCTTGTACTGCAACAGCGCACGCCAGGCACTCTCTGAATCCAGAACCGCACCGGGTACGGGCGCGTAGCCTTCGATTGGGGCTGCCTCGATCAGGGCTTCAGACAGCCACTTCTCTCCGGCCAACTGCGGGTCTGGGCTCTGGGCGCCGAACAGGGAACACACAACGTCCCAGCTCTCGATCGGCAATAGTCGGCGCCGTTCTAGGCGGGCCAGCACGTCCTGCCCAAGTTCATCGGAGGATCGTGGCGTCAGCAGCGCCAGGCAATCGGACCCCGAGTCCGCCGCGCACAAGGCTTCGCGAGCCGCAAGGACAGAGGCGCAATACGCCACCCGCACCACCTTGCCGTCGATGGTCATCGACTCGGGACCGGACCACGGAGCAGGCGAGTAGAAGCCAAGGAATCGAGCGTTTGGCTTATGTCGCAGCAGTCCCGCGACTTGTGGCCGCAGCCGGGCTTCGGTTAGGACGGCTCCGATCAAGAATCCTCCTCGATGGACCAGTTCAGAGTCAGCACCCGATCGGGCTTCTCGGCGAGTGCCTTCTCAATGGTTTTGAAGGTCTGTCGCGCCTCCGCCAGCTTCAGGCTGCTGGTCGAGGAGCTGGCTACGACTCTACGTCCGGCCGCTGGTGGTGGCGAGGGCAGCGGGTCTTTGTCAGGTGGCGCCTGACGTGGAACCTTGGCGAGCAGGGTCACCGCCTTCGTCTGTTCTGCTTTTAGAATTGGGGCAAGAGCCACGGCAAACTCGTCCCTCATCAATGTGTCCAGAACAGCCGCTCGGATCTCCGTGGCGGCCGCCGCCCTGTCGTCGCGCAGACTCGTCAGGGCCTCGAACATCTGCCACTCAGCCCAGCGCAATGCCTCGAGAACATTGCGTGCGTTGGTGAAGCTGGTCCCCATGGACTCCGGCGTGGTTTCGATGGTCGCGTGAGCGAGTGCTCGCACGAGTTCATCTGCCGCGACATCCGGACGGCAAAGTGAGACCAGGCCCAGCACCGCATTTGCGGTTTTCAGGCGTGCCGCGTGCGCGGGCTCTCCCCCAAACTGCTCGATGCGATCCCGGATTTCCTTGGCCACTGCTTCCACGTCGGTGCGCTTGCTGTCGACGACCTTACGAACGTCACTGGCAAACTGCGTGACGTTGGTCGCCGAAAGCAGAGGTGACGCCGCCACGCCCAGTACGTGGGAGGCACGCGCGGTTGCTTGCTGCCAGTCTGTAGCAGGAGGCAGCTTCTGCTCGCGCAGCTCGACCTCGTCGTCCAGCGCGCCGATAGTGCCGGACACGGGCGCGCCATGCTGGAACAGTGATCGCCCCATCTGTGCCGAGGCCACCAGGATCACGAGATCCTGAACCTCGCGGGTCAACCCCATCGCCGTTGGGTCGTCCGTCCACTGGCGCAGCCTCTTGACGGTCATCCCGCCGGGCACCTCGGCGTCTTTGCGCAGGAAATGCCTCGGCCATCGATCTCCAAGCAGGAACGCATCGCCGGGGGTCATCTCGCCCAACCCCAGGGGGTTGGCGATCACACGCAGCAATGCACGGTTCTCTTTGTCGATGACAATTCGTCCCGTCCCGGCATCTGCCGCGCGCAGAATTTCCATCAACGCCTTCTTGAGATGAGCCGGCCGCAGCTCTTCGAACGAGACTTCCTCCATCGGGAACTTCGGGTGCGCCGGGAACTGGTAGGCCATCATCTGCCCAAGCAGCGACGCAAAGGCCGCGCTCATGTTCGTCGCGTCCGCGGGTGGCTGCGGCCTGAATGCCGGATCGAGCGACTGGAAGCAGTCCGCCAGATCGTGCGACTGCATGAGGGACTCGGCCGGCGGAGGCGTCAACACGCCGTAGGCCGCCTCGATGCAGGTGATGATTCGTTGTTTAAGCTGGTCACGCTGGTTACCCAGCAGCGACCTGGCAGCCGCCCGATCCACCGCGCTCAGGTGGGCGGCGTAGCCCTGAAATCGGTCGCCGGTCAGGATGTACTGAAGTTTGACCAGGGTGCCCATGTCACGCAGGACCGCGTGGCCGAAGAAGTGCGGCACCCAGCAGAAGGTGCGCGCGCTCTCGTTCCGGCTGCGGAAGCTCTCGATCTTGGCGATATCGTCAGAGGCTTGGTGCCGCTCGCTGTCGAAGGGGAAATCGATGACCACCCGCCACTCGTCGCCACGCGGCTTCAGCGAATCGTCGGGAAGCTCGCGGATGTTGCCGAACACGACCTCGACCG
>Ga0265316_10006750_pt1 | contig 10937 bp, 8 predicted proteins | sample 4522metaG_FD_202092 | JGI IMG/M metagenome (GOLD analysis project Ga0265316, IMG submission 202092) | Rhizosphere microbial communities from Carex aquatilis grown in University of Washington, Seatle, WA, United States - 4-5-22 metaG | ecosystem: Host-associated > Plants > Roots > Rhizosphere >...
TTACTTACAGTTATACCAATAAGCTGTGAAGTAAATGTTTCATTATTATAATTAATAATAGGTTTTTCACCGGGATACGCCAGGATACTAATTAAGTTGCCTGAGGTACCACTTTTGCCTGTCAGACTGGAACCAGTGTTATTATACCTGTAAGTGCCTCCACGCATATAAATTATATCTCCAGCAGAAACAACCGACCATGCTTTATTTAAAGTAAAAAATGGCTGGCCGATAGTCCCGGGATTTGAATCACTGCCACTGGGGGAAACATAATATGTGGCCGCTGATATAGTTAAACTGCCAAAAAGAAATAAAAGAAATAACAGAATAAGTGATTTTTTCATAATATACCAAATTTGACGAATTATTAAATTAATTTGACTAACACATCTATTCAAACGCCATATTCATATATTTATTACACTAAAATTTATTTTTTATTTTTTTTGAGCAATATTATTTTCACTTGACCGTTTTGAATTACAGAATCATGATTGAGTGATAAGGATGTCTGCCTTAAAATGCTTCTGATTAAATAATTAAATAAAAAAACGAGTCTGACAATGGCTCGATTTCAAGGATAAACAGTCAGGTTTAGGAATTATTATGTATAAATAAGTATATAAATTGTAATGTCATGAGAATAAAAATAATTACTTTCTGTCTTCTTTTGGTCACAATATCTTTTTCATGTAAAAAAGAAGAAATATCAACCGTCGGGAACAATGGGACTACTGGTATCCCATTACTTAGTAAGGTTCTGGTGGATAATAAGTCTACCTATGAATATGTATATAATGACTCAAATCTGATTAGCGAAGAAAAGAGTAAATTCGATTACACTGTTCACGGTTATAATACCAAAGGTCAATTGGTAACTACCGAATACTATGGAAACGATGCTGTATTAAGTAGTGATCCGCAAGTTTATCAGACTGCCATGAGCAGTACAACATGGGTTACTCCGGAAAGTGGGACGAAAGGTGGTACAATAACCTATGATTATAACGATAAAGGGCAGATAATTAAAAGTACCTGCTCCAGGCCACCCTTAACTTGTTCTGAGTATTCGGCATTCACCTATGATTCCAATAACAGGATAGGCAGGCAAACAATGTACTGGGATGGCACAGCCACAGGTTATATTGATTATTCTTACGACACCAACGGGAATCTGATAAAAGAAATGTTATATAATCTGTCATCAGCGGGAGTCGCTGAACTTATAACAACCACAGAATATGATTTTGATAGTGAAAAGAATCCATATCTGGCTACTAGCAGATTAATGATCCCAGGTATCAATACTAACACGAATAATATTATAAAAGAAACTTATACTATTCATTTATCAACTGGACAGGGATCTGATAATGTACAGGTTACTGAAACTTCATATAAGTACAATAAAATGGGTTATCCTGTAACTAAAAATGGCAATATTTCGTTTATTTATAGCTAATATCCGCCTCTTTTAAGGTTGCCTGCTGATTACCAGGAATTCATAGTGATTCCTTTGTTACCTGCTATTTTTAATTAAATAGAAAATTGAATTTAAATTTAAAATGTAATTTAATCTGTAATTTCTTTTAACCCTCCAAATATTTACTAAATTGTAACTGTTCATTCGCTTCTTTCTTCCTATTAATAAACAATAGGTTGAAAGAAGTTGAAATGGACTTTTCTTATATTATTTTAAAGTTATAAAGGTTGGAAAGCCGGAAAACCCAAATTGTTGATTAAAGTCATTTAAAAACCACCAACTTCTTCAAACTTTTCAGATCTTTATAGTGAATTCTTCCAGTCCTCAATTTAATATCTGATTAACCCAATTTAAAAGAAAGATGGATTTCGTAGACTATTACAAATTATTAGGTCTTAACAAGACGGCAACATCGAAAGATATTAAAAGTGCATATCGCAAGTTAGCACGGAAATATCACCCCGATTTGAATCCCAATGATAAAAATGCCAAAAAGAAATTTCAGGAGATCAACGAAGCAAATGAAGTACTGAGCGATCCGGAAAAACGAAAAAAATATGACCAGTACGGAAAGGATTGGCAGCACTCTGAACAGTTTGAAAAACAACAACAATATCAGCAACAATCTGCGGGTTCAAGGAGAACAACGTATTCCGGGTCACAATCTGAAGATGATTTTTCTGATTTTTTTGCATCTATGTTTGGCAGTGCAACAGGCGCAGGCCATGGCAGACAGGTAAAATACAGGGGAGAGGATTACACTGCGGAATTACAGCTCGACCTTATCGATGCTTACAAAACCCATAAACGAACCTTAACTATTAACGATAAGAAAATCAGAATTACTATCCCGGCCGGAATTGAAAATGGTCAGACCATCAAAATTGCAGGTCTTGGGGGTAAAGGGATAAATGGTGGACCGGATGGTGATTTATATATCACATTCTCTATCGCTAATCAAGCTGGATTTAAACGGTTGGGGAATGATTTATTTGCTACAGTTGATCTGGATTTTTATAAAGCAGTGCTTGGTGGTGAAATAACAATAGAGACCTTGAGCGGTAAAGTAAAACTTAAAGTAAAACCAGAAACTCAGAATGGCAGTAAAATAAAATTAAAAAATAAAGGATTTCCTGTTTATAAAAATGAGGGTCAGTTCGGAGATTTATATGTGACTTATTTCGTTAAAATTCCGACAAATTTAACTGAAAAACAAAAGGCATTATTTAATCAACTATCTGAATTACAATTTAATAAATAAAAAATGGAAGTAGAATATTTGATACCAATAGATAAGTTTTGTGCCAGTCATAATATTGAAATCTCATTTATCAGTTCTCTTCAGGAAAGCGGATTGATTGAGATTACAACAATTAAAGAATCAGCTTTTATTGAGGCTGACCAGCTTCAGAAATTAGAGAAATTCGTACGGCTATACTATGAGTTGGATATAAACCTTGAAGGTATTGAGACCGTCAACTATTTATTACAACGTATAAATGTTTTGCACGATGAAATAACTATCCTTAAAAACAAGCTCCGGATTTATGAAACTGAATTCTAATTATCAATTGTCAATACACCGGGATCTTCAAAACAAATTATGAAATGGCAATATTTACCATATTTTAACCCTCAAACTATCCGGAACCCATAACGCGTCGCCTTGTTTTACTCCGAATGCCTGGTAAAATTCAGGTATATTTGATAATGGTCCGTTAACACGGAATTTTGCAGGTGAATGTTCATTGCTTTTCACCTGGCTGGCTACAGTTTCGGGACGTTCATTCACCATCCATGCCAGAGCATATCCGAGAAAAAAACGTTGTGCAGGATTCAAACCTGCAATAGTTATGTTATTTTTAAACTGATCAGTTCTCTTAAAAGCCTCATAAGCCATGATGGTACCGCCAAGATCGGCAATATTTTCACCCTGAGTAAGTTCACCATTAATATGAAGACTGTCGACAGCAATATATTTATTGAATTGTTTAACAATCATTTTTGTCTTGGTATAAAACTTAATACTGTCATCCGGCGTCCACCAGTTTTGAAGGTTCCCCAGTGAATTGTATTTGCAGCCCTGATCGTCAAAGCCATGGGTGATCTCATGCCCGAAAGTGGCTCCTATTATGGAATAGAGAAGTGCATCGTCAGCCATCTTACCTTCATAACCCGGAACTATAATATTACAACCGGGTATGCATATTTCGTTATTTGACGGATTATAATATGCATTATATGTTTGTGGTTCCATTCCCCATTCTGTGCGGTCAACGGGCTTTCCATACTTTGAAATCATGTAATTTACTTCCCATTTATTTGCATTCATTACATTCTTTACAAACGAAGTACGATCGATCTGCATGGCGCTGAGATCTTTCCATTTGTCGGGATAACCAACTTTCATAATTACTGAACTAAGTTTGTTTAATGCTTTCTCTTTTGTGCCGCTGCTCATCCAGTCCAGAGCTTTTATCCGTTCAGCAAAAATTATTTTGATGACATTTCCGATCTCGATAAGTTTTTCCTTTGTCCCTTTAGGTAAATATTCATCCACATAAACCTGACCTATAAGTTCACCAAGTGAACCATCGGTTTGTTGAACGACTCGTTTCCATCTTGGCTTGGGCTCCTTGACTCCTCTCAGGGTTGCAGAATAAAAGTTGAAAAATTCTATATACGTTTTATCATCCATGTAACCTGATAGATTTCTTAAAAGATGATATTTAAGATAGTTTTTCCAGTCAGCAAGAGGGTATGATGTAAGGTAACCATTAAGCGATTTTAAGAAATCAGGTTGCCCGACAATAACACTGTCGACATTGTGCAGACCGACACCTGACATAAAAATTTTCCAGTCAATGTTAGGAGTAGATTCTGTAAGTTGTTTAAAGGTCAACTTGTTGTAATTCATCCATGGATCGCGGGTATCTTCACGTTTTCGGGAAGTTTTAGCAATTGAGGTTTCAAGTTTCATGAGTCCCTGAGCAGCCGTTTTGGCTTTTTCGGGGTCGTAACCCATGATAACAAATACATTTTCAAGATGACTGACAAATTTCTGACGGATAGAAACAGCACGGGCATCGTTATCGGAATAAAAACTACGGTCGGGCAGGCTTAAGCCACCCTGGTAAACCATAATAGCTATTTTGCTGCTTATCTTGTCATCCTGTCCGGCATAAAATCCGAATAAAGGATATCCAGCAACTGTATGCATGTATGATGCTGTTTTAATTATGCCATTTATATCTTTTATAGCATCGATCATGTCAAAATCGCTTTTTAAATCTGAGATGCCTTTTTTATTAAGATTTACACTATCCATGCCTGTGTAGAAGAAATCTCCGATTTTTTGTTTATTACTTCCTTTAAGAGCATCTTTCATTGCTGCCGAAGATTCACAAACATGACGAATCTGGGCATTTATTGTATCCTGGATCAGTTGCCAGATTCCATTACTCTGTTCACTGCCTGGAATTGGATTTTGCCTGAACCATTTACCATTTGCATAAAGGAAAAAATCATCTCCGGCTTTAATTGTAGAATCAATGTGTGAAACAAGAGCGTCAGTTATCTGCTCTTTTTTTGATTGCCTGCAGGACGAAAATGCTATGATTGTCACTATCAGAATGAAAGAAAGATAATATTGATTTTTCATGGTTTAGAATTTTAGAATTCTCATTCAAATGTAGAAACTAATATATTAAAATATCATGTATTCACTTAACACTTCATAATTTTCAAAGCGAATTTATAGCTTTTCTCAAAATACTTGCAGAATTTGAGAGTGAGGCTAGCTCTGTTGAAGTCAGAGGACTTTCGATAATCCTGCTTACTCCACTATCTGATACAACACATGGTACACTGAGACACACATCTTTTATGCCAAAATCAGATTCTAGAAGTGTTGAGACTGACAATATACTATTCTGACTCCTGAGTATCGCCGCTGTAATTCTTACCAGTGCCAGTCCTACAGCAAACTGGGTTGATCCCTTATAGTTTATAATATGATATGCCGAGTCACGTACCTGCTGTTCGATGAGCCCTCGTTGGATTTTCCAGTCGGAGCATTTACCGCAGACAGGACAATATTCATCGATATTAATACCGGCGACATTTGTCATGGACCATGCTGCGAACTCACTGTCCCCATGCTCACCAAGAATATAGGCATGAACATTATGAACATCAACGCCACAGTGCTTGCTCAGAAGATGTCTGAATCTGGAGCTGTCAAGTACTGTTCCTGATCCTATTACCCTGCCTTTTTCCCATCCTGATCGTTTAAGAGCTACATAAGTAAGAACATCCACCGGGTTAGTGACAACCAGCATTACTCCTTTGCATTCAGACTTAGCTACCTCTTCAGCAATGCTTCCGGTTATTTCAGCATTTTTTTTAATGAGCTGAAGTCTTGTCTCCCCTGGTTTCTGAGCAGCACCTGCTGTAATCACAACAACCTGAGCATCAGCACAGTCATCAATAGTCCCCGAACGGATGCCTACCGTAGGAAAAAAAGTCTGACCATGTACTAGATCAAGTACCTGTCCTTTCATCAGATCTTCATTCTTATCAGTCAGGACAATCTCATCAGCAAGACCGCTTTGAGCAAGGGCATAACAATATGTTGCCCCAACTGATCCTGCTCCAATAACTACAACCTTACGTTGCGGCATTGAATATATTATCTTTTTCATGGTTGAGCTTATATATTGCAAAGAAACAATTTATTTTTGTCAATGTTCTTTTAGTCGGGTTTTCCCCTGGCACGAGAATCTCTGTTCGATTTAATAACAGATCTTTTCAAAAACAGAATAGTTAAAGTATTGTGAAAATGAAACAAGAGAACTTATCCAAACATAATTTCAATTCAATCAGTCCTTCAGCTAAATCATTGTTATTATTGAAAGGATATACTAATATTCCCTTTGCCAGACAGACAGCAGAATTGTTATTAGCGCCTGAAAAATATTCTCCTGACTTTAATAAAAGAGAAATGACCTTTTGGGCTAGAGTCCTTCATTTTGAAAACAGGTACTGGAGTATTGATAGTTTACTCGAAGACCTGCAGATCAAGAATATACTGGAATTGTCGTCAGGATTTTCCTTCCGCAGTTTGGATACTTCTGGCAAAAAAGATTTTTATTATATTGATACCGATCTGCCTGATGTGATTAACCTGAAGAAAGATTTCATTACAGCGCTAAAAAGCGAGAACCATGATAATGAAGGACAACTGGAAATACTTCCTTTAAACTGCCTCGATGAACAGCAATTTCATGAAATAATAAGTCATTTTCCGGAAGGGGAAATTGTAATCGTAAACGAAGGATTGTTAATGTATCTGGATCTGAAAGAGAAAGAAAATCTTTGTAAGATAATCCATAAGATACTTAAGGAGCGTGGAGGTTTTTGGATAACGGCTGATATATATCTTAAAAATAAACATGAGAAGCTTGATTTTGAAATAAGTGATGAAACGAAAGATTTTTTTTTACAACACAGCATCGAAGAGAAAAAATTTAATAGTTTTGAAGAAGCTGAATCATTTTTCAGGAGAATGGGATTTGTTATTGATAAAGAAGCATTTATAAAACCCTCTGAACTGAGCGCTATCAGGCATTTTCTTAAAAATGTATCGGCAAAACAACTATTCAAAATCCGAAAAAAAGGTAAAATACAGGCAACATGGCGTTTACGTGTTGCTGATGTTCCAATCGGAAACGAGCCACAGATGTAGGTACCCGGTCTCGATCGCTGCTACAAAAGCCGTTTTTTACTTCCTTTGCAGCATACACGATTTTATTTCGTCTATTAAAGGAAATCATGATATTAAAGAGAATATGAGTCTCTTTAAAAAACATTTTAAACTAACTCTAATAATACTGACGGACATGTTAAAAAATCTACTCACACACAGCTTACGGTCATTTAAAAGACAGCGTGCTTACATTATCATCAATGTTCTTGGTTTATCTATTGGTATCACCTGTAGCCTTCTTATTGCACTTTATGTGATTAATGAATCAAGTTATGATAAGTATAATACTAAGAAGGACAGGATTTTCAGAACCATACTTAACGGAAAGATAAGTGGTCAGGAAATAACATATGCAACATCACCTTCTATAATGGGACCTACGCTTTTAAGGGAATTTCCTGAAATTGAAGATTATTGCAGGATGACAAAAGATGGCCCATCGGTAGTTGAGTATAAAAATCAGACTTTTACGGATGATCATATAATTGAAGCGGATTCCTCATTCTTTAATATCTTTTCAATACCAGTTTTAAAGGGTGATCCGAAAAATCTTCTGAATGCTCCGCACAGGGTGGTATTAGCCGAGTCAACTGCAAAAAAGATTTTCGGGAATGAGAATCCTATTGATAAAGCTGTTAAAATCGGTTCAGATACAGTAAGATATATCGTTACCGGTGTAATGGGCGATGTGCCGGGAAACTCCCATTTTGAAGCCAGTATGCTTACATCTTTTATGACAAATCCCAGAGCGAACAACCCCATCTGGATGAACAATAGTTTCAGCACCTACCTTCTTCTCAAGCCAAATGCAAATTATAAAAGTGTTGATAACAAGTTTCCTGAATTGATCAACAAGTATGTTGGACCGGAGGCCCAGAAATATATGGGGATCTCATTAACTGATTTTACCAGTAAGGGCAATAAATACAGATTTTTTCTTCAGAATATTCAAAAAGCCCATCTTGATCCGTCAATTCAACAGGAGTTTAAAGCTGCAAGCGATCCGAAATATCTGAAAATATTTGGTGCCATTGCAGTCCTGATTGTATTGATAGCATCTATAAACTTTATGAACCTTTCTACTGCCCAGGCAGCTAAAAGAGCCAAGGAAGTCGGAATAAAAAAGCTCGGAGGATCAACAAGAGGAATGCTTGTAGCTCAGTTCCTGACAGAGTCATTTATCCTTTCATTCACATCCATGATACTCGCTCTTGTTTTCATAAAAGTTACTCTTCCCTATTTCAATAATCTGCTCGGGGCGTCCCTCACACTAAATCTTCTTACAAACTGGTACACAATTCCTGTCCTTCTTTTGTTCTCACTGATAGTAGGAATTTTATCTGGAAGCTACCCTGCTTTTTTTCTTTCATCATTCAACCCTTATGAGGTTTTGAAAGGAAGCGTAAAAAACAGTATGAAAAATGGAAGGCTCAGAAGAGTACTCGTTGTATTTCAGTTTTCTGTTTCGATTCTGCTGATCGTTTGCACAATGGTTATGTACCGTCAGATTAATTATATGCTGAACAAAGATGTTGGCTTCAACAAGGAACAGCTGATCGTAATCGACAGGGCTGATGCAATCGGACAGAAGATGAAATCATTTAAAGAATCTGTTAAGAGAATTTCAGGAGTTGTAAATATCTCAAGTTCCACTGCCGTCCCGGGGCGTGTTAATAATAACAATGGATACGGACTCGAAGGAAGAAAAGATGAATCCTTCCTGATGGTCACAAACTGGGTAGATTATGATTATCTCGATACTTATGGTATGAAACTGGCTTCGGGAAGATCATTCAGCGAATCATTTTCAACAGATAAGGAAGCCTGCCTGATTAATGAAAGCGTAGCAAAGAAATTTGATATTGCTGATCCTTTGAAAGCCAGGTTCATACAACCGGGAGACCCTAAAGACAGAAAGTACATTCCTGTTATCGGAGTGGTAAAAAATTTCAACTTTGAATCACTCAGAAATCCAATCGGCCCATGTATTCTGTGTTTCCAGTCAGAGTATTTTTTATGGGGTTATATTACTGTCAGACTTAATGCCAGGAATTATTCCCAAACCATAAATGATATTGAAAAAGTATGGAAAGATTATGCGGCAAACACGCCTTTGCAATACTATTTTGTTGATGCTGACTTTGAAAAGATGTACGTCCAGGAAAAACAAAATGCAAAGATGGCTGTAATCTTTTCCATCCTGGCAATATTCATAGCTGCACTTGGATTATTCGGACTCACTTCCTTTACCGTTGAGCAGAGAACCAAGGAGATAGGGGTAAGGAAAGCTATGGGTTCTTCAGTTGCTGGAATCTATGTTGAAATATCACGCGAAATTGTCATCCTTGTTTCAGTATCATCGCTTATTGCCTGTCCTCTGATATATTATATTGCAGAACATTGGTTACAGAACTTTTACTACAGAATAACTCTTGGTGTATTCAGTTTTGTGGCAGGTCTCATTATCGCTCTGGGGATAGCCTTAATTACAATAAGTTACAGAATACTAAGGGCAGCCAATGTCAATCCTGCGCAATCGCTCAAATATGAGTAGACTAAACTTGAATAATGGATGATTCTGAACAAGTTGAAATGGATCGAATTAAATAAAATTAAACAAAATTAAAGGAATATAAGTATGACAGACAAATCAAAAGAATTAAATGCATCGATAACATTGATTAACGATAAACTTCATTTTAAAGCAACTGTTGGTGAGAATGAACCGATTTCAATCGATTATACTCCACCCCTTGGCGATAATCTGGGTTACACTTCCCTGGAGCTTTTGCTTCTGAGTCTTTCTTCATGCATCGGAAGCTCAGTACTGACATTTTTACGTAAAATGAGAAAGACAATAGAAGAGTGTGATGTATACGTCAAAGGAATACGAAGAGAAGAACACCCTACCTGTTTTGAAACTATTTTTCTGACAATCAACCTTAAATCACCTGACACTACAGAAGATGACTTAAAAAAGGTACTTAAGCTTTCAGAAGAAACCTATTGCCCCGTTTGGGCTTTACTTAAAGGAAATGTTGAGATCGAGGTAAAATATAATATTGTTTCTTCTTAAGAACAATTAAATGAGCTTCTTCGGTTTCATAAAATACGGTCACATAAATGCAGCATAATAAAGTTCTATTCATTATTCAATAAAACTGACATTCTAAATAGGTATTATGAAAAATACATTAATTTCTATTTTTTTCTTCATTCTCCTTTTTGTATTCTGTTGTTCAAATGATATTACAGCACAGAACAGCATTTCTGGAAAAATTATAACAAAGAGTAATGGAAGAATAATACTTGCATACAAGGTGTTTGAAGATTTTCTCAACTCTGATAAAAGCTGGGAAAGTTATAAAAAGATAGTGCTGGAAGCTTATCCTGAAATGCAGGTTGTACATAATAAGACATTAAGCTGGGGCAGCATAGATTCAATCAGGTTCCCTGAAGAGGTGACGAAGTTCAAAAAGGCTGACTGGGAACAATATTTAAGCGAGTATGATAGAAAGACGCTTGATTATCTTTATGATTCGCTTATAGCAAGAGCAAATAAAACACTTGCTCCTTTAAATAATAACCATATTGATCTATGCCTTTTTTTACCATACGGCGGATGTTTCATAATTCCCGGTGAGGGAAAGTGTACCATTTATATCTCGTTATTAATTAATCCAGATG
>Ga0265316_10006751_pt1 | contig 10937 bp, 13 predicted proteins | sample 4522metaG_FD_202092 | JGI IMG/M metagenome (GOLD analysis project Ga0265316, IMG submission 202092) | Rhizosphere microbial communities from Carex aquatilis grown in University of Washington, Seatle, WA, United States - 4-5-22 metaG | ecosystem: Host-associated > Plants > Roots > Rhizosphere >...
GTGGGCGTTGATGTCGCACATCACGCGCGCCTGCTCGCTCCTGAACTCCGTTGCCTTCTGGTCGAAGAAGGCGTTGTCGATCCTGCCATCGAGCTTGTCCATGTACATCGCGTCGATCCGGTCCTGGAGGCGGCGGTGCTCGCGCTGGAGTTTGGCGACGGCCTCGTTGTGCGCCTGCCGCTCGTCCCGGTGGCTCTCCCGGAGCGCCCGGCGCACCCAGTCCAGCGTCTCGGCGCCGAACTCGATCCCCTTCAGCAGGCCGTTGAACTTCTCCTCCAGCACCTCCTCGCGGGTGTAGGGTTCCTGGCACTTCCCCTTGTAGCCCGTGCAGTGGTAGTAGGTGTACTTGCCCTTCTTCAACTCGCCCACCAAGGCACACCCACAGTGGCCGCAGGTCAGCAGGCCGCTGAAGGCGAACGACTCCCGCATCTTCCTGGTCTTCTTCGTGCCCCGGCCATCGAGTCGGGCCTGGACCTGCTCCCACAGTTCGTGCGACACCAGCGGCTCGTAGGTGCCCGTGTACATCTTGCCGTCGAAATCGAAGTCGCCGCAGTAGATCCGGTTGTGGAGGAGCTTGTGGACGGTGGAGACCGCCACAGTGCCGCCGCTGCTCCTGTACGCCAAGCCGTCCGCGCGGGCCATGGCAGCGATCTGCTTCAGCGAGTATTTCCCCGTGGCGTACTGTTCGTACATCTTGGTGATGACCGGCGCGAGGCTGGGGTCGGGCACGATAATCCGCTTCCCGTTCGGGCCGTCCACGTTCTTGTAACCCAGCGGCGCGAACGAGGGCCAGATTCCCTGCCGCGCCTTCTCCAGCATCCCCTTGATCGTCTCCTCGCTCAAGTTCTGGCTGTAGTTCCGGGCCATCAGAACCTTGAAGCCGTGAATGAGTTGCTCCGACGACTTGGAGTCGGGCGAGAGCACGACATTCTCCTTGACGAAGTGAACTTCCGGCCCCAACTCGTCAACCGTGACCCAGTCCTTCAGATTCCGGTAAAGCCGGTCGGTCTTCTCCACCAGCACGATCTGGCGCGTCTTGGCCTTGGCGAGCAGCGCGATCATCTCGCCGAAGCCGGTGCGACCCGCCTGCTTCGCTGTCTCGACGTCTGTGAACTCCTTCGCGACGGCGATGCCGTGGGTGCTGGCGTACGAGCGCAGCAGGTCGAGTTGCGCCGGGATGGAGAAGCCCTCGACCTCCTGCTGCTTGCTGCTGACGCGGGCGTAGATCACGCCGGTGCGCTGGACGGCCATGTCGCGGCTGTTATTATTCGTTGGCATTCGGGTCTTCCTCGATTGATTTTTCGTACTCTCGGACGGCCTCGTGGTTTCCCAGATCGGAGGCGCAGCTTCGGAACGATTCTGCGTCTCCGAACTCCTCGCCCATTCTCTCGATGCTCCAGCCGTCCTTCAGGAGAAGCCGTACGATCCCCCCAAATTGGCTCTCCCACTCCCGAGGTCCACTGAAAAGCTTCGGCCCACCCCTACGAAAGAACGCCTCGGCGATGTTCTGGACGGATGTGCCCAGGCGGGTCTGGATGTCTTCGGGCGTGTGTCCACTTTTCAGCAGGCGGACGATGGACAACTGCGCTACCTCGATGGCTTCGTGGACCTCGGCGTCACTCCTCCGTCTAACCACGACCGGGCCAAGAATGCGCCTCACGGTCTTCGCTTCCTTGGCATAGCCCGGCTTCCGTAGCGCATCGAGAAGGGCAACCAGGAGGTTCTTCTCCTCCTCGTCCTTGGCCTCGACCGTAAGCCCCGTAGGAGCCGGTGGCGGCGCGCCCAGTTCGCTGCCCAGCGCCCGGCGAAACACCGCTGCATACTCCTCCATCCCGTGCGCTGCCGCTATCTGCTCCAGCTTCGCGAGCGCCTTGCCGCGAGGCGGTCGATTGTGCTCGTAGCGCACAACGGTCGCAATCGCTAACCCCAATCGGTGGGCGAATTCCTGTTGGGTGCACTCCATCGCCATGCGGAGCTTGCGGACGGCAGAGCAGGTATCCGTAACTGATTGCGCCATTGTGACTTTTTCTCCTTGACGAACGGCTAAAGAATGGGGCACCATAATCACTTATCTGGACTTATCCAATTGGATAAGTCCAATAGGGTAACCCAAGACGGAATTATCACACATGGCGAGGACGGTGTCAACACGAAACAGCACTACTGGCGGCGCACCGCCGCTGCCGGTTGCCGTCTCGGTCCAGGGCGTTCCGGCGACGCGGCAGCGCGATGCATTTCTCGACGACAGCGTGACCTTCTGGCAGTCGTATTCATCGCGCCCGCTGACGCCAGAGGATGCCCGGCAAGCTGTCGAGAACATCAGCGGGTTCTTCGCCACCCTCCAGCGGTGGGCGATGGCACCGAAGGCTTTCGAGAAAGAAGAACAGGAGGCAGCAGCATGACATGCAAGCATTTGAAAGTAGTGATGCCCACGATCCCGAGCGACATCGTGAGCGTCGAGGAGGCCGCGCGGATCGCAGGCATGACGCGGCGCACGATCTGGAAGAAGATTCGGACGGGCGAGATCAACGCCTGGGGGCCGCGCCGGTGCTACCGGATCTCCCTGTCGCAGTTGCTCGCGCCGGTGAAGTAGGTCGCCGTGAACTACACCGACACCATCGCCAACACGTCGGAGCATCCCGGCGCGCCGAAAGAGGCGCTGCTGGTGGGGAGCAGGGCGCTCACCGCGCCGCCCGCGCCGCCGCCGGGGGGGAACGCCGCGCCGCCGAGCGCCGAGGGGGTGCGCCGGGAACTGATCATCGACGTGGAGACAACGCCGCCAGTGCAGCCGGGCCTGGCCACCGCCTTGGAGAGCACGGTGGTGGCCCACATCTCCTCCACCCCGGAATACCGCCTGGCGCGCGAGATCACCACGCTCGCTACCCGACAGCAGCGCCACCGTTGCGCCGAGGCATACCGGGCGGCGCTGGTGATGGGCGACTCCAACTCCAGCGACGCGATGAAGGAAGCCGCTGGCGTCGCGCTGGGCAAGTTCATCGAGGACGATTTGCGGATCGACGTCACCGGGCCGCCGCGTCGGACGCGGGCCACCAGCGACCCCGGCGAGTTGGCACGGATCGAGCCGTTCGATTACTTCGGGCGGCTCCTGGGCCTGCTGCGGTTGCGGAGTTGGAGCAGCGACGGGGTCAGATGGCCTGTAGCATTCCTGCGGGAGGCGCTGCGCAAGGCCGCGCATCAGCGATACGTCAGGCTATTGGAGCGCCAGCGGTCGAACGACGGCGACGTCATGCCGCTGGCGGCGACCGACGTCGTTGATGGCGATGACTCGGATGATGCGGACGCCGACACTGGCTGTGGTGGCATGGCTCGCCGGGCGATAGCGGTCGCGCCCGCGCCCGCAGCGGTCGAGTGTGTTATCGGTGTCGAGTGCGCAGCGTTCCTGAACTTACTGCGGAGCAGCGGCGACGAGTCCGATATCGAGCTTGCGGAGACCGTCGAAGCGTGGCTGCACGGCACCTCCAAGGTGGCGCTGGGCGACGCGAGGTATCAGCGGATGCGCTACCGCCTGAAGACGCCCCGTGTGCGCGCCGTTGCGCGGCGTGTGGGCCTGCACCAGGACGTCCCGACCCCCGAGGACATGCTGGAGACAATGACCCTGCCACACGGGGTGGTGCCTCCGGGATGGCTGCCAGGCTATCGCACGGAGTGGGGCGCGATGTTGCCGGTGTCGGCATTCTGGCTGAAGGCGCACGGCTGTAAGTTGTCCGGTGAACTTAGTATTCCAAAAATGTCTTCCCGGACAGTTTCAGATGGCCCATATAAGTAGGAGGCAAATCTCGATGCCCAAACCGCAACTCGCGATTATTGTGGACCTGGCTGGCGTACCGCTGATCGTTGGGAGAGTGCACGACCGCCACGCCGTGCGCCACGCGCTCGACCGCGCTATCGGCGAGGCCAGGGGCCAGGCACGGCACCAAGGGCCGCTTGCTGCCGCTGCTGCCGACGCGCAGATTGGGATGTTGCGCGGCCTCTTGACCCAGGTCGGCGGCGACAGCCACGGCGTTGATGTGCCGCAGATCGTCATGTGAAGTGCTCGGGACGCGACCCACAGAATCCATAGAAAAGGACGCGGCAAGCCGGATTGCATCCGGGCGCGCCGCGAAGGTAATACTCACATGTCCGTTGTAGCCCAACGTCGAGCCTGCGAGGACTTGATCGCCGCCATGATCGACGCCATTCTTGAAGAGCGCGGCTTCGCGCCCGAACTGCTACTCCTTCCGCAGCGCGACCTCTCTGCGCGCACGCTTCTGCGCGATGGCCAGGCGCCAACCGACTTGGTCGATGCGATGCTCACCGGCATCGACAAGTGGACCGTGTCGATGCTTACCCAGGCCACCGCTGCGGTGCGGGTGGTCGCGGCATGAGCGTCCAGGAATCTCTGCCCGGCGCGATGTCCACCCTCGACTTCTTCCGCAAGCTATATCCCGAGGGAGTCGCCCCACACTACATCTTGATCTTCACGATCACGAACGGGTCGATGCGCTCGCACTGGTTCGGCTCCATCGAACGCGCGGCGGATTTCGCCGCGAAGTGCGCCGAGGACGCGATCTACTGCGGCGTCGGTCTCTCGCCGAAGGATTACGGCCCGTACAATCGGTGTGAGGCGAAGGACATCGCGGTCCTCCCCGCCCTGGTATGCGACCTGGATATTGCAGGTGCAGCGCACACCAAGCTCGGCCTGCCACCGAATAAGGACGACGCCCGCCGCATCTTCCCGCCGAATTACCCGCCCACAGTGATCGTGGACAGCGGCCACGGGTTGCACGGATGGTGGCAGTTCAAGGAACCGTGGGCGCTCAACTCCGACGAAAAGCGCCAGCAGGCGGCGGCGCTGTCCCAGCGTTGGCACCGCTATCTTTCCGAAGAGGCGAAGCGGCTGGGGTACGTGATGGATAGCGTCTTCGATCTCGCGCGCGTGCTGCGGCTGGTTGGGACCACAAACCGCAAGGTCGCGGGCGACCCGAGAGTGGCGCAAGTAATCGAGGAGTCCGGTCGGCACTATGACCCCAGCGACATCGAGGCCATCCTCGACATGCTGGGCGTGCCCGAGGTCGAGGTCAAGAGCGTGGACGAGCAGGGCCGCATCGAGTTAGGCCACCTGCACGTGAATCCACGCGTCGAACTGACGCCCGAGTTGGACCAGAAGCTACAGGCGGTGCTGTTCAATGATCCCGACTTCGCCGCCGTCTGGCACCGCAAGAAAAAGATGCCGAGGGACAATTCGTGGTCGGGCGTAGCGCAATCCATCACGAATACCCTGGCGCTGGCGGGCTTCTCCAACCAGGAGATCATCGACCTTCTGGCCTTCCACCGGCGCGAGCACGGCGATCCCGGCAAGCGGACGCCGAAGCCGCTGTCGTGGTTCATGCTCACCATCGGCAAGGCGCGCACGTGGGCGACAGAACAGCAGGAGCGGGACCGGAAGCGCGCGAAACGCGAAGCCAACGAGAAGGAAGAGGAGCAGCGCGAGGCGACCGAGAGCGCGCTGATCGCCGAGGCGTCGAAGGGCCACGCCGACGCGCGCAAGGTCCTGTTCAACAACCTGGAAATCGACGTCCGCCGTCTCGTACAGATCGGAGATGACGTTGAACCCGCGTACCGCCTGGAGTTGGCGGACGACCGCGTGGTCCACATCCCGTCGCTGGCGGCGATGACCAGCTTCGCAGCACTCAACCGCTACGTCTGGAGGTATCTGAAGACGGCGCTGCCAGGCAAGGCAAAGAAGCAGTGGCGCGCCATCAGCATCGCCCTGGCCAAACTGGTCGAGTTGGAAGACACCGGCCTGGGTGGGGTGGAGGTGCTGATCAACGACCTCGGGGAATACTTCTCGCACGCACATGGCGCATTCTTCGAGGAGTTCCCGGCCGCCAAATACACAGAAGGGCCGCCGCCTGACCGCTACTGTAGCGCATTCTCGTTCGACGGCCTTGTCCACGCCGCAGACGACGACGAGTTCCGCGTCGGCCTAAAACTGCTTGCACTTCCCCAAGGGGACCGGCGCGCTGCGGTCGGCGTCTACTTCCTGGACCCGGAGAACAAGTCGGACATCGGCGGGGAGATTGCGCGGGTGATCTTCAAGCTGCCGCCGCTCTACAACTGGCTGCGGAAGCACCGCGAGCGCAAGTACGAAGCCGAGGAACTGACGAAACGGTTGGCGGCTGCGGGCTTCGAATATCGCCAGACCGCATCCGAATCCGGCGTGCGCTTAAAGCGCGTGTGGCGCGGCACGCTGGCGGACGGGGCCGTGGACGACCACAAGTTCCTGCTCCCGGAAGAGCGCATGAACGACGACGTGACGGCACGATTGGCCACAGACCGGGTCCAATGACCCGCCGTACCCGCTCGTATATATCCGGGATGGAATTTCACTGCGCGTCTGCAACGCCTGTTGCAGACGACGAACGAGATTTCATTCGCGGGTATTCCGGGTATTCGAAGCTTATTGGCTTCGTTCAAGGACATAGCACTGGGTACAGCCTTGGGTACGACGTGGGTACGTTGGGTATCCACATGACAACAGCGGCAACCTCACCGTCACGGAATCAGGTGTAGGAGTGTGGACTCGATTGAAAACAAAGGGGACGACTCCTGGGCCGGTTAATACCGAACGCTGGTGCCCGGCCTCGGCGTACCCGCGCGGTGTGGGTATTGGCGGGGTACGGGCGGCTTTCGCCGCTCCGCCCATTGTGGGCGGAGCGGCTCGGGGGCCTTGGAATCGCGCATACAGTGCCGATGCGCGGGCCACGCGAGGCTTTTGAGACGCTTTTGGGAACATCGCCGCATGTGATAGAAAACAAAGGTACTAGGTGGCGACCCGCGCGGGCGCGTTGCGCGATTGCATAAGTGGGCTACCGTCAGCACCTAACCCACGTGGCCGGTGGCCACTAACACGTTGAAAGGAGATCGTTCAGATGGCTTTGATGTCCCAGCGCCAGTATGCTGCACACCGTGGCGTCGCCCGGAGTGCGGTCCAGAGGGCATTGGACGATGGTCGGATCGAGGCCGACCGGCACGGCCTGATCGACCCGAACGTTGCCGACCGGCTGTGGGAAGAGCGAACCGTCCCTCGCGATTCCAGTGGGTCGCTCACATTCCTGACGGCGCGCGTCGCCAAGACGCAGTTCCAGGCGCGCCTGGCCAAGCTCGACTACGAGGAGCGCATCGGGAGCCTGGTCTCGAAGGACGAGATGAAGATCGCGGCCTTCAATGAGGCCCGCCTCATCCGCGACGCCATGCTCAACATCCCGGATAGGATCGCGGCGATGGTGGCCGCCGAGACCGACATCGCTCGGTGCCGCGAGATCGTCGCCACCGAAATTCTGAATGCGCTGGGCAAGCCCGTCGATGGTTGCGCGGCGCAGTAGTGATGCAACATCCCGCTTTGCCGCGTTGCGGCAGCGGACTACTTCGCGGCTATTGCCGCACAGAGAAAGAAGGAAACCATGACGAGAAATAGGCAGCCGGTCAACTTGCCAGTGCAGGCAGAACCGGAAGTTATGAAGCCGACCACCGTCGCCGAATGGCGCGTGCGCATCGGCCAACTGGAAAATGATCTGACCGTCGCCGAACGGTCGGTGGTCGAGCGGCGCTCGGAGAGGCGCACGGCGGCGGGAGCCGCCCTTGTCTTCGGAGCCGATGCCGAAGTTGTGGCTGACCTTGAAGCCGCAGAGCGCGAAGCGGAGCGGCGCGTGGATTCGCTGAAATGCGCCGTCGAACTCGCTCACGCCGAACTGACGAAGTTGGAGGACCAAGCGCGCCTGGCGAAGATCGAAGCGCGGCGCGTGAGACGCAGCGAAGCGGCGACGGAGATCAAGGTCGAGGCCGCCATCGTGGACCGCCTGTACGCAGAACTCGCAGTGCACCTGGGGAACGTTGCCGGTCTACTCGGGCGCTACCGCTCGGAGGGTGGCGAGTTTCGCCGCTCGCTGCGGTCCTGTTCGGCGCGCGCTGCACTAAACGCTGGCTTGCACGATCTGGTTGAACTGGGGTATGTCGGCGGCACCAGGGCGCACTGGGTGCCGCTGGAGCAGCAACTGGGTTCGCTCGCCGCTGTGGAGAGCGGGGATGAGCCGATTGCGGCGCAGCGCGACGTGGAAAGGGGACTCTAATGGCCAAGCGACCGACAACCATCGAAGACCTCGAAGCGCAAGCCGAGGCGCTCGTCCGTGAGAGCTTCGGGCAGCCGACTGCGAACCTCTACGTCGAGGGTGGCCGTACGCGGCTGACGAAGGAGCGCGCCCTCGCGCAATTGCTCGAAGAGGACCCGAAGGTTTACCAACTGTATCGAAACCTGGAAGGCGCGCGTTCGTTCAGGCGAGCGCTGAAACTACTGGGCGTCGAGGTGTAAATCGAGTTTGCCGCCGCTGCCGTTTCATCAGTGGTGGTGATGCTGGGGCCTGGGGCGATTCGGCCCGCACCAGGAGGCGGGATACCCGCAGGCTTTCTCCTTGCGCCTGGGACGGCCCGCCGATGGAGGTTTATATGCAATGGACAATCCTGAAAGATTTGTTTCGCCCGGCGGCCCGGCCCGCTGCGCCGCAGTACGACATCCGCGATCCGAGGCACCCGGCCAACATCGGCTGGCGTCGCCAGGATGTGGGGCACGGCGAGCGCCACGTGAGGTATGTGGTCGCGGTGCCCACTGGAAGCTCGGCGGACGAGGCGGTGCGGCGCTACTTCGACGTGTGGCCGCGCTCGCGGTCCCGGCGCGCGCCACCACGGGCATCGCGGTGATGGCGGACGTCGCGGGTCGTCACGCACACCTACACCGCGCTCACCTTGCCTCGGGCCGCGAAATCACCCGAGGCCACGCCCGCAGATGCCCGGCGGCGGGATACTGTTGATGGTGGTGGTTGTTCTGGAAACGGTGACGGTCATGCGACAGGACGGCAGGCAGCTTGAAGCACTCGTCGAATTCGTCGAAAGGACGCTCCTACCGCAAGGTTATGGAGTAAAGACGAATCGGCGGATCTACAACGACGATGGTGTGCAAATCGCGGAACTCGATGTCGAGGTTCGAGGAAAAGTCGGCTCGACAGATTTCGCGTGGCTCATCGAGTGCCGTGACCGCCCCAGTGAAGGGCCTGCACCGGGATCATGGATCGAGCAACTTGTTGGGCGACGGACACGGTTCTTGTTCAACAAGGTCACGGCCGTTTCGACAACGGGATTTGCGCCAGGCGCAATCGAATTTGCTCGCGCGCAGGGTATCGAATTGCGAGAGGTCAAGGCGCTGGCCGCCGAAGAGTTCAGAGACTGGCTGGTAATGAGTTATATCAGCCAAATGGACCACGGCGGAACGCTCCGCAGCGCGGTGATTGTGCTCGGCGAGAACGAGGGTGAAGAACGCGCACAGGCGCTCCGTGACTCTCTCCCTTCCCTGATGGCAACCGCATTTCTGAAGCCATCGAAGGGGGGCGTGGCCCTCACCGCTCCCGAGGCATTTTCTGCTGCTGCACATGCGGCGGGAACGCTCTACAGTGATGTAGTCCCGAATGGTCCCGCAAAGGCCATCGAACTGCGCGTCCGCTACGGGGACGAGAACCACTTCGTTGTGGAAACTGGTCTTGGGCCTGTTCGAGTGCAGTCCATCATTTTTCGCGGTGAACTCTACATAAAGGAGACGCTGCTGCCGCTGTCGGCTACTACGGAGTATCGACAGATCGAAACTGGTCAGCCGATTTCCCAGGTGGCGGCATTCGCCCCCGTGGAGCTTTGCGGGATGAGGCTTTCGATGGAACTGCACCGGCTGGCCGAGTCCGGCGAGACGCATGTGACCCTGCGCAAGTTGGAAGATAGTGACCCATAAGAGAACCAGTACGGGTCCGCGAGATCATCCCCGCCCCCCTGAAGTAGAAAACCGCCAGCCTCGCGGCTGGCGGCGTGATGCAGCGCGCACCTACTTCGTGATGATCCTGTAGTTCCGGCCCCCCTCGGTCCTGCTGCTCTCGACCGTGAGGCCCATCTTCTTTGAAACGGTCCCGCTGACGAAGCCCCGAATCGAGTGCTTCTGCCAACCGCTGACCTGGGCTATCTCGGCCATCGTTGCGCCGCTCTTGCGGTGCAGCAGGGCGAGGATCAAGCCCTTCTTGCTGCCCTCGCGGGCGGTGGCCTGCTCGGGTTTCGCGGCCTTCCTCACCACCGTCTTGCTGGTGGACTTCCGGGCGGCTTTCCGGCCCCTGGCCGCGCCCTTCCTGGCGGTGGCCCCCTTCTTCGAGGCTGTCCTGGCGGGCGGCACCTGGGCCACCTGTGCCCCTGCGCTGGCGGGTGTGGCGGCCTCGGGCGCGACCGGCGCGGCGGCCTGGTTGATGTTGGTTTCCGTGCCCCTGGTGGCGGGCGGTTCGACGGTGGTGGCGGCCCTGCGGCTGACGTGCTTCGTGGTTTTCGGCATCTAAGTTCCTTTTAACCTTTATGCGCTCTTGGCGCATCACGATTCATCACTCTGGTGCCCGCCCAAGGCAAGTCGTAATCGACCAGCGCTCCGAAGATTCAACCGAACGGAAGGCGATCATCGCCCCGTTCGACAGCAACACCCTGGAGGTTCATTGTGAGAAACAGATTCGCTCGCCGCCCGAAACCGGCGGCGCTGTTCAGACATAGGTATTCGGGCGCGGCACCCGTGAAGCCCATCGCGGCGATGCGGCCCCGCCGATTGCCTTGCCCAGCAGGAGGTCACCGTGGCTGAACTGCGCTGGCAGCAATCGGTCGCGCCGCTCGGGTCCAAGTACGAGGGCGTGGCGCTGACCGAATTGTCGGCGGACGACTTACGCGACTTGGCCACGCAGTGCAACCGGAACCGAGCTCCTCGGCGACGTGGCCTTCGTTCGCCTCCAGCGCGCGCGTCGCGCCGACAGGTGCCGGGCCGCGAGCCGGGGCAGGCGGGGCCGCACGGTGGTGTAGCAGGTTCCCCTGATGTG
>Ga0265316_10006753_pt1 | contig 10932 bp, 9 predicted proteins | sample 4522metaG_FD_202092 | JGI IMG/M metagenome (GOLD analysis project Ga0265316, IMG submission 202092) | Rhizosphere microbial communities from Carex aquatilis grown in University of Washington, Seatle, WA, United States - 4-5-22 metaG | ecosystem: Host-associated > Plants > Roots > Rhizosphere >...
GTTGTAAAGCGCCTCAGCCTCGACAGCGTCCCATGTGGGATCGTCGCCATGTTCCTGGCTGTCTCCCAATGCCCACCCCACATCCGGTGTGTACGCCTCGGCCCACCAACCATCCAGCTCCGACAGATTGATGCCTCCGTTCACGAGCACCTTCATTCCGCTGGTGCCGCTCGCCTCCCAAGGTCGTCGTGGCGTATTGAGCCACACATCCACCCCCTGCACCAAGTGCTCAGTCAACAGCATATCGTAGTCACTCAGGAAGATCACATGGGCGCGGGCCTCGGGCCGGCGAATGAAACGGATCCACTCCTGAATCAATGCCCGCCCCGCTTGGTCCGCGGGATGGGCCTTGCCTGCGATGATGAGTTGCACCGGACGTTCAGGGTTTCTCAGAATGCGCAGCAAGCGCTCCGGGTCGCACAACAACAGGTTGGGTCTTTTGTAGGTCGCAAAGCGCCGCGCAAAGCCCAGTATCAAAGCCTTGGGATCAAATAGGCGTTGCGCTTCGTCAACCGCCTTGGGCGTCGCGCCGGAGGCGGCCAGTTGCCGAGACAATCGCTCGCGTGCGTATTCAATGATGGACTTGCTTTGGATGGCACGAAACTGCCAGAGCTTGGCGTCCGAGATCTGCCGAATATCGTGTTCCAATGGCTCCGTCGCCCCCAGCCAACGGTCCTTCCCGCAGGCTTCCGTCCAGAGCTCGTCCGCCGCCGCCGAGTCCCAACTCGGCATGTGAACACCATTGGTCACGTGCCCCACGGGAACTTCACCAGCCGGCCATTGCGGAAAGAGCGGCTCAAACAGGCGCCGGCTGACTTTTCCGTGCAAACGGCTCACACCGTTGACCGCGCCGCTGCCCCGGATTGCCAGATAGGCCATGTTGAAACTCTCTGAGGAATCGTTCGGATTCTGGCGTCCTAAGGCCAGCAGATCGTGAAGTGATAGGCCGAGCTTGTGCTCGGCATAGCTACCCAAGTATTGTTCGATGAGTGCTGGAGTGAAGCGGTCAAAGCCAGCAGCCACGGCCGTGTGGGTGGTGAAGACATTCCCCGCTCGCGTGACGGCCAACGCGACTTCGAAAGGCTGCCCGGCCTCCTGCATGAAGCTACGGGCGCGCTCCAGCACGGCAAAGGCCGCATGCCCTTCATTCAGGTGACAGACCTCTGGCTTGATGCCAAGCGCAGCAAGCAATCGCCATCCGCCGATCCCGAGGACCATCTCCTGCGTGAGGCGCAGCTCCGGTCCGCCGCCATACAGCTCGCTGGTGATGCCCCGATGAGCGGGAAAATTGGCCGCATCATTGCTGTCCAGCAGGTAGAGCTTCACTCTGCCGACCTGGACCTGCCAGGCCCGCAGCCAGACTGAATACCCGGGCAATGCAATTTCCAGCCGCAACCACTCGCCATTCGCCTCACGCAGAGGCGTGATGGGAAGCTGTCCGGGATCGTTATACGGGAAAAGAGCCTGTTGGGCTCCGTCCCGGTCGATCACCTGGCGAAAGTACCCCCGCTGATATAGCAGTCCCACGCCGACTACCGGCACGCCGAGATCGCTGGTTGCCTTGAGCTGATCGCCGGCGACATTGCCCAGCCCGCCCGAATAGATTGGCAGAGCCTCGCTCAGCATGAACTCCATACTGAAGTAGGCGACGCAGCCCAGGGAACTCTGCGGGTGCTTCTGTTGAAACCACGCGGGCGTCTCAACCGCTTTCCGCCTGGTCTGCAGCAAACCATCGACGGTCCCACGAAATGCAGGGTCGGCCATCACGCGCTCGATCTGGTCGCGCGATGCCGTCTGCAGGACAACCCAGGGATTGTGCGTGATCTGCCACAGCTCGGGCTCCAGCCGACGCCACACCTCGTCGGTGGCATGATTCCACGACCACCGAATATTCAGGGCCAGCTCCGCCAGGGAATCGAATCCCTCGACTTCCGCCGCCTGATGGGGACCTATCGGGTAGCCGACGCGCTCATCTTTGCTCATGGATTGTTGCCCAGCTACCACCACCAGGCGCCCGGCTTAACCTTTACGCGGTTTACCACTCCGGTAGCACCACTCCTGCGCGCGTCCTTGTCAGCCTCACCCCACCCGATCCAGGTTCCGACGTTGCCAGTCAAGGTGGCCATCCCGCCGTCAACAGAGACCTTGATCTCATTGCTGTGCACGAAGGGGCTCCAGAAGAACGCGTTCTCGATATTCTTCTTGATCCGCTCGTCGCTCAGATATAGCTGTGGCCCGAACATCCCGGAAGCGTAGTAAGACGTCTGGCCGCCATGAGGCGAGGCGTAGTAATAGTTGGGCCAATCGTAGTAGGTAACCCAAGACTCCGGCTCAACTTTCAGCGCGTTCCAGACCAACACCACGCCCTTTGTCCGCAAGGCAACGTCCTGCGCCTCGGCTTTTTGAACGATCGAACCTACGGTCCCAGAGAGGTAGGCGACACGATTGATGACGGTCGCACTTATCGTGGAGCTATCGAGAAGCGGGTCCCAGAACACGACGGCCTTCAGCTGTTCCTTCATCTCTGCGTCGGTGGACTGGCCGGTCGGCCTCACCTTTAGAAGGCTATCAAGCCCCGTAACGCCCACTATGTTCTCTACGTCCTGTTCAGCGGAAGTCTTCGCCTTCAGGTTTCCCACGTTACCGCTGAGAACGACCACTCCTCCTCCGACGTTTACGTCTAGAGAAAACGCTGCGACCCGCGGGTCGAGACGAAAGGCAGCCTGAACTGCCTGCTTGATATCGCTGTCCGACCTGGTGGCGTATTTCAATCTGCGGTGCGCATCATTATGTGCCCATGGCTCGACTTTCAGCCCGCTGGCGTCCACCGACAGCACTCCGTTCACCCAGGCATCGTCCGACGCACGCGATTTCGCTATCGCGCTTCCAACGACTCCGGTGAGCGTTACCTTTCCGTCTCTCACATCGACATTGGTCATGTCGCCGTTGACCCAGATGTCCCATTGAAGGCGAGCCTTGACGTCTGCCGCAATTTGCGAATCGGCGCGTTTGGACAGGTAGTTGATCGCAACTTCATTGCGGACCTCTTTGATCCCCTTTACCCCCTCGGCAATCCGAGCGACCACCTGCTTTTCCGTGTAGGAAGCGACGCTCCCGGTTAACGTGGCCACGGCATTTTGGACGGAAACCGCCACCCGATAGGATTCAGTTGCAGGATCCAGCCGCAACGCCCTCTGGATATCCTTGCGGGTGTCTGCGTCGGAGCGGGACACTGGCGTCACCGTGGTTCGGTCGATCACACCGCGCACGCCCCGGATGCTCTCGGCCATCTTCACCGCCCGCTCTTTGGCAAGCAGGTTGTTGACCGCGCCGGAGAGCGTGACGATCCCCTGGCTGGTGCTGACGTCCACATCATTGGGAAAGACGCCCTTTTCGAATGCCAATCCTCGCTCAACAGCGGCCGTGATGCCGCTGTCGGTGATTTCCTTCTTCGGACTCGCCGCTTGCAGGGGCAGCAACCCCAGAACTTGGGCTGCCGATGCAATGAGGAGCGTCACGCACCATCTGCCGACCGTTGCGCGGTGAAACGGTCTTGCCATCCTTGTGGTCAGACCAATCGCTGCTCCGGAATTGCTTTCGGTCGCACTTGCCCTTCCACCGTCGCTTCTCAATGCACGTGTCATCGTGGGTAACTCCTGCTTGTGAGGGATTTGATGGGTTGTTGAGCGCTCTGGCGGGATCCCTGGCGCCGGAGTTGCGAAAGCTTCGATGCTCCGCGCGAGGCCCTCGCGTCCGGATTCGGTCGGTGCACGATTGGTGCCATAGCGTCTCGGTGAAGCTCGTCGTCGCAGCCGGGCCGGCCAGCGTCGCACTGCGGGTCGCGATCGCCATCCGCCGTCGGACGGAGTCCATCCTCGCGTCCTGCGAACGGCTTGCCTTCTCTCATTCGAACTGAATGAGGCGGTCCATCATCTTGATTGGGACCGGCGCTCCGGCTCGCATGAGATTCCCCAGGATTCAGGGCGGGGCTTGCCAGGAGCATTCACTCCTACGAAGCGTGTTTTCAACCGCATCCAACTCGGGGCGAACGAAGCCGGCGTGGAGGACCCGCTTGGGACCAATCGCGCAGCATCTGCAGACGATTGCCTGACGGAGCGTCGGTCCCTGGCATCGGCATAATCAATGCAGCGCCTTGGCTCATCATGGACAAAGACCCGGCGATGGACGAGATGGTGAGTAAAGTCAAGATCGGCCGTGGAAGGCGAGTGGCCATCGCAGCGGTTGCCGTGTTGGTGGTCGCACTTCTGCTCGCGGTGGTGGTCGTCGGATTCCGCGGCAGGCACATCTTGCGGAATTCAGCGGCGATGACGACACCTGTTCCGGCGTTCACCAATGTCGGGGGACGACCATAGTGGTTGGCGGGATCGTGGCCGCCCGTCCGACAGATAGGTCTATCTCCCGCTGAGGCGTGCAAGAGTTGCGCGCTACAGGTGGCTCCCTGGGTGGTGGTGCGGGGGCGTTTCCGCCGGTCCACAGACGCTGTCCCAGTAGACCGGGCGTCCGTAGTAGTCGTACAGGTGTGCTTCGTACTCGCGGTTGATAGGTGCGGTCGCGTTCCACTCGGGGCTGTTCTTGATCGATTGTCGAGAGAGGTCGACGAAAACCTTCTTTTCCGCCCAACTGATACGGCTGGTCCAGTGCGGCGCAACCAGTACCTTCTTGTCGAGCCACCAGTTTCTCGTGTCGACCACCAGATAGCGTACCTCCCAGGTCTCATCGTCGATGATGAAGTCGTCGACGTGGCCGATCGCTGCGTCCGTTCCCTCAATGTGGTATCCGCGAATCTCTTTGGCGCTACGCAAATGGGCATCGCCTGGCTTAGCGGGCTCTTTGGCAGGCACCTGGTTCCGCCCGCCGGCCGCGAGCAAGTTCGGGTAGGCGCCTATGCCCCATAGTCCCGAGTATCCCCAGTAGTACGGATATTCGTAGTACCCGAAGAGGTCCAGCTCCTGCTGCCTCGAGACGGGCTTGTCCACGTCCACGCTCGGACTATTCTTGACCTTGCCCCTGGTCAGCGCCAAGTGGAAACTCCGGCTAGACCAGTCCACCTGGCGGAAGGAGATTGGCGTGATGAGCACCTGACGGCCGCTGAAGAAGCCGCCGGTCTCGGCGACCAGATAGCGAATTGTCCAACGCTCATCGTCCAGGAGAAAGTTCGCAACGCGTCCGATGTCGCCGTCGGTGGCGCTCACCGCGTACCCTTCGAGATCTTTCAGGCTTCGCAACATGAGTAGTTCCCTCCCCGCCTTTCGGCTCGAGCATTTCGTATCCGAATGGGTCTTTGCACGATTGGTGCCAGAGTCTCGACGTTCGTCGAATTTGACCCGCCGCCGCTCAAAGGAACTTATCCACATGCCCAATTGGTGCCACGCTGTTTCGAGTGAAGCTGGGGGCATCGCGGCTTTTCACATTCAGGCAGCGGCAACTCATTTCCTTCAAATCGAGTGAAGCGGTCCCTCATCTTGATTGAAGCCGCCGCCCACCGCGATGGGACAGAAATGCGATTGCGTCAGGACTGCCGCTCGATGCGACCTACATCTGTGGCCCTCAGTGGCCGCCGCGCTCTCCAATCGGGACCTCTTTGCCTTTGGACCGCTTCTTGCGTAAGCCAAGAACCGAGAGGGAGGGGAACACATGCGTTGTGAAGAAATCATGAGCCAGGACGTACAATGGATCCGCCCGGACGAAACCGTCGCGCGGACCGCCAAGTTGATGGCCTTCCACAACCTCGGGTTGTTGCCGGTGTGCAACGCCGACGGCAAGGCCATCGGTGTGATCACCGATCGTGACATCGCCTTGCGGGTTGTCGGGAGGAACCGACCAACGGCGAAGACCAAGGTGGGCGATGTGATGACCGCTCCGGTACAGTTCGTCCCACCCGACTGCCCGGTGGACCGAGCCGGCGAGATGATGGTCAGCGCGGGGGTATCCCGCTTGCTGGTGCTCGACGACAAGGGACAGCTCAAGGGCCTCGTCAGCCTGGGCGACCTACTGGTGCATGAATCGGCCGGTCCCGCCTTGGACACCGCTCGCGGCATCTACGCCCGGGAGACGCCCGACCAACCTACGGTCGGCCACCCGCACCCCGCCACCGAGCCGACGCCCGAGTATTTCCACGGCGCCCACGACCGCGGGCCTGCAGAGGAATCGGCTCCCGAGGCGGAGGCCGCTCGTCTCGAGGCCAAGGACGTGAATCGTGGCGGCGACCGCAGCTCCAAGGAATTCCCATAATCGACCGGCGGGAAGACGATCCTTACGCTGACCATCATCCAACCCAGGGGAAGAGTATGAGCAAGAACAATTCCGTCGTAGCCATCTATCCATCGCACACAGCCGCCGAGGCTGCTATCAAGGAACTGCAGAAATCTGGTTTCGACCTGAAGAAACTGTCAATTCTCGGCCGCGACTATCACACGGACGAGCATGTGGTCGGGTACTACAACGTCGGCGACCGCATGAAAGTGTGGGGCAAGACCGGCGCCTTTTGGGGTGGGGTCTGGGGCCTCTTCTTTGGCTCAGCGTTCTTCTGGGTTCCCGGGCTGGGACCGCTTTTGGTGGCGGGGCCGCTGGTAAGCTGGATCGTCGGGGCACTGGAAGGCGCCGTTGTCGTGGGCGGCCTGAGCGCGATCGGAGCCAGTCTGTACAGCCTGGGCATCCCGAAGGACAGCATCTTGCAGTACGAGACAGATCTGAAGGCCGGCAAGTTCGTCCTGCTTGCCCACGGCTCTGTGGATGATGTCGCCCGTGCCAAGGACATTCTGACACGCACCGAGCCGGTGACTTTGGAGCACCACCAATAGACGGAGACTGACATGAACACGACTGCAGGATTGTGGATCGACCATCGGAAGGCCGTAGTTGCGATTGTCTCAGCCAAGGGCGAAGAGACGATGGAGATCAAATCGAACGTGGACAAACAGCCGGGCAGGTTCGCGGGCGTTCGTTCGACTGCTCCCTACGAATCACAGCTGGTCAAGGCCGACGACAGGCTGGAGAGGAAACTGACCGGCCATCTCAACCAGTATTATGCCAAGGTGATTGCATCAATTAGCAATGCCGACGCCATCTTGGTCTTCGGACCAGGGGAGGCCAAGAGCGAGCTGAAGAAGCGTCTCGATCGCGCGAAGTTCGGTGGACACATTACCGTCATGGAGACCACCGACAAGCTGACCGACCGTCAGATCGCGGCCAAGGCGCTCAAGTACTTCCACAAGGCAAACTCAATGCGGTCGACCAACGGCGCTGTCTCCGCCGTAGGCCGGAAATTGCGTCGCAACACAGCCGCGCGCGAAGTTTAGTGGTTGTCCGGGGCTGTGAGGGCCATGCGGGCCTCACGGCTGCCAAGCGCCTTCCACGCGAGAAACAAGAGCAGCCTCGGCGACGCGGCTGATCGGCCAGGCCTCGCGACTGCCGCGGCGCATACGCCGGCTACATGGTTGTAACGCAATTGAGTGGCCCGCATCCAAGTTTCGCGTGCCCAAGAACGTCAAATCAGGAAGATTCGGCAAGTTTGCGATTCCACCAATGACACGCTGCAGGATGTATGCCAACGATTTTGCTGGGCGGTTGCGGAATGCGCTCTCAACCTGGATTGCGGGTTGCTCCATCGAATTGAAAGGAACGAGCCTTCATTTGGATTGAACCCGACGAATGGCCGAGAGCTGCCTCGAAGAATTGCGCGTGATGAGCACACGCTCACGGCGATCGAGGACTTGTGGGGGCGACCTCCGCGGCCCCTCCTGCGCCGTGTGCGGAAAATCGCAGCGGAATCGTGGCACGCATCCTGCAGCACCCACGAATTATCGATGGAGAGAATTCTTCGGCGAAAGGGACAAATGATGCCACCCAAAGCGCTTGGCCAATTCCAAGTTCTGGCCTCTGCGGTCGTCATCACGCAACTAGCGGCATGCAGCACAACGTACGTCAGTTCCCTATGGAGGGATCCAACGTATCAAACTAGGCCCCACAAGATCATGATAATCGGAATAGCGAAGGATCCGGCAAACAAGAGAACGCTGGAAGACGACTTCGCAAAGCAGCTCAAGCTGAAAGGCACGGATGCCGTTTCAAGCTACGCGATATTGCCCGACGACAAGGACGGCAACAAAGAAGCCATCGCGGCCAAGATGAAAGAGCAGGGGGCCGATGCGGTACTCATCACCCGGATAGCCGATAGAAAGACGGTATACAGGAATCTGCTTGAAGTGTACGCCCCGCCACAATCCTACCTCACCTGGCAGAACTATTACGAGTATGGTTATGGCAACATTACTTCTCCCAGCTATGTCGAGGAGACGCAATACGCAGTTATGGAAACCAACATGTACGATGCTGGCAACGACAAGCTCATCTGGTCCGTCTCGTCTGAAACCCAGATCACCGGTACGGACCAAAAATTCATAAAGGCATTCGTAAATGTCATAGTAAAAAGCATGGCCAAACAGAAGTTGCTGATGCGCGAATGACGAGGGGAGAATCTCATGGAGAGAGCAGGACAGGAAGTAGGAAGGATCGAAACACGGCTCCGCCAGTTGGGCGCAAAGCTCGATAGGCTGGTGGCCGCGGCCGACGAAGTAGGCAGCGATGCCAAGACTGACTATCGCAAAAGAATCGATCACGTCAGAGACAAGCAGGCCTTGGTGCAGAGCAGGCTCGATGCGTACAGGGCGGCCAACGGCCAGAAATGGGAAAGTTTCAAAGGTGGTGTTGAAACCGCTTGGGGCGAACTCGCGGATGCGTACAGGGCCATCAAACAGTAGCGCGCGAACTCGATGCGGTCGAGTAGGGACATTGTGGGCACTGCAGGCGAGAAGGTAGAGAAACCAGGCGCAATGCCTGCGCCAAGAAAATGCCCACGAGAACCAATGACAGCCTTCGCACCGTAGCGGTTGCCCTGGTAGCCAACCTCGCCACCGCCCTGGCGAAAGTGCTGGCTGCGCTGTTCACCGGGTCGAGTGCAATGTGGGCGGAAGCGTTCCACGCCTTCGCAGACAGTGGCAACCAAGTGCTGCTTCTGCTCGCCCAGCGGCGCAGCGGTCGTCCGCCCGACGAGCAGCATCCACTCGGCCACGGGCGCGCAGCCTATTTCTGGGCGCTGATTGCCGCCATGGGAGTCTTTGCGATCGGCGCCGTGCTTTCAGTGCATCAGGGAATCGAAGGACTGGTTCACCGACAACCGATCCTGTCATTCCGGATCGCCTACTTCGTCCTCTTGGTCTCGTTCTGTCTGGACGGCGTCTCTTTGATCCAAGCCCAGCGACAGCTAAGGCGAGAGGCGCAGGCGCTGGAACGAACATTTTTGGAGCACCTCGATCTGAGTTCGGACCCGGTCGTGCGGGCGGTGTTCGCGGAGGACGCTGCGGCGTTGGTCGGCAACCTGATCGCCGGCGGAGGCATCGCGCTTCACCAGGTCACAGGGTCCGCAATTTCAGACGGAATCGCTGCGATTATGGTTGGGATTCTGCTCGGCTTTGTCGCCTTCCAGCTCGCTGCACGCAATGGTGACATCCTGATCGGGGGCCAGGTGTCCGCAGCCCTGCGCGGCAGGATCGGAGCGATGATTGTCGCGCAGCCCGGCATTGTCGCGGTTGCGGAGCTGGTGGTGACGTTCATCGGGCCGCGACAGGCATGGGTGGTTGCGCGGGTGGTGATCGATCCGGCGATGAGCGGCGCTGGCGTCGAGAAGCTGGTGCGCACGGCCGAAGAGGTGTTGAAGCGCAAGTCACCGGTCATCGCCCGTGTCGACCTTGTACCGCGCGGGCATTCGAATTGAATGGAAGCCTCTCCACATTGACTGGGCACGCGAAGGAAGTGCGCCTGGAAAGCCCCGTGTAGCGCCCGAACGACGGCCCCAACGATGTCGGCACGTCTCGTGCAGTCCGCTACTACAGCAACCCACAAACCTGATTGGAGCAACCATGAAAAGTGAAATGCGATCCGAGAATATTGCCCGGGAAAGCGTGCTAACGCTGCTTTCCGACGACGAAGTCGCCAGCGTGAGCACGGCAGAAACGGCCACGCGTCTACTGGATGGTGAGGAGTACCTCGACCTGGAGCAACTTGAGCGAGGCGTGCAACAAGCGAAAAAGCCCGGCCCAACCATGGGACGCGTGCTGCCACGGAAAGCTGTGCATAAGGACACGTGGAGCAAGATCCTGACAGTGTTGGGGCCGGCGCATTGCGCGGAGAGTTGCTGCAAGGGCGAGAAGGCAAAGCCGGTTGCTTCGACATGAGGCGCTGAGAAAGGGGCGCAGCCGATGCGTCTGCCAGGCCAGGAGGAACACCGGAGCGGGCGCGTCGGATGGCTGCGCGCCGCTGTGCTTGGGGCGGACGACGGCATTGGGTCGACCGCGAGCCTGATGATTGGCGTTGCGGCTTCGTCGGCGCCAAGGAGCGCCATCCTGGTTTCCGGGGTGGCGGGCCTTGTCGCAGGAGCGATGTCGATGGCCGTGGGCGAATATGTCTCGGTCAGCTCGCAGCGGGACGCAGAGCGAGCGGACATCGAGAGGGAAAAGCGAGAGCTTGCCGGCCAGCCCCAAGCCGAATTGGACGAGCTTGCGACGATCTACGTAAAGCGCGGGCTCGACAAGGATCTCGCCATGAAGGTCGCGGAGCAGCTCAGCGTCCGCGATCGCCTCGGCGCCCACATGCGTGACGAGCTGGGAATCGACCAAGCCGCCCTCTCTCGTCCGATACAGGCGGCATGGACATCAGCCGCAAGCTTTGCGTCCTTTGCCCTGGTTCCAATTGGTGCTCTCCTTGCTGCGCCCGCGCCTTTCCGTATCCCCGCGATCGCGGGGCTATCTCTGGCGAGTCTTGCGGCTCTCGGCGCACTTGGTGGTCATCTCGGCGGCGCGCCAGCGGGCCGTGCATCGCTTCGAGTCGCCATTGGCGGCGCTTTGGCGATGGCAG
>Ga0265316_10006754_pt1 | contig 10930 bp, 14 predicted proteins | sample 4522metaG_FD_202092 | JGI IMG/M metagenome (GOLD analysis project Ga0265316, IMG submission 202092) | Rhizosphere microbial communities from Carex aquatilis grown in University of Washington, Seatle, WA, United States - 4-5-22 metaG | ecosystem: Host-associated > Plants > Roots > Rhizosphere >...
TCTCCGCGGCGCGGTGGCCGAGCTCGAACGACCACACCGAATCCGCCGTGTTGACGTGCACCGTGCCGTCCCGAGCGATCCGCGCCGGCCAGGCGTTGCGCGCGATCCCCTCCCCGACGATCGCCGGCCAGCGCTCGACGAGCTCCGCCATGCCGGCCTGCGGGCCGAACCGGGAGAGCTCCGAGCGAATCTGCCTACCGAGCGGATCCAGCTTCGACCTCCACGATCTGCGCGGGCTCGAGTGGGAGCGCCGAGCGGTGCGTTGTCGTGATCATCGTCTGTCCCATGCCCGCAACGCGCTCGGCCAGCACCTGCCGGCGGCCGGGATCGAGCTCCGACAGCACGTCGTCGAGCAGGAGCAGCGGTCGCGTCGGCAGCAATTCGGCCTCCGCGAGCAGCAGCGACAGAACGGCGAGCCGCTGTTCGCCCTGCGAGCCGTACTGGCGCAGGTCGCGGTCCCCGCTCGCGATCAGCACGTCGTCGAGATGCGGCCCGAGCCCGGTCGCGCCTCGCTCGAGGTCGCGGGCGAGCCTCGCCTCGAGTGCCTCGCGCGTCGGCGGCTCGGCGTCGTAGGCGAGGAGCGCGTCGGCCAGCCCGAGCTCCGCAGCGCGTTCGGCGAATGCCGGCGCGAGGGCGGCCAGCGTCTCGCGGCGGCGCGCGACGAGGTCCGCCCCGAGCGTCGCGACCTGTTCGGTCCACGGCTCGAGTGCGTCGCGACCCGAGAGGCCGAACTGCACACGGCGGAGCGCTGCGTTGCGTTGCGCGAGCGCTGCGAGGTAGTCCTGCGGCACAGCAGCGCGGGCGGGGAACAGCCGGCCGAGCACGCGGTCGAAGTACGCGCGCCGCGCGGCCGGGCCGCCCTTCACCACCGCCAGGCGGTCGGGCGTGAAGACCAGCGTCGCAACCTCGCGGCGCAGCGACTCCGCAGACGGCAGCTTGGCGCCGTTCACGCGCGCCTCCTTCGCCTGCCCCTGGCGCAGCGTGACCGAGAGCTCGACCGGCGTCTCGTTGCGCACACCGTCGACGACGACGCGTGCAGCGGTCTCGCCGAAGCGGATCAGCTGCGTGTCTTGTCGTGTGCGCGGCGAGAAGCCCTGCGTCGCGACAAGCAGCGACTCGAGCAAGTTCGTCTTGCCGACGCCGTTACGCCCGACGACGAGCACGATGCCCGGCACGAGCGCAAGGTCGAGTGACGCGTACGACCGGTACTGCACGAGCCGGACGCGCTGGACGATCAGGCGGTGTTGCCTTTTACCCCGCGAGCCTGATCGGCATGATCAGGTACACGTAGTCGTCGCTGTCACCTTCGAAGACGGCTGGGCGAAGCGGGCTGATCAGCTTGAACTTGATCGTCTCCGAGTCCACCGACTCGAGCCCATCGCGCAGGAACTCGGCGTTGAAGCCGATCTCCATCGCGTCGCCGGTGAACGGCGCCGGCAGCGACTCACGTGCCTCGCCGACGTCCTGGGTGATCGCCGACACCGTCAGCTCGCCCTCGGCGAAGCGCAGCCGCAGCGGCGAGTTGCGTTGCGCCATCAGCGAGACGCGGCGAACCACCTCGAGCACCTCTTCGCGCGGCAACGGCAGCTCGTACTCGAACTGCTCCGGCAGCAGCTGGCGGTAGTTCGGGAACTGGCCGTCGATGCGGCGTGTCGTCAGCCACGTCCCGTCGGCGCCGAAGACCACGTGGTTGTCCTGCAGGCCGAGCTGGATCTCGTCGGCGCTCCCCGCGATGCGCGCGAGCTCCTGCAGCGCGCGGGCCGGGATGATCGCCTCGAGGTCGGGCAGCGTGCCGGTGACGGGCGTCTCCTTGACGGCGAGCCGGTACGAGTCGGTGGCCGCCATGACGATCTTGCCGGGCTCGAAGCGGACCAGGATGCCGGTGAGCACTGGGCGGCTCTCGTCACGCGACGCGCTTCGTCCGACCCGCGCGACCGTCTCGACCAGTGCGTCGCGATCGATCGTGTGCAGCGCGCCGAGGTCGACCTCGGGCAGCCGCGGGAAGTCCTCGCTCGAGTACGTGTGCAACCGGTAGGTCGCGCCACCCGCAGCGACGACCACGACCGCTTCGTCGGGGTGATGCTCGATCGAGACCTCGCCCTCCGGCAGCGACCGCGCGATGTCGAGCAGCAGCCGGCCCGGCACGACGACGGTGCCTTCGCCGGTGATCTGTGCGTCGACGACTGCGCGCAGTGAAACCTCCATGTCGGTGGCCGCGAGATGCAGCTGGTTGCCTTCCGCGCGCAGCTGGATCCCGCCGAGCACGAGCACCGTCGTGCGAGTCGAAACACCGCGTGCGACGACGGCGAGCTTCGCTGCGAGCTCGTCCTTGGCGACGGTAATCCTCAGCCCGGTTCCGACCACTGTTTCTGAGTCAATCATTTAAATAAAAACCTCGTTGTAGTGATAAGGCCTGTGGGTCCGGGGACAAGGCCCTCAACCCCGCTCCGCGAGCCATTTTCACTGTGGGGGCGGACGGGGGACAAGCGACGCTCGTGCACAGGGTCTCCGGTCAACGGGCTTGCCGGACGCGAGCTGTGAGTTCTTGGACGAGGTTGTACACAGACCTGTCCTCACGAATCAAACGGGCGATCTTGGAGGTCGCGTGGATCACGGTCGTGTGATCGCGGCCGCCGAATTCCTTGCCGATCTTCGGCAGCGAGGAGTCCGTGAGCTCACGCGAGAGGTACATCGCAACTTGGCGCGGATAGACGATGTTCTGCGACCGGCGCTCCCCCGTCAGCTCGGCCATCGTCACGCTGAAGCGCTCGCAGATCAGCTCCTGGATCCGCTCGATCGAGATCTGCGCGCTCTCTCCCTGTGGGAAGACGTCCTTGAGCACGTCCTGCGCGAGGTCGACGGAGAGCGGCCGGCCGGTCAGCGACGAGAAGGCGACGACCCGGGTGAGCGCGCCCTCGAGCTCGCGGATGTTCGTGGAGACACGTGAGGCGATGAACGTCAGCAGCTCCGGATCACGAATCTCGATCTGGTCGTTCTTGACCTTCTTCCGGAGGATCGCGATGCGCGTCTCCAGGTCGGGCGGCTGGATGTCCGTGATCAGCCCCCACTCGAACCGCGAGCGCAGCCGCTCCTCGAGCGTCGAGATGTCGCGCGGCGGCCGGTCCGACGACATCACGATCTGGCGGCCGGCCTCGTAGAGCGAGTTGAAGGTGTGGAAGAACTCCTCCTGGATGCGCTCCTTGTGCTCGAAGAACTGCACGTCGTCGATCAGGAGCACGTCGTAGGTGCGGTAGCGCTGCTTGAACCCCTCGATGCGCTTGTCGCGGAGGCTGTTGATGAAGTCGTTCATGAACGTCTCCGACGTCACGTAGCGGCAGGTGAGCCCGCCGCCGTGGTCGGTGACGAAGTTCGCGACCGCGTGCAGGAGGTGCGTCTTCCCCAGGCCGGTGTGGCCGTAGATGAAGAGCGGGTTGTAGGCCTGCGCGGGGGCCTCGGCGACGGCCAGCGCGGCCGCGTGGGCGAAGCGGTTGGACGAGCCGATCACGAACGAGTCGAACGTGTACTTCGGGTTGATCCCCGCGACGTCGGTGCGGACGGCGGTCACCTCGACCGGGAGCGGCCGGACCGCGCTGGGGACGGCGCTCGGCGCAGACTGCACGGGTGCCGGCGCAGGCGCCTCTTCGAGCACCCGCAACTGGACGCGCAGGTCGGAGCCGCCGGCGTCCTTCACCGCGGCCCGGATCAGGTCGAGAAAGTGGCCCTCGATCCACTCGCGCGTGAAGTCGTTCGGGACGGCGACGGCGAAGGTGTCGTTGTCGAGCTCGGCGCCGCCGACTTCCCCGAACCAGGTCGAATAGGTGGTGTCGTTGAGGGCTTCGCGGAGCCTGGCGGACACGTCATTCCAGAGTTCCTCCGCCGTCAGCTCGATTTGCCGCTCCAACCCGTTCAACACTCCTCGACTAGACCCCTAGGGGTGGCGAGCATAGCAGCGTCCCTGCGACGTCTCAATGAGGATTTCTCGACTCGTCCACAACCGTCAATTCCGCTGATTTACAGGGGTTTCATCCGCCTCCACACAACTCTCCACAGGTGTGGACAGTCTGCGTCGCCGCGACTCCGTGTGTGCCCTTTCCACGGCTTTTCCACCTCCATCAGCCTGTGGACAACCGGACCGCGAATCGGTCCGGCTATAGTGGCGCGCGGCCGGCAGCTGCCGGCTCGAATCTCTTTCCGGACGCGATGAAACGGACCTATCAGCCGAATGTGCGCAAGCGAGCGAAGAAGCATGGCTTCCGCGCCCGCATGGCAACGCGTGCCGGCCAACAGATCCTCAAGCGGCGCCGCTCAAAGGGCCGCAAGCGCCTGTCGGCGTAGTGCCGCCGGTGCAGCGCCGGAACCGCCTCTCCCGCTCGCGCGACTTCGACGCTGTCTACCGCCAGGGCAGGTCCGTCTCGACGCGCTTCCTGACGCTCTACTTCTTCCAGCGCGATGAGTCGATCGGCGCACCGCGCCTCGGTTTCGCCGTGCCGAAGGCGGTAGGAAACGCGGTGGTGCGCAACCGGATCAAGCGCCAACTGCGCGACATCGTGCGCGGCCGGCTCGAGGCGGTGCCGGCGACGAACGACTACGTGCTCGTCGTACGTCAGGGGCTCCCGGAGGCGGCCGAGGCGAACGGGCACGACTGGCTCGAGGCCCGCGTCGACGAGGTGCTCGGAAAGGCCGCGGCATGACCCGCGCCGTCAGGACCGCCGCGATCCTGCCGATCCGGCTCTACCAGCTCCTGATCTCGCCGCTCGTCCCGGCGAACACGTGCAAGTACCACCCGAGCTGCTCGGAGTACGCGGCGCTCGCGATCCGCAAGCACGGCGTCCTGCGCGGCCTGCCGATGGCCGGCTGGCGGCTCCTGCGCTGCAACCCGTGGTCGCACGGCGGAGTCGATTACCCATGAGCTCCCTGATGCTCTTCTCGATCCTGCAGCCGCTCGAGAACGTCATGAAGTCGATCCTCGACTTCTTCCACAACTCGGTCGGTCTGTCGTGGGCATGGTCGATCGTCGCGATCACGGTGCTCGTACGGATCGTGCTCGTGCCGCTCACGGTGCGCCAGATCCACTCGATGCAGTCCCTCCAGGTGCACGCGCCGGAGATGAAGGCGCTGCAGCAGAAGTACAAGGGCGACCGCCAGAAGCTGAACGAAGAGCTGATGAAGTTCTACAAGGAGAACAACATCAACCCGGCCGCGTCGTGCCTGCCGCTGCTGGCGCAGTTCCCGGTCTTCATCGCGCTCTATCTCACGCTCAAGCACGGCACGAAGCACATCCACGGGTCGTGGCTGCACATCGTCCCGAACATCTCCGACGGGGCGACCAAGCACTGGTCCGGGTTCGTGCTGCTCGCGATTTACGCGGGCTCGCAGATCTCGTCCACCTACTTCATGGGCGCGACGATGGACAAGACCCAGCGGAGGATCATGATGTTCCTGCCGCTCGTCTTCCTGACCGTCGTCTCGCGCTTCCCGACCGGCCTGATCCTCTACTGGATGACGACCAACCTGTGGACGGTCGGTCAGGGCCTCATCACGCGCCGCCTCGTACCGAAGTCGAAGCCGGGCGCGGTGCCGGCATTGCCGGCCGGACCGAAGCGCAGTTCGCGTACGCCGCCGAAAGAGACGAACGGCGCAGAGGCGGAGGCGCCTGCTCCGAAGCCACCGCCGCAGCAGCCGCGCCGCGTCAAGAAGAAGGGCCGCGCGAAGCGGTGAGCGACTTCTCCGTCGAAGCGACGGGGGAGACCGTCGGCGAAGCGAAGTGGAAGGCGCTCCGCGATCTCGAGCGCCTCGCGCCGGGCATCGACAAGGCGTCGGTCCAGTTCCAGGTCGTCAGCGAAGGCGAGCGCGGTCTCCTCGGCGTCGGGTACGCGCCGGCGCGCGTGATCGCGACCGCGGCTGCCACTGCAGTTGCGCCTCCGCCACCGCCGCGCGCTGACGAGACCGAGGTCGAGACGCACGCGCGCGAGCTCGTCGAGCGCGTGGTCGGCGCGATGGGGATCAGCGCACGCGTCGACGTGCGCGAGACCGACGAGGAAGTGCTCGTCACGTGCAGCGGCGACGATCTCGGTTTGCTGATTGGCAAGCACGGCCAGACGATCGACGCGCTGCAGGCGGTGACGAACGCGGCCGTCTACCGGTCGGGTACGCACAAGTCGGTGACCGTCGACGCGGCGGGCTACCGCGAGCGCCGGCGCTCGACGCTCGAGGGCATCGCCGTTCGCAGTGCCGAACGCGCAGCGCTCGGCGAGCGCGTGCTGCTCGAGCCGATGAGCCCGGTGGAGCGCAAGGTCGTGCACGAGCGGCTCAAGGAGTACCCCGGCGTGCAGACGGCGAGTGAGGGGACGGAGCCCAATCGGTACGTCGTCGTCCTCCCCGCTTGAGGACTGGCTCGCCGCGGTCGTCGCGACGCCGGGCCTGACCGCGATCCGCGATCTCGGTGAGGCGCGCCGTGCGCTGCTCGACGACTCGCTCGCAGGCGTCGACCTCGTCACGCGCTTCGACGGCCCGATCGTCGACGTTGGTAGTGGCGGCGGCGCGCCTGGGATCCCGCTCGCGCACGTCTTCCCTGATCGCGAGGTCGTGTTGCTCGAAGCAGAGCGGCGCAAGTGCGACTTCCTCGAGCGCGTCGCACCGGCGAACGCGCGCGTCGTGTGGGGTCGCGCCGAGGAGCAGGAGACCGACTGGGCAGGCGTTGCGGTTGCGAAGGCGCTCGCCCAACCGCCGACCGCACTGGAGTGGTGCCTGCCGCTCGTGCGCGCAGGAGGCGCGGTCGTGTTGTGGGTCGGGCCGTCGGCGGACCGCACGCGCATCGCGTCGGTCGCGGAGCGGATCGCCGGCGAGCTCGCGGACGCCCCCGACGGGTTCGTGGTCGTCCGCAAGGTGGGACCGACGCCGCCCGGTTTTCCGCGGCGCGTCGGCGTCGCCAAGAAGCGCCCGCTCGCCTAGCCGCAAGGAGCGGGAAAAGCCGCTCGGAAAGCGCTCTTTTCGGCACCTTGAGTGTCCGGTCTCGCGGCTAGATTGGCCAGGTGAGCAAGGTCTACGCGTTCGCGAACCAGAAGGGCGGGGTCGGCAAGACGACCACCGCCATCAACCTCGCGGCCTGCCTTGCCGAGGCAGGCGAACGCGCGCTCGTCGTCGACCTCGACCCGCAGGCGAACGCGACGTCGGGGCTCGGGATGCGCGCGAACGGCACGTCGACGTACGACCTGCTCGACGGAGCGCCGCTTGCGTCGCTCGCGAAGGCGACGCAGTTCCCGAACCTCTTTCTCGTCCCGTCGAAGCCCGAGCTCGCAGGCGCGGCGATCGAGCTGTCGCAGCGCGACGACGGCGAGCGGTACCTCGCGCAGGCGCTGGAGGATGCGGAAGGCTTCGACTTCGTGCTGCTCGACTGCCCGCCGTCGCTCGGTCCGCTGACGGTGAACGCGCTCGCTGCGTCCGACCGCGTGATCGTCCCGGTGCAGGCGGAGTACTACGCGCTCGAGGGACTCGCGCAGCTCGTGCAGTCGATCAACCTGATCAAGGCGCGGCTCAACCCGAAGCTCGAGATCGCGGGTGTCCTGCTGACGATGACCGACGGCCGCACGCGCCTCTCCGCCGACGTCGAAGCGGAGGTGCGCAAGCACTTCGGCTCGCTCGTCTTCAACGCAGTCGTGCCGCGCTCGGTGCGTGTTGCCGAAGCGCCGAGCCACGGGCTGCCCGTGACCCACTACGACCGGCGCTCAGCGGGCGCCGAGGCCTACTGGAAGGTGGCGATGGAGCTTGTCGAGCGTTCCTAGGCGCGGTCTCGGCCGCGGGTTCGAGGTCCTGATCGGCGGCGGCGCGCCCGAGCTGGCGCAGGTCGCGGTCGACCAGATCCACCCCAACCCGAAGCAGCCGCGTAAGCGCTTCGAGAGCGAAGGCGTGAGCGGGCTCGCCGAGTCGATCAAGGCGCAGGGGCTGATTCAGCCCGTCGTGTTGCGTCCGCGGCTCGAGGGCGGGTACGAGCTGATCGCCGGCGAGCGCCGCTGGCGCGCGGCCCGCGAGGCCGGCATCACGACCGTTCCGGCGGTCGTGCGCGAGGCGGACGATCGCGACACGCTGCTGCTCGGCCTCGTCGAGAACGTCGCGCGCGAAGACCTGTCGCCGATCGAAGAGGCGCGCGCGTACGCGATGCTGATCGACGAGTTCGGCCTCTCGCTGGGCGACGTCGCGGAGCGCGTCGGCCGTTCGAAGCCGACCGTCTCGAACCGGATCCGCTTGCTCGAGCTGCCCGAAGACGTGCTGAGCATGATCGCGCGCCACGAGCTCACCGAGGGCCACGCACGCGCCGTGCTCGCCGTGCCCGACCAGGACGGCCGCCGCCGGCTCGCGAAGCGGATCGTCAAGGAAGGTTTGTCCGTTCGGGCCGCGGAGCGTGCCGCCCGCTGGGCCGGCGCCCGCACGAAGGAGCGCCGCGTTTCGGCCGTCGATCCGGTGCTGGCGGCCCGGGTCAAGGACGCATTCCGCCTGCTCACGGGCTTCGAGGCGAAGGTCGGCGCCGCCGGCCTGCAGGTGCCGGTCGACGGCGACGTCCAGCTCGAGGAGCTGGCTGAGGCCCTCGAGCGGCTCGGCGGCACCCCGTAACCTTCAGCCCGCCGGGGCCGTTGCACCTCCATGGTCGGCCTTTGGCTTCAGGACATCGAGTCCCTCGAAGCGATCTCGCGCGACGACGACACGCGGACGCTCTTCCTGCGCATGGCGCACCTCTCCCAGAACGGGCGGCTGCAGCCGTTCCTGCGCGAGCTCGCAGACGATCGTGAGCTCGACGCCGAGACGAAGGGGACGCTCGCCGAGCTCGCCCAGGACGAGAGCTTCCTGCATGCCGTCGAGGACTACGTGCGCTGCACTCGTGCGCTGCATTGACCGGTGCTGCGCGGAGCTGAATGGGCGATCCTGGATTCGAACCAGGGACCTCCGCCTTATCAGAGCGGCGCTCTAACCAACTGAGCTAATCGCCCGCGCGGGCGCATGATAGCGGCGTCCGCGTTTGCCCCATAGACCGGGGGTAATCTAGGACCCGATGGTCGAAATGACGATCTACGGAGTCTCGTTCGACCTCGTCGGCAAGCAGCCGATCGTCTTGCTGAAGACCGCCGACGGGAACCGTTACCTGCCGATCTGGATCGGTCACCCGGAGGCTGCGGCGATCCTGATGAAGCTTCAGGGCGCGAACGCGCCGCGGCCGCTGACGCACGATCTGCTCGTGAACATTCTCGGCGAGCTCGACGTCGAGGTCGTGCGGGTGACCGTTACCGAGTTGCGCGAGAACACATTCCACGCTTCCATTACCGTCGCCCAGAACGGCAACGAAGTGGAGATCGACTCCCGCTCCTCCGACGCGATCGCGGTGGCGGTGCGGGCGCACGCGCCGATCTTCGCCGCAGACGACGTCATCGAGGAGTCCGCGATCGAGATGGAAGGCGACGAGGTCAACGAGGAAGAGATCGTCGATCAGTTCAAGCGCTTCCTCGACGAGGTCTCGGCGGAGGACTTCGCCGAAGCCGAGGTCGAGGTCGACGATCTCGAAGACGACGACGAAGAAACCGAAGCCGAGGACGAGTAGGTCGCGCTAGCGGTTGACCTCGCGCTTCGTCAGCGCGAGCAGTTCGGCGTGGAACGCGCGCAGGCCGCCGTCGCTCAACGGCCCGGTGTTCGTCTCGGCGAGGTGGTCGATCAGCCAGCGCTCGCGCTCGCTGTCGACGAAGTCGATCCCGTGCTCGTCCTTGTGGCGCTTGAGCCGCGTGACGAGCTCGAGCCGGCGGTTGACCGCCGCGACGAGCTCGCGGTCGACGGCGGCGATCTGCTCGCGCAGCTCGCTGACGATCGGGTCCATCCGCGAAGCCTAGAGCGTCACCGCAGCGACGAGCGCGATCAGGTTGAAGAGTGCGTGCAGCAGCATCCCCGGCAGGACGCTCTCGGTGCGCGAGCGGATCCACGCGAGTGCGCTGCCGAATGCGACGAGCACCGGCAGCGATTCGATCAGCCCGTGCGCAAGGCCGAAGAGCAGCCCGACGAGGAGGATCGCCGGCCAGCGCCCGAACCGCTCGAGCAGCGAGTAGCCGACGCCGCGGTAGGTGATCTCCTCGACGAACGGCACCCACGTGCAGATCACGATCGCGTTGACGACATAGGCGGCCGCGTGGTGCGGCTCCCAGTGGCTCGGCGTCAGCCCCTGTTCGTTGCCGACGTGGACGAGGCGGCCGTAGACGATCTCGAAGGCATAGATCGCGACGAGCGCGCTGCCGAGCACCCGCGCGGCCGCCCAGAAGGATCGCGGGCGCCGCAGCGCGAGCAGGCGCGTGCTGAAGCCGGCGATCGTGAGCACGAGCAGGAGCAGCAACCCGTCCTGGATCAGCCCTCCGACGGCGGTCGACCACTGGTAGAGGACCTGCGGGTCGGGCTTGCCCTCGCTCGCCCGGGTGCCGTAGCCGAGCGCCGCGAGCAGGGCGACCAGGACGAGCCAGAACGCGAGGCGGCGGTCGTCGTCCCTACGATACGGCGGCGCCGTGCCCGATCGCTCCTTCACTCCCGCCGAGGCTAACAGCGCCCTCGAGGAAGTGCGCCCCGTCGCCGAGCGGCTCGTTGCGGTCCGCGCGCGGATGCGGGAGCTCGAGCGCTCGCAGGGAGAGCTCGTGACCGCGATCGGCGGGAACGGCGGCGGGTATGCGGCCAGCGACCTGAACGCGGCCCAGACGGAGCTCGGCGGGCTCGCCGAGGCAGCCGTTGCATGCGTCGAGCGGCTCGAGGAGCTGGGCGTGACCCTCAAGGACCTCGACCTCGGCCTGCTCGACTTCCCGTCGGAGCGCCACGGCGAGCCGGTACTACTCTGCTGGCACGTCGGCGAGGACGCCGTCACCACCTGGCATGGATTGGCAGAGGGCTTCGCAGGCCGGAAACCGATCGACTG
>Ga0265316_10006755_pt1 | contig 10930 bp, 6 predicted proteins | sample 4522metaG_FD_202092 | JGI IMG/M metagenome (GOLD analysis project Ga0265316, IMG submission 202092) | Rhizosphere microbial communities from Carex aquatilis grown in University of Washington, Seatle, WA, United States - 4-5-22 metaG | ecosystem: Host-associated > Plants > Roots > Rhizosphere >...
GATTTTGTGGAAGGGCACGGCTTCCAGCCGTGCCGTCAACGGGAGATTTAGATAAGGGCTTTTAGCCCCTGAGGCCGCTTTCTCGATCCGGAGATAGACCCTATCTTCCGGGACGAGCCCCCGCCTTCTTCAAAATCGCAATCTGCCCCGCATGGTACAACTCATGCTGCGCAATCCCATGCAGCATGTGATAAAAGTCGTACCGTTTTCCCGGAACCCGATCCCCGAGCCGCGAATCAGGAAGCGCAGCGACAGTCTTGACGAGCCGATCGTGGGTGCGCTTCGCAGCCGCAACAGCCCTGCGCCACGCCGCTTCCGAAGGCTTTGTGACCGCAGGAAAATTGGCCAGCCCCGTCGGCTGCCATTTCTTCCCATCAAGCCTGCGCAGCGCCGCGTCGTCCCAAACGGCCACGTGCAATACCAATTCCCAAATGTTGTGAACTTCAGGCAGCGGCTTGGCCGCAGCAGTAGCGGCGTCCACATCTTCCAGCAGTTCGAGCAGCGCCGGCCCGTGCCACGCGCTGCCATAAAAGGCGCGGCGAAGTTGATCGGCAATGCGGGCTCCTTCGGACGCTGCTTTCTTCTCTCTCGCTCTCATGCCCTCTCTACCGTCCCTCCGCGACAATCGCGACTCCAGCCGCATTCCCCGCCTCGATCACCTTCTGCCCATCCAGCAGCAGACACTTGCCCGCGTCCAAAGCGAGACAGCTCGCCCCCGCCCCCTGCATCACCTCGATCGTCTTCACGCCAATCACCGGCACATCAAACCGCATATCCTGATTCGGCTTTGCAATCTTCACCACAGTCAAGGCTCGGCTCAAAGTCGAAGCATTCCCGTGCAGCGACCGCATGATCTGCCCCGCCCGCTCGATGGTCGCGTCAGTCCCCTCCATGGCTTCGACCGCAACGCATGCCGATTCCGCGATCACTACCGTCTGCCCAATATCGTGCTCAGTGAGCCGTCGCGCCACCGCACGTCCGTACTCAATATTCTTGCGCTCCTGCTCGCTCGGTTCGCGCTGCGTGAGAACGCCGGACTTCACCAGCAGCGGCTCCAGCAACCAGGTCGACTTCTCCAGCGTGATCCCTTCATCCGCCAGCACCTTCGCCACCGCGCCCAGGAGCGAGTCCGTATTGCGCGTCGTGAGCGACAGCAACATCTTCGCCAGCCGCCAATCTGGACGGATGCTGGAAAAAATCTGCTTGTGCCGCACCTGCCCCGCCATGATGGCGCGTCGCACGCCCTCCCGCTGAAACATCTCAATCAGCTTCGACAGCTCTCCCAGCGAAAGCCAGTGAACCGCCGCCGCCCCGCGCGATTCAATCTCCGGAAAGGCTTCTTCCTGAATCGCCGCCACAACTACGTCATATCCCTGCGCCCGCGCCGCATCCAGCACAAGAAAAGGAAACTTGCCGTTGCCGGCGATAAGCCCGAGTTTTTCCTTCTGGGAGGACATGGGAAAGCGCCAACGCGCGAAGTCAGTCTAGCATTTGGAGCTGTAGAAGGAACGTTGCTGCCGCCAGCCCAGAGTTGAGCGGTGAATGCGTGAACTCGCCTGTTCGCGACGGTTGACATCCCACCCGCACTGTCCCTGAACTGGTCAAAACGAGACAGTTTACGACCCCTGCCACGCTCTACGCTGAATCGTGAGGCAAAGCCTATGAAACGATTGGGAAGCGCCAACGCAGCATTTCTCCTGTTCCTGCTTCTCGGAGCAGCTGCTTTTGGCTACGCGCCGCAAAGCGAAAAGCAGACCCAGCATGAAGAGCACGCCAAACCCGAACCGCAGCATGCTCAACAACAGCCGCAGCATCAGCAGCAGCCCCAGCGTGCTCAGCAACAACCTCAGCATCAGCAGCAGCCCCAGCATGCTCAGCAACAACCTCAGCATCAGCAGCAGCCGCAGCACGCTCAACAACAGCCGCAGCATCAGCAGCCGCCCCAACATGCTCAGCAACAGCCTCAGCATCAGCAGCCGCAGCACCAGCAGCAGCCCCAACACGCTCAGCAACAACCGCAGCATTCCAGCCCCAATCGTGTTGGAACCAGCGCGAGCAGTCGCGGAGGCAGCGTCAGCCGCGCGGTTCCGGGACGCACGGTTCCTCTGAAGGGCGGCGGGGCAGCGAGCTTTCGAGCTAACGGACAGATCCGCTCGGTCAACCAGGGCGGGATGCAGATTCAACACAATCTCCGCGGCGGACGCACGGTTGTGAGCGAGCACAACGGGGCGCGCATCGTGACAGCGGGCCGAGGCAACGGGTATGTTCAGCATGCCTACGTCACGCGTGGCGGGCGTTCCTATTATTCGCGCACTTATTATGATCACGGTGCCTATCGGGTCGGAATCTATCGCGGCTACAACTATGGTGGTTATCACTACTACGGTTACTATCCCGGCTCTTGGTACCACCCCGGCTTTTATGGCTGGGCATACCAGCCTTGGGGCGCGCCGGTGTCCTGGGGTATTGGGATGGGTGGCTGGGGCTGGGGTGGATCGCCGTGGTACGGCTTCTACGGCGGATATTTCTCACCCTATCCGGTGTACGCGTCGCCGGCATTCTGGCTCACGGATTATGTGATTGCAGCGAATCTGCAAGCCGCTTACGCGTCCCGGTCCGCAGCCGATTCCGACTCCGCGGAGGGATACGATCAGGGGACGCCAAACTACGGGGACGGAGGAGGACAGGCAGCAAACTCCGCTCCGGTGACGCTGACTCCAGAGGTGAAGCAGGCGATCGCGGAAGAAGTGAAGGCGCAACTCGCGGCCGATCAACAACAGTCTTCTGGCGGACAGGCACAGGTTCCGGCACCCGCCAACGGCGAGGTTCCACCGGCACTGGATCCCGCGCGGCGCACTTTTGTCGTGGACGACAGCATCACGGTGGTATCCGATGGCCAGGAATGCGAGCTCACGGGAGGGGACGTCATCACGCGGCTCACCGATACTCCAGATGCCGATCAGAACGTTACCGCGAGTGTCTCGGCCAGCAAGAGAACGGACTGCGGCGCGGGCAAGCAAGTCACAGTTTCCGTGGAAGATTTGCAGGAGATGCACAACCATTTCGAGGAACAACTCAACAACGGCATGAAGGCTCTGGCAGAAAAGCAGGGCACGGGAGGGTTGCCAAAAGCTCCGGATACGGCCACGACAACTTCCGATGTGCCGCCTCCGCCGCCGGATACGAACGCGGCCGAGGATTTGACCGATCAACAGGCAGCAGCCGACCAAGCCGAGTCACAGGCGAAACAACAGACCGCGGGAGGGCCGGGCGGGGGACTGTAGTGTGAATGGGATGCTGCAGGATTGACAATACTCTGGAGGCTGCCGCATCCGATTCCCCGGAAGCTGCGCCTCACTTCTTGACCTCTGAAGCCGGATACCCCTGCCACACATATTGAAGCGCCTCGGGAAGCGTCTGCTGTTTCACCGCCCGGTCCACGTGCCCGGCGTTGCGGGCAAATACGAACTGGTAGTGATACCCCTTCGCTGCGAGCACCTTCGCCATCAGCTCGTTGGCCAGAACCCAATCATGCATGTTGTCGCGCATCACATTCGGATTGAATAAATCCCGGTCCCCCACTTCCATCCAGATTCGTATCGGCTTCGCCGGACTTCCCGGGATGAGATGCTCATGAAACTCCCACGCCCCATGCGGCGTTTGCGGATTCGAAGGCCACTGCTGGTTCACAAATGTTCCCGAGTAAGTCAGCACACGGTGATACAGCTCAGGGTGATACCACGCCATGATCAAGGCGCAAGAACCTCCCGAACTGCCGCCCATCGTCGCCCTGCCCTCGGGGTCCTTCGTCAGCTTCACGTGAGCCTGCGTTTCAACCAGCGGCAACACCTCCTTCTCCACAAACTCGGCATACACTCCCGACATCGTGTCGTACTCCAGCCCGCGTTCGCTCCCCTGCCCGTCCCCGCTCCCGTTGCCGATCGAAATCGCAATCATCCCCGGAACCTTGTGTTGAGCAATCAGAGTGTCCAAGGTTGAAAAGAGCAAGCCGTCAGGTCCATCCGCCCCCACAATGAACGGCGCAACGCTCCCCGCAACGTACTGCTTGGGCACATAGACGGCCACCTTCCGCGTATACGGTGCGGGATGGCTCGTCGTCACAATGAGCTTCGCAGGATCCGCAGGATCTGGCTTGCCGAGCGCTCCCGCGTCCCGCGCAATCCCCGGATAAATCTTGCTGTCCGCCGAGTTCATCGTGAACTCAATCACCGTGCCCTTCGGAATATCGCCTTGGGTGGCCGGCTCGGGAGGCGCCGCGTAGGTCGGCCCGATAATAAAATTCCCATCCACATTCGCCGGTGGATTCAGGCCGTCGGACAGCTCCTTCGCCGCAACATAGCCGGGAGTGTGCGGGTCCCGCGTCGGCGGCGCCGGCCGTGCCGCAGTCTGCGCCGGCGGCGCAGTCTGCCCGGAAGCCACATGACCACCCGTGATAAGACCAGCCAACAAACAGACGTTCAGACACTGCGAGGAAAGAGTCATCCTGCCATTCTCCACCATTTCGAGTTTCTGAGTCGGGCCAATGCAAGGGCGGTGTATGCCAGCACCAACTGGCTGCGGATAGTGAGGACTTTCCTTTAGCAAGACTCCCGATGGACTACAATCCCTTCCTAGAGGCGAGTACATCATGGCAACAAATGTGAACAGCAGTCATCGAAACGCAATTCTTCGCCGGAAAATATTCGCGTTCACCACGCTGATCCTGACCTTCTCTCTGCAGGTATATTCCCAGCAGAAGAACTCTGCCGACACAGCTGCGTCGGTTCAATCTTTTCTGGGACGCTGGGACCTGACCCTGAAGACTCCAGGCCACGATTCGCCGTCATGGTTGGAGATTACTCAGGAAGGTGGGCAGCTCAGAGCCCGAATGGTCAGCCGCTGGGGACACGCGCGGCCTCTCCCGAAAGTTGAAATCTCGAATGGCCAGCTCACGTTCGTTTCTCCCAAGGAAGAGGAAGAGAGAAAAGACGACATGGTCTTTGTAGGCAAGCTGTCCGGGAAGACATTGTTGGGGACCACGACCGGACCCGACGGGACTCCCTGGCAATGGACGGGCGTGAGAGCGCCATCGCTGAAGAGAACAAGCGCTCCGAAGTGGAGAACTCCGACACAGCTGTTCGACGGCAAGGACCTAAGTGGCTGGAAGGTGAGTGACCCTAAAGCAACGGCGACCTGGAAAGTCGAAAACGGAACGCTGGTAAGTCCCGGACATGGTGCTGAACTGATCTCGGACGCCAAGTTTGAAGATTTCAAATTGCACGTCGAATTCAATTGCGCGCCCGGATCGAATAGCGGCATCTACCTGCGCGGCCGCTACGAACTCCAGATCGAAGACGATCCCGAGCCCGAAGGCCCGACTATGCGCACTGGAGGCGTGTATGGCTTCCTGGCCGCCTCGCCGGAACAGCCGCGCAAACCAGGAGAATGGCAGACCTACGACATCACGCTCGTCGGACGAGTGATCACTGTTGTGCAAAATGGTCACACGATTATCGACCATCAGGAAATTCCGGGCATCACCGGCGGAGCGCTGGATAGCAACGAAGCAATCCCAGGTCCGATCTATCTGCAAGGCAGCGAGGCCGGCCACGTCGCCTTCCGAAATATCACGATCACGCTCGCGAGGTGACGTTGACGCCTGACCCAAGCCGCTCAGATTAGGTTCCGGGAGCTGGCTCAGCCGGTTACTCCACCACCGACCAGACTGCCCCATTTTCCTCATTTGCCGGATTCTGAGTGCTATCGGGGAGTACTACAATGACCGGGCCCCACCTCGACCGACAAAACCAATTCCTGCAAACTCGGCGGCATAAGCCGGCAAAATCATCCGGACAGTCGGTCCGAAGTCCCAAGGCACCTTGGAGCCCTTGAAACTTTGAACCTTGAAACCTCGCATTTTCAAGGTTTTGCCCGCAACTGATTACGTCAGTCATCTGCTATCGGCGTCGATGCTCGCAGATAATTGGTCAATGTGGGGCAATCGGGGGAGAGTTTGCGGTCATCCCCAGGGCGAGATCCACCACAGGCATTCGACGACCAAGACACGGAAGAAGGCAAATTTCCGTTCCTCTTGGCCAGTTGTTCAAGGATCGTAGAAACGATGCGCTGAAGGACTGGGAGATCCTGCGCACCATCACAGTCGATATTCAGAATTGACCTTCGAGGTTAGAGCGCTTGGAGATAACACGCGACCAGCAAACCCGCAGCGAATCCAAAACGCGGCTCGTTGAGCAGATCAACGTCTGTCTGCGTTCGGGCGACTACGCTCGCGCCCAGGATTTGCTGCGAGGTAAGGACGCTGAATTCCCCAACGATGTGGAGCTGTCCGAACTGGAAAAGCGCGCCCAGGATGGCGTCAAGAGTAAAGCCGAAGCCGACCGCCTTATCACTGAAAGCCAGGAACTGTTCGCGCAGCGGAAGCCCGCTGAGGCCATTCAGTTGTTGCGCAGAGCCTACGAACTGGATAAACGCAATTCTCTCGCCCGAGCCATCCTGGCCAATGCCCTGGTCGAGCAGGCGCACTCCGTGGTAGAAACCGATTGGCTGGAAGCCGAGACGCTGACCAATCAGGCGCTCGCGCTGAACCCTGCGCATCCCACGGCCAAAACGATCCACGCCCTAATCGTGGATCAGAAAACAACAAGCTCTGTGGAGGATTGGGTTGCGCGAGCGCAAAAGCTGCATTCCTCCGGCGATCTATTCGCAGCCTTGGCTTGGGTTGCAGAGGGATTGGCGGTTCATCCCGACGATCCTAAGCTGCTTCAGATTCACGATGCAATCCAGCGCGACCAGGGCATTCGGCGCCGCCAGGCTCGCCGTGGCGACCTGGAAGATCTGCGGCGCATGCAGCAGGAAATCGCTGGGGCCGCGGACGTTGCTGCAAAACAAGCGCTAGCAGAGCGCATCCAGGCGGTGGCCGCCAAGTATTGGACGGATGGCGAAATCTTGTCCATCGCCAATGCCCTGCTCCTCCGCTTGGGATTGGTTCCCCAGGAGAGTTCCAGCGCGGCGCCCCGCAGCAAAGGCGCGACCGTAATTCTTCACGTCCCGCGCCCCAGCGCTCCGCAGGCTTCAAGCGCCGATACCAGCCAGCCTCTGCCGAGCCAGGCTCCGCCGAGTCCGGTCTTGCCGAGCCCGGTTTCGCCGAGTTCGGTTCCGACCAACCCGATCCCACCCCTAAATGTTCCCACCGGCATTGTCCCGCCCCGCAAAGTTCTGCCAAGCAAAGTTTCGCCCAGAGTTGCGCCGCCGCGCAAAGTCCCGGCCACTCCGCCAGAGCCGCAACTCCCCCCGCTACCAGCCGCCACCGTTCCCGCGACCGAGCCTTCCACACAGGCGGCCAAAGTCATATCTCCATCATCCCGGCCAGAACAGCCGGCGAGGTCGAACTCCACAACGCTGATCCTCGTCTCCGCCGCCGCAATAGTCCTGGCAGCAGCGACCTTCTTCTTCACGCGAAAACATTACGCTTCTCCAGTAGCGACGACCCCATCAGTCGCTCCCACTGTCTCAGCGCCCACTGTTCCAACCCAAGCCGTCTCGGCTCCGGTTGTCCCCGCTCCCGCTCCCGCACAAACAACTCCCGAACCCTCTCCGCCTGCCTTGCCACTTTCTTCCGACACCGCCTCCGGAAAAGCCACGCTCGATGATCGGCCGCCCGCCGAGTCCAGTCACAACCTGGGCACGCTCCTTGTCGTTGCCGGTCAAGACAACGCATCAGTCTTTCTCAACGGAAAACTTCAACGGCAACTCACGCAAGCCGGCCAGTGGCGCCTGCCGAATCTCGAGCTCAAGGACTACGTTGTACAAGTCTCTAAGAGCGGCTTTCAGGATCCTCCCCAGCAAGTAATCCGCATCCGCAAGGGCGACCAGGCCACGCTTGTCTTCAACCTCCAACCGCAGCCTCGCCTGGCCTCTCTGACCATCCAGGGCGGCGCTCCCGGAACCACGGTCCTCGTCGATCAAGCTACGGTCGGCTCCATTGAGCCCGATGGCACGCTCTCAATCTCCACCGTCAATCCCGGAGACCATACCGTCGAATTGCGCAAAGAACGGTTCAATCCCCGGCAGTTCAAGAAACACTTCGTGGTGGGTGGAACCATAGCTCTCGCTGCTGCGGATGCCGCGCTGGAAGCCGCTCCCGGCCAATTGAAAATTACCTTCGCGCCCGCCGACGCCACCGTTGCAATCGTGAAGGGTGACCTTCTGAAAATGGTAAGCAGCGGTGTCCCGCTCAATCTTGCCCCCGGCACCTACACTCTTACTGCGCGAACCGCAGAAAGGTTCACGCGCTCGTCCACGCTAGAAGTCATAGCCGGCCAATCCAGGACTTTGGATTTGTCTCTCGGTCCGAGCGGTATGTCGAAGTGGGATAACCCAGGCGCCTGGAAGCAGGAGAGAGATTCTTTCATTCGCAAAGGCGGGGACTTCGTCCTATACGGCGTCGCTCCTGCCTCGGGCACATTTGCTTTTTCCGCGATGCTTACCAAGGGACACCTCTTGCAATGGGTGCTCAACTACAGCGACCCCAGAAACTACGTCCTCTTGCAGATGGACGACAACAACTTCTACCGCAGTGTCATTCGCAACGGGGAGAAAACGGACGAGATCATCGTTCCCCATAAAGGCGACAAGAAAACCTTCCGCACGCTCCAAATTCGAGTTAGCCCCACGGAACTCGTCCACCAGATCAAGCAGGGAGACAGGTGGATCGTGCTGGATCGTTGGACGCAGCCCGGCGCCAATCTCGGCCTGGGCAAGTTTGGCTTCTACATACCCGGCAACGACGAAGTAGCGCTCTCCAGCTTCGCCCACTACGCTGACCTGAACATCCGCTAGCCGCTATGGCCACCCCGAACTTATCCAGAAACGGCGTTACGGGAAGTGTCGCGATGCGGCACTCGCAGTTGCCGTTAAATCGGGCTCTTAGAGTTTTCCCGTTTGCTTCATGGAATGAGGTCGTCGTCTCCGGCCTCGCATCAGGGATCCGTGAGGGTGGTCTGCCATGTCAGCTTGAGAGGCCTTCACCAGACGTACCAGCGCACAGCGGACGCACGGCATAGGGTAGCCGAAGCTGTCTCGGCCTTTCGCCTCCTCCGTCTGGCAGTCTGGGCAGATATGACGATCACTTCGGACGGGCTGGATGTTCGCAGGCATAAAGTTAATCCTAATGTCGACTATGTCCATCGACATTGTCACTTTATAACCCATTTCCTGACCGGGCGCAAGCCCCGAAAAGTATTATTTCGGGGGGGCTCTTTGGCCTGCTGAATACTGCTGCCCCACCTCGCCATTACATTCAAGAGTTCCGAGACGTGGCGACCGCACTCCGGGCACGTATGTCGCTCGCCGACTACAAGAAAAACTACGAGTGATCGGGCTTTGACTGCTAAATGAGTTAAATCGCCCTGATTGCACAAACTCAAGTGTTCGGCCATTGACCCTTCGTGAAAAACAAGTGTTCCGGGAAATGCTACGATCACGCCAGCCTAACTCAGTGGGCCGAATGAGGGGGATCTAATGGGCGCAAATCATCGCCCGCTCGTCCTGTTAACCGGAGCGTCAGGCTACATCGGGGGGCGCCTACTCAAGGAGTTGGAGAAAGCGGGCAGGCCGGTTCGCTGCCTGGCTCGGCGACCTGATTTTCTCAGATCAAAAGTTGCCGCTTCCACCGAAGTCATTAAAGCAGATTGCCTGGATCGCAGTTCACTAGTGCCGGCGATGGCAGGAGTGCAGACGGCGTATTACCTCGTCCACTCCATGGGGTCTTCGGGTAAGTTCGAACAGGAAGACCGCGAAGCCGCCCAACATTTCGCCGATGTAGCGCGCGATTCTGGAGTACGACGCATTGTCTATCTGGGTGGCTTGGGGAACCAGGACCAAGCGCTCTCCGCTCATTTGCGCAGTCGTCACGAGGTTGCAGAGATCCTGCGAAGCTCAGAGATCCCCACCATCGAATTTCGCGCATCCATCGTGATCGGTTCCGGCAGTCTTTCATTTGAAATGATTCGCGCGCTGGTACAGCGCTTGCCGGTGATGATCTGCCCGCGCTGGGTTGCCGTCAAAGCCCAGCCGATTGCGGTCGAAGATGTGGTTGCGTATCTCATGGCCGCGCTGATGTTGCCGGTGGAACAGTGCGGAGTTTTCGAAATCGGGGGCACCGACCAAGTCAGCTACGGCCAGATCATGCAGGAGTATGCCCGGCAATGCGGCCTCCACCGATGGATGATACCGGTTCCGATCTTGACGCCTCACCTCTCAAGTTTGTGGTTGGGCTTAATCACACCTGTTTATGCCCGCATTGGCCGAAAGCTCATCGATAGTATGCGCAACCCAACTCTGGTGCACGACACCTCCGCTTTGACCGCCTTTGACATCAGGCCGAAAAGTTTGCGAGAAGCGATGCAGAGAGCTCTTCACCATGAAGACCAGGAATTCGCCCAGACTAGTTGGTGCGACGCTCTTTCCTCGGCGGGGATGCCGCAGTCTTGGGGCGGAGTAAAGTTTGGCACCAGGCTCGTCGATTCTCGGACCGTGCAAGTATTGGTTCCGCCAGCGGCAGCTTTTGCTCCGATTCAGCGCATCGGAGGTTTGAATGGCTGGTACTTTGCCAATGTTCTCTGGTGGTTTCGGGGCCTCTTAGATCTCGTTGTAGGGGGCGTGGGACTGCGCCGGGGCCGACGCGATCCTCACGCACTTTCCGCAGGCGACGCTCTGGATTTCTGGCGAGTGGAAACCTTTGTGCCGGATCACGAACTCGGTCTGGTCGCTGAAATGAAAGTGCCGGGCCGCGCGTGGTTGCAGTTCGAGGTGGAAGCAAATAGCCGAGGCTCCGTCATTCGGCAGACCGCTATTTTTGATCCTGCCGGATTGGCGGGGCTTCTCTATTGGTACACACTTTATCCTGTGC
>Ga0265316_10006756_pt1 | contig 10928 bp, 9 predicted proteins | sample 4522metaG_FD_202092 | JGI IMG/M metagenome (GOLD analysis project Ga0265316, IMG submission 202092) | Rhizosphere microbial communities from Carex aquatilis grown in University of Washington, Seatle, WA, United States - 4-5-22 metaG | ecosystem: Host-associated > Plants > Roots > Rhizosphere >...
TGGAGCGCATGGGAGCGCTCGACAAGCAAAAGCTGGCGCAGGTTTTGAAGTCGCAGGTGGTGCGTAAGCTGACCCGGCTGTTCTTCATCGTCGAGGGGACCTACGCCATCTACGTGGCTCCCCACGCTTACGGCGAAGGCTCGGATCTGGCCCTGATGCGCGTCGATCCGCGCGGTGTGATCTATCCCGGTATCCGCGCGGCCTACGATCTGCCGCGGGTCACGCAGGAACTGACACGCCTGCTCGGCCTCCGCTTTCGCTTGCAGGATCTCTCGGCTGCCTTCATCACGGCGATGGGCATCGCGCCGGACGATCCGACCGTCGAGGCACTTCGCAAGGGCTGGATGACGCTTGACGATCTGGACGCCGTCACGTCCAGGCCGCTCGAAGTCCGCTCGGTGGTGCTGGCGCTGTACTACTCCGACCTTCTCGACCGCGAACCCATCGCCGAGCCGGCGCAAGCCTTGGACTCCGCAATCCCGCGCGCGGTTCAACTGACGCAATCCTCGGACGTGGGCGCGGCGTCTAAACTTGCCGGAGATTCTGGCCCGCAATTGCAGGTTGCTTCCGATTCCGGCGAAAAACCCGTCGCCGCTTCGGCAAGCACGCGACCCTCGGGCATTTTTGCCTCGCTCCAGGCGCAACCGACTGTTGCCCCCGAAAAGGCGGCTCCGGTCGCGGTGCCAGCGGCGGCGTCCGAGGTTCCTGTCGCGCCGCGGGTGGCGCTTCCGGTCGCCGCGGCTGTTGCAGGTTCGGCGCGTGGCCAGCCGGTTTCGCCCGGGCCCAGCCCCAGTGTGCCCGTGGTGCGTGGACCGATGGTGACTCCGATGCGATTCGATGCCAAGCCACCCCAATCGGCAGAGGTCAAAGTCGCGGGGGCCGCGCGCCCGGCTCAGGCCTTATCGATCGATGCCACGCGCGCGAGCATTCAGGACATGGCGCAGAAGCTTGGCAAGGCCAACCATTTCGAGCTTCTGGGGGTGGGCCAGACCGCCAGCTCCGACGAGGTTGGCATCGCGTTCGTGCGCGCCGCTCGCCAGTTTCACCCGGACCGTCTGGTCAACGCTGGTCTGCAAGATCTCCAACCGCTTGCCGAGAAGATTTTGGCGCGCATCAACGAGGCGGCCATGGTTTTGGGAAATGCCACCCGCCGGTCGGAATACGTGGCGTCCCTTGCCGCCGGCCCGACCGCGGCGCGCACCAATCTGCCCACGCTGTTCGAAGCCGAGAACATGTTCCTCAAAGGCGAGGTCTTTCTCAAGAAGGGCGACCACGCCAAGGCCATCGAATGCTTCACCAGCGCCAGCCAAGGGAATCCGGGCGAGCCGCAATACCGCGCCTACCTGGCCTGGGCGCGTTTCGACGATCCGCGTGCGCGCAAGGAAGCCCTGGTTCGCGATACGCTCAAAACCATCGAAGAGGTTGTGCGCGAAAGGCCGAAGTTCGTACGCGGCTTCTACTGGGTTGGCTTGCTGTGGAAATTCCTGAATGAAGCCGACAAGGCCGAGCGGGCCTTTCGCGAGGTGGTGACGCTCGATACGTCATTCATCGACGCCGGTCGCGAACTGCGGCTCATCGAAATGCGCAAGAGCAAGCCAGCGTCAGGCAAGTTCGGCTCGAAGCCCGAGCCTCCGCACGGCGGTGGGCTCATGGGCAAGTTTTTCAAGAAGTAGTTACGACTCGCCGTCGCCACTCTCGGGGGCGTCGTCCGCTTCCGCGGGTGCTTGGGCTTCACCCATCTTCGCGTACCATTGCTCGAACACCTCGGTGATCTGGCGCGCTTGCTTCTCGCTCGAGACGTTGAACGATGATTGTTTGCGATAGCTGCCCTTGAACTTCTTGAAGCGCACGATGGCGATCTTGGGCGCCCGGAAGGTGCCCGCGGTCTTGTCGAGCTCTTGGTAGAGAAACATCAGCGTCGACCAAGACCCCTTGGTCAGCACGACCTTGTCGAGCTGCTTGCGCACGAGCACGCCCTCGTCCTCGTAGTCGTAGGTGAGTTCGTCGATTGTCTCTGCCATGGTGGGCTCCTTTGGGGTGCGGGAAGCTATTTCTCGGGATCGGACTTGGCCAGCGCGCGCAGGCTGGCGGCCAGCGCGCGGCGGTCGTGGTCGGACAGGCGCGCGAATTCGATGCCCATGCCGGCCGCGGCTTTCTTGCCACTGCCGCGGGTGACCCAGGCGACTCGTCCGCGCGCCACGGTGACTTTGCCGTCGCCAATCGGGATCTCCAGGGTCAAATCCTCGCCGACCTCGAAGAGCAGATCGGAACGCAGGAACAGCCCACCTTCCGAGAGATCGGCGGTGTCCAGGCGCACGCCGGCTTGGATCTTGTTCCCTTCGGCGCGCACCACCACGGGCACGAGCGCGCTTTTGCGGTCGAACCGGCGCGCATTGCGCGGCCGCGGGGTCTGACTCACGGACGGAGTTCCAGCACCGCTGACGAGCGGGCCTCGAACGAGACGCGGGTCGCCTCGCTCCCGGCTTGCACCAAGCGGCTCTCGCGCCACACGGCCTCGAATGAAACTGGAGCGCGCCCTGCGGTGACAACGAGCTTGGCCACGAGGTCGTGCGGAACAACGACCCAACCGCTCGTCGATACGGCGCAGGCAATGGCAGAGGGTGCACCAAAGGGACGAATTTCGAGGAAGGTTCGCGGCGGGCCCGAGACACGAAGGACCAGGTCGCCCTTCATGCTCATGGTCGTGTGTGCATCGAGCGGGGTTTCGCTGCCGTCGGAAACCGACGGGGCCCGCGGCAGCGCCAACTTGAGGGTTGTGTGCTCGTCCCCCTTGGTCGGAACCACGAGGGTCATCGTCGTTGGGACTTGGCCGAGATCGAGCGGTCCGGCCTCGGCAATCACGCCGCTGACTACATCCGCGAGCGGCGGATAGACCCGGGGCGCGGGGCGCAGCGACTCGGCTTCTTCATCTTGCGCCACTTGCAGCGCGACCCCGCCGAGTTCTTGCAAATTCAGCGTGCCACCCTGGGCACGCACCATGCGCGCGGTCCCCGCCACGTCACGCAGTTCGCAGGCCGATTCCGGCGAGGGCGAAACCAAGGGATCCACGGCGCCAAGCACGTCGGAGGTGGCCATGTCGATGGCCTCGGCCTGGAAGGCAAGTACCGAAACCGACGGGGCGCCGCCGCTCGGCAAATCGAGCCTGACCGAGACCTGCGACAAGCGCTGGCTGGTGGCAGGCGCGGCATCCTTTCCGTGCGAGCCGCTTTCACAGGCGAGGCCCGCCGAGAGCAGAAGCACCACGAGCGCGCCCCGCGCCTGAACTGGGCGGAAAGGCGCGTGGGGCAGGCGCAATTTCTGTTTGGGGAGAGACATCAGAATTACCGACAACCGATCATTATATGCAGATTCGCCGCGTTACGCTAGTGCGGGCGCGGCAGCTTGGAAGCGGAAGAAAGATGGTAGAAAGGGCATGAAATGCCAAGAATCAATTCAGAGGAGGTGCGCGAAATCGCGGCCTTGGCTCGCCTTCGGCTCGACGAAACCGAGGTCGAACGCATGACCCACGAGCTCGACGGCATACTCGGCTACATCGAAACGGTCAAGAACCTGGCCACGGGCGACGCCTTGCCCATGACCCACGCGGTACCGTTCGACTGCCCGATGCGGCCGGATGAGCCAGGCCAGTCCTTGACCGTGGACGAAGCCCTGCAAAATGCGCCGCGCCGCCGGGAAGGCTCGTTCGAGGTTCCGCGCATCGTGCCTGGCACGGGGGGCGCGTAACCATGGCGCCCGATCTTCGAGGGGCTTCGCTCACGGGGCTGGCCGCGGGCGTGGCGGCGCGAACCTGGAAAGCGCGCGACCTGGTCGAGGGGTATCTCGATCGCATCGCCCGGCTCGACAAGAAGCTTGGCTGCTTTCTTCTGATCGATGGCGAGGGTGCGCGCAAGAAGGCGGACGCCATCGACAAGAAGCTCGCGGCGGGCGAGTCCGTGGGATCGCTCGGCGGCGTGCCCATCGGGCTCAAGGACATCTACGTCACGCGCGGGATCGAAACCACCGCGGGGTCGAAAATCCTGAAGGGCTTCATTCCGCCCTACGAATCGACGGCGTCCGCGCGCCTGGCTGCGGCCGGCGCCATCAGCCTGGGCAAGCTCAACATGGACGAATTCGCCATGGGTTCGTCGAACGAGAACAGCGCGTTTCATCCCGTGCACAATCCCTGGGATCTGGAGCGCGTGCCGGGCGGCTCGTCAGGAGGCTCGGCGGCGGCGGTTGCGGCTTCGCTGTGCGCCGGTACCCTGGGCACCGACACCGGCGGCTCGATTCGTCAGCCAGCTTCTTTGTGCGGCGTGGTCGGCGTGAAGCCAACCTACGGCCGAGTTTCCCGCTACGGCGTGATCGCTTTTGCCTCGTCGCTGGACCACCCTGGGCCATTCGGACGCACCGTCGAAGACGCCGCCGCCTTGCTCGAAGTGATCGCGGGTCACGATCCCATGGACAGCACCTCGATCCCGCAGCCCGCTGGTCGCTATCGGCAGGCGAGCAAGGCCGGGCTGGCGGGCATGCGCGTGGGCGTGCCCAAGGAATACTTCCAGCCCGGCATGGATCCCGAGGTCGAGACCGCCGTGCGCGCTGCCCTCGACGAAATCGGTCGCGCAGGCGCGACGCTGGTGCCGGTATCGTTGCCGCATACCCAGTACGCGATTGCGACCTACTACCTCATCTGCACGGCCGAGGCGTCGTCGAACCTGGCGCGCTACGATGGCGTTCGCTATGGCTACCGCACGGCCGAAGCCGCGTCGCTGGAAGAGCTGTACGCCAAAACACGCGGCGAGGGCTTTGGCAACGAACCCAAACGCCGCATCATCCTCGGCACCTACGTTCTGCGCGCCGGCTACTACGATGCCTACTACGGCAAGGCTCTGCGCGTGCGACGGCTGATCGCGAATGATTTCACGGCAGCCTTCAGTCAGTGCGACGTGCTGGCCACGCCGACTTCGCCCACCCCCGCGTTCAAGATCGGCGAGCGCTCGGCGGATCCGCTGCAAATGTATCTCGCCGACATCTACACCGTGGCGCCGCCACTGGCCGGCGTGCCGGCACTGTCGCAGTGTTGCGGTTTCACGCGCAATGGGCTGCCCATCGGACTACAAATCATCGGGCCGCCGCTCGGCGAAGAAGCCGTCTTTCGCGTCGCTGGCGCGTACGAGGCACGCACCGACTGGCACAAGCGCTTGCCCGAGGATCCATCATGAGTCGGGACCAATACGAAGCGGTCATCGGGCTGGAGGTTCACGTCCAGCTCGCCACGCGCACCAAGATCTTCTCCATTTCATCGGCCGTCTTCGGCGCCGAACCCAACGAGCACACGGATCCGGTTTGTCTTGGCCTACCCGGCGCGCTGCCGGTCTTGAATCGCGCGGCCGTCGAGGCGGCCGTGCGCTTGGGCTTGGCAGTGGGTTCGCACATCCGGCCGCGCTGTCGATTCGCGCGCAAGCACTACTTCTATCCGGACTTGCCCAAGGGATTTCAGATCTCGCAATACGACGAGCCGCTGTGCGAGGGTGGCGCGGTGACGTTTCGGTTGAACGGCGAGGTCAGGCAGATCCGGCTCACGCGCATCCACATGGAGGACGACGCGGGCAAGAACATCCACGACGCGAGCGGCGTCAGCTTCGTCGACTACAACCGCGCCGGCGTTCCCCTGTGCGAAATCGTCAGCGAGCCCGACATTCGCTCCGCCGACGAGGCCGCGGAATACGTGCGCGCCATCCGCACGCTCGTGCGCACCCTCGGCATCAGCGACGGCAACATGGAAGAAGGCTCGCTCCGCTGCGACGCCAACGTGTCCATTCGCCCGCGCGGCGAGACCAAGCTCGGGACAAAGGCTGAGCTCAAGAACATCAACTCGTTCAAGAACGTGCGCGACGCCATCGAGCACGAGATCGCGCGCCAGACGGTGCTTCTCGATCGCGGCGAGAAGGTGGTGCAGGAAACCCGTTTGTGGGATCCCGACCGCGGTATCTCGGCGTCCATGCGTTCGAAAGAGCAGGCGCACGACTACCGCTATTTCCCCGAGCCCGACCTGCCGCCCGTGGTGGTCGACGAGGCGTGGCTCGCCCGCGCTCGTGCGGCGCTGCCCGAATTGCCCGAGGCGCGCCACGCCCGCTACCTCGGCATGGGCCTCTCCGCCCAGGACGCGTCGGTGCTGGTGTCCGAGCGGCCCATTGGCGACTATTTCGACGCTGCACTGGCCGCGGCGCCCGCGCACCCGAAGAAGATCGCCAACTGGCTCATCAACGAAGTCCTTGGCCGCGTCGACGATCCGCGCGGCCTTATGGCCGAATCCATTCCCGTGCCGCCCGCGGCGCTGGCCGAATTGGTCGAGCTGGTGGAAAAAGGCACGCTCTCGGGCAAGCTCGGCAAGGATGTCTTCGCGCGCATGTGGCAAGAAAAACGCCGCGCGGGCGATATCGTGGCCGCCGAGTCGGTGAGCCTGATGTCCGATACCGCCGCCATCGAAGAGGCTTGCAAACGCGTGGTCGCGCGCAGCCACGACGAAGTCGCGCGCTTCCGCGGCGGCAACGTCAAGCTCATGGGTTTCTTCGTCGGCAACGTGATGAAGGAAACCGGCGGCAAGGCCAATCCCAAGATCGTGAACGAGATCCTGCGCAAGCTGCTTTCCTAGTTCCACCACCGCCATGCGCCTGACGTCGCAACCCCTGCCGCTCGGGCCCGCCGACGGCCGGCTGACCTCCCGCGAATGGATCGGGCTCGTGCTCGGCGCGCTCACGCTGACGGTGCTCATCTGTCTGGCCGAGCCGAGCATTTTCGGCGCCATCGACTGGGTGCGACTGCACGCTTTCTACAAGCCCTACATTCGGGCATCGGTGTCCCATGGGCACTTGCCCCTGTGGAATCCCTATGTCTCGCTTGGCCGGCCCTTGCTGGCAGAGCCTGACTCTGCGTTCTTCTACCCACCGGAGGTCGTCTACCTTCTTCTCGACGAGCACCTTGCTTGCCTGATTGTGTGCGCCTTGCATCTCCTTGTTTGTCTGTATGGGATGGTCAAGCTGGCGCGCGGGATCGGGGTGGAAAAGAAGCTGAGTTTTGCCGTCGCGTTTGTCTTCGCCTGCAGTGCGCCGGTCGCGGGCTGCTTCACCAGCGGCTACATTCACTACGGACCGGCGATTTGCTTCATTCCGCTGGTCTTCTACTTGGGCATGCGATTGCAGGCCGCGCCTGGCCTTCGTTCCATGGCGGTGATGGCCCTGGTGCTCGGGCTCTTACACACCTGCGGACACCCGCAGGCCACTTGGCTGACGGGCATTGGGGTTATCATTTTCACAGCCAGTCGCAGGATAGAACGTGCGTGGAGAAGTGCTCTCGTCGGGCTCGCGCGCGACATGGGATCTCTGGCGCTGGCCATGGGACTTGGTGCCGCGCTGGCCGCGGTTTGCCTTCTGCCCTTGGCCGAACTCGCCGGGCAGAGCAACCGTCAGGGCGCTTCACTGGCATTTTCCGGAGCCTTCTCCGAGCCTGCCTTTGGCTGGGCCACGCTGCTCGTGCCGAGCGACATACGCTACTTTCACTTCCAGGCCAACGCTCAGCTTTACGCGGGTATCGCGGCGTGCGTGCTCGGCGCCTGTGGCCTGCTCTGCGTGCGCAATCGAAACATGCGTGCCCTTCTTGTGCTGGCCGTTTTCGCCGCGCTGCTGGCGGCTGGCAATGCCACGCCCTTCTTCAAGCTCTTCTTTCACATCGTTCCGGGCCTTTCGGCGTTCCGAATTCACTCGCGTGCAACGATCTTCGTGATTCTGCCGCTGGTGCTTGCCGCGGGCTTCTTCCTGTCACGCCCATCGCCGCGTCCGCGTGCCGATGTCTTGACGGTCGTGACTGCCAGCGCGGTCGCCCTGTGCATCGGTTTGGCCTTCGTGCTTCGTTGGCCTGGCTACGGCGGTCACGCCTTGGCCGAGGCGTTGTTTCGAGCTGCGCTGATCGTTGGAAGCGCGGTTCTGTGCTTGCTTTGGGTGCTGCCGGAGCGATCGGCGCGAGGCAGGCGCGTGCTGGAACTTGCCTTGGCCGGCCTGCTTACTTTCGATCTTGGCTCTGCGGTGGTGGCGCTCAAGCGGCAGAATCGCGATGTCGCGGATGAAGCCAAGGAATCCATGGTGCGGCGGGGACTGGCCGGCAGCGGCCATTTCCCCGGGTCGGCCGTGCCACCCAGGATCTTCATTCCTGGTCTTCGGGAGAACGCAGGGATGCAGCTCGGGTGGAGCTCGCCTTATGGCTACATCTCCCTGACGCTCGGACGCGTCTGGAACTACATGCACGATGGTTTGGGAATTGCAGCGCCGGTTGCATTCAACACGTTTCCCTCGCCCGAGATCGCCAAGTTCGGGCCGTTCCCCTACGATTCCATGGCGCTCGTTCTGGGTGTGGATCCGCGGACACACCATCTTGCTTTCAATACCGCGACAGATCCGCGGGTCTATCTTGCAGGCTCGACTCGGCTCGTTCGCGACTCCCGTGAAGCCACCTTGCTCATGCGCGCCGGGCACGATTTTCATCACATCGCATTGGTGGAGCAATCGTTGGTCTTGCCGGCGCCCCCGGCACCCTCGTCGCGCGAAGACGGCGTCGCCATCACGCGCTTCGAGCCCGAAAGAATTTCCGTGGCCGTGGAAACTTCGTCGCCCGCGCTCTTGGTCTTGGCCGAGCCCTGGTATCCGGGGTGGTCGGCGCTGGTGAATGGTCTGCCCGCGCCGTGCATTCCCGCCAATTCTTGGATGCGCGCGGTTCCGGTGCCCGCCGGCAAGAGTCAGGTCGTGCTGACTTTTCACTCGACCTATCTCGCGCTGGGCGCGGTCATTTCGCTTGCGACGCTGGCGCTCATCGTCTTCTTGTTGGTCTGGCGCCGGACAGCGCAAAGCACCTAGCACTACTGATTCAAATTCTCCCGTCGCCGTCGCTGCTGCGGTCCTCGCCCGCTGCCTCACTCCTCGGTTGAATACGTCAAGTATTCGCCCTCGTCGTTCGTTGCGGACGAGGCCCTCGCAACGCGCCGGCTCGGTCCGAATTTGAATCAGTAGTGCTAGTCTTTGCGCGAAACCTTTTCCCAGCTGACCGGTACGACTGCGCATAGGCGTTCGAAACGCCTCCGGATCTACCCATGGACGACGGTTTTCTCATTCGCCAAACCCTCAGCGGCAAACCCAACGCCTTCCGGCTGCTGGTGGTGCGCTATCAGAGACCGCTGTTTCGCTTTCTAGGCGGGTTCGGTCTCGATCAGGCGGTGGCGGAAGAGCTGGCGCAAGAGACCTTTTTGCGCGCCTATCGAAATCTTGCCGGGTACGACGCGGACAAGGCGAAGTTCTCGTCCTGGCTGTTCACGATTGCCAAGCACCTTGCAATCAACGAAAAGGCACGCCTCCGGCGACGCGCGTCTCACCTCGATAGGTCGGACGGCGAAGTGGAACTACCTGGGCGGGATTCTGTCCCAGGTGCGCACGAAGCCCTCGAGACCGCAGAGGGCCGGACGCGCGTGCAGCAGGCCTTGCATCGGCTCCCCGAAGTCCTGCGTTCCGCTCTTATTCTAGCCTATTTGAAGGAGCTTTCCATGGACGACATCGCGAACATCGAGTGCTGCTCGGTGGGCGCGGTCAAGTCGCGCATTTTCCGCGGCAAACAATTGCTGCGCGCAGAGCTGGCCGAGGAGGATTGAGATGGATCCGTCTATTTCCTGCAATGCCATTCAAGAACGCATCGCGGTGGGCGATGCCCTCGACGAAGCCAGTCAAACGCACGTGCTCGCCTGTGCGGGCTGCAACCGTTTGGCGGCCGAATGGGTGGCACTCGACAGCCTTGTTGCCGATGGCATCGACGGTGGCATCGCCGTACCCGACGGTTTCGCGGATCGGGTCATGGCCAGTCTTGCGCCCGAGCCAGCCGCAGTCTCACGCTTCGAGATGCTGCTCGGCCGGCGCTGGGTGCAACTGGTGCTCACCCAGGTCGGACTGGCGGTGGCCATCGCCAACCTGTTGCGCTTCGTGTTTTCCACGCTGGTTCCAGCCGCCAGCCTTGGGGGCATGCGATGACAACGACCCAGGTGAAGAAGCCACGCAGACCTTTGGTCGCGCTGTTCGCGAGCTTGCTCCTGCCGGGTCTCGGGCAGGTCTACAACGGCGAACCCGCTCGAGGCGCGGCGCTGCTGTTCTCGGTTGCGATGCTCTTGCCATCGGCGGCGTGGCTGGCCCTGCACGGTCCCCGTTCGGTGCTCTGGCTGGTGATCGCTATTGGCGTCGTCGCGTCGCTTGTCATCTACGTCCACTCGGTGAAGGCCGCCTATCGGACGGCGGCTCGGCTTCGGGATGGATTTTCGCCGGGACCGTGGAACCGTGGCTATGTCTACTTCGTGTTGTTCGTGTTCGGCCACCTTTTTGTGCTGAGTCCGCTGGCTGGCTACGCCAAGAATCACTTGATTGAAACCTTCAAGGTGCCGAGTGCGAGCATGCTGCCGACGATCCTTCCAGGTGATCGGATCTTCGCCGACAAGCGGGTGGGGCACCTCGGTGGCGAGAAGCTTCTCCACGGCGCCATCGCTGTGTTCGTGTATCCCAACGATCGCACCACGCTATTTATCAAACGGGTTATCGGGCTGCCTGGCGACCGGGTCGAGATCGATGGCACCTTGGTGAAGGTGAACGGTGTGGAGATCCGGCACGAGGAATTGCACGATCTTGGCGATCCTGCGCTCAATCACTTGCTCGGCGATCATCAGGCCTTTCGCGAATCGGCTGACCAAGGCGGCTACACCGTGCTTTGGCGCAAGGACGGCAAGCACGAGCAACTTTCGACTGTCGTGCCGAACGGACAGGTCTTTGTGCTGGGTGACAACCGAGATTCCTCGCACGACTCGCGGCACTTCGGCGTTTTGCCTGTCGCCGACGTGACCGCGGTGGCGC
>Ga0265316_10006757_pt1 | contig 10927 bp, 3 predicted proteins | sample 4522metaG_FD_202092 | JGI IMG/M metagenome (GOLD analysis project Ga0265316, IMG submission 202092) | Rhizosphere microbial communities from Carex aquatilis grown in University of Washington, Seatle, WA, United States - 4-5-22 metaG | ecosystem: Host-associated > Plants > Roots > Rhizosphere >...
GGCATCGCAGCCTCGCAAAACGGTTCCACCGTCGTCACGCGTTGCCAGGTTTACCAGGGTTTCAACAAAGGCACTCACGTCCGTAGCCTGAACACCCAGCCGGGGTGCCAGGCTGGATGCAGCGAAGATGAAACGGGTGGCCGACCCCAACTCCAGGGTGAAACCGTGAGGGTGGGCAGGAGGAGTGCTGATATTGAGCTGACCGGCCAGGGACACGCCCGACGCGAACTCGGCTTCCGGCGCCGGGGACGCCAGGGCCGACATGGGAATCGACGAATGGATGGCGGCTCCCGGGAGATCGAGGGCCGTGAGTTGATGATCGACGTTGAATATATTGCTGGCGCCGGCGGCGGTCACCGTGAGTGTCGACTCGACGGTGAGACTGGTCAGATCCTGGCCGAGTTCGTGCGGCAGCCCCGTCAGTTGCCAAGCATCGAGAGAGGCGGGGAACAGGGCGTAGACTCTTGCGTCCAGGTTGAGCCGATCCGCACAGGCCGAAGATGCATCGGTCACAGCCCGGCGGGCCGTCAGCAGCGCGCCCAGCGGCCCCTCGCCCCCGTCGACCGGCTGGCAGTCGAGCGGATCCTCCGCGCTGGAGCCACTTAAGGCATCGATGGTGCAGTCGAGCCACAATCGCGCCGGGTCGCAGGCGTCGCTGGACAGTTCGCTCCACGTCTGCTGAACAGACTCACTTCCTGGCAGCGAACTCCCAAAGGAAAACTGCGACACAGCAACAAACCTGCCCTCGGGCGAGGGGTAGAGCCGTGCCAGCGGCAGCAGGACACGCGTGAGCTGTTGGGCGGACAAACTGGCGCCAAACACGTCTGCGCATCCTTCACTCACCACGCTGCCTTGGGAGTCGACGGCCTGACCCAAGACGGCGTGCACGCCGCTGGTGACAACATTGGTGAAGATCGCGGGAGTCACGGTTCGCATCCCGCGCAAGGGAGGTGCTGGATTGGCCAGCGATATGTTGCTGCAAGATGTGTCGTCGTAGAAGTAGACGCGGATCTTGGCGACCGGGTCGAGGGGCGATTGGTCAAGGACGACGGGCACGATCTCCACGCTGGCAAGCGCGACGGAAGTGACGAAGATCGGGATATCCAGGGTCGGGGCGTCTCCAGCCGACGCCCTCACCTTGAAGGCCAGCGGCTTCTCTTCGCTGAGCCCTTGGCCGGCAATGACCTGCAAGGTGACCGCGCCATCGTCGTCGGTGATGGCGCTGGAAAACGAGAGCTGCGCGCCCCCGGAGCCGGGCGTTTTCGGATCGTCCACGATGGAGAAGTCCATAACCGCGCCTGGCACGGCCTGCTCCTGCGGCCCCCGCACATGGAACACAAGCTGCCGATTCCCGAAGGGCGGGATGGCCACCGTGTCTGATGTCGCCTCGATGGAGGACGACTCGATGGCAGCCGCATCCGGCAGAGGCAGGAGCGTGTGACTTGAGCACGCCACGGTCAGCGCGACCAGCAGCGCCCAGCGCCCGCGAGCAGGAAAGTTTGCGAAGGATCCCATCAGCAGCGACTGAGGACGAAGGCTAGCACAGCTTTGCGTCGTTGATCTTGCTGGCGCGTCGTTGATCTTGCCGCCCAAGGCGGGTAGACCGGGGCGAGAAAAATGGCCGAGTTCGCCCACCTGCATCTGCACACACAATACAGCCTGCTCGACGGGGCGATTCGGCTCGATGAGCTGTTTCCCCGCCTGCTTTCGCTGGGCATGAAACAGGTGGCCATGACCGACCATGGCAACCTGTTCGGAGCCCTGCAGTTCTACGAGAAGGCGAAAAAGCACGGGGTCAAGCCCATCCTGGGCTGCGAGACCTACGTGGCTCCAGACCGGCTGGAGAAGACCGAGCGCAAGAGCCATCACCTGGTGCTTCTGGCCAAGGACAACGTGGGTTGGAAGAACCTTGCTTACCTAAACTCGATGGCCTACCTGGAAGGCTTCTATTACAACCCGCGCATCGACAAAAAGCTCCTGCGCGCACACCGCGAGGGGCTCATCGGCATGTCCGCGTGCCTGGGCGGCGAGGTGGCACAAACCATCATGCGCGCGGGGCCGGCGGCCGCCGAGACCGTGGCGCGCGAGTACGAGGACATCCTGGGCAAGGGAAACTTTTTTCTGGAGATCCAGTCCAACGGATTGCCCGACCAGGAGAAGGTCAACGGCGAGCTCATCGCCATGTCGGCGCGCACGGGAATTCCTTTAGTGGCCACCAACGATTGTCACTACCTGGACCGGCAGGATGCGCGTGCCCAGGAGGTGCTGATGTGCGTGGAGCAGGGGCGCACGCTCAGCGACGAGAAGCGCATGCACCACGACACCGACGCGTACTACCTGAAATCGCCTGCGGAGATGGCGATGCACTTCCGCGATGTGCCCCAGGCATTGGAAAACGCGGCTCGCATCGCCGAATCGTGCGAGGTGACGTTCGATCTGAGCCAGACCCACCTGCCGCGCTTCCAGGTGCCTGAGGGCTACGATGCCGAAAGCTACCTGGCCGAGTTGGCGCAAAAGGGACTGGAGACGCGCCTGCAGGCGATGCACGCGCGCGGCCAGACGATGGATCCCGATCAGTACCGCGCCCGCCTGGCGCTCGAACTGGGCGTGATCCAGAAGATGGCGTTTTCCGGCTATTTCCTCATCGTCTGGGACTTCATCCGTTTTGCCAAGGAGCACGGAATCCCAGTCGGACCGGGGCGCGGCTCAGGTGCCGGCTCGCTGGTGGCGTATTCGGTGTGTATCACCGACATCGATCCCATCGTCAACAAGCTGCTCTTCGAGCGCTTCCTCAACTCGGAGCGCGTGTCCATGCCGGACTTCGACGTGGACTTCTGCATGAACCGGCGCGACGAGGTCATCGCCTACGTCACCCAAAAGTACGGCAAGAACAACGTCGGTCAGATCGTGACCATGCACCAGATGAAGGCGCGCAGCTGCATCCGCGACGTGGGCCGCGCCATGGGTCTGCCGGTGGCCGAGCAGAATCGGGTGGCGACGCTGATTCCGGAACCGGTGCAGGGCAAGTCGCCGCCCATCAAGGAGGCGATCGAGAAGGAGCCGCGCCTCAAGGCGCTGTATGAGGGGGAGCACCGCGAGCTGCTCGATATCGCGATGAAGCTGGAGGGGCTGAACCGCCACGCCGGCATCCATGCGGCGGGCGTGGTCATCGGCGAGAAGCCCTTGTGGGAGTACGTGCCTTGCTTCCGGCCCGAGGAAGGCGTGATCGCCACCCAGTTCGACATGAACGACGTGGCCAAGGTGGGCCTGGTCAAGTTTGACTTTCTTGGGTTGAAGACCCTGACCGTGATCCAGACCGCGGTGGCGCTGGCCGACGCCGACCGCAAAGCCCGCGGCGAGGCGCCGCTCGACATGGCGGCGATTCCCCTCGACGACGTCGACGTCTACAAGATGATCTCCGCCGCTGACGTGACCGGCGTGTTCCAGCTCGAATCCTCCGGCTTTCGCGACCTGCTCAAGAAGCTCAAGCCCGACTGCTTCGAGGACATCGTGGCCGCGGGCGCTCTCTACCGGCCCGGACCCATCGAGGGCGGCATGGTCGACGACTTCGTCGAGCGCAAGCACGGGCGCAAGAAGGTCGAGTACCCCCATCCGTCGCTCGAAAACATCCTCAAGGACACCTACGGCGTCATCGTCTACCAAGAGCAAGTGATGCAGATTTCGTCGGCCTTGGCGGGCTATTCGCTGGGCCAGGCCGACCTGCTCCGTCGCGCCATGGGCAAGAAGAAGGCCGAAGCCATGGCCAAGGAAAAGGCCTGCTTCATGGCTGGCGCCGCGGCCAAGAAGATCGACGAGAAGATTGCCGAGGGCGTGTTCGATCTGATGGAGAAGTTCGCGGGCTACGGTTTCAACCGCAGCCACTCGGCCGCGTACGGGCTGCTCACCTACCAGACCGCGTACCTCAAGTACCACTACCCCGTGGAGTTCTTCGCCGGCCTGCTCACCTGCGGCAAGGACAAGACCGACGAGGTGGTGAAGTTCATCGCCGAGGCGCGCGCGCAGGGAATCAGCGTCCTGCGGCCTGACGTCAACGAATCCGGCGCCGATTTCACGGTTGTTCCGGAGGAGAAGCCGGTCGAAGACGCGCCCAAGCCGGGCAAGAAGAAGGCCGCGCCAGCCAAGAAGAAGGTAGCGCCAAGAAATGAGCGCGTGGTGGGCAAGGCCATCCGCTTTGGCTTGGCAGCGGTCAAGGGCGTGGGCGAGGGCGCGGTCGAGACCATCACCGAGGCGCGCAAGACAGGCGGCCCCTTCCTGTCAGTCACCGATTTCTGCCACCGCGTGGACACGCGCAAGGTGAACCGCAAGGTGCTGGAGGCGCTGATCAAGGCCGGCGCCTTTGATGGAATTGCGGCTGCCAAAGCGGTGACCCGCGCCAAACTGTTTTCCGCCGTGGATGCCGCACAGGAGAGCGCGGCTGCCGCTCAGAACGAACGCGACACCGGGCAGACCTCGTTGCTGGCGCTATTTGGCGGCGGCACGACGTCCACACCGTTGCCCAGCGAGGATGTCTTTGGCGAAGGCGAGGAATGGACACCCAAACAAGTGCTCGCCTTTGAGAAGGAAAGCCTGGGTTTCTACATCAGTGGCCATCCATTGGACCGTTTTGGCGGCGAACTGAAACGATTTGCCAATGCCATTACCACCAATTGCACTGAACGAGGGCCGCGTGCCGAGGTCATTCTGGGCGGGGTCATAGCCGAGTACCAGGAGCGCGTAATCAAGAATGGCACAGGCAAGTACGCGTTCTTCAAGCTGGAGGACCAGTTCGGCACAATCGAGTTTCACGTGGCCTCGGCCAAGCTCAACGACTATCGCGAGGTGCTGACCAGCGGCGAGCCCTTGTTGATCAACGGCACAGTGGACGCGCCCTTTGGCGAAGGCGAAAGCGCGCGCGAGCGCTTGCGCTTCATGGACGCCAAGCTGCTGTCTTCCATCCGCGCCGAGCGCAGCAGCCTGATGGAGATTCGCCTCAACGCGGATCTGGTCACTGATGAGCAAATGGCGACACTACAGAAGCTGCTGCGCCAATTCCCCGGCCCGTGCCACACGCGCCTGCGCCTGGAAATTCCCCAGCGCAGCGAGACCGTGCTCGACCTGGGCGATGAATTCAAAGTCGCTGCCGCCGATGAGTTGCTAGCCAAGCTGGAGCAGATCTTCGGCGAGCGGGTCGCGGTTTTGCGGTAGGGGAGGGCGGGCGAGAAGGACGGGCGTCGCGGCCGTAGACATCTAGCGGCCGGCGGCGCCTTACCGGGCACGGAGGGTGCCGGGAAGCGGGCGAGCGAGAACTGGCTGAACTGACTGGCGCCTCAGCGGGGCGCCGATGGGGTAAACTGTGCCGTGTGCTCGGGACACGCCTCTCAGGACGCTCCGCTGGCGGCCAGATTCGCCACGCGGACTCAGCTCTGGCCCGGTCTGGCCCGTCCGCGGGCGTGGCGGCGCTCGCCGGGAAGGTTCTCCGACGCAGAAAAACCCCGCTTGAAAGGGCTATGCTGATGACGCATGGAAATATCGCGGCTTGTTTGGACTATGGTGCGAAACGCGAGTCTGAGCCGTGCGTGGGTTTCTGACTTGGGCCTGGTTCAGCGGGACTGAAGGGTGCATCTTGATTCTCGGGAGGTTGGGCTGATGCGCAGAATATCGAAACTTGGTTTATTGCTAATCGCCTCGACGGCGGCGGGCTGTCTGTATCCAGGGCTGAAGACAGGGGTGGGCGCGGGCGGCACTGACGCTGCTGGTGGCAATACGGCTGCAGGTGGCGGCGTGGCTCGGGCGGACGGCGCTGTGGCTGGCGCGGGTGGAGCCGCAAGCGGCGGCAGGGGTGGCAGCGGCAGCAGCAATGATGCCGGCGTGCCGGACGCCCCTGTTGTCCAGCCGGATGCCTTCGGGGGCGCGGCGGGTGGCGGCACTACGAGCAGCAGCGGCCGAGGCGGCGGTGGCGGTACCGGGGTGCCAGACGCTCCTAGCGCCAAGCCGGATGTCCCGGTCGTGGGGTCGGGTGGCAGCGCCGGTGGGATTGGCGGTCAGATCGGTGGGTCTGGAGCGGGCGGAAAGACCGCCAGCGGTGGAATTGGCGGTCAGATCGGTGGGTCTGGAGCGGGCGGAACCACCGCCAGCGGTGGAATTGGCGGTCAGATCGGTGGGGCCGGGGCGGGCGGAACCACCGCCAGCGGTGGAATTGGCGGTCAGATCGGTGGGGCCGGGGCGGGCGGAACAACTGTCAGTGCGACGTGCATCGGCACCACCTGCGCGGTCACCTGCGCAAACGGGTACCACCCCTGTGGCACGACGTGCGCCGCCGACGACGACGCCAACGCCTGTGGGACTAGCTGCACGAAGTGCTCCGGCGACGTCAACGGTACCGCGGTCTGCGCGAGCGGCACCTGCTCCCTCACGTGTAACTTTGGCTACCATGTGTGCAGTGGCCAGTGCGTCCGCAATGACGTCGTCGCCACCTGCGGCCAGACCTCATGCACTCCCTGCCAGGCCCCCCCTGGAGGCAGCGTGAGCTGCAACGGCGTCGCTTGTGTTCCCGCTTGTCCGCCGGGCAAACAGCTTTGCGCCGGGACGTGCATCGACGCGTCGGCCGCCTGCAGCGGGGTCTGTCCGGCGGGCTCACACAACTGCGGTGGAATGTGCCAGCTCAACACCAGCGTCGACTTCTGCGGCACGAGCTGCTCGGGGAGCTGTCCCGCACCAACGGCCCACGGGTTCGCCGCTTGCGACGGCACAAGCTGCGGAGTCGCTTGCGATAGCCAGTATCACCTTTGTCCGGGGACGACCTCGTGCGCGGCCAACACCGGCGGCTGCTGCACGGCCGCCGACTGTACCGCGGGCGGTACCGGGACGTTCCCGACGTGCAGCGCCAACGTATGCAGTTACCCGTGCAGCACGCCCACCTACAAACCGTGCGGATCGTCGTGCATCCTTGCCACGACCTGCTGTACGCCATGCACAGATGGGTTCACCTGCCGCTCGGGGACCTGCCCCACCACCTGCACCGTCGACGCCGACTGCGCCAGCGATCACTTCTGCCGCAACGGCTCGTGCATCGGGAGTGTCGTCAGTGTCTTCGCGGGCTTTTCCGACGCCTGCTCGATCCACTCTGACGGCGTCGTGAGGTGCTGGGGAAACGGCGACAGCGGGCAGATCGTTGGGGGCCAGACCTCCAAGCCGACTGTCATTGCTGTGCCGCCGGTAACCTCGCTTGTGCTCGGAAACCGATTGTCGTGCGCGATCCTTGCCGACGCCGCCAAGACGCTGTGGTGTTGGGGGAACGTGATTACCGGCGCCAACCAGTTCACCACGGTGGCCCCGGGCCCGTACGCCGGCCTCACCAACGTCGTCAGCGTCAGCATGGGCCTTGACGGCGGCACGAACGGGGGCTGTGCGGTGCTGGGCACGGGGGCGGTCTGGTGCTGGGGCGACAGCAGTGTCCCCATCCTGGGCAACGGGACACTCAGCAGCACCAGCTTGTATGTGCCGCCACAGGTGGTCCCCGGGCTGACCAACGCCGTCGAGGTCTCGCACAGCGGTGGTTCCGTGTGCGCGCGCCTCAGCACCGGTACGGTCGCGTGCTGGGGCGAAAACTCGTTCGGCCAAATCGGCGTCGGCACGTACAACTCCTCCACCTTTACGGTTACTCCGGCCCAGGTACTCACCCCCACTTCCTCCTCGGCGCTCGTGGGTGCGAAGATGATCGATGCCGGCTGGGGGGCCTCCTTCGCGATTCTGGGCGGGAGCCAGGATGGAGTGTTGATGGGCTGGGGGGGCGCCGAGTGGCTCGGCGTCGGGCAGGAAGACCCTGGCGCCTACACCGCGCCCGTGCGTATCGGCGGCACGACGCTGTTCAAGACGGTGAATGGTAGGGGCAACACATGCGGGATCACGACCACGGGGACCGTCAAGTGCTGGGGCTTTAACTACCAAGGCCAGGTCGGGCCGAATGGGTCGGGCACATACGTCCTCGCGCCGGTCGACGTCACTGGCGTCCAGAATGCTACCTCCGTTTCATGTGGCTGGGACGCCTGCTACGCCGTCACGGGCGGCACTCAGATCATGGCCTGGGGAGCGAACAACCTGGGCCAGCTCGGCAACGGCACTACCAGCGCTGGCGGCCCTACGCCCGTGTCGGTCGTCTGGTAGCGCTTGACAGGGGGCCCTCGCCCAAAATGAGTTGGGGCGTTCACTTCTCTTGCAGCGCCCGAGGATGGGTTTCGAGGTAGCGCTTGATGCTTGCGATCTGGCGATCGCGGGCGGAACGCGACGCAAGGCTGTCGAAAGGAGGACCATCGAGGATGGCTAGTGCCAGCGCTTGCGCAACCTCTTGACGAACCTCCGAGAATCCGTACTTGTACTTGACCCTGCCGCGATCGTCGAGCATCCGCACGAGCGTCGGTTGCGCCCAAGCTGTGTGCTCGGTGATCATGGCGTGTGCGCCTGCTGTCCCCCAGGAGCCCCAGGAGCGGTGCCAGAGCTCCGTCTACCGGCAACCCGTTCGTCTACGACCGCGCGCGCGACAGCGCGATCCTGATCGAACAGGGGATCTTCGAGTACCTGGAGGTCTGGGAGTGGCCCGCGCAGTGAATCGTTCTCGGTGAGGCGTCCCGCTGGGCGACGAATTCAAAGTCGCCGCCGCCGACGACACCAAGATTTTGCTTGCCACGTTTCCAGTTCGGGCATATTGGTGTCGCGTTGTCGCGCTGAGGCAGTTGGATCGGCGTGCGCGTGGCTGTTTCACACCACGGAACCTGGACTGAGCAGCAAAGCGAGGAGGACTCATGACCATTTCCCGTCTTCGGATCCACTGTCGTTCGGGGTTGTTTCTGTCCGCTGTCGTCGCGTTGGCGGCATGCGAAAGTTCGTCGGCCAGCAAGCCGGCCGGAGGCGGGGGCGCGGCTGCAGCCGGCTCGCACGGAGGCGTCGCTGGTACGGCTGCGGGCGGCGCGACCACCGGCGGCTCGACCACTGGGGCCGGCGGCTCGATCACCAGTTCGGGCGGCGCAAGCATCTCGGGTGGGACGACGACGGTGGCCGGGGCCACCGCCGCCGGTGGAAGCTCGGGCGGCACGACCAGCTCAGGGGCGGCGACGGTCGCGGGCTTGCCCAGCCCCGCGGCTGTGCTGGAAGCCATGCACCGGGCGAATAACTGGTTCGTGGGCGCGCATCCGGATCCCACGGCGGACATCGTCACGAACAAGGCCAGGCCCAGCAATCTCTGGACTCGGGCCGCGTACTACGAAGGGCTCATGGCGCTCTACAACGTGGAACCCGACTCGACCAGCCGGCAGAACTACTACAACTACGCCGTGACCTGGGGGTCGAGCCCGACGCATCCGTGGACCATGACATACACGGCGGCAGGCGTCATGACGCCCGTCGCGGACAACCAAGCTTGCGGCCAGATCTATATCGATCTGTACAACATCGACAAGCAGGACATTCGCATCCAGGAAATCAAGGCCAACATCGACGATATGGTGGCCAAGGGGAACACGGATGCGTGGTGGTGGATCGACGCCATTCAGATGGCCATGCCCTCGTTCGCCAAGCTGGGGGTCCTGGAGAACGACACCAAGTACTTCGATGCCATGTGGGGGCTCTACAACAGCTCTCGCACCCAGCAGGGTGGGGGCTTGTGGAACCCGAAAGTCGGCCTGTGGTGGCGCGACTTGCACTACACGCCCAGTCTGCCAAGCCCACCTGATGGCGGCACCGCGGAAGGCCCCGAAGCCGGCGCCGTGTCCGGCCCCGATGGCGGCGTTACCGCCAGCCCCGATGGCAGCACTGCCGGCACCGATGCCCGCGTCGATGCCCGCGCCAACGCCAACACCGACGGCAGCATCGATGTCAGCGTCGCTCCCGGCCCGGACAGCGGCAGCGATGCCAGCGGCGACGGCGGCGATGGAGGCACGGTCGTCAGCGATTGGAGCGTCAAGCAGACGATTGTCGCAGGCATGACCCTTCCGGCGCAAACCCAAGATTCGTACATCGTCACCCCGAGTGGCAAGGACATCTACTGGTCGCGGGGCAATGGCTGGGTCTTCGTAGCCCTGGCGCGCGTTCTCGACATCCTGCCCACCAGCGATCCGCATCGCGACACCTATGTGGCGGACTTCAAGGCCATGGCCAAAGCCATAGTGCCCTTGCAGCGCAGTGACGGTTTCTGGAACGAGAACCTTATCGATCCCAGCCACTGCGCCAGCATCGGCCTGGCCGGCGACGACGGTCCGGAAACCAGCGGAACCGCCTTCTTCACCTATGGCCTCGCCTGGGGCATTCGCAAGGGACTCCTCGACCCGGCGATCTACGGCCCGGCCCTGCTGAACGCCTGGACTGGCCTTTCCACCATCGCGCTTCAGTACGACGGCTTGCTCGGCTACGTGCAGTCCACGGGCGCTCTCCCCTGCACCGAAGACTCCATGCACCCTGGACGCCTAGGTCCAACCCAGCTCGCCGACTTCGACGACTTCGGGGTTGGGGGCCTCCTGCTCGCTGGCAGCGAGGTTTACAAGCTGGCCAATAGCGGCCCGCCATCCACTAGTGGCGGGTACAAGTGCAACACGATCATCGGCGGCAGCCTTGCCGGCCAGTGGTACGCGGCCGGGTTTGAGACTTTCGTTGATGACAGCCGTTGGCAAATCATCCCCAAGTCAGAGGCCTACACCAACGTGTGGGCCGATCCGACCAACGCCTTCTGGTCAACCGCGCCCACCTCACCCTGCACGAATGGAAGCGACAATCCCGACAGAGTCGTCTTCATCGCATTCAATTGGGTCTATACGGATGCGGTTCCGTTCCAATTCGATCTGGAGAATATTATTCTCAACATCCAAGCCAAGTATTCGAACGTCAAACGAATCGATCTGATGACCATGATCCGCAGTCCCGACAATCAAACCTGCGGCCA
>Ga0265316_10006760_pt1 | contig 10926 bp, 7 predicted proteins | sample 4522metaG_FD_202092 | JGI IMG/M metagenome (GOLD analysis project Ga0265316, IMG submission 202092) | Rhizosphere microbial communities from Carex aquatilis grown in University of Washington, Seatle, WA, United States - 4-5-22 metaG | ecosystem: Host-associated > Plants > Roots > Rhizosphere >...
CTTTAGAAAATTGCTGGTCCTTTCATAATGGAGTGCGTGAGAATGGAACTACCAAGGGTGGTGATGGTGAAGGATTTAAATTAGGAGGAAGTAGTTCATATACAGCTTCTATATTAAGAACTGTAAAAAATTGTTTAGCTTTTTATGATAGATCAGGATTCTCTCCTGAACCTGATGTACAACCGGATAATGACTTTGGACTTGCACTTTATAATTGTGTTGCTTATGCAAATTCAGCAGTAGGAATAGACTTAGAGTATAGTAATGTTGCAATAGCAAAAAATAATATAGTATATAATAATGCTCAAAATATATACTCTTGGGGAGCAAACGTTACCCACAATCATAATAATCTTGATATTCCTATTACAGTAACTAATTCAGATTTTTTAAGTACTGATTCTACAGGGGTTACCGGAGCAAGACAACCGGATGGAAGTTTACCAAATTTAAGTTTTTTACATCTTGCTGCAGGATCCAAATTAATAGACGCAGGTGTGGATGTCGGTCTGCCATATACTGGTAAAGCTCCGGATCTTGGAGCATTCGAAGCACAGTCGGGTTCGACTCCTGCTGTTCCGGCATATACCTCTTCCGCTGTTGCCAATGCAACTCCATCTATCGTGGAAATGACATATAATATGACTCTTGCCAATATTGTACCTGCTGCATCAGCTTTTTCGGTTCTGGTCAATTCAGCAGCCAGGAGTGTTAGTGCAGTGGCTATTTCAGGGGCTAAAGTTCAGTTAACTTTGGCAAATGCCATAAAATACGGTGATATTGTTACAGTTGTCTATACCAAACCTGCAACTAATCCATTGCAAAGTACTGCAGGAGGTTTAGCAACAAGTATTTCTTCTTCCCAGTCGGTGGTTAATAATGTAATTAACTCATCTAAAGATGGAACACCTGTTACAATCACGATGACCGTTACTCCCAATCACGTACACAAAATTATAAATGCTCTGTTAACATACTCCGCTACTCCGACAACAGCTAATACACCGGAATTAATAAGAATCTCTGATCTTTCAGGCAATCTCTTTCTCGAGAAAGAGTTAGTCACAGGAGTTACTAACGTAAAAATTCCAATAAACCTTACATCGGGTATATATACAGTTGCGATGATGTCAGGTGGACTGCAAATGGCTTCCCAGAGAATGATAGTTTATTAACTATTTACATTTTATCATATCGCCGATCAAAAATGTCATAGTTCCTTTTAATTACATATAGCAATTCCCGGTTTCCCAATGTAAAATTCAGGTAGACCGGGATTGTTGTTTTTAGAATAATTCCTCTTAGTTATTATCCTGCCTTCCGGAGTGCTTTTTTGAATTCTTCTCTTTTTTGCTTAAAAAATGCTGAAATAAAGCCTGTCCGAATGTTTTGATCTGGTCAGAATTTTGTGCAATAATGTTTGTCATACCAAACCGAAGAACATCACCAATTAGTTTTCTGAATTTATTCGCTGATGACCCGATAAAAAAAAACTTTATAAGAAATCCGCTGACAGCACCCATGACAGAGCCTGAGATATTTTCTGACGCATATTGTGAAGAAAATAATTCCTTAAATGTATTTCTTATAAGATTAATTGGCTTTAGACTTTCATAAGTAAGGAAGACCTGTTCCTTTAAATCACGCCCTTTGATCCTTTGTTCAACTTCTAATACCTGAATGGCGTTTTTTAGTCCGGTAACTGAAGAAATCTTTTCCATATATCATTATTTAAGGACACGTTTTATGAAATAATCTCCTACTAGCCTCTTGATCCATTTATGCAGAAAGAAATGAATAAAAATTCCTGCCAGAACATAAAATGCAGCGACAATAAAGAACCCATAATATATTTTCCCAAGAACTTCGCCCAGCCAAAAGGCCAATCCCAGATTCAGAAAAAGCAAAGATGATGCAACAAGCAACATAACAACAGAAAGAGGTATAACATAAGATACAATCTCGGTTGTTTTGTCAAGCGCTTTAAGCCTGGCTAATTCGATGCTTGTTTTACCATATTCTGATGCCCGTTCCAATAAAGTTTCGAGCAAATTAGCATTTTCTTCCATCACTTTCATGTCTGGTTCAGGCTGTAGCAGTCTTTGCCTCTTTTTTCGATTCGGTTGCTTTTGACCTGCCCTTTTCAGAAACGCCAGTAACGTCTTCCTTTACCTCATCAACTTTTTCTGAAATACTGTCAAGAAATTCTTCAAATTTTTCTCTTAAATCATCTGCGAGGTCCTCTCCTTTCTTTGAGATCCTCTTCCTTGTATTCCACCCTTTATCCGGAGCAAATAATACCCCTAATACTGCACCGACAGCAACGCCTGCCAATACACCTAGCAATACTTTTCCTGAACTCATAATTATCTTTTTAAATGATTAATGAAACTCTATAAAGTTAATAACCTGAAGTTCTTTTAACAAAGCTCATATAAAAAATGTTCTGTCGTATTACAAGAACGAGCAACGGATATTAATGAACTGATTTTTCACTATTTTTCCACGGAAATACTACCAGTCAATTAGTTATAATTATTTCTTACTATAAACAATACCTTTCTTGATCTTCACTGTTTTAAAATCCGATGTATTATGAAAGGTTATTGACGGAAAATTCTCCCTCATTAAATTGAGCATCCATTCGCTCTCTGCAAAAAAAACAGGGTTATGCTCTTTATCATATGCTATTGCTCCTGATTTTTTCTTTAAAAAATCTTCCAGCTCTTTTTTATTTTCGGTAGTAATCCAGCAAGCTTTGATAAACGGAAGATTGGAAAAGCTACATCTGGCTCCGTACTCATGTTCAAGTCTGAATTTTATTACCTCGTACTGAAGCTCTCCAACAGTGCCTATTATCTTCCTGTTTCCCGGTTGCTGCATAAAAAGCTGGGCCACACCCTCGTCGGTCATCTGCCTGACCCCTTTGTCAAGCTGCTTTGTTTTCATAGGGTCGAGGTTATTGACTTCCCTGAGTATCTCAGGTGAAAAACTGGGAACACCTTTAAAGTGCAATAATTCACCTTCTGTCAGAGTGTCACCTATCTTAAAATTACCACTATCATACAGGCCAACCACATCTCCGGGGTATGCCTCTTCAACAATACTTTTATTATTTGCCATAAAACTTGTCGGAGAAGAAAACCTGATCCTTTTTTCTGACCTGGTGTGAAAATAAAACTTATTCCTTTCAAATTTCCCTGAACTAATCCGCATAAATGCTATTCTATCGTGGTGCTTCGGATCGAGATTTGCATGGATTTTAAATATAAACCCTGATAACTGCTCTTCATCTGGTTCTACTGCCCGCTCTGCTGCCTGAATGGTTCCCGGACAAGGGGCAATTTCAAGAAAAGTTTCCAATAATTCGAGTACACCAAAATTATTTAATGCGCTGCCGAAAAACAATGGCGCTAAATAACCTTCCCGATACAACGGCATATTAAAAGATTCGAACATATCGTTTACAAAGGCAATCTCTTCCCATAACTTGCTTATACTTTCGATGTCCACATATTCTTTCAACTTAGGGTCTTTTATATCTGTAGTGCGGATCAGACTTTCCGAAACGGTGGTTTTTTCCGGAGCAAAAATCTGAATTTCCTTTTTATGAAGATTATAAACGCCTTTAAACTGTTTGCCATTTCCAATTGGCCAAGTGTATGGACACACTGCAATTTTAAGCTCCTGTTCCAGTTCATCCAGTAAATCATAGGGAGAAATACCTTCTCTGTCCATTTTATTTACAAAGATCATAACCGGAGTGTTTCTCATCCGGCAAACCTCCATCAATTTACGCGTTTGTTCTTCCACTCCTTTTACACTGTCGACAACCAGAATTACACTGTCGACAGCCGAAAGTGTCCGGTAGGTATCCTCGGCGAAATCTTTATGTCCGGGTGTATCCAATATATTAACCCTAATATCATTGTACTCGAATGCCATTACAGAAGTGGATACAGAGATCCCTCTTTGTTTTTCAATTTCCATGAAATCCGAAGTCGTTGTTTTCCTGATTTTATTGCTTCTTACTGCCCCTGCAGTCTGGATAGCTCCGCCAAACAGAAGCAATTTTTCAGTAAGTGTTGTTTTGCCGGCATCCGGGTGACTTATAATTGCAAATGTTCTTCTTCTTCTGATTTCGCTCTTTAAATCCATAAATATTCTCTTGACTGATACTTTTCAGTTGCCCAAACCTTAAACTGTAATTATTCGGGATTTTGTTCACATGATGGCACAAAAGTACTAAAAAATGAGAAATCAATTATTTAATATGCCTTAACAAATCTTCCAACATAATTTATCTCATGTACTTTTAATCATTCATCAACCTGTTGCAGGAAGTCGCCATCAATAATCATAACTTTTACGCCCGCTTTTGAATATGAGCGATGTGAACTTAATGCATCCGAAACAATATATGACATTCCTTTAATCAATCTGAATTCATTACCCTCAATTAATTCAGACACAAATTCCCCTTCTAGACAATGTACAATATGTCCTTTCTGACACCAATGGTCAGCCAAATAGCCCTCTGAATACTCAACTATTCTTATTCTTAATCCCGGATATTGAACTGTCTGCCAGTATGCAGTTCCGGTCTCCCCTTTGTGTTCAATTTTGGGAATTGATTTCCAATCTATGGTCTGAAATGGAATGTTTTTATTCATCTGGTAATCTCTATTTTTTAATGTAATTTTTTAAGAAGTTTTACGGCTTAATATCTCAAAATCCCAGGTCTCTTAGTACCCCATACCTCCACTCTCCCCTTCAAGCCATTGCGCCTCTCCATTCATCGGCTATCGTCTATAATACCGGCACTATATCATTTAACCCAGTTCACTTTAGCTGATTTTACATCTCTTGAGTTGGTACCAATATAGATAATAAAATCACCTGGTTCCCAATCATACTTCAGGTCACTGTTATAAAATTTCAGGTCATTTGTAGTAATCTCGATACTAATATCTTTCTTTTCTCCCGGTTGAAGTAAAACTTTTTTGAAGTTTTTCAGCTCTTTTACCGGACGGGAAATAGTTGCCACAGGGTCCTGAATATATAATTGAACTATTTCTTCACCTGCTACTTTACCTGTATTTGTAACAGCAACAGAAGCTGTAAGCGTTTCATCTCCTTTTAGCTGTATCTTACTTAATTTAATATCACTGTATTCGAAAGTTGTATAGCTTAGTCCATAGCCAAATGGATATACCGGATCGTTGGAAACGTCAAGATATTTTGAAGTGAATTTATTACCTGGATCCAATGGCCTTCCCGTATTTTTATGGTTGTAATAAAGGGGTATCTGTCCTACAGTTGCCGGAAATGTTGTAGTCAATTTACCCGATGGATTATAATCACCGAACAGAACATTGGCAATAGCATTTCCTGCTTCGGTACCTCCTTTCCATGCCTCAAGTATAGCACTTACATGAGCATTCTCCCATGGCAAAGTCATCGGACGACCATTTATGAGGACAAGAACAACAGGTTTTCCCGTTGCCAGAAGTGCCTTCAGCAGTTTCTGTTGTATACTTTGAATCCCGATATCACTCATACTTGATGCCTCTCCTGACCATGATGAAGATTCGCCAAGAACAGCTACAATAACATCGGCTTTCTCGACTGTTTTTAAAGCTTCTTTCTGTAATTGTTCCGATGATAAAACAGGTTCGGATGATTTTTTCAGATCAGGAGTGCTATTTAACAGATAGGGGTTATCAGTCAGTTCAGAACCTTTTGCATATAGTACATTTACAGACTTTCCTCCAATATTTTTCAAACCGTCTAAAACAGAGAGTATCTTACCCTCACCTCCGGCAAATGACCATGAGCCTTTCACATCTTTACCGCTGTTACCCAGTGGACCTATTACTGCGATAGTTCCTGATTTTTTTAGCGGAAGTATATGATTATCATTTTTAAGCAGAACTATCGATCTTGTAGCTATCTCCTGTGCGGCTTTCAGATTTTCGGGTGTCAGTATATCTGTTTTGGCTCGTTCTTCATTCAGGTAACGGTAAGGATCATCAAATAATCCAAGTTTATATTTTGCCTCAAGTACACGCCTGCATGCAATATCTATATCATTAATAGTTATTTTTCCTTCGTTGAGAGATTTTTTCAAAGTGGAGAGGAATCCTTCTCCAATCATATCCATATCTGTTCCGGCTTTCAGAGCGAGTGCTGAAACAGCCTGAAGATCACCCATTCCATGATTGATCATTTCGTTTATTGCAGTATAATCTGTCACTACAAATCCCTTAAAGTCCCATTGATTCCGCAAAAGTTCAGTAAGTAGCCAGTGATTACCGGATGATGGAATCCCGTCAACAAGATTGAAAGAAGTCATTACACTTCCTGTACCGGCTTCTACAGCAGCTTTATAAGGAGGAAGATAATCGTTATACATGGTTACTTTACTCATATCCACCGTATTATAATCACGCCCTGCCTCAGAAGCACCATATAAAGCAAAGTGTTTTACACAGGCCATCATGGTATTATTCAGAGAAAGATCGTTCCCCTGATATCCTGTCACCATAGCTTTGGCGACCTGAGAACCGAGCCATGGGTCCTCACCTGCACCTTCGGCAATTCTTCCCCAGCGAGGATCCCGGGCAATATCGACCATGGGCGAGTATGTCCATTCAATACCATTTGCTGTTGCCTCCTGAGCAGCAATTCTGGCACTTTTTCCAATTAGTGCCATATCCCATGAACAACTCATTGCTAACGGAGTAGGAAATATTGTCTGAAACCCGTTAATTACATCCATCCCAAAGAGAATAGGAATATGATGTGGTGATTCCTTTACCGCAATATCCATGGAAGCTTTTATTGCAGCCAGAGAAGGCGCATTAATTATCCCTCCGATCTTTCCTTCCCTAATTTTACCGGGTGTCTGTTCACTTACTGAAGCACCTGTAACAAAACCACCGGAATTGTTAAGATTTAGCTGTCCTATTTTTTCTTCAAGTGTCATTTTATTCATCAGATCACCGATAAATAAATTCATTTTTTCATCCTGGCCCTTAATTATTATAAATGAAGCCAGCAACACTAATATAAGTCCTAGTCTTTTCATAATATTTCCGATTTTACCTTTTTTGATTTAACCTAATCCTTAATGGCTGGAGTCAGGTACACGTCAAGTTGCCTGACATATCCATTCCTTTCAAAAATCGCGGTACTTGTCGCAGTACTTAGAGTAAGTCCCTCCGTTTCAGAATTTCCCTCCTGGGTAGTGATTCTTATGAAATTGTTTGATGAGATGTGGTATATTACAGGTACCTGGCAGATTGTAAATGCAAGACTATCAATTCCCACAGGTATAATCTTATCAATATTTCCGATAGAGATACCATGAAAATTATCCGGAGACCGTAAGAACTCAGACCGGCGCAGGAGGCCCGGATTAAATGAAATCTTACCAGATTCGACAACTACTCCAAGTTCGCTGAACCTGGAAATGATATCTTCTTTTACCTGACCTGTCATTCCCGGTTGTTTCGCGCCTCCATTGCCCGGAGTATGTGAATAGGCATCAGTGGGAAAAGCACCGTATACTTCCGGTTCCTTGTTTAAACCAATTCCGGCACGTACATCGTAATAATGCTGAACCATCTTTCCTAATTGATCATTCCCTGTTTCAGATTTAAGCGCCTGAAAATAGTTCTCACATACTGTCAGCATCAGTTTAGAAACCATATGCCAGTATATACAGCCAAGCCCTTCATAACCATAAAACGTACCTGACCTGCCTGTAAAAGACTGGTGGTCAAACACTTTTTCATAAAGATCAAGTATATAGTCTTTTTCGGCTTGATCAATCTTGTATTCAGGCTCCAGAAGATCCAGAGATTTTTTCAAATCTGACGCATTCCTAAAGCGGCTGTTAAAGTGAAAAAGATCATCCATGTCTTTATATAGGACGCTAATATTTCCCTTGCTTATCAAACCCTTAAGAAGTTTGGATTTGGTAACCAACTCAGAAGGGATAATATTCTTTTCTGTAAACCGTGGAAGTTGCCTGTCGGGATAAAGCATATAGCTATATTGATCTTCACGAAACATAGCGCTGCTTTTTAATGCATCAAGGACTTCATTAACCTCGCGGGGTTCCAACAAACCGGAAGATAATACAGCTACTTGTCCTTCAAGCATTTCGTAAAGACGCCGAATTGTAACTCCTCCTTCATTAAATGAAATCAGGTTGTAAGAATGATAGAGGTTATCACTGCGCTTATTACTTCGGATCGACTTATCGATAAATTTCAAGTTTATATCAAGAAACTGTATTAGCTCTTTTGCTGAAATAATATTCTTTATTCCGGAAAAACCAACCTTATAAATTTTCCCCCGGTATTCGCTGCCGGCTGTACCAAGGGCATCAATGATAGATTTACGTTCTTTGTCAGAAAATTCTCTTCCTAAGGATGGTTCGTACTGAACAAAAGTATTATTTATTGATTTGAAAAATGAAATAACCTCCTCTGAGACTTCGAATGCGCTCTCCTTGTTTTCAATGAACAATTCTTTTAAAAAATGCTGGAGCTTTCTCAAATAGCATAAGGTTACCATCGAAGAACCAAATCCGACAAGTGCATTATTAGCGTCGTTCCATTCAGGACGCTGTGTATTCATCCATATTCCTGCCTCAGGTATAAAATTTGAAAGTTTAGTGAGAATGCTCACAAGGATCTTTTCAGTAAAGTTGACAAGTAAAATCTCATCATAACTATCCTGAATAAGCTTCCCATCGCTTCCTATTGAAGCAACCCTGCCCAGCGCCTTTTTTTCAGCCTTATAATCAAAGTCAATAGTTACGAAGGGATTTTTTACCAGATCCTTATATTGCTTAATCCTGTATGGTACATCTGCATAAGCGAAAATATTGTCTGAAAGCATTTTATTCAGCTTACCGGGATGGTGATTTTTTGAAATCTCAAGTAATTTCAGCAAATAAATTATCTGATGATCTCCCCAGTACCCTATACTTGCCCATGGATCATGAGGATCTGGTGACTCCCAGTCAATACCACCGCGAGTTATGCGATAGGGATTAAATCCATCTGCTGTCGATGCATTTAAAAATTTGCATATCATACTCTCAACATAGGATGGATAGGATAAAGCCAGAGCCTCCCAATTCTGAAAGATGTCTCTCCAGTTACCCTGATAATTCAGGCTTTTTGAACCATTTTCTTTTTTCAATTCAATAGAAAAAATGTTCCAGGGACGGGTGGGGTCACCATGCCTTCTGCTCAATACAAGCGGCAGGTATTCATAGCAAAGTCTTAATAACTGGGGATCTTCTTCCAAAGCAGTTATTTCAAGTAAAGTTTGCAAGTTGATTTGAATGTCAATCGATTCAAGAAAGGACCTTTTTCTTGAATAAACAATTGAATTGGCTTCCTTAATAAAATCAATGAAGTCATCTTTTGATATACAATAATTATTATCAAAAATACCACCTCGCATTACATTGAAGAAAACATTTGACAAGTGTCTGTTAATACTCAATTTATCTTCAGTAAGTTGTAACCCATCAGCAGCGGCAATTATTTTCATCAGATCGTTAGTACCTTCTGCCACATCCTTGTTGAGAAGTTCGATACTGTTATTTCCTTTTAGAAGATGAACAAGTGAGGCGATCTGTCCGGCATCTTTATTAACATCAGCAATTATGTACCAGGTATTCTCTTTCCCGGCTTCAAGATTAATATCCGCATTTAATAAATAGGCTCCCCTTTCTGCCCTTACATCACTATCTTCTTTAACCTGATGCCCTTTTCTGAAATTATCAATATTACGTGCCGATAAAAGTATTTTTGCACCAGGGATGCCTTCTGACCAAACCACATTTGCAGTTAAAGCCTCGCTGGGTTCAGCCCTGTCAACCAGTATTGAACTCAGCATATATAGGGCAATTTTGGTATTCAACAACAGCTCATTCTTCTTATACGCATCAACCAGGTTGCTTAAGGTGAGTTGAAGAATTCTGGTAAGGCCGGCTGGCAAAATATTTATTATTCCGTCAATAATTGAGATATTACATTCAGTTTTCCCGAAATTGGTTAATACTGACTTTCTGATAATTCCGAATCTTTCACTGTTCATCCAGCTATAGGAGAAAGTCAACTTTAGCTGCTCATTTATCTCTTCAAAGATGATTTTATTACCATAAATACTTTTATATAAATTTCTTTGAATTTTGTAAACCCCGGAGTACCGATCTGAAAATGGTTCCCATAAAGAGGTATCTTTTCCTCTGGTAACAAGAAAGGTTGATTTACTTCCGGTAATCTCTCCTGAATCCTGGATTTTGTCAACAGTATAATATGGGAATATGGCATTATCCGGATTTTTTCTACCAGCGGTAATGCCACCGTTGCTCGAAAGAAACATCCAGTGGTCAGAGTTACTGACGATAGTAATAAAAAACGGATCCATCTCATTGTATCCGGAAATCTTGTAAAAAGTCTCTCCGTCTATATTAACAAACCCTCCGGATAATCTGTTTTTTTCGTTATTAAGAATACAATTGCCGAGTAAAATCTTCCTTTCTTCCTTTGATGACATAGTTTATGGCTGTTATATTTCTTTATTAATTGAGTTCATAAACTCTCACATAATCAATAATAAACCTGGCCGATTTCATTTCAGGGTCCATCCCTTTGGCTCCTCCCCAACCTCCGCCCATGGCAAGATTGAGAATCAGGTTTTGTGGTTTATTAAAAGGCCATGTTAAATTATTTGAAGTATCATGATAATCAAAATATTTCTTCCCATCAATTAATATAGAAATGCCACCCCTAAGCCATTCGATGGAATAGATATGGTACTCATTAGTCATATTATTAACATCAACGATTGAAGTCGGTTGGTTACCCAGCTTAAAATAGTATGCCCCACAATGTA
>Ga0265316_10006761_pt1 | contig 10926 bp, 13 predicted proteins | sample 4522metaG_FD_202092 | JGI IMG/M metagenome (GOLD analysis project Ga0265316, IMG submission 202092) | Rhizosphere microbial communities from Carex aquatilis grown in University of Washington, Seatle, WA, United States - 4-5-22 metaG | ecosystem: Host-associated > Plants > Roots > Rhizosphere >...
AGTCTGCCTGAGGGCCCAGCCCAAAGAGGAACTCCGCTCTTGTCGTTCATTGGGTTGACTGCGTTAGCCATTATTCTCGCGGGCGCTGGTACGTTTGCAGTCATCATTGTGGTAACCCGAGGACAGAGGAAAACCGATCAGCCAGAACGAACCCCTTTTGGCGACTCGTCGGAGACTTCTGAAATCCACGAAGACATTGCATCTTCTGGTGACAGCCAAGAAGGTGAAATGTTGCGCGTGAATACCGTGCAGGAAAAGTCGTTGAACATTGAGGATGATGAACAAGGGGAAGAAATGGTCCTGGAGGAGGAGACGAGGCTCGACTTTGCAAGGGGCATGAGACGGGGAACAGGAGAGATAGACCTGGCCCTCCGGCTCGGGAACCAGGGGCAGGAAGTTGCTCTTGGAGCAAAAATCCGCTCTCTCTGTCCGGAAACGGCCACGAGTGGAAGGCGGACCAGGGCCGCAAAAAAGCTGGGCATCGGACGAGGAGAAATTGATCTGGCAATTCGGTTGAAGGAGGTTGAGGCAACGACCGTGCAATCGGGAGAAGAATCATGATCGAAGGACTCTACAAGATCGAAGCAGCCATGGGCCCCAAAATGGTGCGAATGGAGGTTCTCGCCAACAATCTGGCCAACCTCGATACGGTTGGTTTCAAACGAGATCGGGCCTTTTCCGAAGAACTGACTGATGCTGAGGCGAAGCAGGTTGCAACTCAAGGGGGTCAGCCGGGAATCAAACAGGCGATAGATTTTTCGGAAGGCCCCATGATTCAGACCAACAACCAGTTTGACGTGGCCATCCAGGGACGCGGATTTCTGGTCGCCGACACTCCCAACGGGAAACGGTACACCAGAAACGGCAATCTGCAGCTCACGCTGGATGGCACCATCGTAACATCGGATGGCTATCCCGTGGAGGGATCCTCCGGACACCTTCAGATACCTGATTTCCAACGGCTGCAACAAGGCGCTGTGTCAATCGGTTCAACGGGGGAAATTGTCATTGGCAAACAGAGTATCGGTTCTTTGCGGGTAGTTGATTTCGACGACTACGGGAAGTTGACAAAAGATCACGGTTCCCTTTTTGAAGCCGGTCCATCGGTGAATATTGTTGATGGACCAGGAAAAAATACGACAGTTCGCCAGGGTTTCGTCGAAGGATCGAATGTGGAAGGAATCGAGGAAATGGTGTCCATGATTGAACTCAGCAGGAGCTTTGAAGCCGAACAAAAGGCTCTGCAGACAGTGGACGCTTCTCTGGGCCAATCCATTGAAGTCGGCAAAATGAATTGATTCAGTAACTGGAGAAAACCATGAACAGGGCACTACGTACGGCAACATCCGGAATGTACGCGCAACAGCTGAATGTGGACCTCATCGCCCATAACCTGGCGAATGTGAATACAACCGGCTTCAAGAAGTCTCGCCCCGAGTTCCAGGATCTTATGTATCAGACCTTGAAGGTGAGTGGGGTGTCGACGAATCCGAACGTTCAGCAGCCCTCGGAAATTCAGGTCGGCAATGGGTCCACTCCTGTCGCCACCACAAAGAACTTTTCCCAGGGTGACCTTCAAGTGACGAACAACCCGCTTGACTTTGCCATTCAGGGAGATGGCTTCTTTCAGATCCGGCGCACCGACGGTACGATTGCGTATTCGCGTGATGGAACACTGAAAGTCTCTGCCGATGGGACACTTGTAACCTCACAAGGTTACGTTGTGGAGCCGGGCATCACATTTCCTTCGGAAACGTCCGCAATCACAGTCAGCAGAGACGGAATTATCGAGGCAGCTTCTCCGGGGAGCACAACCCCTGCTCAGATCGGACAATTCGAACTGGCGAAGTTCATCAATCCCGCGGGATTGAGGGCGATAGGTGACAACCTCTATGTCGATACCCCGGCATCCGGAGCGGCAATCGTGGGGGCTCCGGGAAGTGAAGGGTTCGGCGAAATAGTCCAGTCGAACCTCGAGTCCTCAAACGTCGATGTCGTTGAAGAGATGGTGGGGATGATCACAGCCCAACGGGCTTATGAAATCAATTCTAAGATGATTAAGACCGTTGAAGACATGCTCAGCATAGCGGACAACATTAAACGATAGCGTTATGACAATCCTCTTGATGGCACTCGTTATGGCACTCGCATCAGATGTCGGCTCACCTTCTCTGGAGCAATGCGTTTGCGATGCGGTGGCAGAACATGTGCGTGCCAATGGGGAGGAGGCCTCGGTGCAGTCCATCAGGTATCCTTCGGCCGCAATGATTAACTCCGGAGTGAGCTTCCGGGCTGTGCCTTTCACGACAGCGCACGTCGGCGGTCCGATCACAGTCATGGTTGACGTGATGGAAAAAGAGATCGTTGCCCGCAGGATCCCGGTGTCGTGTGTCGTACGGACATATGGAAACGCGCTCGTTGCAGCGAGACGGATTGACCGGCATTCCCCGATAGATTCCGCTGACGTAAGTGTGCAAAGAGTGGAGACCACAAGGCTGGCCGGCACATACTTTCGAAGCTTGGCGGCTCTGCGAGGCTTGAGAGCCAGGAGAATCATCAATGCTGGTTCGGTGCTCTGCCAGAATGTTTGCGAGCCGGAGCCATTGGTGTACAATGGAGATCTGGTAACCCTGGTAACACGCAACGGGGGGGTGAAATTGAGCTTGCCTGCCGTTGCATTAGAAGATGGAGTCCAAGGCGGTATCATCAGAGTTCAACCCACGGGTTCTCCAATGAAGGTCCGATCGCAGATCCTCAGCGCCCAGGTGGTGGAACTCCGGGCTGAATAGGAACTTTGATCGGCAGTCAACGAGAAAGGAAACAACCGATGTTTCGGCGTGATGCTCTCTTCGTCTTGGTCTTGGCAACAAGCTGTGGCGCCTGGGCGCAAGACATGCGTGATAATTCTGCGCGTTCGCTTTTTTCCGACCAGAAAGCGATGAGAATTGGTGATGCGGTCACAATCCTCGTCGTGGAAAGTTCAAGTGCATCCAATGACGCCAAGACCACCACCTCGCGTGAAAGTAACCTGTCCTTGAATGTCTCGGGAACCACTGGTACGGCAACCGGCCCAAATTTGGGGCTAGGCGTTGGAACAGGGAACAGCTTTAAGGGTGAGGGTGAAACATCTGCAAACGGTTCCGTCCGCGCGAAAATCAGTGCGCGGGTCGATTCCGTCTTATCGAATGGCAGCATGTCATTATCGGGAATTCGTACGATTGTAGTGAATGGGGAAGAACAAACCATTCGCATTTCCGGCATCGTCCGACCATCGGACATCGCACCCGACAACAGTGTGTATTCCTATTGCATTGCTGAAGCCCACATCGTGTTCGAAGGCAATGGCATTGTTTCCCGGGCCCAGGGGCCAGGGTGGATGACCAAGTTGCTCCATTGGCTGTTTTGAGGAGGTGACCCAATGATACGACGGTTGATATCCTTTGTGCTTCTGGTTTGTCTTTTGGTGGCGCCAACTGCGCTTTCCGCTACGCGCATCAAAGACGTTGCGTCGGTGCAGGGCATCCGGGGAGTCCAGTTGATTGGGTATGGCTTGGTAGTCGGCCTGAATGGCAGCGGAGATACCCAGCGATCGACATTCACATTGCAGTCGGTAACCAGCATGTTGAAACGCTTTGGGATCACGGTCCCGCAAGCTGACCTCCGTCTGCGCAATGTCGCGGCTGTGATGGTGACTGCGACACTGCCGGGATCTGCAAAGGACGGTACAACCAGTGATGTGATTGTTTCTTCCATGGGCGACGCAACCAGTCTCCAAGGAGGGACACTCCTGCTCACTCCGCTTTCGGGCGTGGATGGATCGGTCTATGCAATGGCGCAGGGGGCATTATCGGTGGGTGGAATGAGTGTGCGGGCCAATGGGAATGAAGTGCGCCGAAATCATACGGCTGCGGGCAGGATTCCGAGTGGGGCACTACTTGAACGATCGGTCTCAAGCGGGCTTCACGCCGATTCCACAATATCGGTGATTCTCTTTCAGTCTGATTACACGACAGCCAGCAGAGTCGCCGAGGCGGTCAATGCAAAGATCGGACCTGGCATCGCACGCGCGCTGGACGGGTCACTCGTTCGAATTACTGTTCCAGCGCAATTTCAAGCGGACGGCAAACTGGTGGATTTCATCTCCAGTGTCGAATTGCTGGAAATCAATCCTGACGTGGTCGCAAAAGTAATCGTGAATGAACGCACCGGTACGGTGGTCGTCGGAGGAAATGTGTCGATCCTGCCGGTCGCCATTTCCCACGGCAGTCTGAACATCGACATTGAATCGCTGCCCGTGGTCTCACAGCCGAATGCGTTCTCGCAGGGACACACAATGGCAACACAGCTTACCACAGTCTCGGCTGGCGAAGACAGCACTGCGGTTGTAGCGCTTGATGGAGCGGCCACTGTGCAGGATGTTGCAAAAGCGTTGAACTCGCTGAAGGTTTCCCCGCGTGACATCATTGCCATATTCCAGGCATTGAAGGAGGCGGGAGCGCTCAAGGCGGAACTCATAATCATTTGATGAGCACAACGGAAAACATTGCGCCGAAGGCGATCGGCGCCAAGACATTATTGGACGATCAGTCGAAGGCCAAACTGCAGAAGGCAGTGCGGGATTTCGAATCTGTAATCGTCGGATATATGCTCAAAAGCATGCGATCCAGTATGTCTGAAACGGAGATGTTCGGAGATAGTCTGGGGGGTGATGTTATGGAGGGGATGTTTGACACGGAACTTGCCCGACAGATGTCTCGCAACAGTAGTTTTGGGCTCGGTGAAATGCTTTACCGGGAAATGACGGGTGAAGAACTTCCGAAACCCGTCCGTGTGTCTGCAGCGAAAGGTCCGGCTCAGCCCATTCCGGCGACCCCGGCACCCTCGCCTGCCGGACAGACAGTCCCGCCGTCGGTTAAGAAGATCGACAATGCAGAAACAGCTGTTACATCCGCCCCGGCGGTGATGAGTGACAAGAGTGAATTGGTTATGCCAAAGCCGCAACCGCAAGTGCGTGACAGTCTTGACCAGAAGCTCCAACCGTACGAATCCATGATTGCCAGCGCGGCGAAAGATCACGACTTGAACCCGAGTTTGCTCAAAGCTGTCATTGCCAGTGAATCCGGCGGGAACGCCCGGGCCGTGTCCTCAAAGCATGCAAAAGGGCTAATGCAATTGGTGGATACGACCGCGGCGGCGATGGGCGTTCAGAATGTTTGGGATCCGGAGCAGAATATCCAGGGCGGGGCGAAATACTTGCAATCCCTCCTTGATCGGTTTGGAGGAAATATCGCACATGCAGTGGCATCGTACAATGCCGGACCTGCAGCGGTTGAAAAACACGGAGGGATCCCTCCATTCAAGGAAACTCGTGCATATGTGGACAAAGTACTCAAGTACCTTCAGCATTTTGAACAACAAGGGATAGCCAGCAATGATCAAGACTGACCATTTGTGCAAGATCATGAGCGCGCAAGCTGAACTCATGGATGCGATTATGGAATCTCTCACGGGAGCGCAGCAGGCACTAGTGGAATCGAACGGAGAAGTGCTGGAGTACTGGATGCGTCGTGAGGAGGAGCTCCTTCGCCCGTTTCGGGATCTCGAGCAGGATCGTCTTCATTGCGTCGAGGAGATTGCAGGATGCCCGAAATCCGTCCAGCAGCTCATTCCGGACGTGCCCGAGGAAGAACGATCCGTTCTTCAGGCACTGTCGAACAGAATGAGAGCATCTGCTTCGCGGATTATGGAAATCAATTTGCAGAACAGTCTTCTGTTGCGGAATGCACTCCGTTTCGTTCAGGAAACCCTTCGGGCTGTAACGGACGATAACCGCCGCAAACTTGTTGATGAAAGGATGTAGCCATGTCAGGCTTGAATGCCCTTCTCGAGACCGCACGCAGAGCCCTGATTACCCAACAGATCGGGATCGCGGTGACAAGTCATAACGTATCCAATGCCTCCACGCCCGGCTATTCGCGTCAGCAGGTGACACTGGTGCCCACCCTGGCATCCAAGGAGACTTTCGGATATCTGGGAACAGGAGTCATGGCCGAAAGTGTCACACGCATTCGGGATAAGTTTCTCGATCAGCAAGTGCAGTACAGCAACTCTGCTACTGGCGAAGCCGACATGCAACAGCAAATCCTCAGTCAGGTTGAAGCAAGCATCAATGAGCCCTCTGACGCCGGACTCAGCTCAGCCATGACGAACTTCTTCAATTCGTTTCAGGATTTGTCCCTGCATCCTGAAGAGAGCACGGCGCGCAACGGCGTGATCCAACAGGGAACACTCATGTCCGACACATTTCATCGGCTGCACAACGAAATCTCGCAGCTACAGTCTTCGCTTGTGGATGACGCATCCGCCAAGGTTACGCAGATCAACCAACTCACGTCTGAGATCAGTGACCTCGATGTGCGCATAACCAACGCAGGGGCCAACGGGGCGGAACCCAGCGACCTTCTTGACCAGCGCGATCTGAGGATCGAAGAACTGTCCAAGCTAGCGAATGTCACCGTTGGAACCGATCCGAAGGGTTCGGTCATGGTGTCGATCGGCAATACGATGGTGGCATCGCGTGCGGGATCAGTTCCGCTGAGTGTTGTGCAAACCGGCAGCCAAATTAACATTGCCACCAGCTCAGGAAATGTGCCTGTCACCATTGGAGGGGGAGAACTGGGAGGAGTGCAGCAACTGGCGAACACAACCCTGCCGGGATATCTCAGTCAGCTCGATACGCTGGCAGGTGCCATGATCAACAGGGTCAACGCATTGCACAGCACAGGCTACGGTACGGGCACTCCGCCTCCAACAGGCGTGACCTTCTTCTCAGGAACAACCGCAGCGGATATTGCCGTAAATCCAGCCGTAGCCAGTGATCCCTCTATGGTTGCGGCCTCGGCGGATGGCACTTCAGGCAACAACGATATTGCTTTGGCGATCTCCAATATCGTCAACGAACCTTTGCTTTCCGGGAACACCCTGACCCTTGCCCAGTATTATAACGGAGTTGCAAGCGGCGTCGGGTCCGCCATTAATGGCGCTGAGGCGGTGCAGAATTCCCAGCAGTTGATTATGTCGCAGCTTGAATCCCAGCGATCTTCTGTCTCCGGAGTCTCGCTGGATGAAGAAATGACCAATCTTATCCAGTATCAGCGCGCGTATCAAGCTGCAGCGCGACTCGTAAACACAACCAACGAGATGTTTCAATCGATTATCGATATGGTGGCGTAATGAGAATAACTGAAGGTACTATTGCTTCCGACTTTCTGATCAATGTGAACAGGAGTAACGAGAGACTCCTTACCCTGCAAAACCAGCTTGCTTCCGGCAAACGCGTGGAAAAGGTCTCTGATGATCCGACTGCCGCGGACATGATCTTGCGGCTCAACTCCGCCCTGGGCAGGAATGAACAATATCAAAAGAACATTGTGGACGGCCAGGGTTTTCTGGAGACGTCAGGCTCAACTCTCGACAGCATTACTTCGCTCGTCCAGCAGGCCCAACAAATCGTGGTCGAGTCCAAGGACGGCCCGGACACCACGTCGTTGAGTGCGCTCAAAAATCAGGTGGATGAAATCATCAGCGAAGCGGTAAGTCAAGCCAATGCAAAGTTTAACGGCAAATTCATCTTCGGCGGAACAGAAACAAGTACAGCCCCTTACGTGCTCACGGAAAATGCTGGTCCGCCGCCGACAACTACTGTCGCGTTTCAAGGCAATGCCAATACTGTGCATTACGCAACAGGAGATGGCATGACGCAGCAAGTGGGCGTGTCAGGAGCGGAAGCATTCGGAGGAACTGCGCTCTTTGACGTCATGATCAGGATTCGAGATAGCCTGGCATCAGGGAACGTTCCTAGCGCTGCGGACACCGCCACGCTGGACACCCTGGCGCAAACAGTCACCGAGTCTGGCAGCAAGGTGGGCTCGCTCATCCAGGGTCTTGACAATACGACCACGCATCTTACTGACCAGAAGACGCAATTACAGAACCTTCTCTCGAGCCAGAAGGACACCGATGTTGCGGAAGCCACACTCAATCTCAAACAGGAGGAAACGATGTTGAATGCCGCGTTAAACGTGGGCGCACAGATCCTGCCGAAGTCGCTCATGGACTACTTGACGTAGCATGCGCCGGTCGCTTGACATAGCCACTGCCGGAGGGCTTGGACTTGGACTCGTCGCCGTGTTCGGTTCGTTCCTCCTCGAAGGCGGGAAGATGGGTGCTCTCATCCTGCTCCCGGCCATGGTCATCGTCTTTGCCGGCACATTTGCCGCTGCAATGATAGGGACTTCCCTGAAGAGCTTTCTCGGAGTAGGGAGGATGATCATGCTGGCTCTCATGCCGCCGAAATATGAAGTCAAGGAGACCATTGACGGAATCGTGCGTTACTCCACCATCGCCAGGAAGGAGGGCCTTCTTGCGCTGGAACGTGAATTGAACAAGATCGACAATCTCTATATGAAGAAGATTCTCCGATTTGCGATCGACGGGACCGAGCCTGAAATTCTACGGTCGCTTGCAGAGACAGAAGTATCCTATATAGGAGAACGCCACGCAAGGGCGGCAGGAATTCTTCAGAAAATGGGGGGCTACTCCCCCACCATGGGGATCATCGGGACGGTCATGGGGCTCATTTCGACTCTCGCAGCCGCGGGCGACGATGCCAATACGCTCATTCGACACATCGCTGGAGCATTTATTGCCACTCTGTGGGGCGTGTTCATGGCAAACATTGTTTGGCTGCCTTTGGCCGATAAGTTGAAACATATCAACAATGAGGAATTCCTGTATATGGATCTCATCACCGAAGGGATACTGTCCATTCAAGCCGGGGAAATACCTTCCGTCATAAAAGCCAGACTTAATAGCATGCTCCCAGCCTCAGATCAGGAGGTGGACAAATGAAAAGAGGGAGACGCGGAGGTGAAGCCCAACATGACAATGAAGAACGCTGGCTGTTGACCTACTCCGATCTTATTACGCTGCTTTTGGGATTATTTGTCATCCTTTATGCAATGTCAAAAATCGACGCCGGGAAATATGCAGAATTCGTCAGCGCAATGGAAGGGGTGTTTGGGTCGCCACGGGGAGTCATGAGCGGTAGTCCTGGTGTTGTTCCGTCGCCTGTCCAGTCCATCCAGGCTGAAAGGCAGAAGATCGTCGATGAACTCCGTTCAGCGCTGCATCTGGATAAGGACAATGTTCCGATAACAATTTCACAGAACGAGCGGGGAATCACAGTTCATATTATGGAGGAACTTCTGTTTCCCTCAGGGAGTGCCGACATCAAATCATCATCACTCATCGCCCTTGACTCGCTCGCAAAGGTCTTGCAGAACCTTCACAACGATATTCGGGTTGAAGGGCACACCGACAATGTTCCGATCAATACGGCGGCGTTCCCGTCCAATTGGCACCTGTCAGTCGCAAGGGCGGTGAATGTGGGATATTATCTCATAGAACATCATGGTCTGAACGCAGAACGGGTTTCCGTGGTGGGCTTCTCTGAATACCACCCCCTGGTACTCAATGACACTCCCGATCACAGGGCGCAAAACCGGAGGGTGGACCTCGTCATTTTGATAGGGGCTGTCAGGGCACGAGAAAACAAGCCGCAAGAAGCAGTCGATTCCCTCAAGGAGACACATCAATGAAATGGTCAAACCGACAATTCGGTGATCTTGATTTCGATCCCGATCATGTAGTGGAATTTTCCAGCGGGATGATAGGGTTCGAGCAATACAAAAGGTTCATCATCGTCCACGATGAAGACTCGGAACCATTCCGCTGGCTTGTCAGCATAGAGAGCAAGGATTTGAATTTCCCGATGCTGGACCCCGGACTGCTTCTGCCGGGTTATAGCGAGGGTACAGTCGGAGCGGAGAAGGAGGTTTGGGTCATCGCGGCGTTGCACGCCAATGTTGAAAAGTCGACAGTGAATCTCAGGAGCCCTGTGGTGATTGACCGCAAGACCAGGGCGGCGCAGCAATTGATCCTTGACGACGATTCACTTCCGTTTCAATTTCCGCTCGTTGCGGCGAAGAGCAAAGGAGGGAATTGAACATGCTTGTACTCACAAGGAAGATTGATGAAGAAATCAAGATAGGCGAGCAGATTGTCGTCCGGGTACTGGCCATAAAAGACGGACAAATCAAACTGGGTATTGCCGCTCCTCGATCCATCAGTGTGTTCAGGGGAGAGTTGTATGCCGAAGCACAACGGCAGAATGAAGCAGCTTCGCGTGTGGAGAGAAGCGCTGTGGCAGAAGCTGCCGCAACATTGTCCGGCTTGAACGTGGCCGGGACTGAGCCGAAGTCGTGACTGTGCACAATATTCAATGACATTATCCTTTAAGACCATATGTTTGTCATTATCGGCATTGCGATTGTCCTTATTGGTGTGATTGGCGGATTCGTCCTTCATGGCGGGCCGCTTCTCGTCCTGTTGCAATGGACGGAGTTCCTGATCATAGGAGGGGCGGGTGTGGGTTCCGTTCTCATTGGAACTCCTCCAAGAATCCTCAAAAAACTTCTGGGTAGTTTTGGAACAATTCTTAAGGGCGATCCCTATTCAAAATTGGAGTACCTAAAGCTGCTGCAGACCCAGTTTGAATTGTTCAACGTTGCCAAGCGCGAAGGTCTTATCAGCATTGAGCAGCACATTACAGATCCCGCGAAGAGCGCCATCTTCAGTAAGAACCCGTTCCTGGTGAAGAATCACCACGCACTTGCTTATTTCTGTGATACTATGAAGCTGTTGCTTGGAGGCGGAATTCCACCGTACGACATTGAAGCACTTCTGGATTCAGATATTGATTCGCACCACGCAGAATCGGGATTGGCTCCGGGCCTGATCCAGAAGCTTGGCGACGCGCTGCCCGGCCTGGGTATCGTGGCAGCAGTGCTTGGCATCGTTGTCACA
>Ga0265316_10006764_pt1 | contig 10919 bp, 5 predicted proteins | sample 4522metaG_FD_202092 | JGI IMG/M metagenome (GOLD analysis project Ga0265316, IMG submission 202092) | Rhizosphere microbial communities from Carex aquatilis grown in University of Washington, Seatle, WA, United States - 4-5-22 metaG | ecosystem: Host-associated > Plants > Roots > Rhizosphere >...
GCGTAGAGGAGCCTCGCCTTTTTGGAGTAGGGATAGATCCTGAGGGCGCGCCGGTACTCGAAGATAGCCTGGTCATAGGAGCTGCGGTCCTCGAACTCCTTGCCCCTGGCGACGTGCCAGTCGGCGTAGGCTTCGCGGGAGGGATCCTCCGAGCCCGTGGAGTCGGAAACGACGAGTTCGAGCGCGAGGCGCGCGATCTCGTCGTCCGGCCTGAGGGCGCAGGCGGTCTTGAGGCTGTAGATCGCGTCGGCCTTCTTGCCCGCCCCGTCCTGAGCCATGCCGAGGGTGTACCAGGCCATCCCGTTCTTCCGATCGCGGGAGACCGCCTCCCGCATGAGGATGATGGCCTGGTCGTAGGATCCGGAGGAATACATGAGGCCGCCGAGGAGGAGCCGAGCCTCGGAATAGCCGGGCTTGAGGTCGAGGGCGCTCCGCGCGTGGAAGACCGCCTTATCGAGATCTCCCGCGCCGGCGGCGAGGCACGCGGCTACGTACTGGGTCTTGGGCTCGCTGCCGTGGAAGCGGAGCGCCTTCTCGACGAAGGCCTGGGCCTCCGCCTTCTTCCCTTGGTCCGAGTCGATGAGGGCCAGCGAGAGCAGGGCCCTGCCGTTCTGCGGCGAGAGGCGCAGGCTCTCCTCGAGGCGTTCCCTCGCGGCCGTCTTTTTCCCGCCGGAGAGGTCGAGGAGGGAGAGGCCGAAGCGGGCGTCGAGGTCGTTGGGCAAATAGCCGGCCACCGAGGCGAAGGCCTTGCGTGCCCCCGCGAGGTCCCCGAGGCCTATTCGCACGAAGCCCTCGAGGTTGGCCAGGCCCGAGTCGCCCTGGAGGAAGGGCGCCGCCTTGCGGACGTAGGAGAGGGCCTGGTCGTACTCGCCGAGCTCGTAGTAGCACTCGGCGAGGCCCTCGTAGGCGGTCCCATATGAAGGGTTTTTAGCGACTGCCGCCAGATAGTCGTCGATCGCGGGGTACCAGTCCTCCGAGAAGCGGAGGGCCTCGGCCTTGGCGACGAGATCCCTAGCGTCGCCCGCGACGAGATCCCTAGCGTCGCCCGCGACGAGATCCCTAGCGTCGCCCGCGGCGGGAGCGTCGGTCCTATCCTGAGCCCCGAGGCCGCCCGAGGCCGCGAGCAGCCAGGCGAGGGCCACTGCCGAAAGAAGGGTTGCTCGACCTCGATGCACGATTCCTACGCCTCCCCCGCCGCGCCTCGGCGGCGGGCTATCTTGACCGACGTTATGCGATGTCCATCTATATCCTGGACGGTGAAGTCGAGGTCGCCCGCGCTAGCGCGCTCGTAGCGGGCGGGTATCTTGCCGAAGAGCGCGAACACGAAGCCGCCCAGCGTGTCGAAGTCCCCGGCGGGCAGGGCCAGGCCGGTTTCCCGATTGAGGTCGTCGAGGTCGACGCGCGCGTCGCAGAGCCAGGCCCCTTCGCCCAGCCTGACGACGTCCTCGCGCTCCTCGTCGAACTCGTCCCTGATCTCGCCGACGATCTCCTCGATGATGTCCTCCATGCAGACGATGCCCGAGACCCCGCCGTACTCGTCGACTACCACGGCGATGTGCACTCGCTTGCGGCGAAACTCCTTGAGCAGGGAATCGATGCGCTTGGACTCGGGGACGAAGAAGGGCTTGCGCACAAGGTCGGCGAGGGAGAAGTCGCCTCCCTTGACGAGGACCCGGAGCAGGTCCTTGGCGTAGAGGATGCCCACCACCGAGTCGATGGTGTCTCCGTAGACGGGGATGCGCGAGTGGCCGCAGGAGACCACCTTCTCGAGCAGCTCGTCGCGACCCGCGTCCAGGGGAAGGAAGACCGTGTCGATCCGCGGCACCATGACTTCCTTGACAGTGGTCTCGCCGAGCTCCCGGACGCCCCGGATCATCTCCCGCTCGGTCGCCGCGCGCTCGGCCGCAACGCGCGCGCCCTTCTCGCCCTCCTCGGCCCCGGGCGCGGGAACTTCGTCGCGCCCCTCCTCCGCGGCGGAGGGCTGGGAGGGGCGGCCCGGGCGGAACAGCCTGTCGAAGATCGTGGTCATAGGATGGAAGGCCCGCCTGAGGCCGCGATGTCGCGGAGCAGTTCTTCCTGGAGGAGGAGCATGGGACGCGAGCTCTCGTTGTCCTCGTGGTCCATGCCCGAGAGGTGGAGGATGCCGTGGGTAATGAGGCGCCTGAGCTCCTCGTCCCGGGATATGCCGAACTCCTCGGCGTTGCGCGCAAGGGCGTCGATGGAGATCACGATGTCGCCCGCCAGGAAGCGCTCTTCCCCGCCGGGGCCGCGATACGAATCGCCCTGCTCGAAGGAGAGGACGTCCGTGCTTTCGTCCTTGTCGCGATATTGCCTGTTGAGGCCGCGCATGAAGGCGTCGTCGCAGACGAGGATCGAGAGGTCCCAGCCGGCATTCCCCCGACGCGCGAGGACGGCGAGCGCGAAATCCCTCGCCCTCTCCAGCCAGGGCGGCGTATCGATGCCCTCGACCGAGATCTCTACATCGTTCATCGCGATTGCTCCTTGAGCCGGGGGTACTCGATGCGCGAGTGGAAATGCCCGGCCAGGATGCGCGTGAAGCTGTTGCGGATAGTCTCCAGGTCCTTCAGCGTGAGGTCGCAGCGGTCGAGCTGGCCTCCTTGGACCTTGTCCATGATGATCTCGCGGATGAAGTCCTCGAGGCGGGAGGCGGTCGGCTTCTTGAGGCTGCGCGTGGCGGCCTCTACGGCGTCGGCCAGCATGACCACGGCCGCTTCCTTGGAGGAGGGGGGCTGTCCCGGATAGGAGAAGTCGTCGGGATCGACGTCGGCCTCCGTCTTCTTCGCGCGGTCGAGGAACCAGGAGATGACGCCGTTGCCGTGGTGCTGCGAGACGATGTCGACGACGGCCTCGGGGAGGCCGAGGGCGCGCGCCTTCTCGGTCCCGAGCTTCACGTGGCTGCGGATGACCGTGGCGGAGAGGCGGGGATTGATCTCGTCGTGCTTGTTGTAGCCCGCCTGGTTTTCGATGAAGTACTCGGGCTGCTCTATCTTGCCTATGTCGTGGTAATAGGAGCCAACGCGCGCGAGGAGGGAATCGGCCCCGATTTCCCGGCATGCCGACTCGGCGAGGTGGGCGACCGTCACCGAGTGGCTGTAGGTTCCCGGAGCGACGGTGAGGAGGCGCTTGAGGATGGGCGCGTTGAGGTCGGAGAGCTCCATGAGCCTGAAGCGCGTCGGCGCGTTGAGCAGCTGTTCGATGAGGGGGAGGATGGCCAGGGCCAGGAGGCCGCAGGCGAAGCCGTTGGACGCGCCCCCCATGGCCGCGAGGAAGACCGGCCTCCAGCCGATCGAGCCCGGGGCCGCCAGGCCCGCCGCCCCGACCGCCTCGAGGAGGGCGAGGACGGCTCCCGCCCTCACGAGGTCGACGCGGGAAGACACGCTCCGTACCGCGAAAGTCCCCGACGCGCTCGCTATCAGGCAAAAGGCGAAGAGCCTTCCGTCGAGCCCGACGGCCGCCTGGGCTAGGGCTGCGAGGAGGAGGCCGAAGAGCACGGCGAAGCGCTGCCCCTCGAGGACTGTCGCCACGATCGCGAAGAGGGCGGTGGGGAGGAGGAAGGCCAGCTGGAGCGGCTCCGGCCGCGCGAAGCGGCCGATGAGGAGGGTGATGGAAAAATAGAGGAGGGACGAAAGGGCGACGAGCCAGACCGAGGAGTCGCGGAGCAGGGAGCCCGAGACCGCCTTTCCGAGGATGAAGGCGCCGAGGAGCGCCGACGCGAAGAGGAGGGCGAGGGCCCCGACCGCGACGCCCCAGTCGATGCGCGAGACGGCGACCTTGGCGGCGAGGAGCTTGGCGGCGTCGAGGGCGCTCACGACCGCTCCCTTGCGGACGAGGCGTTCTCCCTTCGCGATCGTGCGGACCACGGGCTCCACGGCGTCCTTGGCCGCGGCGAGCTTCCGGGCGCTCTGCTCGCCGTCGAAGAAGGCATCCTCCACGGCGAAGCTCAGCACGAGCTCGATGGAAAGGGCGGCGAGGGGCCGCACCAGGCGCCGGTCGGCCGCTTCCGCGCTCACTGCCTCCCGGAGCGTCTTGAGCGTGACGAGGCGATTGATCGGTATCTCCGAGACCGTCGGCTTGCCGTTGGCGAGGAAGTGCAGCTCGACGTAATCGGGATTGAAGGCATCGAGCCCGGAGGCGGGGATCGCGGCGATCCCCTGGTCCAGGAATCGCTTGAGCATGTCTCCGGCGAAGGCGAGGGCCTGCGCCTTGAAGGGCGAGCGGTTGAGGCTCAGGACCTCCTCTTTGGCGAGGAGGCCGGGAAAGGCGCTCTGGACCTGCAGGTAGAGCGTCTCGCCGGCCTGGTTGTGCGGGGCCGGATCGCCGAGGAGCTCCTCGAAGGCCCGGAAACGATCCATGGCTCGCATCGCGGGCTTGGCGTCGACGACGAAGACGGGGAGGACGAGCCGAGCCTCAGCCTCGACCCGGAGATGAGTGGCGCCCTCGTCGACGAAGCTGATCTCGCGATCGGCGGTGACATCCCTGTCCGCGACCCTGCCTTCCTCGAGTAGATCGGGCCCGCCTCGGGCGTCCACGGCCCCGGGGCCGAAGAGGAGGAGTAGGAGGAGGGAGACCGCGACGCAGGCGCTTACCGCGAGAAGGGCATGCATGCCCGCCCCGCGCCTGCCCGGGCGGCGGGCGAAGGCCGAGCCGAGGCGCGCGGCGAAGAAGGAGGGACCGCCGGCGCGGGCCGCGCCGCCCCCCGGGGGCACGCCCTCGCGCTCACTCGTCTTCATAGGCCTCTATGATGCGCTTTACGAGATTCGAGCGCACGACGTCGCGCGCGTCGAGGCGGCACACGAAAATCTCGTTCACGCGCGAAAGGAGGGCGAGGGCGTGCGCGAGCCCGGATTCCCCCTTGCGCGGCAGGTCGATCTGCGTGACGTCGCCGGTGACGATCGCCTTCGTGTTCTCGCCGAGCCTGGTGAGGAACATCTTCATCTGCTCCTTGGTCGTGTTCTGGGCCTCGTCCAGTATGACGACGCAGTTCGATAGGTTGCGGCCGCGCATGTACGCCAGGGGGGCTATCTCGATCGCGCGGTTCTCCTCGAGCCTGCGTACCGTCTCGAAGGGCACGAGGGACTCCATCGCGTCGTAGAGGGGCCTGAGGTAGGGGCTGATCTTCTGGGCGAGGTCGCCGGGCAGGAAGCCGAGGCTCTCCCCCGCCTCCACGACGGGCCTCGTGAGGACGAGCTTGCGCTTGGACTTCGAGAGTATCTCGCGCAGGGCCCAGGCTACGGCGAGGTAGGTCTTGCCGGTGCCCGCCGGGCCGACGGCGAAGGCGAGATCGTAGGCGGCGAGGCCCTTCAGGTAGAGGGATTGGGTCTTGCTGCGGGGAAAGACCTTGCCGAAACCGCCGGGAATCTGGAGGCAGGAGTCCAGGAAGTCCCCGCCCTCGGGGCAGGAGGATCCGCCAGAGGCGCCGCTAGAAGGCTCGCCCTCGGGGGTGAGATCGGCGTACAGGGCGATGATGAGGTCGGGGCCAGGCGCCAAGCCTTCCGCCATCGACTCGACGAGGCGCTCGACGAGGAGGCGAAAGAGCTCGCGCGCGTCCTTGTCCTCGGTGTCCAGGAAGAGCTCGTTGCCACGGCAGAATATGCGACTGCCGACGAGACGCTCCATGACGCGCAGGTTGTAATCGTTGGCCCCGCAGAGGTCTGCGAGTACGCTCGTCTTTTCCAGGACTATGCCGACGGTACCGTCCACGGAAACTCCTGTAGGATATGTTATCCGCGCGGGGGGAAAAATGCAACGGCCGCGCCGACGCGTCAATAGGTGATGGGCTCCGCCGTCTGTTTCGTGATCGTCGTCTTGATATCGGGGATGTCCTTCCAGGCGAGAAGGATGCTGAACGTCGTGTCGAGCGAATAACTCCTCAATGTCGCGTCGTAGAGCGGCTTTGTGGACACTTCGGCCGACAAAGTCCAATCGTGGAGATCCTGGGATGCCTTGAGCGAGAGGCTCTTCAGCTTGATGAGGCTCTCGGTCTGGGACTTCTTGTCCCAGACGCGGAGAGAGTTCCATATGTCCGTGAGGGGGTTCACCTGGTAGTCGGAGGGCGCCTGACCTATCTTGGCCAGATCTTTTTTGAAGACCCAGGGGAAATAGCGCCAGGCCGACGAGTTGAGCGAATCGCTCGACAAGGTGAAGCTGAGCGTATCGCTCATCTTGTAGGTAGCGTTCAGCTTGATGTCGAGATTGGACTCGGTGAAGCGAATGAGACTTTGCGAGAGGTCGAGGCTCGGATTGAAGGACCAAGCGGGGCCTCCCCTGGAGGATTCGTCGCCCTTGATCTGGGGATTAAAGTCGAGCTCCAGGTTACTGAAGGCGAAGGTCTCGTCCCCATAGGCGACCCAGCCCGAACCGGCGACCGGCGTGTAGGACTGCGTCCGCGTCGAGGTGAGGGAGGCGCTCGCGGGCCCCCAGGCCAAGCCCGCGACGTTCGACTGGGGCTTGGAATCCTCGACGTCGTAGACGTAGGTATCGGTGAGGACGGGCCAGGGGGCCAAGCCCAGCGAAGAGCCCGTCGTTATCGGGTCATAGGAGAAGTCGGCCCCCTTGATTTTGCGGTACATGCGGGATTGCGTGTAGAGCGACGCGAAGCCGGCGTCGAAGGCGAGCTTCCCCGCGTAGGATTCGAGAACGGGCGGAAGAGCCGCCGTCAACGAGAGGGTTTGCTTGAGATCCCTCGGACGCATCTCGAGGACTACCGAGAGATCGTGCGAAGTGATCGAATCGGAGTCCCAGGACATCCACTTTTCCTGGAATGCCGATGTGGTCGAATCGTACTTATAGCCGTAGATCGTCGATATCATGTCCCAGCTCACGTTGCTGCCCGACCACAGCCAGATCGAAGCCAGGGGCCTCAGCGTCATTTTCGAACTCTGCGTGAAGAGCCGGCTTTGATAGCTCTTGTCGGCGAGCTGATAGTTCGCGACCTCGTCCGCGTTCTCGTCGTTGAGGTAGGGACGCTCCTGCTTCTGGTCGGCGTAGGACAGGCTCACGCTGGAGCTGAGCAAATCGCCGTAGGCGGCGCTCTGGTCGAGGGTGGTCACCAGCTTGTACGAGTAGAGGCCGTAAAGGCGGTCGTAGTTTACGTCGGAGGGGCCGATCACGTTCTCGCTCAGGTAGCTGTCCTCGTAGTAGGCCGAAGGCGTCAGGGTCCATCCCAGCGACTCGCTCCATCCATAGTTCTTCGGAGCGCTCAGGTCCGGCGCCCGCGCCGTCAGGCGGAAATCCTCCGGGACTTCCTTAGCTTCGCTCGTCTCGCCTTCCCCGCCCTTGTCGCCTTCCGCCGCCTTGTCGACTTCCTCGGCCGGAGGGTCGGACCATGGGTTCCGCATTTCGTCGACGGGAGCCGCGACTTTCGGCCTATCCGAACTCTTCGAATCCTTCGAGTCCTTTGCGTCCTTCGGTGGCGTTGCCGAAGGGTTGCCGAGCAGCGTTCCCTTGAACGTAACGCTCGCGTCCACGGGACGAAATAGGTAGGGATAGAAGAAAGTCCGGTTCGGATCGTAATTGAAGAGCGTCGAATTCTCCTTCAAGCTATCCGCCGTGGAGGTCTTCGAGTTCAATATGGCGGAAGTCGTAAACCTGGTCACCTCGACCGAGGATAGCCAGGGGTTGAGGAGCGTCGGCTTGAATGAATAGGTGGATTCGATCTTGGGATTGAGCTGCGACCTCGTCGATATGGTGGTAGTGGTCGCGTCCTCCGTCGTCGACTTGAACATCTTGAACCAGTCCATGTCCTCCGTCCGGTCCGTGAAGTCCTGCTCGAAGTAGGGATCCGAATAGATCGGCAGGGCGATGCTCGTCGTGAGGCCGCCCGAGGTGAAGGTCGTAGAGAGGTCGAGCCCGTAGCGGATGGGAAGGGAGATGCCGAGGAAGTTGGAGGAATTCCAAACGCTGTCGTAATTGCCCGCCGCGTCATATGGCGAATAGATGGAGTTGCTCTCCGTGAAAAGGCTCCGGCTGCGGCCGATGCCGAGGTAGAGCGAGGTCGTGCCGAAGCTCCCCATCTTCGGGAAGGAGCCCGAGATGCCGGAGAAGGCGCCCAGGCTGGAATAGTAATCGGCCATCACCTTGAGCTTGCCCCTGTCCGTGGGAGGCGGCCCGCTCACGTGCCGGAGATACATGCCTTTGAGCTCGGTCGGCTTGGCGGTCCCCGTGTCCTTATAGCTCATGAGGGTGGTCGTGGTGGTCTTCGGCGGCTTGGCGCCGATGAGATAGGTCGTCGTCTGGAGGAAGCGACCTTCGCGCGAGCGATAGCCGATGACGGGGTGGAACACGAGCTCGTCGCCTGGATAATAGAAGAAGGGCACCCAAAGGATGGGGACGTTGCCCAGGGAGAACACCGCGTTGGAGATGGCCCACTCCTTGTCTCCGAGGAGCCACACGCGCTTGGCCCGGATCGCGTAATGCGGGTCGTCCGCGTCGCAGGAGCTGATGACGCCGTTCTGGAGCACCATGACGTTGGAAGTCTTGCGCAGGATAGTATCCGCCTCGACGACGAGTCCCCGCTCGCTCGAAGCCTTCCCGCCGCTCGCAGTGCCGCTGGCCGTTGCGCTCGCCGTGCTGCTGGCCGTATTGCTCGCCGTGCCGCCGGCCGCTGCGCTCGCCGTGCCGCCGCTCATAGTTCGCACTTTACCGTCGAGAAAGACGCCCGACCAATCGTTCAGGTCGGTGCTCAGGGCTTCCCCCGTAAATACCTCGGTATTGTCGCCCGACTTCCGCTCGTAGCGGACGGAGCCCCTCGCGGTCAGGGTGGAGCGCGCCCTATTGTAGACGATGCTGTCGGCGCGGATCTTATGCGTATCGCCGTTGGCCTCGGCGAGGCTCAGGATGACGCCTCCCGACATGCGGACGATGCCGCCGTCCTCTTCCTCGACCTTCGCGTAGCCCGCGCTCGCGGCCCGCTCGATCGTGACCGTCCTTCCCTTCTTTGCATCGGAAGCCGCGGGAGCCTTGAGCCCATAATAGACGTAGAGCCGGGCGCGGATCTCTTCGGCGGTTCCGGTATCCGCGAGGCCGAGCTCGCGCGCCCGCGCCGCGAGCTCGTAGTATCCCGCAGTCGAGAGCTCGACGAGGAGCGTATCCTTTTGCAGCTGCGTCAAATCCTGCCCGCCCGCGGGGGCGCTTTCTGGCGCTGCGGGGACCTCCGTCGGCTTAGCGCTCGCGGGCGCGGCCGCATCGCCCGAAGCCTTCGCCGCCGCTCCCCCCGAAGCCGGAGAAGCATCGCTCCCGGTCGCGGCGGGCGACGCGTAGGGCGGAAGGCTCCAATCTTCAGCGGCCAGGGGCGCCGCGCCTACGAGGCCGACGGCGAGGGCGAGCAGGCGGATCGCGATGAACAGGCGGCGCGGCATCAGCGAGAATAGTATACGCGCAATGCCCGCGAGGTAAAGGCTATCCCCGTTTACCGAAAAGCGTGTAACTTCCGCGCGGCTTACTTCAACGCGTCCTTGAGGTACTTGCCCGTATACGAGCCCTTGATCTTGGCGATCCTCTCGGGAGTGCCCGCTCCGACTATCTCGCCGCCGCGATTCCCGCCCTCGGGCCCCAGGTCGATGACCCAGTCGGCCTGCTTGATCACGTCGAGGTTGTGCTCGATCATCGCGACGCTGTTGCCCTTGTCCACGAGCCTCTGGATCACTTCCAGGAGCTGCTTGACGTCCGCGAAATGCAGGCCGGTCGTCGGCTCGTCCATGAAATAGAGGGTCTTGCCCGTGCTCGGGCGTGCGAGCTCGAAGGCGAGCTTCACGCGCTGCGCCTCGCCTCCCGAAAGCGACAGGGCCGACTGGCCGAGCTTGATATAGCCCAGGCCCACCGAGAGCAGGGTATTCATCTTATGGGCGATATGCGGGATATGCTCGAAGAACTCGGCGGCCTCCTCGATCGTCATGTCGAGGACCTCGGCGATGTTCTTCCCCTTATAGCGCGCGTCGAGGGTGTCGGCGTTGAAGCGGCGGCCGCGGCAGACGTCGCAGGTGATGTACACGTCGGAGAGGAAATTCATCTCGATCTTGATCGTCCCGTCGCCCTGGCAGTTCTCGCACCTCCCGCCCCTCACGTTGAAGGAGAAGCGCCCCGGCTTCCAGCCCCGGGCCTTCGACTCGGGGAGGGAGGCGAAGAGATTGCGGATGTCCGTGAAGACGCCGACGTAGGTGGCCGGATTGGAGCGGGGCGTACGCCCGATGGGACTCTGGTCGATGTTGATGATCTTGTCGATGTTGTCGAGGCCCTCTATCTCGTCGAACTCGCCCTCGGGCCAGGAAGTCCTCATCACCTCGTTCGAGATGATCGGGTAGAGGAGGTCGGTGAGGAGGGTCGACTTGCCCGAGCCCGAGACGCCCGTGATGCAGGTGAAGGTGCCCAGGGGGAGCTCGATGTCGATATCTTTCAGGTTGTGCTCGCGGCAGCCCTTGATCGCGATGCTCTTGCCGTTGCCCTTCCGCCTCTCGGCAGGCACCGGGATCGTCAGGGTGCCGGCTAGATACTGGCCCGTGAGGCTCTTCTTGTTTCGCATCACGTCCTCGGGGGAGCCCTGGGCCACTATGTAGCCCCCGTGCACGCCCGCGCCCGGTCCGAGGTCCACTATGTAGTCCGCCGTACGGAGAGTCTGCTCGTCGTGCTCGACGACGATGAGGGTGTTGCCTATGTCGCGCAGGTAGATCAGCGTGTCGATGAGCTTCTGGTTGTCCCTCTGGTGCAGGCCGATGGAGGGCTCGTCGAGGATGTAGAGGACGCCGACGAGGGCCGAGCCGATCTGAGTGGCGAGGCGTATGCGTTGGGCCTCGCCGCCCGAGAGGGTCGCCGCCTTGCGCTCGAGGGTGAGGTACTCGAGGCCCACGTTGCGCATGAAGGTGAGGCGGGCCGTGATCTCCTTCATGATCTGCCGGGCGATCTGC
>Ga0265316_10006769_pt1 | contig 10912 bp, 6 predicted proteins | sample 4522metaG_FD_202092 | JGI IMG/M metagenome (GOLD analysis project Ga0265316, IMG submission 202092) | Rhizosphere microbial communities from Carex aquatilis grown in University of Washington, Seatle, WA, United States - 4-5-22 metaG | ecosystem: Host-associated > Plants > Roots > Rhizosphere >...
CGCGCGCGTGCCGGGCTATGAGTCGGACACCATCAACGTCTCGGGCGTGTCTCCCAACATGAGCGAGATTTCGCCGCGCGATCTGGATGCGGGCCGCGTCTTCACGCCCGAGGAAGACCAGCGCGACGCCCACGTGGCCGTCATCGGCTCCAGCGTGGCAGAGGCCCTGTTCCCCAACGGCCATGCCGTTGGCCGCACCTTCATGATGGATGGCGCGGAGTACACCATCGCCGGCGTCTACGCCAAGGCCAAGGGCGGGTTCTTCGGTGAGAACGGCCAGGACAACGAAGTCGACATCCCGCTGCGCACCGCCCGAAGCCGTTACCCGCAGGTGGACCGTTTCATGATCATCGCTAAGGCCCGGCCCGGTATGCGCGAGGGCGCCTACCAGGAGGTGGAAGGCGTCATGCGCCGCATACGCCGCGTGCCCACCGGTGTGGAAGACGATTTCGCCATATCCACGCCCGACCAGATCATCCAGCAGTTCGATAACATCACCAGCCTCATCGGCCTGGTGGCCATCGCGATTTCGGCTCTGGGCCTGCTGGTGGGCGGCATCGGGGTCATGAACATCATGCTGGTGAGCGTGACAGAGCGTACGCGGGAAATCGGCGTGCGTAAGGCGGTGGGCGCGCGCCGCCGCGACATCATCGGCCAGTTTCTGGTGGAAGCCATGACGCTCACCGGCGCCGGCGGCCTGCTGGGCATCGCCATCTCCATCCTCATCACCATGCTGATAGGCGCGCTGGTGCCTTCGCTGCCTTCCGTGGTGCCCTTGTGGGCTTTGGTGACCGGGTTCACGGTCTCGGTGGCGATAGGCGTATTCTTCGGCGTGTGGCCGGCGGTGAAGGCCGCGCGGTTGGACCCCGTCGAGGCGCTGAGATACGAATAGATGGCCCTGCTCGAAAGCTGCACCTCCCTCTCCAAGAGCTTCGGCTCGCGCGCGTTGTTCGAGAACATTTCGCTGGGCATTTCGGAAGGCGAGCGGCTGGGCTTGATCGGTCCCAACGGCGCCGGGAAATCCACGCTGCTGCGGATTCTCTCCGGCCAACTCGAGCCGGATTCGGGATCCATCTCCATGCGCCGCAACACCCGCATAGGTTACGTGCCGCAGCAGACCGCTTTTCCCGACGGCCGGACGGCCGCTGAAATTGTCGCCGAGGCCATCGCCGGCGAGCGGCTCGACGATCTGGAGCGCGCGGCGCGCATCAACATCACGCTCGGCCGCGCGGGCTTCAGCGATGGGGCCGTGCGCACCGAATCGCTCTCCGGCGGATGGACCAGGCGGCTGGCCATCGCCCGCGAACTGGCGCGGGAGCCCGACCTGCTGTTTCTGGACGAACCCACCAACCATCTCGATCTGGAAGGCATCCTCTGGCTGGAAAAGCTGCTCGCATCTGCCTCCTTCGCCAGCGTGGTGGTGAGCCACGACCGCTACTTCCTGGACAACGTGGTCAATGACATGGCCGAAATCGACCGCGTGTATCCCGAAGGCATTTTGCGCGTGGAGGGCGGCTACAGCCATTTCCTGGAAACCAAGGAAGCGTTTCTGCTGGCGCAATCCAGCCGCCAGGAATCGCTCGCCAATGTGGTCAGGAGGGAAGTGGAGTGGCTGCGCCGCGGCCCTAAGGCGCGCACCGGCAAATCGCGCGCCCGCATCGATGAAGCCGGCCGCCTCATGCGCGAGTTGTCCGATTTGGAATCGCGTTCCGTGAAGGGCGTGGCGCAGATCGATTTCACCGCCACCGACCGCCGCACCAAGCGCCTGGTCTCGGTGGAGAAGATCTCCAAGTCGCTCGGCGGCCGCGCGCTGGTTCGCGACCTAAGCTTCACCCTCACGCCCGGCGCGCGCCTGGGCCTGCTGGGTCGCAATGGCGTTGGCAAGACCACGCTTCTGCGCCTGCTGGCCGGCGAAATGGAACCCGACGCCGGCCGCATCGAGCGCGCTGCCGCGCTGCGCATCGTCTACTTCGACCAGGCGCGCGAGCGTCTCGACCCCACCCAGACCCTGCGTCAGGGCCTGGGCGCGCACGGCGACACGGTGATTTTTCGCGACCGCCCGATTCATGTGGCTGGCTGGGCCAAACGCTTTCTGTTCGACGGCGGCCAGCTCGACCGGCCCATAGCGAGCCTCTCTGGCGGCGAGCAGGCGCGCGTCCTCATCGCGCGTCTGATGCTCCAGCCCGCCGACCTGCTGCTGCTCGACGAACCCACCAACGATCTCGACATCCCCACCCTCGAAGTGCTGGAAGACAGCCTCACCGATTTCCCCGGCGCACTGGTGCTGGTCACGCACGACCGCTACCTGCTGGACCGTGTCTCGACCGCCGTGCTGGGCCTGGATGGCGAAGGCGGCGCGCAACTTTACGCCGACTACTGGCAATGGGAGGAGGCAGGGCAAGGCCGTGCGCCGGCCAAGCCCGAAAAACCGGAAGTCCTACCGAAACCGCCATCCGCCCCCGGCAAAAAGAAACTCTCGTACCTGGAAGCCCGCGAGTGGGAGCAGATGGAGACGCTCATCCTGGAAGCCGAGCGCGAACTCGATTCCATCCGCGCCGAAATGCACTCGCCCGATGTAGTCTCGGACGCCCCGCGCCTGCACCTCTGCTACCAGAACCTGCAATCCGCCGAGACTCGCGTGCAATCCCTCTACGCCCGCTGGGCCGAACTGGAAGACAAGCAGGGGTAGGGGCGGCGGGGCGCGGCTACTTCAATTCTACGCTCTCCCCGCGCTGCCCGTCGCACTCTTGAATCAGGCGGAACAGCCTCGGCGCCAGGTCGCTTTCGAATTCCTGGACCCTCCGCGTCAGCGCAGCGAGTTCCTGCGCGCGCCACGGACCGGCTGCCTCGCACACCGAAAGCGCCTCGCGTATCGCGGAGGTAAAAAATCGGTTGGCCACCGAAATCCATTCCCGCGCAGATCGCCTCATGGCTCCATCGGCGTTGGCCAAAGCAGGACACCGCTCGTGGATCCCGAGATCGAACTGCATTGTCCGGCTCAGGTTCAGAAGGCCGCGCGGCGCCTGCATCCAGTTCACGAACGTGCCGGCAAACCAGCCATAAAGCGCATCCACCGCGGGATCGAGGAAATCGTAATCCTCGTGTTCCTGGAACGCCTTCAGGCGGTGGCTCTCGCGCAGCGCTTCCTCGATGGCCGTCCCACCGTACGGGATCATCTTACAGCCCGTGACGGGGGTGTACCCATCCCCGCAGATCCGATCCAGGAAATCGAGGTTGTCGCGGACCGTCCGGCACGTGGAAAGCGGATCGAACAACATGAAGCCGAACTCGCACACCAGCCCGAGCCGCTCGAGTTCCCGGACCGCCGCCGCGTTCACCTCGCTGTTCAGGTGCTTGTTCATCAGCGTCAGCCCGGCGTCGTTCCCGGACTCGATCCCCAAGTACACCAGGAACAGGCCGGCATCCCGCATCAACGCCATGCGCTCTCGACCCACTTCATCGGCGCGACAACTGATCTTCCATAGCAGTTTCCCGGCGAGCCCGCGCGCGTGCAGCAATTCGCAAAATCGCTCGGCCCAGGCTTGGCCGTCGCGAGCCGTGCCCGGGAAATCGTCATCCTGGAAAAGGAAGATGGTGCATCCCAGCTCCTCATGCAGCAGGGCCATCTCCTCGACCACCATTTCCGGACGCCGGATCCGCTTCAGCGGCCCCGGCGGCGCGGAATAGAACTGGCGAATACTGCAGAACGAACAGTTGTACAGACACCCCCGTCCCGCGACAATCGTCGCTTCCTTCCTCCCCAGCGATTCCGGCCGCACTGGCCCCCGCACCGGAATGGGGAACTTGTCCAGATCGGGTTCCAGAGGGCGCAATGGATTCTCCACCACCCCGCCACCTCCCCGGTACGCAAGACCCCGGATCCCGGTCCAGTCCGTTCGCTGCGCCAGCGCCCGCACTAGTTCGAGGTATGTGTACTCGCCCTCGAAGCGGACCACCGAATCCAACTCTGGAACCGCGTCCAGCACGTCGCGGAAACGAAGGCTGGGATAGTGTCCGCCAGCAGTGAAATGGCACTCGATTCCGTTCTCGCGCAGGTGCCGCATCATTTCCCGGAAGCTGGATGTGTAGTACTGGAAAATCAGTGAGAATCCAACTACCAGCGGCCGATTGCTCGCGATGTTCTCAAGAATCCGTTCGGGCCCCAGCCGGTAGTCGAGAATAATCGGACGAAAGCCGTCCCGAAGCAGAACCGAAGCCAGATACCCGATGCCCAGGTTATCCTGATCCAAGTAGCCGATAAGCGCTGCTGCGTGAGCCATGGCCGGAGTCGGGAACCGCGAGCGGCTCGGGTAACTGTTTCAGCGAGCCTGCGGAGCCTTCTCGGCAGACTTGGCAAGAATATCGGCGAGTTTCTTTTGGAATCCCTCTTGTGCTGCGACGATGTGTGCGTAGTGGCCGGCGACTTCCGCCTGAAGACGCCCATAATCGGCCAGGACTTCCTGGAGATACGGATCCTTCAGGCCGACTAGAATATGCGGAGGATCTCCTTTCATATGAAGGAGATGCTCGATTGTGGATGCGGGATAATCCCGTGCGGCGATTTGTGGTAACGAACTCATACTACCTCCTTTGAATTTGCAGGGCAGCTCGCGGTTAAGTCATTCTCAGGCTTTCCGAGGGCAAAGTCAAGGGTTTTCAGATCGGGAGTTCCCTATCTTCTTCCTGTACCTGGCTGTTTTCTTTTCGCCCCTCGCCGCAGGTCACGCACGCACGGGTAGCGCCGAAAAAGGGGACAGACGCATTTTCTGCCAAGCCCGCAAAAATGCGTCTGTCCCCTTTTTACTCCAACGCCCAGTATCCGTCGCGCGTTTTCGCTTGAAGCTCCGGCCGGTTCTTTACTTCCACCCGGACCGCATGAAACTTCCCGGGGTCGCCGCTTTTCGGCTCGAAGGTGAGAATGTACTGGCGATGCACCTCCTCGCCCACCAGTTGAATCGCCTGCTCCAGGGCGTTCTTCTTCACGAAACTCAGGGTTCTGCCGCCGGTAGTGCCGGTGAACAGGCTGGAAAGATCCGGCTGGTGCAACCGCATCAATTCGCCAAGCGCGTAGATGAGCCCGCCCGGTCCCAAGTCCGGAGGAACCGGCGTGTCGTCGGGGGGCGGGCAGAGAGCGCACTGCTTCATCTTGATGCGCTCCGCTTCGGGCTTCAGGTCCTCCGCGGTCTTGGGCTTTACCGTGAACGGCTCCAGAAACGGCGAAAAAGTCAGCCAATAGACGGCGGCATTCAGCCGCTCCACCCGCTCCATCACTTCGGGCAGTTTGGCCTGGCTGGAACGGTCGCGCCTCTCGGCAATCATGAGGATGATGCGCCGCCTTCCCGGTGGCCGCCGTTCCAACATAATGAGCGCCTGGCGCAAGGCATCCAGCATGTGCGCCTGGCCGCCTTCCTTGCGCAACATGCGCAGCGCGTGGATCACGGAATCCGGGTTGCCGGTGAAATCCTGGTGGACCGTTACCTCGTCGCTGAACGAGATGACCGCCGTCTCCCCGGCATCCGCGGCCAGCAACTGCGTGAAGAGAATGCCGCTGCCGCCCAGCTTGTCGATGACCGCGCCGGAATTGGAACTGGTCTCGACCGCCACCACCAGGTCGATGGGATACGTCATCCAATCCATCTGTATCGCCTGCGGCACATTGTGGTCATAGAGAATCAGGTCCGAGGGCGTCAGGCCATCCACGTAACGTCCTTTGGAATCCGTGACAGTGGTAGGTGCGACCACCAGTGGAACGGTGCTTCTAAACTGCGCCCAGCCGGTCGAAGCGAGTATCGCAATGGCCGCGGCAACACGCATTGGCAAAAGGGCAGCAGTTCTTGGGCCAACCTCAACGCGCCACTAGCCGCACCGGTCCGAGCAGGCCCGAAGCCGGCGGCGTTGCGACGCGGCCCCGCCCGCCGGGAGCGCCCGCCGCGGCGGCCGGGGCGCCCATTCCAGGCGCGGCAGCCGGAGGAGGAGGCGGCGGGCCGTCAAAGCCCCCACGGCCGCCGGCGGTCGCGCGCACTTCCACTTCAAGCTCGTTCGAGCCGGGCTTGACCACGTTGGTCACCTCCCAACGATAGGGCTGCCACGCGCGGGCCCCCAACTCTTTCCCGTTGATCTTCACGCGCGCGTAGTCGTGCACATCGCCAATTTCCAGAAACACCCGCTTCCCCGCCGGCGGGGCGGACGCCGTGAACTGCTTGCGATAGGTTGCCGGGCCGGCGAAGGATCGCGTCCCCAGGTCTTCCCACGGTTTCAGCGGCGTGGTGGCCTGTTTGCCGTTCAGGTCCAACGCCCAGTCTCCGCCCAGTTCGGCCACCGTATCGCCGGCGGTCAAAGACGGCTCCGGCGCGGCGACACCGGTGGGAAGCGTCCCCACCACCACGACCTTCGTCTCGTATGGTCCGAGCACCAGCGGAAAGCGAACCGAATCGTTCTCCGCGGTGGCGCCGGACATGGCGTGAATCTCGCCTGTCACCAGATCCCAGGCTTGCGCCTGGCCGCTCCCGGCCACCGTTGCGGTGCGCGATTCCGTCTTGTCGCTCTCATTAAAAAAGAAGTACAGCTCGGCGTCGCGCCAACTCCGGTGCGTGTACGTCAACCTTTGGAACCCGGTGTCCAGCTTGACATCAGGCTTCGGCAGGGCGGCGATGACGCGCTCGGTGATGTCGCCCGCGGGTTCGATGAGCGTGGCGAAGCTCAGGTCGGGCTTATCCTTCGCGTCCCGGAACGTCTTGTCCACCACCAGCGTGGGAGTCTTGCCCACGAAGATCACCTTGCCGCCCACCTTGACGAAGGCTTGAAAACGCTCGAGACCGCTGCGCGTGATCACCGTCGAGGAGGGAACCACGATGGCCCGATACACCTGCCCGCTGAGGTTCGTGAAACCGCCGTCGGCGATGGTGGCCACCGAGCTGAGCGATTGCTCGTCGAAGTAGTCCCAATCCACCTGGTGTTCGAGCAACTGCCACCCCAGCTTGGTCATGCTGCGGTCGGCCCCTTCGTCGCCAATCCACATGCTGTGCGCGGGATGATACAGGCCCACCTGCGCGGCCGGGCGTCCGATGGCCATCAGATAGCCGGCCCGGTTGGTGTACCACGCCAGCATGGGAGCCTGCGGCTGAATGGCGGGCGGCGGGCCGGCAGGGCCTTCGCTGGCGCGCTGGCCCAAGGGAATGCGGACCTGCAGGGTATTGACGCCGCGAACGATCTGGTAATCCAGCGAGAATTTCCCTTCGATTCCCGGCGCGCCGGCCGACTCGCTCCAGACCTTGGGCTTGCCGAACAGGTGCGCGGCCGAAGAGGCGAGTTTGAACCAGTTGTTATTGGCGTCCCAGGCGCCATCCGGCCGGTGAGCCGTGCCTGGTGTCACCCCGCCGTCGATGCCCGGCACCTGCACGTGCCGCATGTCTCTGAAGAAGTCCCCCTCGTTCCGGGTCTGGTCCTCGGGCAAGTCCAACCTCAGCCCGTGCTCTTCGTGGTTCAGGTGAACCAGGTAGTCTATATTGTTCTTCGCGCACCACTCCGCCTGCACGCCGAAAAAGCTTTGGCGGAAGATCCCGCTCCAGACGTCCCAGTAGTCCGCTTTCACGCGCCAAGCATCGTCGGTCATCTTGGGTGCGAACAGAAGCGGCAGATACTGCTGGAGGTCGTAGCCCTTCTGCTGCTTGAACTCGTCCAGCAGTCTGGGCGTCCACGGCATGAAGCACGTGTAGTCGGGCTCGTCGCCGAAGAATCCAAGAATCGTCTTGCCGAACTCGTCCCCGACCGCCTGCTTATAGGTTTCGTGCGTGATGTTCATGAACGCGCGCGTGGCATCCGGATTCAGGTAATCGATCAGCGCGTATTGGCTGTCCTTGGCACGAGTGCCGTCGGCCCGGTTGAAAGCGCGGGTCGGAGAACTGCGAAACATGTGTCGGATCAGGATCAGCTCCCACGGTTTCGGGTAGCCGGATGCGCCTGGCGGTGGCGCCGGCGCCCTCCAGTTGATCCCGTTGGGGTCAATCGCCACCGGCTGCACCGTTCCAGTAGAGGCGAACACCGCCAGCGCGGCTAGTGTGCCGGTCGGTGTCTGCATCGTCAGCGTTTGGCCCGGCATCACGTTGATCCGCACGTCCGCGTCTAGCCCCTGCATGGTCAGTTCAGGGTACCGTTCGCTGACCAGGCCGCCCGCAAACCCGCTCGGATAATCGGATTCGTCCTGGAGCCACAGCTTCATGCCGCGCTTCTTGGCTTCCTGCACCACGAACTTCACCTGCTGCATGTGCTCCGGCGAAAGGTACTTCGGTTCTCCGCGTCCCGGCGACATATTCACCACAAAGACCCCATTGGCCGCAAGCCGGTCGAGGTCCTGGAGGATGCGTGCCATCCGGTCCTTGGCGTCCGGTCCGTTCCAACTGGTAAACGCCTGGATGTCGCCATACTCACGCGGCGGCGCTTTGAAATTGGCGGCCACATCGCGTACCGATGGAACCGTGACTTGTTGCCAGGGCCGTTGCGCCGGCAACACGGCGGCCAACAGCGGTAGGAAGACCAATGTAAGAAAAGTATTCCTCATAAGAACACCTGTGCCTCTGTTTTACTTCCTCTTCGAGGCAGCCGAAAAAATCGAAAGGTTCACCGAATCCGCCATCATCTTGTAGCCCGGGTTGGCCGGGTGCGTTCCATCCGGAGAATCGATTTCGGGGCGGAAGCGCTTGGGATCGTCCGGCGACCTGGTGGCCGCGTCGAAATCGACCACGGCATAAAAAGCGCCGCTGGTGCGAATCCATTGGTTGACGGCCACCCGGACGCTCTCCCCGTATTCGCTGCGCCCGCCGTAGGGCGTGATGGTGCAGCCGATCACCTGCACGCCGTCGATCCGCGCCATCTCGATGATCTGCCGGTATCCCGCAATCAGATCGTCGGCGGTGAGCAACGGGTGGCCGGGGCTTTCCCTGGATCCCCTGGAGATGTCGTTGATGCCTTCCAGCAGCATAATCCACTTGACGCCCGGATGGGTGAGCGCGTCATGGACGAGCCGGACCACGCCGGTTCCGCCATCGCCCAGAACCTGGTTGCCGGAAACCCCCTCGTTCACCACTCCTATATGCGCCGTCGCCTTGTTGGCCAGCAGCCGGGCCGCCAGCATCGCCGGCCACATTCCATTGGTATCGGGTGTGGACTGGTCGCCATCGGTGATGGAATCGCCGAAGGCGACGAGCGTGGCCGCATCCGAGGGCGCCACCACGTCGATACCCGCCAGCCAGTAATACGATTGGGTAATGGTGGGGTCGGGGATCAGCGGCTGCCCGGAGAAATCGCCCTCTTTCGAAATGTACGTGTCGTGCAAGCCAAAATAGTGAACCGTGGGGAAACCGGTGTCGCCGGGAAAATAGAGGCTGACTGCGACATCGGATAGGGGCGGAAGATCAAGACTCACCGGATCGCTGATCAATACGCCACCCGCATAGAGGGTGGCCGTTGGCTTTCCGCCGAATGTCAGGACGCGGTCGGACCCGGCGGCGATGCCCGAATCTTTGCTCCGAAGCGCGATATGGGCGGCGCCGATCTTGACGGTGTTCGTGTTGATCGCGCTCGAAAGGCGCACGCGCACCTTGCTGCCTCCCAGGCTGACGTGGGCGACCATGCGTATGGTCCGGTTGTTCACGGCCTGCGGAACCGGCGGGGCAGGGAATCGACGTCCCCGATCCCCACCACCCCGGGCGGCTGGCGGCTGTGGAGGCGGTGTGGCCGGAGGTTGCGCGGCGGCGTTGGCCTGCGGCCCACGGCCACCGCCCGGCATATTTTCGCCGCGAAGCATCTGTTGGGCCGCGCCCCAAGTGGCGACCCAGTGCTCCGCTGGGGGACGGACCTGCGCTGCCGCGAGTTGCAGCACCACCAGGAACAACGGCCAAACGTAACGTATCTCAGGTTGGAGTTTCATGTGCACCTTTCTGGCAACGCTCCCTTACGGTCGTGGCTCTGATTCGTTCCTCACGCCTCGGGCCGGGCATGCCCGGCCCCTACACCACGCCCTTGTAGGGGCGAGGCATGCCTCGCCCCCGCTTACCGCATGTTAGCGCCCATCCACTCAATCAGGTGATCCTGCGATTTGTCGGGGAGCCGGTTGTAGTCCCACGGATCATAGGACTCCAGTTTGTCGGGGGCGCCATAGAGCGCGTAGACCTTGCGGGCCTGCTCGACGGCCGCGTGAACGTCGGCGGGCGTCGCGTCCCGATCCAGTTGCGGCTGCATGATGAGCACGGGCCGGGGCGCAATCAGGGCCAACAAATCGTGGAAGTCGTAGGGGATCTGGGCTTCGTGGCCCACAAAGAAGCCGAGGCGTGGAATCAGGCCGTCCTGGTAGCTATAGCGCGCCACGCCGCCAGTGCCGCGGGCGGCAGTGTCGGTGCGCATGGGGGTGAATCCGCAAATCGAAACCACGCCTTTCACGCGCGGGTCGAGCGCGGCCGTATACAGGCCCACCGCCCCGCCCATGGAGTAGCCGAACAGATAGATGCGCTCGGCATCCACCAGGCTGTCTTTCTGGAGCGCGTCGATGGCGGCGCGCGCGTCTTCCACCATGCGGCCCATGCGCGACCAGTGCGGGTAGCGGTCGTAGAATGGCGCGGTCTCGCTCATCCTGCTGCCGAAACCGCTCTGATCGTAGGCCAGCACCGCGTAGCCGGCCTTAACCAGCGCCAGGATGGGGTGCAGATCACTGTGGTAGACCCACATGTAGCCGAGTTGATAGCTGTATCCGTGCAACCAGATAACGGTGGGCAGCTTGGCGTTGACGGGAGCATCGGCCGGATAGTAGAGGTCGCCTCGGACGCCGAAGCCGAAGGTCAGCGGGCGGGAAGTGGTCTTACTCTTTTGCGGTTCCAGCCAGCCGAACGAACCGCCGCCTCGCTGGATGACCCAATTGACC
>Ga0265316_10006770_pt1 | contig 10910 bp, 6 predicted proteins | sample 4522metaG_FD_202092 | JGI IMG/M metagenome (GOLD analysis project Ga0265316, IMG submission 202092) | Rhizosphere microbial communities from Carex aquatilis grown in University of Washington, Seatle, WA, United States - 4-5-22 metaG | ecosystem: Host-associated > Plants > Roots > Rhizosphere >...
CGGCGCCTGGGCACAGTTGCCCGGGCGGTTGCAGGACGCGATCGCGCAGTTTGAAGAAGCGCTGCGCCTGAAGCCGGATTATGCCGAGGCGCATTACAATCTGGGAAACGCCTGGGCACAGCTGCCCGGGCGGTTGCAGGACGCGATCGCGCAGTTTGAAGAGGCGCTGCGCCTGAAGCCGGATTTCGCCGAGGCGCATTACAGCCTGGGTGTTGCCTGGTCGCAGCTGCCGGGGCGGCTGAATGACGCGATCGTCCAATTTGAAGCGGCGCTGCGCTTGAAACCGGATTTCGCACCGGGATGGCACAGTCTCGGGGCGAGCTGGTTTAATTTGGGAAATCTGCCGGCCGCAGTCGCCGCTTTCCGGGAGGAACTGCGCCTCGCGCCCGATGATCCCGCGACCCAGCAGGCGCTGGCCACGGCGCTCCAGCCAGCCTCAAACCATTGAACAACGGCCTGGCACTACGCCGTTAAGCAGCAGCTGTCCGTTATCGGCGAGCCGGCCTCGCGGGCCGGCACGATGAACGCCAAACATGTCGCCGGGATGCGGCAGCCGTTGCAGTCGCTCGTGAAAAGTTTTTCGTCCGAGCTGGGCACAACGCGTAACGTACATCGCACCGAGCGCGGACCTACTTCCGGCGGTTGCGGTATTCGGCGCTGCGGCGCAGGTCGTTCTCCACGTCCTGCTCTGACCAGCCCTTGTCCACGATTTTCCTGCGGTAACTCTCGAGCCCGCTGGGATCCGGGTCGCGCCCGAGGACCTTCCGATAGGCGCGCGTCGTTTTCGCGTCCGGCAGGGTCACCCGGTACTCCACGCTCTCGCGGATGCGGGCGCGCATTTCCTCCTCGGTGCCGCCCTGACGGATCAGCTGCCGGTAGTGTTCGCGCCCCTCCGGATCGGGCGCACGTTCCAGCAGATCGCGATAGGCGCGCTCGATGACGGCATCAACCCGCCGTTCCTGATGGTCGTCCCGATCGCGCCCGGGCCGGCGGGCCTCCTCGCGCGGCGGATGGTCGGGCGCCGGGGCCTGCTGATACACGACCGGTGGTTCAGCCGGATAAGCAGGCGGCGGGCCGCCGCGTTCGACGGTGATGGGAGTGCACGCCGTGCCAAGGGAGAGGACGGAAAGAAGCAGGAGGCAGCGCATGGGATGAAGCGGTGGCGGCTGATTTTGTGCAGACCTCTGCGTTGACCGCCACGCCAAATTGCGACCCCGCCGGAGCAGCCGCCTTGAATTCAAGGTAAGGTGGAACCCAGCGTCAGGTATCACACGATAGAGAACAGATCCCCCCCGAACTCAGAAAGCTGAACTCTAAACCTCGCGCGACGCCGCGTCACATGGAGTGGATCGGCAGACTGAAATGGCCGGTGGTGCCTTTGCCATCCTCGCTCTCGAGGTGGAATTCGCCTCCGAGATGTCGCACGAGTTTGCGCACGAGTGCCAGGCCGAGTCCGAGACCCTGTTGTTCAAAAGTATTGCGGTCAGGTTGCCGGAACGCACCGGCTTGCGTCAATTGCTCCGGCGTCATGCCGCGGCCGGTGTCGACCACGGAGAAGTGCAACTGCCCGGCCTCCGTCCATGCCCGTATGCGCACCGGGGTGTCTTTGCGGGAATAATTCAGCGCGTTGTCCACCAGCTCCTCGGCCAGGATGGTGAGATCCATGGGATCCGCCTTGAGGCTGGCCCCGGTGAGTTGGGAGGCGATGTCCGCGGCACGCTGGTGGCGCTCGGCGGCGGCCGTGATGCCGGCGGACAGCGCCTGCGCGACGGTCTCCGGCTTGAGCAACGAACGCGGCCGCGTGGTTTCCGGAGCGTCGAGCTCGAGAACGAGCAGGTAGTTGCGCAGGGTGCGGTGGAGGCGGCGTCCCGCCCGGCGGATATCGTGCAGATCCTGCCGGATCTCCTCCTTGCTAAGGATGTCGAGCTGATTCTCCAACAGCTCCGTGAGACCCAGGATCCCGGCCAGCGGCGTGAAAAACTCATGCGGCAGGGTCGAATGCAGGCTTTCCCGCAGCTGCTCGATCACGCGGTCGTCGATGCGGCGGCTGAGCTCCGCGCGCTGCAACCGGGAGGCGATGCAACGGAGGAGTTCTGGGAATCCGAACGGTTTCAACAGGAGATCGTCCGCGCCGAGGTCCATGGCGGCCCGGGGGCTGCCATAGGCCAGCTTGCCGGTCATGAGGACGAACTGTGAGTTGGCCAGTTCGGGATTCGCCCGCATCTCCTGCAACAGACGGCGGCCATCCTTGCCGGGCATCTGGATGTCACACAGGATGAGATCGGGCAGATGTTCGCGGGCAAGTTTCCATCCGGCAGTGGCGTCGGCGGCGCACAGGGTGCGGTAGCCGTTGGTTTCAAGACCCAAGGTGAGAGTCGCCGTCAGGTGCACATCATCGTCGATGATGAGGATGGTCTTGAGGCCGGCGCCGGGGTTGGAGGAAGGGGATGACATGAGAGGAAGTAACCGGCGGTTTGGGTTTACCTGAGATTTCCTTCATTTAGTAGCCAGCGTGTCTGGAAAGACAAGACAGACCCGATGACAGAACACACTACGGCGTCCTAGGGTATATTCCCGGGTTGTCACCATCAGTGACCGCCGAGGTCGGCGTCCCCGTTCGCGTCCGGCAGGCAGGAGGCGCGCGGCCGGCGGGGCAAAACAGAATTACTCCCGCTTGATCTCACCTGGGGTCCGCGCCCGCCGCAGGCCGGGCGCGCCAGACGCGAAAATGTCTTATTTCGATGCGGCTGTGAACGGTCCGGAAACCGAACCAGCCGCGTGCGAGCGGCTGCGGATCGGCGTAGTCGAAGAGCACCTCGCCGTCGCGGAGGTACTGGGCGCGACCGCCGGCGGCCACCAGCGCGATGCGGTACGGCTGGTTGCCGCGCAGGAGAAACCTCGCGGCCTGAAGATCATGCCCGGGCAGCAGCGGGCGCTCGCCCGTGCCGGTGTAACGCCGAAAACGGGTCGTCGTGTTGGAGTTGCCGCCGCAGCCGGCGTAATAAAGCCGGAACCGGTCGTACTCCGCGAGCGCACCGGTGCGCCTCACCGCCGCCGCCAGGATGCTGTCGTCCGGCACCGCGGGATCGGTGGCCATCCAGAAGCAGTTGAGATCGGACACGCGGTCGTGCGGACCACCGCGGTTGAGCACGGTGGCTTCATACGTGATGATGACCGGCGCCGTGAGTTCCGGGCGGAACCAGACGGTGCAGCCGCCGGCATCGTCGATGACCAAGACCCCGTTGCCGCCGGTCACCAAGCCGCCGGGGCGCTGCTCGACCAGCCAGCGCGCCGTGCCGGCAAAGTCGTCCTGAAACAAAAGTTCCGCCGGTTCGAAGGCGGAGGCGGGCGATGGCCGGTTCTCTGCCCCCACGCCCGACAGCGTGGCGGCGGACAGCGTCCCGAGAAGGAGGATCAGCGGCCGGACTGGACGACGGGGAAACGTGGAGGGATGACGCTCCCGGTCAGCCGGACTTATTGCGCCGGGTGAGCAGCAGCATGGCCGCGCCAAACAGCGCGAAGATGGTGCCCCAAAAAACGTTCACGTTCTGACCGAGCGAGTGCTGGACGTAGATGGCTGGATCGGAGGTGAGGCCATAGCCGACGAGGATGAGGCCGAGGAGGAGAAACAGCAGGCCCAGCGGAATGCGGACGTCGAGATGCATGGCAGAGAGGGTTGGGGTTACCAGAAGATGATGTTCAGCCCGACCGCACCGGCAAGCACGACGGTGCCAAGCGTCGCCGGCCGGAGGTACCACGGCGTGTCATGTTCCCGGATTTTTTCCGTGAGGGAATAGACGAGGCCGCGCAACTGGTCGTCTGTCTTGTTCGGAGCGGTCGCCAGTGAAATGAAAATTGTGGCGAGCATGCACATGGTCCATGCGAAGATGGCGGTCCAAAAGTTCTGGGCCATGATGCTCGGGTAGGTGTGCACGATGGTCATCCACCCGCCCTGAGTGAGCCCCACCGCCGCCCCGGCCGGAATCGTTAGGCCCTGGTGGACCGCCGCCGCGAGCGTGCCGGCAATCAGGCCCCAGAAGGCGCCGTGACCGGTCGTACGCCGCCAGAACATGCCAAGGAGAAACGTGGCGAAGAGCGGCGCGTTGACAAAGGCAAACACCAGTTGAAGGACGTCCATGATGTTATTGAACGCCGCGACGAAGTACGCCGTGCCCATGCTAGCGAGGATGCCGACCACCGTGGTCCAGCGCCCCACCGTCAGGTAGTGGGCATCCGTCCCGTCTTTCTTGATATGGCCCTGGTAGAGGTCGTAGGTGAAGACGGTGTTGAACGCGGTCACGTTGCCGGCCATTCCGCTCATGAACGAGGCCATCAGCGCTGTCAGACCGATGCCGAGCATGCCCGAAGGCAAGTAATGGGCGAGCATGAGAGGAACCACCATGTTGTAATCATAACTTCCGTCCTTCGGCGGCAGCTGGAAACCATGCCCGCTGACCGTCAGGGCCATCGCGATGAGGCCGGGAAAAATTACCAGGAACGGGAAAAACATCTTTGGCACCGCCGCCAGAATCGGGGTGCGGCGCGCCGATCCCATGTCCTTGGCCGCCATGGCCCGTTGCATCACCAGAAAGTCGGTGCACCAGTAACCGAACGAAAGGACGAACCCGAGGCCCATGGCCAGGCCAAACCATTCGACGCCCAAGGGGTTCGAACTGGCCGAACCGGTGTGGGCCCACGACTCGGTGTAGGTGCCCGGCTGAAAGCCCGTTCGCTGGGCCAGCACATTAAGTTTTTCCACCAATCCGTGCCAGCCACCGACATCCTTCATTCCGAGGAGCACCAGCGGCAGAAAGCCGAGGACGATGAGGAAAAACTGGAGAACCTCGTTGTAGATGGCGGAAGTCAGTCCGCCCATGAAGATGTAGAGCAGGACGATCATGCCGGAGAGAATAATGCAGAAGTGGAAATTCCAACCGAGGATCGAGTTGAGCAGCAGTGAGAGCGCGTACATCGAGATCCCCGACGACATGATCGTCATGAACGCGAACGTCAGCGCGTTGAAGCTGCGCGTCTTTTCATCGAAGCGCAGCTTCAGGTATTCCGGAACGGAGCGCGCCTTCGATCCGTAGTAGAACGGCATCATGAAGACGGCGACAAAGACCATGGCCGGAATCGCGCCAATCCAGTAAAAATGGCTGGTCATGATGCCGTACTTGGCGCCCGAAGCCCCCATGCCGATCACTTCCTGCGCCCCCAGGTTGGCGCCGATGAAGCCGAGCGCGCACACCCAGGCGGGCAGCGAACGACCGGACTCAAAAAAGTCCGCGCTCGTCTTGAGGTATTTGCGCAGGACCCAGCCGATGGCGATGACGAAGGCGAAATAGATGCCGAGGATGAGGTAGTCGACACCAGCCAGCTTCAGCATCACTTCGTGAATGTTGCCTCCGCCAGCTGTGGCAAGAATGGGAAGAGCAAGCAGGGATTGCATGATGGGGTTTATTGAAGAAATGCGCCAAAGGCCGTATCGGACAATGGCGGGTTTGAAAAGACATTTGATTTTCCAACCGGCGCGCGGGCCGCCCACCCTGTCTGGTCCGCCACGGCCAATGCAGCGCTGCCAGCCTTCGGTCAAAACGTATGCCGCCGCGGTTGTTCATCTGAACCGCAGGAATCCTTTCGCCAGAACTGCAATATTGGCGGCGGCCGGCACCTATGGCTCAGTTTCTTGAGATATCACCCCAGGTTATGGAATAGCCGCGCCGGTGCCTTCAGCGGAATGAGGAAACATCCCCATCCCGCTCTATCCCTCATAGGACAAATGGAAAGAAATCGTTCTTCCCAGCATTAATTATCCCACTTCTGAGAACTAACTTGGTTTTTATTGGAGGTTTAAATTCGAACTGTCAGATTCTGATCCGGTTGACCGCGGAGCAGACGCTTGTGAGCCTAAACCCCGTCTCTCGCAGGTGAGAGAGATGATACCCTAACCACCTACCCCCATTGGCATTCGTTTCGACATCGGTTTCGACCTTTATTCGTGACGCGCTCCCCAGCTTTTCCAGCCAGTGCTGCCGTTCTTCGGTCACTGATGGGCTTGCCATTACCCTATTACAGCCAGCGTCGCTGGCTGCGACCACAAAGACCGATTTTCGCCTTTTTCTGAAAGAGTAACGCCCGCTTCCGCAGGGACGCGGGTACTGACAGTACCAACCAAACCGGGAAGTCCATTTCCCCACCGTAAATCCGTAAGTACATCAAGGACCAATGATGAAACCGAATCGATCGATTCCCAGCTATCTGCGACGGCTGATGGTTGCGCAGGCATGCGCTCTATTGGCGGTCTCGACGCTATTGGGCCAGCAAGCCAACCCGCCGCCCGCCATAACCGAGGCTGCTCCAGGCGCGCCGGCCGTGAAGATGCAAACCACCACTGTGGCCTCCACAAGCGAGGAAACCGTCAAGATGTCGCCGTTCATAATCAACACGACCAAGGATGCCGGCTATTTTGCCGAGAACACCTTGGCCGGCAGCCGCCTGAACACGAATATCTCCGACTTGGCAGCCTCGATCACGGTCGTCAACAAGCAGCAGATGGAAGACACCGCATCGATCGATATCAACGACGTCTTCCGGTATGAGGTGAGCACCGAAGGTTCAGCCACCTTCACTCCCGTGATCATCGACCGCAACACCGCCAAGGATGTCCTCGGCGGCTACTCGGATTCGGGCGGCAATTTGACCGGCAATTACCAGGCAAACCGCATCCGCGGCATGACGGCGCCAGACCAAGGAATCAACAACTTCCCGACCAATAAAATTATACCGTTCGATTCCTATAACACCCAGTCGGTAGAAATCACCCGCGGCCCGAATTCACTTCTCTTTGGACTCGGCACACCGGCGGGCATCGTAAATCAGACCACGGCCCAGGCGGCGCTCAACAAGGATTCCAATTTGGTCACGGTGCGGACAGATGCATACGGTTCAGCCCGCGCTTCCCTCGCGATCAACCGCGTCCTGATCCCCGACAAACTGGCGTTTTATGGTGCTTATCTTTATAACAACCAGCAGTTCGAGCGCAAGCCGTCCGGCGATCTCACGCGCCGCCTGTATGGCGCGATCACGTTCAAGCCGTTCAAGAACACGACCATTCGGGCATTCGCGGAGACCTTTGCGGAAGCTGCCAACCGGCCGAATGGCCTCGTCCCCCGCGATCTCATCACCCCGTGGCTGCAGGCTGGACGGCCGGCCTATGATCCGACCACGCGCAGTATCACCGTGCTCGATACCGGCAAGGTCTACGGACCCTATGTGAGTTCAACACTCTCGGCGGGTTATGTCGCGGGCAACTTCGCCAACTCCGCAGCGGCCAGCACTCCCCTGCTGTCGGGTGTCGCGGCTGTGATGGTTCCGAATCCGCAGTTCGTGCAGGGCATCGCGTTTGAAGACGTCAGCCGGCCCATCCGTCTGATCGATGGCAGCACTTCCGTCGCCTACTTCCAGCGCAATAATCAGCTCTATGCGCCGGCGCAGACCAACCCGGCCACGGCCGTACCGACGCCGACTACCTTGGGCTGGCTCCCCGGCGACTCGCATTACAATATCTACGACCGCTCGTGGACCTCGTCCACGGTTACGTACCCGGTGACCATCGTCAGCAGCAATAGTTATCCGTTGGTTGGTGGCGTTCCCTACCAAGCCTATCAGAACCCCGGCATAACCAACAAGACCCTCTACAATTGGGACAAGTATAACACCATCCAGACGAACTTCGCCGATTATCGTGCCGCCAACTACAGCCTCGAAATTGACCAGCAGCTGCTCCCCAATCTGTTCTTCAATGCGGGCTGGTTCCGCCAGGATATCCACATCGTAGATAACGACACCATGGGGGCGCTCACGGGCAACACGCTGCAGGTTGACACCAACCTGAAGCTGCCCGACGGCACGGTGAATCCCTATTTCGGGGCGCCGTTCATCGAGGAAGGAGCCGGCGGCGGGATGGACACGTTCTACCTTCCGGAGAGGGACGACAACTATCGGGCAATGCTCTCCTGGACCCCTGACTTTACCAAGCAGAACAACATCCTGAAATGGCTTGGTCATCACCGCTTCCTCGCCATGTGGTCCCGGCAGGAATCGAGGAGCGCCAATGAACGCTGGCGCAACGGGTATGTGGACGGTGACCCCGATGCCAAGCTGCGTTTTGTGCAGAACCTGGCACTCTCGGGCCAGAACATTGCGGCCGCCGGCCTCACCCTCATGCGCAAATACTACATGGGCGAGCCAAATGGTCCGCAGGGCCAAGTCACCCAGTCATCCGGCTTCTGGGGCAACCAAGGCTGGAACCGGCCCGCCACTTCCCAAATCGAAGTTTACAACTTTACCTCGCAGGCGTGGCAGCAGGATACCGTGACTGAGCAAGCCGACTTCTTTGGCGGCACCCGGACGAGGCGCCAGGTAAACAGCTGGACCCTCGCCGCGCAGGACTACTTGTTGGGTGACCGGCTGGTCACCACGTTTGGCTTCCGCCACGACATGTACCGCGCCGGCACCACTTCGACCGGCGCGTTGACCACCGCGCAAGGCGTCACCTATGCCCCCGCTTTGACCACCGCCCAGCAATATGTTAATGGCTATACTGGTGCGCTGGATTACAATGCGGTCATGAACCGCTGGGGGCGCTGGGATTATTTGAGAGGCAACACCCGGACGATCGGTGGGGCGTTCCATATGTTCAAGGACCTCGGATTTGTCCAGAATATCGGAGGCCGTGACTCGCTGATCTCGCAATTCATCGACGGACTGACCCTCTACTATAACAAGTCCGCTAATTTCAATCCCCCGGCGACCTATGCCACGGATTACTTCACCATGCCGCTGCCCGCCCCGACGGGCAAAGGCAAGGATGTCGGCATCGGTTTCTCCCTGTTCCATGACAAGCTCGTGGGCCGGATCAATTGGTATCGGGCCAACAACACCAACGAGCGCTCCGCCGCCGCCGCGACCCTGCTGGGCCGGCTGGGCTATGAAGACTACACGCTGGCTACCTATTGGGAAAACTCCATCCTGCGCATCCAAAACGCGGAGGCGGCCGGCAAGACCTTCGCCCAAATCATCGCGGACAGAAATTGGAATACGGATGCATCCAACAATGTCTCCGACGAGACCAACCAGCGGAAGGTCTACGCGGCGATTGGATTGCCGTACCTGTACTACAATAGCGTGATCAACGTGGGACAGGGCGCCACCCAGAACAGTGAGGCGCGGGGCACCGAGCTGCAAATCACCTACAACCCGTCGCCCAATTGGACGATGAAGTTGTCCGCCGACAAGCAAAGGACCGTCTATAGCAATATCGCCCCCCAATACGATGCCTGGCTTAACGTGCGCATGCCGGTCTGGTTGTCCCTCGTATCGCCCTTCCCGGTCGGAGCCCCCGAAAACACCTTCACCGACGCCGGCGGGGCGCAATTTTCGCTCCAGAGGTTCTGGACGGCCTATGGCTACAGCAGCAACGCCATCCTCACCAGCTCGACCGGCAGCACGGCCTCCGGGGTTTACTTCAACAACATCATCGGAGCCGCCTATGCGACTGCGAAAGCCTTGGAGGGAGCCACATCGCCGGATCAGCGCAAATATCACGCCAACTTCCTCACCAACTATCAGTTCACTACCGGCAGGCTCAAGGGCTGGACCATTGGCGCTGCCGAGCGCTATGAATCGGCGGCGATCATCGGCTTCTACGGCAAGGTGAACGATCCCGTCGGTTTCCCTGGGGTCGTCAACTTCATCGATCCCTCGAGGCCGGTTTATGACAGCGGCAACTACTACACCGACCTGTGGGTGGCCTATGGGCGGAAAATCTTCGGCAACAAGATTGGCTGGAAGATTCAGTTGAACATCATCGATGCGTTCGAAAGCGGGCATCTGCAGCCCATCGCTGTCAACTTTGACGGCCTGCCGTATGCCTGGCGCATTGTCGATCCGCGCCAGTTTGTGCTCTCGTCGACCTTCAGCTTCTGAGTCACCGGCACGATTCAGGGCGATTCTCGAGCTCCCTCTGCAAAGAGGGAGCTTTTTTTTTGCCCCCGCTCCCCCTACACTCCCGGACAATGCCTGCCGCCATGCCCGCAAGCGATGAATCGGCCGGGAAACCGCCGGCCTGGGATGCTCTTGTTCGACCGCAAAGCCGCCGGTAAATCCGCACGAGGGGACTGCCATGCGAAATTCCTGGAGCATTCGAATCGGTGTGGTGCTGCTGCCGCTCGCGGCGCTCGCCGCCTGGTCCAACAGCTTTCACGACGCCTTCGTTCTGGACGACATCCCGACGATCGTCTCGAACCCCTCCATCCGCCGGCTGGGCGACTTGGGCGCAGTGCTGTCCCCGCCGAAAATGGGACAGCCCGTCACCGGCCGGCCGCTCGTCAATCTCACGCTTGCGCTCAATTACGCGGTGAGTGGAACCCAGGTTTGGAGTTACCACGTGCTGAATCTCATCATCCATGCCCTGGCCGGACTGACGCTGTTCGGCATCGCGCGGCGGACGCTGCGATTTTGCTCCAGACAGGATCACCCGACTCCGCCGCAGGGCACAGGATTGGCGGCCTCCGGCGATGCCGCACCGCAATCGGAGACCACATGGCTCGCCCTCGCCATGGCCCTCCTCTGGACCGTGCATCCGCTGCAAACCGCGGCGGTAACCTACGTCATCCAACGCGCGGAGTCGCTGATGGGATTGCTCTACCTGCTGACACTGTATTGTTTTATCCGCGGGACGGAATCCGACGCGAACCGCGCTGCCTCCGGAGCCGCCCAGACATCAGGGAGCCAAGGCGGCGCCTCATGGTATGCCCTATCCTTTCTCGCCTGCCTGCTCGGCATGGCCACCAAGGAGGTGATGGTCTCGGCTCCGCTGATCGTCCTGCTTTACGACCGCACCTTCCTGG
>Ga0265316_10006776_pt1 | contig 10906 bp, 10 predicted proteins | sample 4522metaG_FD_202092 | JGI IMG/M metagenome (GOLD analysis project Ga0265316, IMG submission 202092) | Rhizosphere microbial communities from Carex aquatilis grown in University of Washington, Seatle, WA, United States - 4-5-22 metaG | ecosystem: Host-associated > Plants > Roots > Rhizosphere >...
ACCACCAGAACTATTTAAAGAAAAACCCTTACGGTTACTGTCATATTGACCTGAGAAAGGCTGCTAACAAATGATCCTCAATTTCGATGGATTTACAGTTTGCTTATAATATCGTTTTCGTCCGGCGCCTGATCATCCAAAACAGGTGCTTCCAGCAGATGGCTCGGCAGGAAAAACTTATTCGCGATGAGCGTCGGTATCACGGCGCTGGCGATGACTGCGCCTACGATAAAGGAATACTGCGCTTGCGAAATTATATTATGCGACAATCCGAACAGCGCGGAGATAGTCCCGAACGTCAGGCCGGTGGACATCAGCAGCGTGTAATACCATTTTTCTTTCCTATCATTCCTGAAATGACGAATGGCCGGATATAAACCGAATATTTTGCTAACGACTTTCCCGAAAAAAAGCAAAAGAAAGAGAACGGGCGATGCGATAAGCGCCGTTATAGACGTCAGGGCGCCGGCCCTGAGAAAATATAAGGGAGTTAAAAAGCCGACAGTCAGAGTTCTCAACCTCCTGACAAAATGACCGTCTTTTTCCATTGTTCTTGCCATTAACATACCGATGATATAAGCGGGCAGTACCGGTTCGCTGCCTGACCACAGCGCCAGTACACCCATTGAGAGCAATACGAAAAGTATCCATTTCGTGCGGATAGCCGCTGTTTTGTATGCGAAATGTTTTATTAAATAATCGGTTATTGCCGGTAAAATAAAAAGTAAAGATATAGTCGTCGCAATAAATATTATGGTTTTATACGTGAATGGCGCGAATATGAGCCCCAAACCGATAACTGTTCCAAGGTCATTGACAAAACATGCTCCCAGTATGCCTTTGCCGAATTCGGTTTTATTAAATCCATATTCCAGCATGACCGCATAAACTACAGCCATTGATGTCGTGGAAAGAGCAATGCCGCATAATAAACTCGCTTGTAAACTCCAGCCTATCAGGTAATAGGCAATTAATGAACAACCGGTAAACGGAGCGAAAAATCCGATTGATCCAATGATGGAGACTTCTTTGATTTTGGATTTCATGGAATCGGGATTTAATTCAGCGCCCGCGAGAAATGTCAGCAAAATAGCCCCGACACCTGTGCAGAATTTCAGCCAGTCGGCATTCAGCGACAGTTTGTCAAATAAGCCGAACTGAAAAGCGGCAAATCCGATAACGGCGCCGACAATGATTTCCATCAGGGCAATGGAGATTTTCAGGCGGTTGGCAAGGATCGTTGATAAAACAGCGGCAAAGAACCAAAACGACGCAAGAATATAAATACTAGTCATCAAATAAATCCTGATTTTAAATTTGCAGGAGTTATTAGCAGCAAAGGCGGTTAAAGGTGAACCCCATCACCTGCGCGAGAAAGAAACTGAATCTTTACGGCCCGCGTCATTAATCAAATATTTATTCTTTTGTCAATAGGATGTTATACACATTATTATTCATACAACATATTTTATTTAACAAATTTGAATGCTTGCTTATTGGTAGAAAATGAACTAAGTTACCCGCAAACGTCCATTATTAACTCTCACACTTAAAACCACCACATGATTTAATATATGTCATTTGAAAAGCGTTTCGGGAGAAGATGTTCAGATTCAGCATGGCTGGTCACGTACGTTTATAATTTTAAAAAAGAACAGGATAAATAATGAAGACCAAAGAGATGACATTTAAAGATTTAGAGATAGACAAGAGAATTTTAAAGGCGATAACGGAACTGGGTTTCGAGAAACCCATGCCCGTTCAGCAGGAGGTAATCCCTTTTTTGCTGAATGAAACGAGAGATCTTGTGGCTATGGCCCATACTGGTACGGGTAAAACCGCCGCCTTCGGCATACCGATCATTCAACAGATTGATTCCGCCTCAGTAAAAACTCAGGCGCTCATCCTGGCCCCAACCCGCGAGCTTTGCATGCAGATAACGGAAGATTTGAACCGTTATGCAAAACACACTGAAAATTTGAATATCGTGGCGATTTACGGCGGCGCCAATATCATGGTCCAGATAAAGCAGATGGGAAAAGGCGCTCAGATTGTCGTAGCGACACCCGGCAGAATGCTGGATATGCTCAAGCGAAAAAAAGTAAACGTGTCAGCGATCAGATGGCTGGTATTGGATGAAGCAGATGAAATGCTGAATATGGGATTCAAGGAAGAGCTAAATGCGGTGCTGGCTGGCACACCGGAGGACAAAAGAGTTCTGTTGTTTTCCGCCACAATGCCCCGGGAAATTGAAAGCATCGCGAAGGCCTACATGAAGGAACCGCGTGAGATTACAGTCGGCTCCAGGGATAGTACGGCGGAAAATGTTCACCATCAGTATTACGTGGTGCATGCCAAAGACAGATACATAGCACTCAAGAGGATTGCCGATTATTATCCGGATATTTACGCCATCATTTTTTGCCGCACAAAAATAGAAACTCAGGAAGTCGCCGATTCGCTCATCAAAGACGGTTATAATGCCGATGCCCTGCATGGCGATCTCTCGCAGGCGCAAAGAGACAACGTCATGAACCGCTTCCGGGGCAAAAAATTGCAGATGCTCGTAGCCACGGATGTTGCAGCCCGAGGTATTGACGTTGTCGATCTGACGCACATCATCAATTACAACCTTCCCGACGATATTGAAAATTATACCCACCGCAGCGGTCGCACCGGCAGGGCTGGCAAATCCGGTATCTCGATTCTCATTGTTAATTTAAAAGAAGTGTTTCGCGTCAGACATATTGAAAAACAGATCGGCAAGAAATTCCTGGCGGTAAAGATTCCTACGGGACGTGAGGTTTGCGAAAAACAATTGCTTCATCTGGTGGAAAAACTAAAGAACACAGAGATTCAGCATGATGAAATCGGCCCGTTTCTGCCAGCCGCCTATGAGCAGCTAAAATCACTAAGTAAGGAAGAGATCATTCAGCGCTTCATTTCAACGGAGTTCAATCGCTTTTTGAGCTATTACCGCAGAGCTGCCGATATCAACGTGGAAATAAAAAAAGAAAGCAGGACAGATACCCGTACCCTGCAGCGCTCCGGGTTTAAACCCGCAGAAGGTAAAGGTTTAGTCCGATTATTTATAAATCTGGGGCAGATGGAGAATTTTAATTCTCAGAAGCTGAAATCTTACCTGCAGGAAACTGCCAATGTAGCAGATCTTCATGTGTCTAATATTGAAGTGACACGTTGTAATTCTTATTTTGAAGTAGGCGCTCAATTTGTGGAAATTCTCATTGCCAAATTCAAGAAAGAAAAATTCCGGAATAGACGTGTGCAAATTGATTATGCCGAGAGACCCACGCGAAGCAATTTTAGCCAAAGAGGCTATAAAGGCAGAAAAAGATCCGTCGAGACATTTTTTTTCGATAAAAGGAATAAAAGTCGTGCCCGTTAATTGACCTGCCGCAGTACCGGACAAAACTACGATTTCCCATCTTTATTTTTCAACGCAAACGGCGCATAAAAATTATCATTTGCTTCACTGACGGGATATGCTTATGCGGTTATTGGCTGATTTTCCTGTAATGGCTGCTTTGAGTGTCCTACGCTTAACGGGGGAAGGGGGTGGAAGAAACGAAGGGTATATGCTGCCGTTTTCCCTCTAATGTGCGTTGCTGGTAACACTTACTATATATGAACTTAAATCATAAATGCGTAATTCATAATCTGCTTTAACACTGTGTTTTGTCAAAACACAGTGTTCTCGACTGATTTTCCTCAAGCGGCAGTTGGGACAGGAATTGCTATTTCGTATTATAAAATATATTGGCATATTTAAAAAATTAGATTATAAATCAAACATGAATAAAGATGGCGCCTCAAAAAATATAGTCACTACTTCAATAATATCAAAATTCTTTATCTGCCTTGCGTTCGTGTTTATAGCCTATGGATGTACCGGGACAAATCATGCAATTATTCCTCCGGTTACTGAGGCATCAGGTACCCGGGAGATAAAATCATCTTCCCTTGAAGAAGAACCGGCGGGCTCAGTGGGAATAGCCCGCTACTACACGAAACATTATAATGGAAGAAGAACCGGTTCAGGTGCAATCTATAATCAGCGAAAGCTAACGGCAGCCCATCCCACCCTTCCATTTGGTACGCGGGTTAAAGTGGTCAATCTTACCAACAACAAATCTGTCATTGTAACGGTTAATGATCGTTGCCGCGAGCATGAGGAATCCTTTATTGATCTTTCAAAGCAGGCAGCGCGGCAACTGGGGATTATCCAACAGGGAAAGGCAACTGTCCGTATTATTCCCATGGAAAAAGAAAGTCAGTCACAAGAAGTATCGTCCATCGCATATAAGTAACGGGAATTTATATTTTAAATAAAAAAAAGGAGATATCGGGATGATTTTGAATAATCCGGAAGCAACCCAGCAGGCCCTGAATATTTTAAGAAGCGGCTCCACGTTCCAGTGGTATGTAATTCCTCTGCTTGTGATCGTCATTTATATTTATGCAAATGAGTTCGAAAAGGGCAATTATCGCGTCATCGCCGGTGGGCTGGCCCTTTACATGGTCCACTGGTTTGTGGAAATCATCAACGCGCTTATACAGCACTTTTGGGGTCATGCTCTGTGGACAGTACCTTCCGGAACAGCCTTTGAAATCATGGTGGGTGTCGGAATCGAAATTAATCTGATGTTCGCTATAGCCGGAATAGCGGTTTGCAAGTTAATGCCGAAAGATCCCTCGCAGAAAATTCTTGGCATTAATAACCGTCTGGCCTTTGCGGTTTCCAATGCCGCCCTAGCCTCTATTCTGGAAATATTTCTGGTGCGTACGCCTACTTTTGTGTGGGTCTATGGATGGTGGGGCGCTTTTCCTGTTTTTGTGACCGTATATATCCCGTTTTTCGCCGCCGCCTGTTACGTTCATGACTGGCAACCTCGTGCGCAAAAGCTTTTCATAGGTTCTCTTTTCTTCATTAATGCTATTGCTTTTATAGTGTTTGCGGGAATCTTCAAGTGGATCTGAGTGAAGATTTGACGGGAGCTCTGATCGAAGTCAGCCAAAACGGTTGGAAAATTTATCAAAACAAACTATAAAGTTCCTGTGATTAATCTGCCGGAGGAGACCTGATATTTTTAATTACGATCTTTATCTGGAAAAAGTAAAAGCCGGTCAAAAGGACATAAATCCTTTCCTGGATTATTTGGGAATAATTTTAGTTGAGTTAAAAGATGGTTACGCCCGATTTCGGATGCCGGTGCGTCCGGAATATTTACAGGGAGCCAAAATCATGCAGGGCGGACTTATCGTCGCTCTGGCTGACGAGACAATTGCCCATGCGATGATGACGCAATTAAGTCCCGAAGAAGGTTTAACTACCATAGAACTAAAGAGTAATTTTCTGGCAGGCGTCAGCGGCGGGGACCTTATTGCAACAGCCACTGTCTTTAAAAGAGGAAAAAGTCTGATGATCGGAGATTGTTTAGTTACTGATAATACAGGGAAAAACATCTGCCGGGTTTCTGCTACTTTCCTGCTTTTGAAAAAAAGGTGAAAATAAATACGTGTATATCCTTATTGACTCTCAGTCGTAAATTTGCTAAACAGACCTATTATTTCTAATAGTCCTAATAAATTTGAAATAATTGATAATCAGGATGTTTTAAGTGATAGATCTGCATACTCATTCCATTTTCAGTGATGGCGAGTTGATACCCGCGGAACTGGCTCAACGGGCCTTTGCCGCCGGTTATAAAGTTTTAGCCATTACCGATCATGTTGATCATTCTAATATTGACTTTATTATTCCAAGGATTATCAAGGTTTGTTCAAAAATAACGGAAGATAGAAAAATTAAGGTTCTTCCCGGTGTTGAAATTACACATGTCGCTCCAGCTCAAATAGCTGATATAGCTGATGAAGCAAGAAAATTGGGAGCAAAGATAATTATTGTTCACGGGGAGACAATTGTTGAACCTGTTCCGGCCGGAACAAATCTGGCCGCGCTTAAGTCGTCTATAGATATTTTAGCTCATCCGGGGATTCTCACGGAAGAAGAAGCACGTCTTGCCGCGGACAGGGGAATTTATCTGGAGATTACAACGCGGAGGGGTCATAGTTTCAGTAACGGACATGTCGCGCAGATAGCGAAAAAATTCAAAGCCAATCTCATTCTCAATAACGATGCCCATTCTCCGGCTGATTTCGTGAGCGGCGATCGGGCAAACAGCATTGCCCGGGGTGCCGGACTGACTAATGATGAAATATCCGCGATGTTTGAAAATTCGCGAAGGATGGTACAAAAGTTGTTGTTATGAAAAGTAAATCTAATTCACAGCCGTTAAAAATTTGTCTGCTGACTTACAGGGGAAATCCCACCTGTGGCGGGCAGGGCGTCTACATTAAACATTTGAGCAAAGCGTTGAGTGATCTTGGACATCAGGTTGATGTCATATCGGGGCCGCCTTATCCTCATCTCGACGCGAAGGTGCGTCTGCATAAACTTCCCAGTCTCGATCTTTATAACTCTGAAAGACCTTTTCACGTAAAAAAGATAAGCTCTCTGGCCGATCCTCTGAACATGTATGAGTTCGTAAATATGTGCCTGGGCAGATTTCCCGAACCATTCACTTTCGGTGTGCGGGCTTATAACTATTTGCAAAAGCATAAAATGAATTATGACATTGTTCATGATAATCAGTGTCTTGCTTATGGTATCGGAAAAATCGCGCAAAGTATGGTTCCGACGATAGCGACAATTCATCATCCTATAACAGTTGATCGAACTGAAGAGTTTAAAGCGGCGACCACCAATGGAAAAAGAAGAAAAGTAAAACGCTGGTACTCTTTTATTAAAATGCAAAAGGAAGTTGCCAGGCAGTTGTCGCATATTGTTACTGTATCAGAATGCTCCAAGGTAGATATTGCCGAGGAATTTTCCATAAATTTATCGAAATTTCGCGTTGTGCCCAATGGCGTCAATAAGGAAATATTTTATCCCCTCCACAATGAATCACGGCCGGAAAATTCCATTATCGTAACCAACAGCGCGGATACACCATTAAAAGGCCTGCGCTATTTGCTCGAAGCCGTAGCCCAGGTCAGGAAAAAACAATCCGTAAAATTAACAGTCATCGGCGAGCCCAAAAAGAACGGAATCATAAAAGCACTGGTGGCGGATCTGGGAATAGGGGATATCGTTGAGTTCACGGGACGCATCGATAATGAGGAATTTGCCGGTTATTATTCGAGAGCCACGATAGCCGTTGTTCCATCTTTATATGAAGGTTTTGGCATGCCCGCCTCCGAAGCGATGGCTTGCGGAGTTCCCGTAATCAGCACCAGCGGCGGAGCGTTGCCGGAAGTGGTCGGCGATACGGGAATCATCGTGCCGCCGGCGGATTCCGGCGCTCTGACAAAGGAAATAATCTTTTTGTTAAATAATCCCGATCAGAGAAAAAAGATGGCTCAGGCGGGCATCAAGCGGGTCGAATCAATTTTTAATTGGCCCAAAGCCGCAAAAGATATGGTGGAAGTATACCGGGAGGCAATTAATGGTTACCATAGACCTGAATGAATTAAATTTAAAGCCGCATGATGTTGTTCTCGATGCAGGTTGCGGACTGGGCAGACACTTGCGTCATTTGGCCAGGATGCCGGAACTCAAAATTTTCGGCATAGATAAAAACACCTGGGCGCTTACTGAAACGGCTAAATCAGTGGCCACAATGCCCGACGCGCAGTCGAAAGATTATCTGTTCTCCATTGCCGATATCACAAAGCTGCCTTTTGCCGATTCTTCGTTTGATTGCGTGATTTGTTCGGAAGTTATGGAACATATCCCCGATCATGAAAAGGCCCTCAAAGAGATGGATCGGATATTGAAGCCGCAGGGCACTCTTGCGGTCAGTGTGCCGCGTTTTTTTACGGAGAGAATTTGCTGGTTTATTTCATGGGATTATCATAATGAAGAAGGCGGTCATATACGCATTTACAAAAAGAAACAACTTCGGGAAATGTTAACGAGGCAGGGGTTTAAGTGCTGGAAGATTAATTACAAGCATGCGCTTCATTCGCCATACTGGTGGCTGAAATGCCTGGTCGGCTTGAAAAAAGAAGATCACCCGCTGGTCAAATATTACAGAAAATTTCTGGAATGGGATATTATGAAAAAACCGCGTTTGGTGCGGATGCTGGAAGATTTTCTAAATCCAATAATGGGCAAAAGCATCGTCTATTATCTTAAAAAAGGATAATTTAAATGGAACTGAAACTTTCCATATCTGAAGAGTTAAACCCGGTCTCCATGGAAAAAATTGCCGCTTTCATTGCTTCGATCCAAAAAGAAAACGGCGAAATTCCATGGTCGGCGGGAGGGAAGACCGATCCGTGGGATCATGTCGAAAGCGCTATGGGCTTAAGCACAGGCAGTTTTTATGCCGAAGCAAGAAGCGCTTATGAATGGCTGGCCGGCACTCAGCTTCCGGATGGCAGTTGGTGGTCGGAAATTCTTGACGGTAAGATTGTTAATTCTTCTAAAGAAGCAAATTTTTCTTCCTATGTCGCCGTGGGCGCGTTCCATCATTATCTTATTACCAAAGATATGAAATTTTTGAAAACCATGTGGCCTACAATTTCCCAGGGCATTCAGTACGCGATCGATTTACAGGCTCCGGAGGGAGGGATTTACTGGGCTAGAAACAAACACGGCGCGATTGATAAAATGGCTCTGCTCACCGGTTCCAGTTCCATCTATATGAGCATTAAATGCGCTCTGGCGATAGCCGAAATACTGGGCAAGAAACGCCCGAGCTGGCGCAAAGCTATGGATGCCCTCGGTATGGCGATAAAAACCAGACCGGATCTTTTTAATATGATCAAATCGCGGTATTCGATGGACTGGTATTATCCTGTTTTATGCGGGGCAATAACCGGTGAAGACGCTAAACGACGGATAGCCCACTTATGGGAAAAGTTTGTCGTTCCAGAATGGGGTGTGCGTTGTGTGAGCGACCGGCCATGGGTGACAATGGCGGAAACGGCGGAGTTTATTTTAACTCTGGCGGCAATTGGAGATATTCCCCGGGCCAAAACGATATTCAGCTGGTTGCACGATAAAAGATTTTCCGACGGGTCTTTCTGGATGGGAGTGACTTTTCCGGATGGGGTTATCTGGCCGGAGGAAAAAACGGGCTGGACGGCAGCGGCGGCAATGATGGCCTGGGACGCTTTGAGTGAAATAACTCCGGCAGGGAAACTTTTTAATCATAAGTTTTGGGCTTCATGGAAGTATTGAAAATCCCTCTGTTGCGGCGGTGTTTTCGGATTGAGCTACGATTAATTTCTGCGATAAAAGTTGACCCCGCTTTTAAAAAATCCATTTTAATAAAAAAGGTAAGCCAGTGAGAAAGGATCACCGTCCATATTACGTTAAGCGCTTCTATAATAAGTTTCAAAAATGGTATGCGCAATATTTTCTGGCTCCTCAATTCGAATATTTTGGCAGAGGGTTGGTTTTTATGAAACCCTGGCAGGTGGAAGTATTCGGCGGACCGGTATTTTTAGGAGATTATTCAACGGTTATCGGCACACCGGACAGAAAAGTAAGATTTACCGTCTGGCCTGTGTGGCAGGGTACGGGAAAAATTGAAATAGGCCGGTGCTGCCTTATTTGTCCCGGTACAAGAATAATGTCTGCTACCTCAATAACGATGGGTGATGGCTGCATGACTGCCCAGAATGTAAGCATCAGTGATGCCGACTGGCATGATTTGTACGATCGCAGTGCGCCGGTAGGCAACACGCAGCCCGTTACAATCGGCAATAATGTCTGGATTGGAGACAGCGCTATTGTATGCAAAGGAGTGACTATCGGAGATAACGCCATAATCGGCGCCGGTTCCATCGTCGTAAAAAATATTCCCGCAAACGCGATTGCCGCAGGAAATCCGGCATCTGTTATCAAATATCTTGATCCGGACAAACCCTTAAAGACCAGAACTCAGTGGCTTTCTGATCCCGCCAAACTGGCTGCGGATTTTGAAATTATTGATCGCGAGATGATGAAAGGCAACACTTTGGCAGGTTGGTTCAGATCATTGCTTTTCCCACGTAATGGAGATTAAAAAATGCGTATAGCTATGATTGCCCCGCCATATCCATTGGAGGAAATTCCTTCTCCGCCACTCGGTGTGACTTATGTCGCCGCGGCATTCCAAGCCGCCGGCGCGGAAGTAAAAATACTGGATTATATTGTTTCTAATTACTCTAAAGAAAATCTTCAAAAACATTTGGAATCTTTTCGGCCTGACGCGGTGGGCGCCACTTCCGTAACGATGAATTTTTATGAAGCGCAGAAGATCCTTCGCGATGTTAAAAATTACGATCCGGAAATAATCACGATGATGGGCGGCCCGCATGTTTCTTTTACAGCAACCGATACTTTAATGCAGTACCCGGAAATAGATTTGATAGCCATAGGAGAAGCAGAGGATACGATTGCCGAACTTACTCCTGTATTAAAGCAGAAGAGCAAATGGCGCGATATACGCGGAATCGCATACCGGCATGATAATGAAATTATTATCACCGGCAAAAGAGATTTTATTACGGATATCGACAGAATTCCCTCACCGGCGCGTTATTTATTGCCCATCTCGCGTTACAGGGCGCTGGGATTTCCGGTTAGCCTGATCACCGGCAGGGGTTGTCCCTATTCGTGTATTTTTTGTTTAGGGCGCAAGATGGTCGGTTCCAAGGTTCGTAAAAGAAAATCAAATCTTGTTTTGGACGAAATTGAAGAGATCATTGGTTATGGTTTTGAACGCATTAATATCGCCGATGACCTTTTCACCGCAGATAAAGAACGTGTTCGCGAAATTTGTACCGGTATCAAGGAGCGTTCTTTAAAGTTCCCGTGGAGCGCCTTTGCCCG
>Ga0265316_10006778_pt1 | contig 10903 bp, 9 predicted proteins | sample 4522metaG_FD_202092 | JGI IMG/M metagenome (GOLD analysis project Ga0265316, IMG submission 202092) | Rhizosphere microbial communities from Carex aquatilis grown in University of Washington, Seatle, WA, United States - 4-5-22 metaG | ecosystem: Host-associated > Plants > Roots > Rhizosphere >...
CTCGGGAACGCTCTAGGCGCGCTGGTGACGGGGCAAAGGGGCGCTACCGAGTCCCTTTCCCCTGACCGGATCGACTTCATGCTTTCCCGCGGGGAGCGCAGGCCCGCCGACCCGCGGTTCGTCTAGAGGCTCGCTTCCGTCCATACCGGAGTGCGCGAGTACGCCCTCGGCATCCATGCCTGGACGCACAGAGCCCGGAGCATCGAGTCTCCCTCAGCGGCGGGGATGATCTACAAGATACTCGGCAAGATATTTCGAGACCAGGTCGAATGAACTCCTGTCGTACATTTTCCCGACCAGGCCGGCAAAGGTCTTGTTCAAAAGGTCGGTCCATTGTTCTTCCGCCTGCGGCGTGACCTGGTTGATCTTCAGGCCGTACTTTTTCATGACGTCTATCGCCTGGCTGTCTGCCTTCACGAGATCGGGGGCAAGGGAATCGAAAATCCGCTGCGCCGCGTCGATAAACTTCGGTTTCAGCTCCTCGGGAACCTCCGCCCAGGTTTTCGTGCTGATGATGGTCGCTCCCCACAGGGGGCCGAGCTTGAGCGTGTTCATGTGCGAGGCAATCCCGAACCATTGGCTCGAGGCGGCAATGAGCGGGCTCGTTGCAAAAGCATCCACCATTCCTCCCTGCAGCGAGGTCATCAGGTCCGTGGAGGCGATTGTCACGGTCTGAAAGCCGGCGCTCTGATAGGCCTGGATTTCATCCGGGTCACCGCTCCACACCCAGAGCTTTTGTTTGCGCAGATCATCGGGCCGAAAAACGGGATACCGCGAAAATATGTATACCCAGCCGCCCATGGACCAGCCGAGCGGTTTGAAACCCCGCTTTTGCAGTTCGGTGTCGAAAACCGGCTTCATCTTGTCCAGTACGTAGGCAAGCTCGTCGTCACTGCGCAGGAGCAGGGGATAGGAGAGGGTCTTGGCACCTTTGTAGATACCCTGCAGACCGCTCACGGTGATGGCCGCCGCGTTCAGCGCGCCTATCCGGATCTTGCGCACCATGTCGGATTCGTCACCGGCGATGCCCCCCGAATAGATCTTCACTGTGACGCGTCCGTCGGAAAGCTTCTCCCATTCTGCGGCCATGCGCTTGAGACCCACGTCCCAGGGCGACGCGACCGGCGCCAGGCTGCCGAGCTTGATCGTGAGCCCGGGGAGGGCCGCCGAGACCAGGATCGTCAGGAAGAGAGTCGCGGTGCATATGTTTCCTCGTCTCATGTGCCGGCCCCTTCGATAAAATAGTCGTCGATGTGATCGAGCATCCAGCGAGCTTTGCGCTGGTTGATGATATTGACGAGACGGTCCGGCAGATCGGCGTTCACGTCGATGGCGAGCGCTTTGCCCAACAGGTCCCGATACTCGTCGATATTCTGGTTCTTCACGCACACCGACGAGGCGAGCGCAATGTAGGGTCCCGCCCGCAGGCCCCGGGACAACGCGAGCGCGCGCGCAAAGTGCTCCCGGGCCTTCTGTTCGCTGCCGCCAAGGTCGGCGGGGGCCGACCCATAGTAGCTGATGAAGATCTCGTGCACGGCGCCGGCCCCATACGCGTCGTCCCAGTCCTGCACCTGCTGCAACAGGGCGATGGCGCGAGGCAGGGTCACGATCTGCGCAAAATCGAAGGGATCGGCGCTGAACGCGGCCATCCAGGCGGCACTCGCCCAGTAGAGGTAGTCCACATCCTCGCGGCGGGTCAGGCGCAGCGCGGCGGCCGGTCCCGAGCTTTCAAGAGCGGCGCGAAAGCCGGGACGCCGGAGCTCCAGCCCGCGCAGGACGTACTCGCGGGCTCGAAGGTCGAGCTTTTTCGCCCGAAGATGCATCGCTTTCTGCGCGTCTACCTTCTCTACGGGCATCTGGTCCGACGGCGCCTGGACGAAGGCAAATGCATAGCTGACAAAACTCCGCCCCGTGGCCAGCGCCAGCGGCGCGTTCTTCGGATCAGCCTCCAGAAGTGCCTCGTAGGTCTTCATGGCAAATGGAAGCGCATCCCGCACGAGCTCGGGATCGTCGTCCCCAGAAAAAGTCGTGCTTTCCCCGCTTCCGGAAAGGAACCCGGCCACCGCCCGGACTGCAAGCTGGTTGATCGAGCAGGAGCACAGGAGCGCCGCGGCCAGGATGACGGGGGGAAGAAAACGCCGAAACATGACGTACAACCTCACAACAATAATATACGGTGGGGGCAGGTCTGCCTACTCCGACGACCCCCCTCCCGGCAGGCTGGGGTTGACTCGGGGTGGCGAACGTCCATAGATTCAGGCTGACCATGGCGATTCGCTATCGCTGCATCCTGATCGATCACGACGACACCGCGGTGGATAGCACCGCGGTCATCCACTATCCGGCTCACCTGGAGGCGCTGCGCACGTTGCGCCCCCGGTTCACGCCCCCTTCCGTCGAGCAGTGGTTGGTGCGGAATTTCCACGGCATCATGGAGTATCTGGTCGGTGAGCTCCACCTCACCGAAGCGGAGCTTCGGACCGAGTTCGAGATCTGGCGCAGCTGGACCACCAGCCGGGTGCCGCCGTTCTTTCCCGGCTTCCTCGAGCTGCTGGCCGAGTTTCGCGGGGAAGGCGGGCTTGTGGCGGTGGTGTCACACTCGGAGAAGGACATCATCGAACGCCACTATCGCGCGGCGCAGGACCCGCCTTTTCTGCCCGACCTGATCTTCGGCTGGGAGCACGACGAGGAAAAGCGTAAACCAAGCCCATGGCCGGTGAGGGAAGCGCTGCGTGAGTTCGGCTGCTTACCGTCCGAATCCCTTATCGTGGATGACTTGAAGCCCGGCGTCCTGATGTCCGCTGCCACGGGTGTCCCATTTGCCGCCGCGGGCTGGAGCCACCGGGTTGCCGAAATAGAAACGTACATGCGCGCGCACAGCGTCGCGTATTGCAGGCGGGTGGAGGACTTGCGCTCCCTTCTCCTGGACTCTCCTTGAGGGCGCCCCGCAATCTGGCTATACTTGTTGACGATCCATGAAGCGCGATACGTTGAAATTGTTCCGTACCATTGAAACTCTGGCCAATATCAAGGATCTGGACTCCCTTCTCGAGAATGTCCTCACCGAGGCACGTCGCTTCCTGAACGCTGATGCGGGGACCATCTACCTTGCCGCCAGGGGATTCCTCTATTTCAGCTTTGTGCAGAATGACACCCTCTTCAGAGGGGAGACAAAAGATAAGTACATCCCCAGCGGCGCGTTCATCCCGGTAGACAAAACTTCGCTGGCGGGCTACGTGGCCAAGACGGGAGAGACGATCCTCATCGATGATGTCTATCACATCCAGAATGATCTCTCCATTTCGTTCAATCCCGCTTTTGACCAGAAAACCAACTATCGCACGACCTCCATCCTCGGCGTTCCCCTGAAGACCCGGGATGACGAAATCGTCGGAGTGCTGCAGCTCATCAACGCGAAAAACGAATCGGGTGAGGTGGTGGCCTTTTCCATGCAGGACAAGCTGTTCATTTCCCAGTTCGCCCTGAACGCCGCGGATGCCATTGAAAGGGCGCGGTTGTCCCGGGAAATGGTCCTGCGCATGGTGGAGCTTGCGGCGCTGCGGGATCCATTCGAAACCAGCAGGCATGCCAAGCGGGTGGGCGCGTACGCCATCGAGCTCTACGAGAAATGGGCCACCCGCCGAAGCATTTCCATCCGGGAGATCAAGAAAGTGCGCGACGTACTGCGCCAGGCGGCGATCCTTCACGACGTAGGCAAGGTCGCGGTGAGCGACACGATCCTCAAGAAGGAAGGCCAGCTCAACTACGGCGAAAGGATGAGCATGCGCATGCACACTGTCTATGGGGCGCGGCTCTTCAGGAGGGCCACCTCCTTCTATGACTACATGTCGTCGGAAGTCGCCCTCAATCACCATGAGAACTGGGACGGCAGCGGCTACCCGGGCAAGATCGACGACATCGATGCCGAGAAAATCTACATGGCGACGGGCAAGCGGGGCACCGAGATCCCGTATTCGGCCCGGATTGTCTCCATCTGCGATGTGTATGACGCTCTTATCTCGGAGCGCGCCTACAAAAGGGGCTGGCGGCAGGAGCATGCGCTGCGCTACATCCGCTACCAGGCAGGCAAGAAGTTCGATCCCGAGCTCGTGGGCATCTTTCTGAAGATGGGCGACCTTCTGGACGCCATATGGGAGAAGTACAGCTACTGAGGCGCCGGGCAGGGACCAACCTGCTTTCTGCCGGTGTTGAAAAGAGCAAAAGCAGATGCAATCGCACGGCCGAGCTGCGCGGAGGTGAATGAAATGTTCTGTCAGAAGTGCGGAAAAGAGCTGTCCGACCAGGCCTCGTTCTGTCCCCACTGCGGTCATCCGCAGCGCTCCCCCGGTATGACGCAGGGCTTTCGAAATGACAAGACCGTCAGCCACAGGTCCCGGTTGGCGGCGCTGCTGTTATGTTTCTTCCTCGGCGTATTCGGCGTGCATAGATTCTATGTCGGCAAGATCGGAACCGGCGTGGCCATGATATTCACCGCAGGCGGCCTTGGCATCTGGGTCCTGATCGACTTCATCATGATCATCGTGGGCGGGTTTACCGACATCGACGGGAAGTTCGTGCTGGACTGGCAGGCCTAGTGAGCATCGCGCGAAGTCGTAGCCAGGATGGCGAGGTCGGCCCATGCCAGGGACGGCGTTCGCGCCGAACGGGTACTCCCGTATGGCCGACAGGCCGACGCGATATCCGGCAGATGGGTCTGTCCGGATCAGGCGGGTCACCGCCCTACACAGTCCTAGGCAGGGTCCTGTACAGTATTCGGCATGATACGACTGGCAATAATCGGCACCGGTGGCATGGCAGCAACGCATGCACGAAGCTTTGCTCCCATGAAGGGTGTTGCCCTCAGCGCCTGCTGCGACGTGGACGAGAAAAAGGCTCGCGCATTCGCCCGCGCGTGGAATATCCCCCGCTGGTACGCGGACTACGACGACATGCTCGGGTCGGAGAAGCTCGACGCGGTGTCCAACGTCACGGTGGATATCATGCACGCCCCAATCTCCCTGGCAGCGATTGCCCGAGGGCTTGCCGTGCTCTGTGAGAAACCCCTGGCCACGACGCTGGTGGACGCCCGCCGGATGAGGGATGCCGCCGCACGGCGCGGGGTGGTCACGCACGTCAACTTTTCCTACCGCAACTCCAGCGGCGCGCAGGCTGCAGCAGCGCTCATCCAGGCGGGCGGCATCGGGCGGGTCCTGCACGTAGAGGCCAGCTACCTCCAGAGCTGGCTCGTCCAGGATGCCTGGGGTGACTGGCGCACCAACCCGACCTTCACCTGGAGGCTGTCCCTCGCGCATGGAAGCGCGGGCGTCCTGGGGGACGTCGGCTGCCATATCTACGACCTGACCGCGTTCCTCTGCGGGGATATCTCGGAGATATCCTGCACATTGAAGACTTTCGACAAAGGCGTGAAGGGCAACCGGCTCGGTCCGTACGTCCTGGACGCAAACGACAGCTTCATTTCCCGCGTGACATTTGCGGGCGGAGGAATCGGCACAGTGCATGCCTCGCGGTGGGCCACGGGCCAGATGAACAGCCTGCGGGTGCGGGTGTACGGGGACCAGGGCGCCGTGGACCTCGACCTCGACCGTTCGCCGGAGCACTATCGCTGCTGCAAAGGCGCGGCACACATCCGCAAGGCCGAATGGAAAGAAGCGCGCGGCAAGGCCGCGCCCAATCAATATGAGCGATTCATCCGCGCCATCCGCTCCGGCAAGAGCGACGTCTCTGATTTTGCGAATGGCGCCCGGGTACAGGCCTATCTGGACGCGAGCGTCGTCTCAGACCAGCACAAAAAGCCGGTCAGGGTGAAGGCCTAGGCCGACCTCGCGGCTCTCGGCGTCTGCTTCGCAGCCGCCTGCCGCCCTCCGCGCGCGTTCCGCGCGCTACGCATCCAACTCCGCGGTGTACCGCGGAAGGGCTGCGCCTTCGGGCGGAGCGCTAAACGCTCAAGGCCTCGTCGATCTTCTCGAGCTCTTCCGGGGAGAAGTCAAGTTTCTTGAGCGCACCGACGCAGTCGTCGATCTGGCCCGGCTTGCTTGCCCCGATCACGACAGAGCTCACCCGGCCCCCGCGCAGAACCCATGCGAGGGACATCTGCGCAAGGCTCTGCCCCCGGGCAACGGCGATATCGTTCAAGCGCCTTATTTTGCCACGCACCTGTTCGGTGATCTCCTCCGGTTTGAGAAAAATGCTCGGTCCCGCGGCCCGTGAATCTGCCGGTATTCCTTCCAGGTACCGGTCGGTGAGCAGGCCGCGCGCCAGCGGAGAAAATGCAATGCTGCCCACGCCCTCGGCTTGCAGGAGGTCAAGAAGACCATCCTCCACCCATCGGTTGAGCATCGAGTAGGAAGGCTGGTGAATGAGGCACGGGGTACCGAGCCGCCGTAGAATTGCAAAGGCCTGTTTTGCTTCAGGCACCTTGTAGTTGGATATGCCCGCGTAGAGGGCCTTGCCTTGTCGGACCACCTGGTCCAGCGCGGCCATGGTCTCCTCGAGTGGCGTTTCCGGATCAGGCCTGTGCGAATAGAAAATGTCCACGTAGGGGAGCCCCATCCGGGCAAGACTCTGGTCCAGGCTCGCCACGAGGTACTTCTTCGATCCCCATTCGCCGTAGGGGCCAGGCCACATGAGATAGCCGGCCTTGGTGGAGATGATCATTTCGTCGCGGTGTGCCCGGAAGTCGCTCTTCAGTATCCTGCCGAAGTTTTCTTCAGCGGATCCCGGCGGCGGTCCGTAGTTATTGGCAAGGTCGAAGTGGGTGATTCCCAGGTCGAAGGCGCGGGCAATCATGGCGCGGCCGTTCTCCAGCGGCGTTTCTCCGCCGAAATTGTGCCAGAGACCGAGAGAGACGGCAGGCAGCTTCAGACCGCTTCTCCCGCAGCGGACGTAGCGCATCCGGGCATATCGATCGGCAGGTTGCAAGTTACTCATCCGGCGAGGATAACATAATGTCTCTTTCGAATCAGGGTTGACAAATGGACCGGCTCATGATGTAATTAATTATCTCCATTTTTTCTAAAATGTCGCAATCCAAGACAAGAAGGGGCATGGGGAATGCAGCTTGAGTCGGCCATACGCAACGACCTGATAGAGTTGATCGCAGCGAATTTCAAAACAGATCAAGTCAACGAGCTGCAGGTTTTCGCCTGATCAGGGCATCAGGATACGGCATGCATCATCCTGAAAAGCCGCGGCCAATGCGCCGCCCAGAGACTGAAATCACCGCCCACGCACAGCTCGAAGACATCCTCCGCAGGGTGCGCGTGCTCTTCCTCTGCCTGAAAGACGCGCACGCGCCGTATGTTGTTCCCGTCTGCTTCGGCTGGGAGAGAGACGCTTTGTACGTGCACAGCGCCCTTTCGGGGACCAAGGTCGATCTCATCCGCGCTGACCCGGCCGTGGGGTTCTCTGCCTGCACGGAAATGACCCTCGCGCCGGGGGCGACAGCGTGCAGTTTCAGCCTGAAAGCGGAAAGCATTGCGGGGACGGGCCGGGCGCGCATACTGACTGAAGAGAAAGAGCGCGTGCACGCTCTCGATCTCATCATGCGGCACTACGATGATGGCGCAGAGGCTCCTGTCTATGCGGCCGGCTCTCTTTCGCGCACATGTGTCATCGCCATCACTATCCTGACCCTCCGCGGCCGCCGGCTATGACAGCGGGTACGACGTACGGGAGCACCCGCTCGACGAGTACGTCGTAAGCATCGGCGCGATTTCGCCGATGCTGTATTAAGGAAAGACTTTACTCGATGCCCGTGATGCTTATCCTCGACGTCGCCGGCCTGGCCCTGTCCCTCGCGATATCCACCGCGCTGGTGATGGTTGTCAGCGGCGCCGATCTCCGCAGGCGCATCAACAGGGACTTCGTGCTCTTCGCCTTGATGCAGACCGGCTGGGCTGCGGGCTCGCTCCTGCTGCGGCTGGCTCTCTGGTTTCGAACCGGCAGTCCCATGGCAATGCTCGCCCTGGCCGCGGTCTGTTTCGCTTTCATGGGTCTGTTTCTGCTTGTGTTCACATTCCGCTACGTCGGGATTCGTGGGCGGTGGACGGCGTGGACGGTGATCGTCCTGCTCTCGGTCATCCTCGCACACGCCATCCCGCTGGCCAGGGGCAGACTGATCGACGATCCCCGGCTCGACCCGGTCGGCATCGTCTCATACGGCATCAGCGCGTGGGGTCTTCTTGCCGGCATGGTTCCTGTTCTCTGTATTCTCTCCTCCCTTGCGCTGTTCTGGGTCCGCCGCCGCCACGCGCGCGAGCCCTTCATCGTCGTCAGCGTCGCTTTCCTGCTTGCCGGCTTTCTCGTGGGCGGCCTCCTGCAGGTGCACGTGCCAATCATGTCCATCACGAACACGGTGAGCGTGGCAATCCTGGGGTGGGGCGTAATGAGACGGCAGCTCTTCAACCCGCTGCGGGAGCTCGCCGCGGACCTGCGGGAGCGTGCCCATCGGCAGGAGCTGACCTCCCAGATCAGCCGGAGAACGGCGACCCTCCTGGAGCTGGACGAGCTGCTTGTCCAGGCGGTTACGCTGATTCAGGAGGCATTCGACTATTTCACGGTCGGGATCCTCCTGATCGACGGTGACGAGCTCGTCCTGCGCGCCTCGACTCTCCCCTCCGTGCATGCGTATTCGAAGCTCTTCCGCCTGAAGGTAGGGATAGAAGGAATCTGCGGCTGGGTTGCGGCAGCGGGCACGCCCCTCCTCGTGGGGGACGTCAGCCGGGAACCCCGCTACGTGGAGCTGATCAAGGACGCGCGCACGCGTTCGGAGCTGGCAGTGCCGATCCGCCGGGGAGACAAGGTTATAGGCGTGCTCGACATGCAGAGCGCCCAGCGGAACGCGTTCACGGAGAAGGACCTGGTCACGCAGCAGACGATCGCGGACCAGCTTTCCAGCGCCATCGAGAATGCGCGGCTCTACGAAGAGACACGGCGGCGGGCGGAGAGGCTCGCCCTGGTGAACCGCATTTCAACGGCGGCCGGCTCGGTCCTGGATCTCGGCGATCTGCTGGAGACCGTCTACCGCGAGGTGACCCCGATATTCGAGGCCGACGCTTTTTTCATAGCCCTGTACGACGCCCAGGCGAATGCATTGGACTATCGCATCCAGGTGGACGAGGGGGTGCGCGAACCGCAGGAACGCCATCCGCTGGGCGTCGGTCTTGCCTCCCGCGTGGTGGTAGAGAGAAAACCGCTCCTCATCAATCATGTGAGCCGTGAAGACGCGCAGGGTTCCCGGGCGTGGGGCAGCGGCAAGACCCCCGCCTCCTGGATCGGTGTGCCGATGCTGCTGGCCGAGCGCCTCATCGGAGTCTTGAGCGTGCACACCTACCGCGCGCACCCCTACGACGAAGAGGACCTGCAGCTCGCCGCCACCATCGCGGACCGGGTCGCCATGGCCCTGGAGAACGCGCGGTTGTACGAGGAGGTCCGCCTGGAGCTCGCCGAACGCGAGCGCACCCAGAAGGGACTGATGGAGTCCGAAGAGAAGTTCCGCAGCCTGGCAGAGCAGTCTCCCAACATGATCTTCATCTTTGGAAAAAGCCGGGTGATGTACGCCAACCGTCAGTGCGAGCTTTCCACGGGGTACACACGGGACCAGTTCTACGCGCAAGGGTTCGATTTCAGGACCCTGACCGCCCCCGGCTATGAATCCATGGTGGAGGAAAACTTCCGCAGGCACGCCGCGGGAGAAGAGATCGAACCCTACGAATACTCACTGATCGCGAGCGGAGGCAGGAGGATCGACGCGATCCTCACGACCAAGCTCATGCGCTATGACGGTGTGCCGGCGGTCCTGGGCATCATTACCGACATCACGGCGCGCAAGCGCACCGAGCAGCTTCTGCAGTCCATGAATGCGGCCGCGCTTGCCATGGAGCAGGCGCTCACGCCGTCGGAGATCTTCCCCGTGGCGGCCCGGGTTCTCTCCACCCTGGACCTGGACAGCGCCGTGTTCCTCATCGATGACAATTCGCCGCGCCGGCTCGTGCCGTACTGCTGGGGCAGCGGGGCAAGCGGCGAGGTGCGCATGCACCAGTCAACCGATCCTGCCGGGCCGGCAGTGGGCGTGGACGAAGTGACGGCCGTGGCGGAAGCCATGGACCGGCGAAGGGCCGTCCTTACCGCCCTGAGTCCTGAAGCCCTGAACAAGCTGACCGCGGTCGAGACCCAGCCGTTGTGGCCGGGCCGTCCGGCGGGACCTCTCGTGGCCATCCTTGCTCCTCTCAGCGTGGGGGAAGACATATTCGGCCTCCTGATCGTCTCAGGGGAGGACCTGGGCTCGGACGACGTGCAGGTATTCACCGCGTTCGCTCATCAAGCCGCCGCGGCATGGCGCAAGACCCGGCTCATGCGGGACCTGGAAGGAAGCCTCCAGCAGCTGCGCCAGACGCAGGACCAGCTTCTGCACGCGCAGAAGATGGAAGCCATCGGGCGGCTGGCCGGGGGTATCGCGCACGATTTCAATAATATGCTCACCGTGATATCCGGCTACACGAGCCTCCTGATGGACACAATGGAGGGCAATGCCCCTGCACTCTCCGATCTGGGCCAGATCAGGAATACGATCAAGAGGGCCTCGGCCCTCACCAGCAGGCTGCTCGCATTCAGCCGCAAGCAGATTCTCCAGCCCGCCGTCCTGGACATGAACAAGGTTGTAGCCAATTCGGTGACGCTCCTGCGCCCTCTCATTGGAGAGGACATCGAGCTTGTCGTGCGTCTTGCTCCCGATTCCCTGTGCGTGCGCGCGGATCACTACCAGATGGAGCAGATCCTCATGAATCTGGCAGTGAATGCACGAGATGCGATGCCGGGCGGGGGAAAGCTCCTGCTGGAGACCGGCAGTCTGGAGATCGGAGCAGACGGAACAGCCTCGTTCCGG
>Ga0265316_10006781_pt1 | contig 10897 bp, 7 predicted proteins | sample 4522metaG_FD_202092 | JGI IMG/M metagenome (GOLD analysis project Ga0265316, IMG submission 202092) | Rhizosphere microbial communities from Carex aquatilis grown in University of Washington, Seatle, WA, United States - 4-5-22 metaG | ecosystem: Host-associated > Plants > Roots > Rhizosphere >...
TTGCGTCCGCGCGACAGCCGCTGTTTCACCGCGTCCTCCGTCAGTTCCAAATTTTGCGCCACGGCTTCAACCGATTGATGCTCGCGGTAAAACAAAACGAGCGGTTCCCGGTAAATCTCGGGAATGCATTCGAGCGACCGCCACAAAATCGCTTCTTCTTCCCGGCTGGTGGCGTTATCGGGCGGAAGCGGTTCCGGCGCGGGCGTTTCGTGAATCAAGTCCAATGTTTCAGCCGCGTGAGTTGGTTCGCGGCCCTGTCGGCGCAAAGAATTATTGATGAGATTGCGGGCAATGCCGCAGAGCCAGGCGCGTAATTTTTCCGGCTCGCGCAAACCGGCCAGTTGTTTCCACGCGGCAACAAATGTTTCCTGCGCCAGATCCTCGCTCTGGCCCAGGCTGCCGGTGGCGCTGTAAGCCAGTGAACAAACCAGCGACTGATAGCGGGCAACGATTTGTCCGAAGGCATCACGGTTCCCGGCCAGGCTTTTACCCACCAATTCAGCATCGTTACAGGTCGTGGCGGACATGGCTCTGGTCATCATCATATCACCGCATGAGTGGCCAACCGAGTCGAAAAGGTGACAAAGGATTTTGCCTCCCTTCCCGGAGGGCGCAACGCCGGTGACATCCGGATTGGTCCGATGGCAGAACTTGTCCGGGCCAATTCCCCAACGCAACATCCGCCGGGCGGTGGCCGTACGGATTTACCTCAAACCGGTTGCCCGATCAAAACGGGAACTTCCTTGGTTTGGATTTTGTCCGGGGTGGACTGCTCCTTGGCCGAGGCATCCAGGGTTTGTCGAATCAACTGCGCCACCTGCTGCGGTTGATAGGGCTTGGCCAAAAAGGTGATGTGATCCTGGCCGAAATCCTTGCCCACAAAGGCGGAGGTATAGCCGCTGGCATAAATCGTTTTGAGCCCGGGTTTTCGCCGTTTCAATTCCGCGGCCAGTTCATCACCCGTCATGCCGCCGGGCATGATCATGTCGGTCAGGAGCAAATCAATCTGGCCGTGGTGCTTGTCCCAAACCCGCAACGCTTCACCACCGGTGGCCGCGGTCAAAACGCGGTAATGATGTTGTTCGAGCACCTCCCGCATCAGTTCCAGCAGGTTGTTTTCATCCTCGACCAGCAGGATGGTTTCCGGGCCGCCCTGGACGGCTCCGGATTTGGCGGGGGAAATGACCGACAATTGATTGACTTCACCGGCAGCCGGGAGAAACACCTTGAAAGTGGTGCCGACGCCAAGCTCACTCTTGACTTCAACCCAGCCGCGATGTTGTTTGACAATGCCGTAAACCGTGGCCAGCCCCAGTCCCGTTCCCTTCCCCACCTCCTTGGTGGTAAAAAATGGTTCAAAAATCCGCTGCAACACGCTCGGTTCCATGCCGCACCCGTTGTCCGTGACCGTCAAACAGACGAACCGGCCCGCGTGAGCCCCGGGCGGCAATTGCACCTGGCCGGCGGCGATGTCAGCGGCGGAAGTCATGAGGACGAGTTTGCCGCCCTTGGGCATGGCGTCGCGCGCGTTGACCGCCAGGTTCATCACAATCTGCTCGACCATGGCGACGTCGGCGGCAATGCGCGGCACATCCGAACCGAAGCGGGTTTCCAGCGTGATGTGTTCGCCGAGCATGCGCGGCAGCATGCTTTCCAAATTGGTGAGCACGGCGTTCAGATCCAGAATTTTGGTCCGGTAAACCTGCTTGCGGCTGAACATGAGCAAATGCCGGATGAAACCGGCCGCGCGCTCCGAAGCGGCGGAAATCTGCTTCAGGGATTTCAACGAATCCGCGTCCATGGACGTGGCGTTGAGCAACAGCCCGGCATGCCCCTGGATGATGGTTAAAATGTTGTTGATGTCATGCGCCACACCGGCGGCCAGCTGGCCGATCGACTCCATTTTCTGGGACTGGCGCAGTTGTGCTTCCAGCGCCAGCCGCGCGGTAATGTCTTCGACCGTAACCACCATGCCGTCTATTTTTTCGCCGGCATCAAACAGCGGCGCGGCGTTCACCGAGAGCAGGGCACGCTCCCGGCTGGAAGGATCAACCCCGCCGCTCGTGCCGGAGCCAATGGCGTAACAAACATCGTGCACCGGCTGGCCGGAATCGAAAATTTGTTTCAGGGACGCCGCCGGCCCGGACAGCGCATTGCCTTCCGAGTCGGTCAGGCCCCAGTCCAAAACACTGCAGGTTTTTTGCGCGAGGAGGTCCTTGGTCAGACCGAGAATCTTTTCGGCTTGAAGGTTGGCAAAGGTGATTTTTCCCGTCTGATCGGCCACCACGATGCCAACGGGGCTGGTTTCCATGATCCGGCCGATGAGATCGCGTTCCCGACGGAGGCGCTCCCGGGCGTGCTGGCCTTCGATGGCGTACCGGATGGCGCGTTCCAGCTTGTCGGCGTCGAGCTGGCCCTTGATCAGGTAGTCCGCAGCGCCAGCCTTCATGGCTTCGAGGTCAATCTCGTGGTCACCCTGCCCGGTCAGCAAAATCATGGGCAGCCGGCCATTGAACGATTGGGTTTCCCGCAACAGTTCAAGACCCGTCCGGGCGCCAAGGCGATAGTCCAGCAGGCAGACATCGTGCTCGCGACGGTGAAGTGCGGCCAGCGCGGCATCGTAATTATCCAGCCACTCGAGTTTATAGCGATGATTCTTGATTCCAGAAATCAAGTTGCGAGTGATGATATAATCATCCTCATCGTCATCCACCAACAGGACCCTGACGGGAGCGTCTGGCATATGCGGCGTGGTATGGTATTATCCCTCGTCTTTCGGCAGTTCGACGACTTCAAACCAGTATTGGCCGAGAACCTTGATCAACTCGACCAGCGATTTAAAAGTGACGGGCTTGGTCACGTAGGAATTCACGCCCAGATCGTAGCTGCGCAGAATGTCCTCCTCCGCCTTTGAAGTGGTGAGCACGACGATGGGAATCCGGCGCAGAATGGGGTCCGCCTTCATCTCCTTGAGCGCCTCGCGTCCGTCCTTGCGCGGCATGTTCAGGTCGAGCAGGATCAAACCCGGCAGGGGCTTGCCGCTCAAATTTTCATAGCGGCCCCGCCGATGCAGGTAATCCAGCAACTCCTCCCCGTCTTCGACACAGTGAAGTTCGTTAGCCAGACGGTTTTGTCCGAACGCGTCGCGCGTCAACTGGCGATCATCCGGGTCGTCGTCTGCCAAAAGAATTGTAATCATTTTTCCTTCCTTTTTCATGGTATTCTCATTCGTTTAGTACGCCGTTGTCTTCTTCTTTGGGATGGGTTACCGGCAACGTCACGATGAACGTGGCGCCCTCGCCCGGTTTGCTCTTTGCGGTGATGTCACCGTGGTGAAACAACGCAATTTTCCGGGCGATGGCAAGCCCCATCCCCGTGCCTTCGTATTCGTTCCGGGTATGCAGCCGTTGAAACACCGTAAAAATCCGGTCCAGATATTTCTCGTCAAAACCGATGCCGTTGTCGCTGACCATCAATTGGCAGAATTTCTTTGCCACCCCGGCGTCTCCCTCCGCCGGAGGACCGGTAATGATTTGGGCCTCAACTTTCACCACGGGCGGCGCCTCGGGACGGCGGAATTTGAGGGCGTTGCCGATCAAGTTTTGCAACAACTGCCGCATCTGAAGCGATTCCGCTTCAAGGATCGGAAGCGTTCCCACTTCGACGCGCCCCTTGACCTGTTCAATTCGCCCTTCCAAATCGTTCACCACTTCACGGGCCACTTCCGCCAGGTCGACCTGGACGAACGGGCGGGCCTTGGTGGTGACGCGCGAAAAAGTCAGCAAATCGTTGATCAGCGTCTGCATGCGCGAGGCCGCCCTTTGCATTCGCTCCAGAAAATCACGCGACTCCGCGTCAAATTTTTCAGCGGACTGCTCCCTGAGCCGCTCGCCGAAGACCACAATTTTTCGCAACGGTTCCTGCAAATCATGCGACGCAACATAGGCAAAATCCTGCAACTCACGATTGCTGCGCTCAAGCTGGGTCGTGAACTGGCGCAATTTTGACTCACTGCTGCGCAGGGCGTCTTCCGCCTCCTTGCGTTGCGTGATGTCCCGGCCAATACCCACCAGCCCGATGGTCTTCCCGTCCGGATTGCGCAGCGGCAGCTTGCTGGTCAGCAGCCAGCGTTTCTCGCCGCCGTCGTTCAAAAAATACTCCTCCCGGTCAATGACTGGCTGGCCTTGAATCACCGCCTGATCGTCGGCCCAGAATTTTTCGGCGACATCCTTGGGAAAGAGGTCGAAATCCGTTTTGCCGACGGCGTCGGCTTCGGTTTTGCAGCGGAGATTTTTCAGGTCGGCCGGATTGGCCAGGATTTTCCTGCCGACGATGTCCTTGGCGTAAATGCAATCCGGCAGGTTGTCAATCAGCGTGCGCAGGAGGGAACGTTCCCGGGCCAGCGCCTCTTCCGCCTCCTTGCGTCGCGTGATGTCCCGGCCAATACCCACCAGCCCGACCACCTTCCCGTCGGGATCACGCAGCGGCAGCTTGGTGGTCAACAGCCAGTGTTTCTTGCCGGCGTCGTCCAGAAAATACTCCTCCCGGTCAATAACCGGCTGGCCTTGAATCACCGCCTGGTCGTCGGCCCAGAATTTTTCAGCGACGTCCTTGGGAAAGAGGTCGAAATCCGATTTGCCGACGGCCTCGGCTTCGGTTTTGCAGCGGAGGTTTTTCAGGTCGGCCGGATTGGCCATCGTTTTTCGGCCGGCGCTGTCCTTGGCGTAAATGCAATCCGGCAGGTTGTCAATGAGTGTCCGCAACAGCAGATATTCCTGTGAAATACGAGCGGTATGCTCGGCAAGCCTCCCGCCCGCTTTCGCGGCTGGCGATCGCTCCAAACTCTCCACCGCTTGTCCGTTTCCATTTTTCCGAGCGGCATTGCCTCCCGGCAACGGCGTTTTTTTGCATTTTGCTGCGTTCATACTTAAAAAAAACCGATTTTTAAATTACGCCCGACCGAGATGAAGCATTCGGGTGTATAAATGCGTAGCAGGTTAAATGCCTTTATGCCCTGTGGCTGCTTCATTATTTTTTTCACTGGCCGCCCGCCGTTGTTTGTCTCCAAACAGGACAACCGGAACCGAAAGGCGAACCGTTGTTGGAAACAGCCCGGCCTTGCGGGCGGCTGTTTACCCGCCAAAGAACCCTTGGCGGGGAAATGAAGAAGCCGGATTACAACTGTCTCAGCGCTTGCTCCGGGGAAAAACCGTGCAGTTTGATGATTTTGTGTCGTGATTTGTGGCCGCGGACCAGTTCAACCCGGCTGCGCGCACAACCCAGCCGTTTGGCCAGCAACCGGATCAATGCTTCGTTGGCGGCGGCGTCAACGGGCGGCGCGGAAACCCTGATCCGCAATTCGTCGCCGGCGCCACCGTGCGGGACAATTTCATTGGCGGATGCGCGGGGTTGCAGTTTCACCGCCAGCAAGGCGCCGTCCGGTTGCGCGCGGAGGAAGTTGGGGAATGACACGTGAAGCCGGCAAACGGGAATTTATTTGTCCTCCGGATTGATGAACCGGAATGCCGCCGCCGCCAGCGCGCCCCCGGCAAAATTGGCGACGAGGTAAACCCACAGGTTCGCGGTCTTGGCGAGGTGCATGACGGTGATGCCGAGCGCCACCGCCGGATTGAAGGCGCCGCCGGAAACACCGCCCAGGGCAAACGCCATCGTCATCACCGTGAAGCCGATGGCGAGGCCGAAATAGGAATTACCGGCGGTGCTTTTCGCCGTGGCCACGTTCAGCACCACGTAGGCGAGGGCAAAGGTTCCAATCGTTTCCGCGACGAGCGCGGGGAAAATTTCCATCGCCTGCGGCATCACGGTCGGATCCCCCTTGAGAAACAACACCGCCATTGCGGCCACGATGCCCCCGGCGATTTGTGAACCGATGTACGGGAGAACGTCCGATTGTGGACAGCGGCCGCGCAGCCAGACCGCCAACGTGACCGCCGGGTTGTAATGGCCGCCCGAGACGTGACCACCGGCATAGACCATGATCATCAGCGCCGAGCCGATGGCGAGCGGTGCCATCGTGCCGGCATCCGGGTTGATGACCGTCATGCCAACGGTCAGCACGAGAAAAAAAGTGCCGATGAATTCAACGAGATATTTTTTCATGTTTTTTCGCGTTTATGCAAACTGACTGTTAATGTCCATTGTGTGTCCACGGTTTTATCCTGCCACCCTGTCGGCCATCCGACCCGAAGTTTCACGGATAAACCGTCTGATAGCTGACAAAAGCCACGTTTCGGCTGTCCGGCGACCAGGACGGCACGTTGATGGTCCCCTGCCCGCCAAACAATTTCGCCAGCACCTGGATTTTCCCGTTTGAAAGCGACAGGAGCCGGATCAGCACGTCCTGGCCCGGCGGATGGCCCTTCACGTCTTTAGCGTAGGAGAGAAAAACGATCCATCGGCCGTCGGGCGACGGATGCGCGAACCAGTTGTTGTAATCGTCCGAGGTGATTTGTTGCTGGTCCGCGCCGTCCGGTTTCATGCGCCAGATTTGCATCCGGCCGGTGCGCTCGGAGTTGAAGTAAATGTATTGTCCGTCCGGCGAATAATCCGGGCCGTCATCCGGGCCTGGCGTCGTCGTCAATCGCGTTTCCGTCCCGCCCCGGACCGGAATGGTGTAGATGTCAAAATTACCGCCCCGCTCGGCACAGTACGCGAGCGTTTTGCCGTCGGGCGACCAGCCGTGCCAATACGAGGGGGCGGGCGGCGTGACCAGGCGCGGTTTGCCGCCGGAAATCGGCAGCACATAAATCCGTGATTTGCCGTCCTGGGTCTGGTCGCTGATGGCAAATTGTTTGCCGTCGGGCGAAAGGCCGTGGTCATTGTTGCAGCGGGTCTGGCCGCCGGTGTTGAGCAGTTCCGGCGTGCCGCCGGTGACCGGCAATTTGTAAATGCGACCACTGCTGTTAAAGAGGAAAAATTTTCCGTCCCGCGACCAGTTTGGCGCCTCGATATGGTCGCGGGTTTGATAAACCACACGCCGGTCCATGGAGGCGATGGCGATGGTTTCCAACGCGCTTTCGGTCAACGCCCCGGCTTTTCCCCCGGCTGGAATGGTTTTGAGATCGACATTAGAAAAAACGGCCCGCTCAATGGTTTTGTTGTCGTGCGCGCAAACGCCGAGGCCGACATAAAACGGTTCCTGGAATTGAATCCGATACAGGGCTCCCGAAGGATGCAGCGCTTCGCCCGCCGCCGCGACCGACATGGCAATGTAATCACCGCGCTTCTCGAGGCCCACGCGCGCCGGCGCGGAGACACTGGACTGAATTTCATGCGTCGGGCCACCGGCGGTTTCCCGGTATTGAAGCGCGGTCAAGCCCGCCCCGTGCACGGCAACATCCACGTACACGGAATCCGGATCCAACGACTGGCGGATGATGAGGCAGGCCTTGCGGTGCGGATTTCCGCCCGGGTCGGGAAATTTTATGTCCGCCGCCAGCGCCAGGTTTCCGGACTTTTTGGTCCAGACGTAGTGAAATGCGTCGTTGGTGGACCACATGTTCTCGCCGCCACCCGCAATGACGTATCCGCCTTTGGCCAGGTTAAAATCCACGGAGCCGGGCTTGGCCACACTGCCGACGTCCTGATGGTCGGAAAAAATTCCGATATTGCCGGAGGCCGGTTTTGCGTTCATGAGCAAAGCTACCATAACCAGAAAAACATTTTTTTTCATGCGTTGGATTCGCGTTTCAACATTTGACGCCGATTCTTTCCGCTTCGGCCATGAAAGGGAACATTGGCTTCGTAAAATTCGCGGATTCAGTTCACCGCCGGTTTTCTCAATTCAAGGCGGAAGCGCCGGATTTTGCAAAACAATATTTCCTTCGGCCTCCGCCCGGATGGACGGAAGCCGCTTCAAAATCTCAATGCCAAACCGGCCGTCCCGGAGCGGTTCCTGGCCAATCAGATACACCGGCAGGTAATTTTTCCCGATCCACTGCTTCAACTCGGCTCCGTAACCGGGGGAACGCCCAAAATACCCAACGCCGAATTCGGAGGTGTCCCGCTCCACCAGGAAAATGTAGTCGGGCGGATTTTTTTCAAATTCCACCGTCATGCCGGTTTGGCCAAACGCGGTCAGCACGGTTGGCGTCCAATCCAGACACGGTGTCGGATTGGCGCGGCGGCTGAGATAGTTGATGACGGTCCCTTCCGGCAAGACGGCCAGCGTTCCATCGCGCGGCACATTTTTTTCGATCCAGGCCAGCGCCTGCCTGATTCCTTCGCCCGCCGGATTAAGGCGCGGGTTGAAGGCGAGAATCCGGTCGCCGCCCTGCCCCACGGCCAGAGTTTTCGCGTCATACCACGATTCCGAGTCACAAAACAAAACCCCGAACCCGATCATCAACGCCAGCCAGACCGCGAGGCGAAAGGGGCGCGGCTCCACGTCGTATTTTTTCCCCAGCGAAACGGGCAGGAGCCAGAACAACAAATAAATTGCCGTGACGGCGGCCGGCATGGCCAAAACAAATCCGTAGTGCCAGATGCGGGAAAACAATCCCAGTTTTGCCAGCAACACCAGGCCAAACACGCTCCACAAAAGTGGGAATGCCAGTTCCCGTTCGACGGACAGGTTTTTGTAATTCTTGAGCAACAGCGCGCAGGCCACCAAGCCCAACAGCGGCAGCGATGCGCCGCAATTGAGCCAGTCAAACCAGCCGGCAGCGGCCAGCAACGGAATGACCAGCACCAGCCACGTGGTTCGTTTTGATCCCAGCCCCGTCTCGCGCTGAAACAGTCTCGCGTAGAGCGCCACCAAAAGTGCGACGCAGAAAAAATGGATGGCCATCTGGCGGAGATGAAAAACGGGGGCATCGAGTCCGGCGCACCACGAATAAAACGGGCTTTTGGCGACCGGCGTCAGCCCCAGTGGCGCCCAGGCAAAGGCAACGGAATACAAGCTCGTGCGCCAATCCTCCACGCTCAGAAAATAGAGAAAAAATCCCGACACTGGAATCATGGCGGCCAGCAGGAACGCCACCGCCGATTTGATCACAAAATCCATCCGCCCGCGGGTAACATAAAAAAGGACGAACGCGGCGGCGACTCCGGCGGCCAGCGCCAGAAAAATTTCCGGTTTGGTCAGAAACACCAGGCCGAAACAAAAACCGGCCGCGAGCGCATATCGAATTTGTTGTTTATTGATCCAATCGGACAGGAGCGCGATGGCCAAAATGGAAAGGACCAGGCCGTGAAACAGTTCATGGGAATAAGGCGTAATATAATTGTAGTTGCCGACGACCTGATATTGGTTGAAGGCGAACACCAGCACGATGCCCAGGCAGATCGTCGTGGCCGTCCAGCGATCGGCCGCCGCCAGAAAACGGTGGTAAATCAATACGAGCAGGCCGGCGGTGATGGCCAGGTTCGCAAAAATCAGCGTGCGGAAGGAAACGCCGAAAATTTTGAACAGCAGCGCGTTGAAATGCTGGGACAGCGGCCCGCCCGCCAGATAATGCAAATCCCGATAAAGCACCGCGCCCTGATCAATCCGCCACGGCAGGTAGAGCTGCAATCCGAAGTCAATGACCGCGTCCGGCCACTTGCGCCAGGACACCGCTGCCGCAATTACGAACGCCACCGCCACCAACGCCAGGCCGGCCCATCGGGAATCGAGCCACGCCAGACCCCGTGCCCCGGCGAATTTTTCCGTCCAACGCTTTTCTGAGGTGAAAGCGTCCACGGCGGATGATCAGGCGTTGTAAGTGCTGGAAGCCGTCGTGCCGCCGCGACCGGTCCAGTTGGTGTGGAAAAATTCGCCGCGCGGCTTGTCCACCCGCTCGTAGGTGTGCGCGCCGAAATAATCGCGCTGCGCCTGCAACAGATTCGCCGGCAGCACGGCACTGCGATATTGATCGTAAAACGCCAGCGCGGTGCCGAACGCAGGCGTGGGAATGCCCTTTTTGGCGGCGGCGGCCACAACGTTGCGCCAGTTTTTCTGGCAGCGCTTGATTTCGCCGCGAAAATAATTGTCGAGCAGCAGGTTCGTAAGCTTCGGATTGTTGTCAAAGGCTTCCTTGATTTTACCGAGGAAGCGCGACCGAATGATGCAGCCGCCACGCCACATCAGCGCGATGCCGCCGTAGTTAAGGTTCCATTTGTGTTCGGCGGCGGCGGCGCGCATCAGCATGTAGCCCTGCGCATAACTGATGATTTTTGAGGCGTAAAGCGCGTCGCGAATGCTGGCGATGAACTGCTTTTTCTTTTCGGCACTCTTGGCCACACTCATCAACGGCCTGGGTCCCTTCAATTTCTTCGCCGCCTTCACCCGGTCGTCTTTCAACGCGGAAACGCAGCGTGAATAAACCGCCTCGGCGATGAGCGTGATGGGCACCCCCAAATCCGCGCTGCTTTGCACCGTCCATTTGCCGGTGCCTTTCTGGCCGGCGGTGTCGAGAATTTTGTCCACCAGCGGCGTGCCGTCGGTGTCTTTGAACGCCAGAATGTCGCGGGTGATTTCGATGAGATAGCTGTCCAGTTCGCCCGTGTTCCATTCCTTGAAAATCTCGTGCATCTCGGCCGCCGTCAGGCTGAGGCCGTTTTTCAAAATGTTATACGCCTCGCCAATCAACTGCATGTCACCGTATTCGATGCCGTTGTGAACCATCTTTACGTAATGGCCCGCTCCGTTTTCGCCAACCCAGTCACAACATGGCGTGTTGTCCACCCTGGCGGCGATGCCCTGGAAAATATCTTTGACCTGCGGCCAGGCGGCGGGCGAACCGCCGGGCATGATGCTCGGACCGTGCCGCGCGCCCTCCTCGCCGCCGCTCACGCCGGTGCCGACGTAAAGCAGGCCCTTGCTCTCGACGTATTTCGTGCGGCGATTCGTGTCTTCAAACAGCGAATTGCCGCCGTCAATGATGATGTCGCCCGG
>Ga0265316_10006782_pt1 | contig 10894 bp, 8 predicted proteins | sample 4522metaG_FD_202092 | JGI IMG/M metagenome (GOLD analysis project Ga0265316, IMG submission 202092) | Rhizosphere microbial communities from Carex aquatilis grown in University of Washington, Seatle, WA, United States - 4-5-22 metaG | ecosystem: Host-associated > Plants > Roots > Rhizosphere >...
GCTGCCCGACGAACCTGTGCCGCTTCTTCCCGTCCCTGCCGGGGTATGTGCATGCAACGGCGGGCGCGACGCTCTATGTGAATCTGTTCATCGCCGGCCGGGCAGCGGTCGACGTCGGCGGCGTCCGGTTCAACGTGGCGCAGGAGACCGACTATCCGTGGTCGGGGGCGGTCCGCCTGCGCATCAGCCCTGAACGGAGCGCGCGCATGGAGCTGCGGATCCGGATCCCCGGGTGGGCTCGCGAGCGCATCATGGGAAGCAGCCTGTACCGATTCGAACGGCCGCATCCGGAAACGCCCTCCCTGCGCCTGAACGGTGAGACGGTGAACGTGGAGATGGACAAGGGCTACGCCGTCATCGACCGGGAGTGGGATGAAGGGGATACTGTCGAGCTTGATCTGCCGATGCCCGTGCGAAAGGTGCTGTGCGATCCCCGTGTCATCGAGAACCGGGGCAAGGCGGCCCTTCAGCGGGGGCCGCTCGTGTACTGCGTGGAAGAGCGGGACGCTGATCGATCACTCAGTGCGCTGTCACTTGGCGCGGAAACGAGCTTCACCGCGCGCCGGGAGCCTGCTTTCCTGGGCGGCATAGTCACGCTGCGGGCAGAGGGAGTGACTGCCGTTCCCTATTACGCGTGGGCCAATCGAGGTCCGGGCCCGATGCGTGTCTGGCTGCAGAACAACGGAGGCGCTGCTGCAGGCAGCACGCAGGCAACCTGAAGCCGGGAATCCCCGAGGCACGCCGCGACCCTTGCGATTGTATCGTCCCTATTAATGGTTCGGTGTTCCAATCATTACTATGGGCGAGATTTGGCGCGTGCCCCGGGGCGTGCCTGGATTTCGCACCCCGATCCCTTCAGCCATGCACCAGGGCGGCGAGAAGCGAAAGGAGCAGCCCCACGCACCCGCCGACCACGGCACCGTTGAGACGTATGTATTGGAGGTCGTTGCCGACCGCCTCTTCAATGCGTCGCACGAACTCCCGTTCGTCAGTGCTCTTGAGCAGGGTGGCCAGGTACCCGGTCAGGCTCTCGATCAGGCGGCTCTTTGTGATGGCACCCGAGATGAGGCCCGCGACCCCGCGGTTGAAGCCCAGCCTGAACTCGGTGTTGGTGCCGAGCCTGTCCTCCAGGGCGCGCTCGATCCGCTCCAGTGCCTCGATGAAGCGGCTTTGCGGCTGTGCGAGGTCCACATCGAGCCGCGCAAGGAGATTGGCCGCGAATTGCACGGTGCTCGCCAGAGACCTTTCATCGCTCAGCACGTCACGGACCCAGGCGCGAAAACGCCCCCGGTCGCCGCCGGGATCAGGTGCCGCGTCGGCAAGCCGGTCGGCGTACGATTCCAGCGTGGTGGAAAGGTACAGGCGCAGCTCGTGGTTCCGGTTGGATCGAATCTGCGCCAGCTCATTCTGTACGCCCGCCAGAAGCCGCTCCACAGTGCCCTGCCCGACGAAAATTCCCTGCCAGCCAGCGTTCCGCTTGATGATGGGGGTCAGGGAAGCGGCAAGCCGCGCAATGTTCCTTCCAATTGCGTTTCGAAGCACCTCGGCAACGCTTTCGATGATCCGTTCATCAAGGCGCTCACGGTGCACCCAGCGCAGGAATGACGCGAATGCGCTTGCCGAGTCCAGCCTGTTTCCGACAAAGGCGAACAACTCCTTCACCAGTATGGCGAGGCCTTCGGCGCCGGAACCTTCCGTGTAGCCGGTGAGCAGGGCAGAGAGCCGCGTTCGCACGAAATCGTGGATCTCCTCCCGGGAGCCGGCGTGACCGATCAACTTCTGGACCTTGCCGCCGAAATCCACGTTCGAAAGCTCGACGGCGATCCTTTCCTCGCTCACAAAGCTGGTCAGAAACCGGGGCACTGCCTCCGCGATGGTGTCCTTGTTCTTTGCGATGATGTCGGTGTGCCGCAGCCTGACACCCAGGGGATTCCTGAAAAGCGCCGTCACGGCAAACCAGTCAGCCAGGGCGCCCACGAGTGACGCATCGAAAAATGCGGCCAGCAGGCTCTTCAGGGACAGGGCGTTGTACAGGACGAGCCGATCCAGGGGCAGCCACGGCTGGAACATGACGAAAAGAAAGCCTGCCAGCGCCGACAGGAGCGAAATGGTCCCGACGCGATTCCTGCGTGGTGTCACTCTGCCCGGGGCCTCAGAATGCCGCAAGGACAGCCACGAGGACAAAAACAGTCAGCGGATAGAAGCAGGCCCTGTTGAAAAGATACATCGCGGACTCCGTAGTCTGGCTCCGCACCCAGAGCACGGCGGGAATCACGAGGAGCACGGCTCCCGTGGCCAGCGCGCCTGCCGTGTACACTATCGCGTGCCGGACAGGCACGACCAGGGGAAAGAGCAGGCTGCCGGCTACCGTGAGGCACAGGAGGGCAAAGGATATCCACGAAGAGACACGCCGGCCGTAGCGGACAGGGATGGTCCTGATCCTCAGGGTGATGTCTTCGTCAAGATCACTCCAGTCGTTGGGAATATTACGGCATCCCACCTCCCATGCAAACGCCCAGAGGACAAAGAGAAATACCATGCCCATCGGCGGCGCCCCCGCCACCGCGTAGACGCCGGCCAGGCCGCCCACTGCAACCATGAGACCGGACAGCAGGGCCTTCCAGTGCGTGACGCGGAGGAGACGGCAGTATCCCATCTCCAGGCCCACGGCAGCGACCATGAGGACCGCGCAGACCGGATTGAGCACAAATGCGAGGGACAAAGCGCAGAGTCCCCAGAACACCACCCATGCCAGGGCAGACTTGAACGTCATGCTCCCCTGGGCAATCGGATGCCGATAGCCGACCGAGTCGATGTCGAAGTACTTCTTGCTCGTGCTGTCCTTCGCCATTTTCTCGCTGTCGACGCCGCAGTCCATGACGTCATTCAGGCCGAACACAGCGGTAAACCCTGCGAACGCCGCCAGGAGCCCGATGACAGCCGTGGAGGGCCGGGGGAAACCGCCCAGAACCAGGACCGCGCCGATGGCAGGGTGGGCTATGTCGAGGATCGAATGGGTCATTCGCGAGAGTCCGAAAAACCCACGGACCTTTTCGCTGAGCACAAGACGCCCGGTTTCCATCTGCTCCTCCTTTCAGGGGACGGCTGCTGCCTTCAGTTCCGTCTCGATCGCCGTGAGTATCATTTCTCCGACATGATCGCCGCCCCGGTCGAAGACCGTGGCGCATGATCTGCCGATCAGCTTTCCAAGCGGCGCCGGATTGTAGATCAGCCTGATGACGTTCCAGGGCAGGACGGAAAGCGGATCGTATCCCGCCTTGATGTGGCCGTTTGCCTGAGCTTTCCTCTCCAGCCCTGTGTGAGGCTGGATTGCAAGGAAGAACACAACGGGGACCACCTGATTCTCCCCGAAGATCTTCCTGATGCGTCTCATGGTCTCCATGGTCTCCAGAAGAGTGTCCCGTGTTTCCCCCGGCGCGTTCAGGGAGAGATTGACGAGGACCTTCCCCGCATAGCCCGCGGCTTTCAGCACCTCGAAGCCTTTCATGACCTCATCGACGGAAAAGCCGAGCTTCAGCTCGTCCAGCACGGACTGGGCGCCGGAGTTCAGTGACACCTCCAGGTCGCACAACCCCGAGCGCACCATCAGCGAGGCAAGAGAGTCGTCGATCTCGTGGATCCGGACGTACCCCGACCACTGAATCGGGAGACCCATCCTGACGATACCCTCGAGGATCGCCGTAAGGTGCTCCCGGTCACGGTGCTCGCTCAGCAGCTGGGCATCGGCGAACCAGAACCGCCGGGAGCCCCAGCGCCGGGCATAGCCTTCGATCTCGCGCACCACGCGCGCCGGCTCCCGTCGGCGGACCGTTTTTCCCTCGAGGAATCCGTACAGGCAGTAGAGGCAGGCGTGAGGGCACCCCTGCTTTGTCTGCACGCCGACCACCTCGTCACGATAGGCTTCCCATTGAGGAAATGACGACTCCACGACTTTCAGGTCGATCTCCGGCTCGATGGGGTCGGGCCGCATTGCAATCCCGATCAGGTCGAAAAACCCGTCCAGACACGTTTCGGTGAACGTGTGCACGCGCCGGGGAAGCCTTCTGCGCAGCCGGTCGCCGAAGATGCGTATGCTGGGGCCTCCGAGGGCGATTGTGATGGACGGATGCGCTGCGGTGGTTTTCCGCAGAAGGGCCAGGTTGTGAGCGATCGAAGAGCGGTACGTGACAATGTCCCGCAGGCCTCGGAAGGCAGCGCGGAGCTTGCGGGTCAGGGACGAATCATAGAAGAAGATGAATGCGTCGCGCAGGGCGCCGTCGAGGTACTGGGGGGAGAAGATCTGCATGTCGCGCCAGGAAAAAGCGATCACATCAGGGCGGAAGCCTTCGACCGTATGCCTGATTTCTCCGGCCTGGAAGCGCCGATCTACGAGCGCCAGGTCGAGCACCTTCTGCGCAACTTCCGGGGCGGCGCGATGTATGGAGGACATGAGGTAGACAGGGCCTGTAGGAAAGACCTTGTGACAGGGCAGCCTGATTATCAGGATGCGCGACGCGGCCATGGGTACCCCCCGGGAATGACGAAAGGCCAGCATATACGAACGGCTGTCTGCGCGCAATCGAGTGCCGCGGCGCGCAAATCCGCGGAATACCCCGGTCACGGTATGCCGTGACATTTGTGGCGGCGCGGTGCTTGAATACAGGGGCCCGGATTCGTGTATCCTGACTCCATGCGGAGAACGCGCATTCTGCACTCCCTCCTCGTGCCCCTGGCCGCAACAGTGGTCTGCGTCCTTCTTGGTCTTGCCGGGTTTTTCTCGAAGCCGGGCGGCTGGATCCACGACACATTATCAAGGGTAAAGCCATCTCCACCTGCCGCGCCGGCCCTTCTCCTGATCGACATTGACCAGCAGGCAACGGCGGCCGCCGGACCCTGGCCCTGGAGCCGGGACCTGCTTGCAGACGGCCTGGTCGCGCTGAAGGAGATGAACGCGTCGTACGCGGTGCTCGACCTGCCGCTCGGTCAGAAGAGCGCGCCGGGACTGGATCCTTCTGCGCTGCGGGAGGCGCTGCCGGCGGCCCTGGACCGGGAGTTCCGGCAGGTGGAGGAGAACATCCAGTCTCTCTTTGATGCGATCCGCCGCGGCTCTGTGCGGCCCCAGGATTCGCCCCGCTACATTTCCGACCTCATCGGGTTGACGGCCATGGCAAAGACGCGGCTTCGGGAAGCGGCATCGGGAATCGAAAGGGACGACGACACGCTTCTCGGCCAGGCGGCAAAGTTTTTCGGCCGTACGTTCGTCCCTCTCGAGCTTCTGTCCGCGCCTCTCGCTGCAACGGACAAGGATCTGGCCGAAGAAGCCTTGAAGGTCATTGCGCTTCCTGTTGACATACCTGGAAAGGACCCTTCACTGCGCGCCGCCGGCGTCGGACCTGCCGTGCTTCCGATTCTCCGTGGAGCGCAGGGAGGCGGCTTTGCGGATCTTGTTCCCGACCCGGACGGCGTGCACCGGCACGCCACGCTCATTGCCGAATACGGCGGCGCGCATTTCGCCCAGATCACGTTCGCGGCCCTGCTCGATCTCCTGGGCAATCCCGTCGTGGATCTGGACGCAAAAAGCATCGTCCTGCACATTGAAGCGCGCTACGGGGCTCCCGCGCGCACACTGTCGATCCCGCTGACGGAAAAAGGGCAGGTGCTGCTCGATTGGCCCCGTTCCGCGGCCGGAGACGGCTTTCGCCACTTGTCGTGGGCCGACCTCTTCCGCTCCCAACGGCTGGAGGACGCCCTGATCGCCTCTCTCAAGGATATGGACAGCCACGGCTATCTTTCCTACCTCCGCAGTGAGACCAGCCTGCTCGATGCATACGAAAACGGCTCCCGGCTGAAGTCAGAAATGCTGGCCGCAGGGGACCCGGCAAATGCCGATGTGTGGCGGAGCGCGCGCGCCCGTTTTTTCAGCCTGGTCGATCAGTTCCTGGGGGGTGACGCGGAAGCGAGGATCGTCGCGGATGCGGACAGGGCCCTTCGATCCGAGTCCCTCACTGAAGGGGAGAAAAACGGAATCCAGGTCGAACGCGACAGGGTCCCGGACGCATTCACGGCGGCGCGCCGCACGTTCGCCGAGCTGCAGCAGACGCGCGCCGGGCTGGAAGCTGCGCTGGAGGGATCGTTCTGCATCATATCGCTTTCGAACCCGGGGCCGGCGACCGGGCGGACGCCGTTCGGTGCCGCCGTCTCAGATGCCGGAGCCTCCGCGGCCCTCGTAAGCACGGTCCTTTCGTGGCGTTTTCCGCGCGAGGCCCCCTCCCGCTACCCCCTCGGCCTTGCTGTGTTGGTGTCCGCCCTTGCCGCGGTCCTTGTCCGTCGGATGCGTCCCGTGTCCAGCGTTCTCTGCGGGCTTGCCCTGGGATGCGGAGTCATTATTCTTCCTTCGGCGGTATTCGTGCTGTTCGGCGTTTTCATGAATCCTGTCACCCCTGCGGTGGACGCATTGCTCACCTGCGCGGGGTTTGCCGCTGTCGAGGTTGTCGTGGCACGCCGAGAGGCGCACGGCGTGCGTACTGCATTCGCAGGCAGGTTGTCCACGGAAGGCGTCCGAAGGCTTCTGACGTCTCCCCGGGAAGCGGCGTCCGCGGGGGAGAGGAGAAACGTCACGGTTGTGTCCGCGGCAGTCAAAAGGCGGTCCTCTGACTCGATCTCGAAGCCCTCGGACATCCTGGGCCTGCTCAATGCCTACCATGCGGGCATGCGCGAAGGGATCCTCAGCCTGGAGGGCATGCTGGGAAGAGTGGGGGGAGACGCGTTCACCGCGTACTTCGGTGCGCCCCTTCCGTGCGCTGACCACGCGCGCCGGGCGTGCCTGGCCGCGCTCAGGATGAAGGCGGTCGAAAAGGAATTGAATGCTGCCGTGGCGCCGCCGTTCATCACACGGATGGGCATCGAAACCGGAGAGTGCCTTGTCGGTGCCCTCGGCTCCCAGGGCATGCCCGGCTACGCCGTCGTGGGGCCGGCAAACGACCTTGCAGCCCGTCTGGAAGCCCTGAACTCGCGATTCGGCACGACGATCCTCATCTCTGAAGCTGTGCGGGACGCGGCGGGTGCGGACTTCCTCGTGCGCAGCCTGGACCGGGTTCGTTTTGCCGGCACCGACTCGAGGTTCCGCGCCTTCGAGCTCGTTGCAGAAAAGGGCGGCGTGGACAGCGTGACGCTGCACGCCATCGAAGCCTTCAATGAGGCGCTTGCGCTTTTCGAGCGGAAAGAATGGAAGGAAGCAGAGGGCCTTTTCTCCCGCGTTCTCGTCCTGCTGCCGGAGGACGTTCCCGCGGCCCTCTACATCGAGCGCTGCCGCGAGCGCATGTCTCCTGCCCGGCCTGCTACTTCCGACCTGGACTGAGCAGGCGCGAGGTCAGCTTCTCCATCACTTTGAGACGGACCACCGCGCCGCCCCCGTACTGGGGGTAGGCGCGATAGCGCTGGCCGTCGTCCCAGAACTCGACGCCCGTCTCCCCGGCGAATGGAGCGGAACGCCTCTGGTGCCACACCAGCGTCGGGTCCTTCAGGCTCGTCTCGGGCCTGCCTGGATCGAAGTTGATGAATGACTCGTGCACGCCCCGGTCGTTCTGCTCCGCGACGTCCGTGGACTGGAGGTAGCGAATCGTGCCGGATGCCAGATCGACGGACTGAATGACGGCAGAATGGCTGGTGATGCCGTCCTCGCCCCTGAACATGATCACGTCGCACGGCCTGAGATTGCGCATCTCGTCCTTCACCACCTCGAGATTCCGATTGCGAGGGTCGAAAAACCAGGTGCCGACGTACAAGGATGCTATGGCCGGATTTCTGGAGGCGCCGAGATAGCGGCTGAGCGCCTTGTCCAGGTCCAGACCCCCGGTCCGTGCGACGGTCTTCAGCTCGTACCATACGAAACCGGCGCAGTCCATGCCCAGGCGGCCCACCCCGTAGAGGTAATTGTAGATGTCCGGCGGCGTGATCCCCTTCCCCCGGGAAAGGACATACGGCTGATGGGGGAGCCCCTGGTACGCACCTGCCTTCATCTGGGACAGGGCGAACCAGTCACGGCTGGTCGACCACGTGCGCCCGGCCAGATCGAACATGACGATCTTCTCGTGCTCGTCAGTCAGCGCGGCCACGTACGCGCCAAAGTCCGCCGAGGCGACAAGCTCATCTATCTGGTCCCAGAGGGCCAGGGGATCCGCCTTGCCGCCTCCCCGCACGGCCAGCTCGTTTCCGACCAGCTCCGAGCGCTCGTTGTTTTCCGCGAAGGGAAGGTGGAGTGTCATGACTTTCCCGGCGATGATATAGGTGCGGAAGCATTTTCGATACGCGTCCTCCATGATCGCCTCGATGCCGGTGCCCCACTCCGCGGAGGCCTGGGAAAACGCGGCAAGAAAATCGACATCCGAGCCGGCAGGAGCGGCAAGCCGGGGATCGGGGCGGGTCTCCGCCGGGGAAACCGAGGCCTGGCAAAGACCGAGCAGGAGAACAGCAACCCTGAGACTGCGGGGAAAACGAGCCATCTCGAATAATATATAACGGGAAGGACAAAAAAAGGGGGGCCGACCTGCCCCCCCTGAATTTACTGTTTCTGTATTTCTTAGTAGCGGTCGCGGTACCCGCCGCCCCCGCCGCCGCCGCTCCGGGCGGGACGATCTTCGCGGGGCTTGGAGATGTTCACCGTGAGGCTCCTGCCTTCGTGCTGCGTGCCGTTCAGGGCCGCAATGGCCTTCTCGGCTTCTTCCTGCGTGCTCATCTCTACGAATCCGAAACCACGTGAGCGGCTGGTTTCCCTGTCCGTGACGACCTTCGCTGATTCCACGGTCCCATGACCGGCGAAAAGCTGTGAGAGCTGCTCATCTGTCACCGAATAGGACAGCCCGCCAACGTACAATTTTTTGTTCAAGTTCTCCTCCTTGGAGTGTTTCTCATCATCGCCCTTTGATTCATACCGGTTAAGGAGCAGAACATGGCAGGATCTTTTATGGATACCGCTGTCCGGTCGGATGTTCCTTCGTGGTAGAAACGGAAAGGTCCGAATGATTCGGCTTCTTTTTCTCGTATCGGACCTCACGAAGCCATCTTTTTGAAGTCCGTGCAAAAGTTTATACATTATTCCAATAGCTGTCAAGGAGGAAAAGATGAGGCCGGTGGTGGCATCCATCGAAGGTGAGTACAGGCGTTACAAGGCCCTGGGTGAAGGCGCTTTCAACCAGCTCAGCGAGCCTGAGCTGACCCAGGCCGCGCCGGGGGAAGGCAATTCCGTAACCACCCTTGTGTGGCATATTTCCGGCAATCTTGCCTCTCGTTTCAGCGATTTCCTGGCATGCGATGGGGAAAAGCCCTGGAGGGACAGGGAGTCCGAGTTTGCCGAGCGCGGTGTGACGCGCGAGGAGCTTCTGCGGAAGTGGGACATCGGATGGCAGACTCTCTCAGATACCCTGCAGACCCTCAGTGACGAGGACCTGGGCAGGACGGTGACTATCCGCGGACGGCCGCTCTCCGTGTGCGAGGCGCTGCACCGCTCCCTCAGCCATGCAAGCTATCACGTAGGGCAGATCGTCTTCCTGGCAAAGTCGATCCGCGGCGCGCGGTGGGAGTACCTGAGCATCCCGCCCGGACAATCCAGGGAATACAACAAGGATCCCGCGCACGAAAAGCCGCCCTCGTATTTTGCGCGGTAGAAGGTAGAGCCAAGGGCGCTTTGCGGCGCATTCACTCTGAGGTATACTCGACACTCCATGAAGGCGCTCGATTTCAACGGAAAGCTCGTCGTCGTCACCGGTGCCTCCAGTGGACTCGGGCGGGAGATCGCGCGCACTCTGGCGTTGAAAGAGCGGGCGCACGTGGTGGCGGCGGCGCGCAGGCGCGACCGCCTGGAAGAGCTGAAGGCGGAAACCGAGGCGCAGTGCGCCTCCCGCGTGCACGTGCTCTCCGTTGACCTGGGCTCGCCGGGCGGGGCGCAGACCCTGTTTCGGGAAGCCACCGCAATCGGCGAAGTGTACGCGCTGGTGAACTGCGCAGGTCTTACGTACTACGGCAGGACGCTTGACATGCCGACGGAGAAATACGACCAGATCATCGCGGTGAACTTCCTCTCGGAAATGCGGGCCAGCATGCTCTTTCTGAGATACTTTCTCGATCGGGGCACGGGCGCTCTTCTCACGGTCACCAGCGTGACCGCCTTCGTGCCGACGCCGTATCAGAATGTGTACGCGGCAACCAAGCACGGTATGCAGACATTCATGGAGGGTCTTGCGGTGGAGTACCGAGGCAAAGGAGTCGCCATCTGCACCTTCGTGCCCGGCGGCATGGCCACCGAGATGATCACCAACTCCGGTCTCGACCGCAAGATCGGCACCGCGGACCGGGTCTATATGGATCCGGCTCGGGCTGCGCGCAAGGCGCTTGCATCCTTCAAAAGGGCAAAGCGGAGGGCCGTTCCCGGGCTCATGTACAAAACGGTTGTTTTCCTGGTCAGGCTTTTTCCCCGGGCAGCGGTGGCCTGGGTGGTGGAGAAAATCTACTCCCCGGCAAGCCGGGCCGTGTAACGGCAAGCCGGGGGCCGTGTAACGGCAAGCCGGGGGCCGTGTAACGGCAAGCCGGGGGCCGTCTAGGAGCACCGCGCGAAGCGCGGTATCCACCCGCGTCGGCAGCAGTGAAAGACGCGCCACGCCGGTAATTCGGGCCGTCTAGGAGCACCGCGCGAAGCGCAGAACCGTCAGAACGAGCCCCAGGCAACCCGCACGCCGAGGACGGGCGTGTACATGGCGCCGCTGAACAGCGCATGGCCGGCGCCGACTCTCGTGATGGCTTGCATGCCCGCGTAAGCCGTCACTTCCATCCAGCTTATGAACCCCAGCCCCATCTCGAGGTCGAGCTCCTCGAACAGCGCCAGTGACCCCGCTGTCAGCAG
>Ga0265316_10006790_pt1 | contig 10883 bp, 8 predicted proteins | sample 4522metaG_FD_202092 | JGI IMG/M metagenome (GOLD analysis project Ga0265316, IMG submission 202092) | Rhizosphere microbial communities from Carex aquatilis grown in University of Washington, Seatle, WA, United States - 4-5-22 metaG | ecosystem: Host-associated > Plants > Roots > Rhizosphere >...
CCTCGGTGAGGCGGCGCTGCAGGTCGATGATCTCGTGGTTGATGGCGGCAAAGCGGAGCTGGGTCTGCACCCGGGCCAGTGTCTCGTCGAGGTCGATGGGCTTGGTGATGTAATCAACCGCGCCGACGCCCAGGCCCTCCAGCTTGCCTTCCTTCGAAGTATGCGCCGTGACGAAAATGACCGGGATCGAACGGGTGTCCTCGCTGGCCTGCAGCTGCTGGCAGACCTCGATGCCGTCCATTTCCGGCATCATCACATCGAGCAGGATGAGATCGGGCTTGTCCTGCTTGACCAGATCCAGTGCCTCCTGGCCCGAATAGGCGGCCACCACCTGCATGCCTTCGCGCTCCAGCTTGCGTTTGAGGAGCTGGACGTTGATGGGCTGATCGTCCACCACGAGGATCTTCGGCACGGCCATGTTGGATGATTGAAAGTTCAATTGGACGCAAAGGCAAGATTGCCGTGCGGCGCGGTCAGGCAGGAGGCTGCTGCCGGTACGCCTTGAGGGTGTTCTTCATCAGCATGGCGACGGTCATCGGGCCGACGCCGCCAGGCACGGGCGTGATCTTGCCGGCCAGCGGGGCGACCGAGGCGAGATGCACGTCGCCGACGAGGCGGTAGCCGTTCTTCCGCGAGGCGTCGGCCACGCGGTTGACGCCCACGTCAATCACGACGGCGCCGGGTTTCACCATGTCGGCGGTGACGAACTCCGCGCGGCCGATGGCGGCGATCAGCACGTCGGCCTGGCGGGCGACGGCGGGGAGGCCAATGGTCTGCGAGTGGCACACGGTCACCGTCGCGTTGGCCCCGGCCTTTTTCTGCATGGCCAGCAGGGCGACCGGCTTGCCGACCAGCAGGCTGCGGCCGATCACGACGACGTGCCGGCCGGCGAGTTTAACACCGCTGCGGGCGAGCAGCTCCATGATGCCGGCCGGCGTGCAGCATACAAAACCCGAGTCGTCATCCTGCGCGATCTTGCCGAGATTGATGGTGCCGAGGCCGTCGACATCCTTGGAGGGGGCGATGCGACGGAAGACGGCGGTTTCGTCGAGGTGCGCGGGCAGCGGCGACTGCACGAGGATGCCGTCGACGGAGGGATCGGCGTTGAGCTGGTCGATCAGGGCAAACAATTCCGTCTGCGAAATTGCCGCGGGCGGCAGCAGGACACGGCTGGTGATGCCGATTTCCGCGGCCGTCCGCTCCTTCTTTTTGACGTACGAGACCGAGGCTGGATCCTCGCCGACCCGCACGAGCGCGATGCACGGTTTGCGGCCAGGCAGGGCGGCCACCGCGGCTTTCAACTCGGCGACGATGTCCGCGGCGATCTTGTTGCCGTCGATAAGCTCCATGAGGAAATGAGAAGGCCGGCCGCGTGCGCCGGCCGGCCGGGGAAGACTTATTTGGTCTCGAGGCTTTCGACCTCGATCACGAGGCCTTTGCCATCGGGGGTTTGCTTGAGCCCGCCTGAAACCGTCACCAAGCGGTCAACGTACTGTTCCATATTTGCGGTGACGAGCACCTTGCTGACATCGAGGAAGGCGACGCGCTGGTCGTCGGTATTGTTGAGCTGGTAATCGTAGTCGCGGCGGGGACCGATGAGCATAACGCGCCTGGTTTCGACCAGCATGCCCTGGTAGGTGTGCGACAGCGCGGAGGCTGGTCCGCTGCTGATGAGCGGCGCCGGCTGCCCGGCCGCCATCGGCAACGGCGCAGGCGGCATGGCCGGGGTGCCCGCGGCGCGGGGCGCGGAAGGGCTGCCGCCGACATTGATGTAGCCGATGACGGTTTTGGAAAGTTTGATCTGCGTCCAGCCGCTGCGCAGGCCGGTGATCTCGGCCTTGTCGCCCTCCTGCATGGTGGTGAGGACGGGGGCATCGGCCTTGGGCATGAGGCGGATGACGGCGCCGGGATGGATATCAAGACTCTTGCTGAAATCATTGTTATTCACGTAAGCCTCATGCGGTCCGGGCAGCTCGATAGCCATCCAGCCTTGCGGGGCGGTGGTGTTGGCCGCGGCGGCCGGATCAGTGCCGGCCTTGAGGTAGCCGATGGCCGGCGTGGCGGCGTCAGGCTGGGCGTGGATCGCCGTGGTTTCCATGAGCGGCGCGGCGGCCAGAGGGGCAGCCAGCAGCAGGACGGCGGTGGAAAGGCGGAACGTGGTCTTCATAGGCAGGCGTGGTTTCAGCGGAGTGGGCCGCTTACAAGGCGGGTACCATGACTCAATGCGATCTCCTAGTTAGAAAGTTGTTTCACCCCGCGCAAAGGAATTCCTTGGGGTGGGGAAGCGCTGGTCTTCCCTGCGGAGGGGCCGGCGGTCGTGGCGGCAGGCTTGAATCGCCCCCTTTCAAGGCCTTATTGACTGTTTTTCCGCCAGTTTCACGAGAGTGACATGCATTGACCTGACGGCCCGGCGGCCCATGCGGAGCGCGGGACTATCTTCCGCCGGTTGGCGAAAAAATCGGCTCGCTCATTGCATTTCGATTCGCGCTACTTACGGCATGACCTTCAATAATCGCACCGCTCTTGTCACCGGCGCCGGCCGGGGCATCGGCAAGGCCATTGCCGAGCAACTCGCGAAACACGGCGTCACGGTCATCTGTGTCAGCAAAACCGCGGCGAATTGCGGCGCGGTCGCCGCCGCCATCGAGGCCGCCGGCGGCAAGGCCCGGGCCCTCCCGGTCGACGTTACGGACGGGGCGGCGGTCGCCAAGGCCGCGGCCGACCTGCTCGCCGAATACGGCGCCATCGACATTCTCGTCAACAATGCCGGCATCACCCGCGATGGACTGTTGTTCCGCATGTCGGAGGACGACTGGAACGCCGTGCTCACCACCAATCTTACCAGCAGCTACCACTGGACGAAGCACCTCGGCCGGGCCATGACCCAGAAACGCTGGGGCCGCATCGTGAACATCGCTTCCGTGGTCGGCCTCACCGGCAACGCCGGCCAGGCCAATTATTCCGCAGCCAAAGCCGGCCTGATCGGCTTCAGCAAAAGCATCGCCAAGGAGTTTGCCCGCCGGAATGTCACCTGCAATGTGGTCGCGCCTGGCTTCATCAAGACCGACATGACCGCCGGACTGGGGGAGGAAATCACCAAGGCCGCCCTGCAATTCATCCCCCTGCAACGGTTCGGCGAACCCGCCGACGTGGCCCATATGACCACCTTTTTATGCTCAGAAGAAGCGGGTTACATAACCGGCCAAGTTTTTACCGTTGACGGCGGCATGGTGATGTGATGCCAAAGAGCAGCCCAAACCCTTGTCCTCCCACAATATGGCCGATCAGAAAACCATAGAACAACGCGTCAAAGAGATTATCGTTAACCAATTGAATGTTAACGAGGAGCAGATCACCCCCGAAGCGTCATTTCTCGACGATCTGGGCGCCGATTCACTCGACACTGTCGAGTTGATCATGGCTTTTGAGGAAGAGTTCAAAGACGAGATCAAAGGGGAAATCCCGGAATCTGACGCTGAAAAACTCCAGACGGTGGGCGACGTGATCGCCTATATCGAAGAAAAGTCTTCTTCGAAATAATCCGTCACCTCGCTTTGCGGCGTTCTACCGTGTTTCCCCTGGAAACTCCTCGGTAGAACGCCTTTTTGTACATGGAAGCCGCTCCCTCCCTTCCGCGGATCGTCGTCACCGGCCTCGGTGTGATCACTTCGCTGGGTCACGACGTGGATACTTTCTGGGCCAACATCCTGGCGGGCAAGAATGGCGTGGCGCGCGTGACGCAATTCGACGTGACGGACTACACATGCCAGATCGGCGCCGAGGTGCTCGGCTTCGATCCGGCGAAGTATATGGATCCGAAGGAGGTCCGCCGCAACGACCGCTACACGCACTTCGGCTTCATCGCCGCCAAGATGGCCGTGGCCGACGCCCGCCTCCATCCGGCGGTCGAGGACGCCGATCGCCTGGGTGTCATCATCGGCTCCGGCATCGGCGGCATGCACACCTATGAGCACCAGCTCAAGATTCTCTGGGAACGCGGTCCGCGCAAGGTGTCGCCCTTCACGATTCCCTCGCTCATCAGCAACATGTGCAGCGGTCTCGTCGCCATTGAATTTGGCGCGCGCGGGCCGAATTTCGCCGTGGTGAGCGCCTGCGCCTCGTCCGCCCACGCCATTGGCGAAGCCTTCCACGCCATGCGGCGCGGCGAGGCGGACGTGATGATTGCGGGGGGCAGCGAGGCGGCCATCACACCCTTCTCCTACGCGGCGTTCTGCTCGATGAAGGCCATGAGCACGCGCAACGACGCTCCGGACAAGGCCAGCCGGCCCTTCGAAAAGAACCGCGACGGCTTCGTCATGGGCGAAGGCGCGGGCATCCTCGTGCTGGAGACACTCGACCATGCCCGGGCCCGCGGCGCCCGCATCTATTGCGAGCTCGTCGGGTACGGCGCCACCTGCGATGCCTTTCATATCACGCAGCCCGACCCCGAAGGCCGCGGCCTCTCGCTCGCCATGACCCGTGCGCTCGCCTCCGCCCGGCTGCGTCCCGACCAGATCGATTACCTCAACGCCCACGGCACCTCCACGCCCTACAACGACAAGTACGAGACCCGCGCCATCAAGCAGGTCTTCGGCGACCACGTGCGCAAGCTCATGGTCAGCTCCACCAAATCCATGACCGGGCATCTGCTGGGTGCGGCCGGGGGCATCGAAGCGATCATCTGCGCGAAAACCATCCAGCAGGGCGAGGTGCCGCCCACGATCAATTACGAGGAACCCGACCCCGACTGCGATCTCGACTACGTGCCCAACACCAAGCGGGTCGCGCCGGTCCGGGCCGTGCTGAGCAACAACCTCGGCTTCGGCGGCCAGAACGCCTCCCTGGTTTTCCAGCGGCTGGAATAACGGAGCCACGCCGGCCGGCGGCATCATTTTCTTGGCGCCGGCGCGACTTTGCGCGAGGCTCCCCGACGCGTGAAACGCGCCCTCTTCGCGGTCCTCGTTCTCCTGGTTCTGGCCGGCTGCTCGGTCCGCCGCGAGCCGGTTGACCGCCACGAGGTGTGGCTCGCCATCCAGCAGCCGGCGGCGCGTTACCGTCTCGATCCCGCCTTCATCTATGCCCTGGTGGCGGCCGAATCGGGATTCGACGCGCGGGCACGCCATGGCGAGGCCCGGGGCCTGCTCCAGCTCAAGCCGGCGGCCTGGGCGACCGTCTCCGCCCGGCCCTTCGAGCCCACGGTGTGGGATTGGCGCGCCAACCTCGAGACCGGCATCGACTACCTCGCCTGGTGCCGGCACGCGCTCCACGCGCATGGCAAATTCTCGGAGCGCCTGCTGCTCGCCGCGTTTCATTACGGCTACGATTACGTCGAGGCGCGCGACTTCGACGAGGGACGCATTCCGCGCCCCGACCATCCCCTCTACCGTGAGCTCTGGCGCGGCAATCTTCATCCCCTCCCGCCGCCGGAGGCAATGTCAACTAATAGTTGACATTGAACAGGGGGAGCGCCCCGTTGTAGGGAAGGGCCGTGAAACCGACGGAGCAGCCGGCCGCCGGAGCCGGCGACGGGTAGGATAAAGTCGCGTTTGAACCGGCGGGAATTTGCGCCCAACCTCACCGCAACCCCATGGCCTTGCCTCCACCCAACATCCTGTGGATCGTCACCACCCAATGGCGCGGTCTGGCGACGGGCTATGCCGGCGACCCGAATGCACGCACGCCGCACCTGGATGCCTTGGCGGCCCGGTCGGTCAACTATGCCCAAGCCGTGACGCCGCATCCCTTCGGCCCGTTTGCCCGCGCGGCCCTGCTCACCGGCGTGCAGTCGCCGGAGAACGGCGTGCGCGATTACCATGACCCGCTTCCCGCGGAGGCGCGCACCATCGCGCACCGGCTGAACGCGCGCGGGTACGCGACGGCGTTTTTCGGCAAGTGGCACCTTTATCAACGCGATTCCGGGGCGGAGCTGGTCGGCGAGGCCCACGCCCGGATCGTGGTGCCGCCGGCGTGGCGCGGTGGTTTTGAATTCTGGGAGGGATTTGAGAGCGGTTTCCTGATCAACGATCCGTGGCTGCATGGAACGCGGCTGCCGGAGCCGGTGAAATTCCCGGGCTATCAATCCGCGGTGGTGGGGGCGCGCGCGGGAGCATGGATCCGTGATGCCGGATTGCTGAGACCGGAAACCGGAAAGCATGAAACCAGCACACCCGTGACTATCCGGTATCCGGTATCCAGTACCCAAAATCAAACCCGGCCCTGGTTTTGTATGGTGAGCCTTGAGCCCCCGCATCCTCCGTATGATGCGCCGGCCCCCCGGCAGGATTCGGGACCAGCCGCCCGTGAGCGGCCCCGCGATCCGGGCGCGATCGTGCTGCCCGCCAACGTGCCGCTGGGCACGGAGGTGGAGATGAAGGCGCGCCGCGAGCTGGCCGGGTATTACACCCATCTCGAGGCGACCGACCGGGAGATCGGCCGGTTGCTGGCCCAGGTGCCGGAAGAAAACACGATTGTGGTTTTCACCTCCGTCCACGGCGACATGCACGGAGCCCACGGGCTGTTCCGCAAAGGCTGGCCGTACGAGGAAAGTGTCCGCGTGCCACTGTTGGTGCGCGGGGCACACCCGGATGGGCCGGGGGCGGGAACACGCAGCGAGGAGCTGGTCTCTTTGCTCGATCTGCCGCGCTGGACGCTGGAGTGGGCGGAAGCGTGCGGACCTGAAACTCAAGACCCAAGACCCGCCGCTGAAATCCAGCGGATTTCCATGCCCAGCGTTGTGCGGCTGCCGCAGCAATGCGATCGGGTGTGGCGCGGCGGGCGCACGCGCACGCACAAGCTGGTGCTCAACGAAGACGGCACGCCGTGGTTGTTCTTCGACCTCGCGCGCGACCCCGGCGAGGAACACAACCTGGCGGGCAATCCCGACCGGACGGCGGAAATGGCGGAATTGCGGCGCCGGATCTGAACGATGGCCGGGGTCGGTCCGTCGCCTTTCCCGGAGGAAAGGCGCGGCGTCCTGCCGGCTCAGGCCGATGCCTGCGGGGCGAAGTTGCGACGGATCGCGGCCGCAAGCACCTCGAGCTTGAGCGGCTTGGTGAGGTAATCGTTCATGCCGGCGGCGAGACACCCCTCCCGGTCGCCCAGAATTGCATTGGCGGTGATGGCGATGATGCAGGGCTGGCGTTCGGAGGGCAGGCGGCGGCGAAGTTCGCGGGTGGCCTCCAGCCCGTCCATGGTGGGCATCTGTAGATCCATCATCACGAGATCATAATCGCGGCTGACGAACGCGTTGATTGCCTCGAGACCGTCGCCGGCGGCATCCGCCCTGTAGCCCAGCCGCTGCAGCTGGCTGAGGGCGACGCTCCGGTTCAGCGGATTGTCCTCGACCAGCAGAATAGCGAGCGGGATGTCGTCGCTGAGCCGCCGGCTGGTGGCCACCGCTGCCGCTGGCGCCGAGGGCGGGACAAAGAACGAACGGATCGTCAGCAGCAGGGGGGTGTATTTGAGCGGTTTGACGAGAGGGAGGACCGGGGCGAGTTCTGCGAGCAGGGCCCGCGGGATTGGCTCGCCGGCAGACAACAGAAGCAGGACCGGCAGCAACGGCTGCTGCCAGTGTTTCCGAAGGTCGTCGACAAGCTGTCGGCCCTCGCCGTCCGGCAGCGAATGATCCACGACGAGGAGGAGGGGCGGCGGCATGCGCTCGGCCAGCAGCCGAGCGGCCTGGATCGATTCCGCCGCCTCGCAGGCGAGCCCCGCTTCCGTCAGTGTGTTCGTGAGAAAACGGCGGCTGGCGGCGTGGCCGTCCACCACCAGCACCAGGCTGCCCTGCAACGCGGCGGGAAGCGCGCTGACCGGCGGCGGGCCGAACGAGGGCATGGGCTGCACGGGAATCGTGAAGGCAAACACGGAACCGCGGCCCGGATCGCTCTCGGCCCGAATCTCACCCCCCATGAGACTGCAGAGCCGCTGGCAGATGACGAGACCGAGGCCGGTGCCGCCATATTTGCGCGTGGTGGAGGAGTCGACCTGCGAGAACGGCTTGAACAGCAGTTTCCTTTTTTCCTGCGGAATGCCGATGCCGGTGTCCCGCACGGCGATCTCGATGCGGCAGGTTTCAGCCGCCGGGGGCACGGGCGGCGCGTCGGGGGAACTCCCCGCCGGGGACACCTCGATTGAAACGTAGCCGCGGGGGGTGAACTTCACGGCATTGTTCAGAAGATTGACGATGATCTGGCGCAGCCGGGTGACGTCGCCCACAATCCAAGCCGGCACGCCCGGATCGATGAAGTAGGCGAGATTGATGTGCTTGGCCGCCGCCTGCGGGGTGAACATATCGAGCGCCTCCTCGATGCATCGGGCCAGCTCGAAGGGCTGCCGCTCCAGCTCCATCTTGCCGGATTCAATCTTCGAGAAGTCGAGGATGTCCTTGATGATGGCCAGGAGCGCATCGCCGCTTGAGCGGATGGTGTTCACACAGTCGCGCTGCTCGACGGTGAGCGGGGTCTCGAGGAGCAGGCTGGTCATGCCGATGACGCCATTCATCGGGGTGCGGATCTCGTGGCTCATCGAGGCGAGGAATTCCGACTTGGCCCGCGAGGCATCGTCGGCTTCCTCCTTCGCGCGGCGCAGGTAGTTCTCGGTTTCCACCCGCGCCGTGATGTCGGTGAGGATGGCGATGAAGTTCTCGACGACGCTGGTCTCGCTGTGGACGGGCTGCAAATCGAGGTGAAGGTGGAAACGCCGGCCGTCACGGGCGTGGCAGGCGAGATCGGCCTTGAACGGCACTTTCCGCTGCAGGGCATCGCGCAGGCGGGAGACGGTGGGCGGATCGGTGTCGGGACCGACCAGCAGCTGCGTGAGGTGGCGGCCGATCACCTCGGTGAGTTTGAATCCGAGCAGGCGGACGAAGCTGTCGTTGATCCATTCGAGCTGGCCGGTGGCCTGGGTGATGGCGACGAGGTTGTCGGTGCTGCTGGCGACGAGGGAAAGCTTGCGGGTAGTGGCCTGGCTTAAACGCAGCGCCTGCTCGGCGCGACGGCGCTCCTCGTTCTCGGCCACCAGCCGTTTGTTGGCCTGCTCGGCGGCGCGGCGGCGCATATGGGCGGTGCGGGCGAGGTTGACGATGACGCCGAGCAGCACGCTCAACCCGAGTCCCAGTCCCGTGACGAGTTCGGGGAAAAGCTGGCGACTGCGCCGGAGCGCGGCTTCGGAGGGGGTGAGGCTGATGCGAATGCGCTGGCCGAAGAGGTTAAAGACCGAATCCTCGCGCAATCCCGCCCGGACGGGATCCGGGGGAAACTGGTCGAACACCCGCTGGCCGTCGATGTCGATGGTCACCGCATAGAGGGCGGAAAGATGCAGGCGCTTCTCCACAGTCTCGAGCAGCACCGGATAAAAGAATTCCCCCAGCAACACCTGCGGATTCGAACCGTCGGCCTCCGACAGGGGCGCGCAGATAAAGAAACCCTGGCCACCCAACGGCAGCGGGACGAGGCGGGAAAAGGCCAGTTTGCCGGTGGCTCTCACCTGGGCGATGAGTCCGCGGTGCAGCGCGTCCTTGCCATGGTCGTAGTTGAGGAGGTGTTCGTTGCCTTGTTCCGGGAAAACCCAGCGGGTGTATCCGGTCTGGTCGATCCAGGTCAGCGAACGCAGGGCGGGGAAGTCCTCCCGATAGGCCGCGCCTTCGCGGTTGCGGATGTCAGCGGTGAGCTGGCCGGTCTGCGTCCAGCGCGACGCCATGCGCTGCAGGGTTTTCGCCTCGTTATCCAGCTCGTAGTTCAGCACGACGGCGGCGTTGTTGATGGTGAGCTGCGTGGTCGAGCGGATGAAATCCATCTCGCGGTGATGCAGGGCGGCCGTGAACAGCAGGGTGAGCATGACGCCGGCCGCCACCACAGGCACGGGCAGCCAGCTGGGAAGATCACCGGCGACGCGGCCAGGGTCGTCACGCCAGACCCGGCTGAGCAGCAGATGCCCGAGCAGGACGAGGGCCAGACCGTTCAGGGGTGCGGGCCGGATGTTCAGGCCCCACATCGAGGTTGACGACAGTCCGAGCAGCCCGCCGAGCAGCGGCTCCAGCCCGATGACAATGACCAGCGAGGCGGCGAGGGAGATCATCCAGGGTCGCAGCCGGGGCAGCAGCGGCCGGTCGCACCACAGCAGTCCCAGGCCGGAGAGGCAGAGCGCCAGCGCGGTGAGGCGCGACATGCGGCCGGGAGCCGACGGATCGACCGGGATGTGCACCTGCAGGAGAAACTCGTCAATGGACAGATTCCACCCGGCGACATACTGCAATATCGTCAGGAAGCCCACGGCGGCCGGCAGGACGGCCAGCCACACCAACCGGTGCGCCTCCCATTCCAGCGCCAGCAGGACGATGCCGAGCGCGATCAGGCCCAGCGCCATGTTGGGCTGCATCGGCGCATAATCCGGCACCAGCTGCACAAGGGCATCGATCCCTTGCATCCACCCCAGCAGCACCAGCGCGCCCACCAGGACAAGCAGCGCGGCTCCGAGCAGTGATGCGCGGCTGAGCCGGTCGCTGGGAATAACAGGAAAACGGCGGGCCATGAAGTGGACAGATCCTAGCTAGGCGCCGTTGCCATGCCGGGCAACGTGTTTTTGCATACCTTGTTTATTTTAATCCGGTATAAATCAGCGGCCGTGCAAGGCATCGGGGGATTCACGGTTGAGGGGTTGGGGCTGGAGGATTTGCCGATGGCAGTTCCCTGCTTGATGGGGCCGGAGCCGTCGCGGGAGCCCACGGCACCGGCATCGTCCCGGGCTGCTCTCCGGACGCCGGCCGCGTCAGCGCCCGCAGAAGGTACGCCGGTCCGTAGTAGAATGCCCAGGAGGGTTTCTCGAGCGGACCGGTGAGTTTGAGCTCCAGCACGTTGGAAAGCGGGGTGAGCATGGCGCCCAGCATG
>Ga0265316_10006791_pt1 | contig 10883 bp, 11 predicted proteins | sample 4522metaG_FD_202092 | JGI IMG/M metagenome (GOLD analysis project Ga0265316, IMG submission 202092) | Rhizosphere microbial communities from Carex aquatilis grown in University of Washington, Seatle, WA, United States - 4-5-22 metaG | ecosystem: Host-associated > Plants > Roots > Rhizosphere >...
GGCGCGCGCTGAACGTGCGGATTCAGCGGTGTGATGGAGCCGCTCCGTAGGTGTTGTGACGTCGGTCCAGGTGGGGTCTTCGGTCGGGGCCTCCAGGTCGAGACCGGCGTCTTCGGGGCGCGCATGTCCGTTGAGCTGGCAAACGACGGCCCGGTCACGATCGTCCTGTAAGGGGCGTAGGCTCGACGGAGCCCCAGGGAGCGCAGGTGCCGGCTTAGCCGGCTCCGAAGCGGGGATTCAGCGGGCTTTCTGCTACCTTGCAGCCGACATTTCGAGCACGTTCGAGATGGGCGCGCGGCGCCCATTTTCATTATGGGGGCTGGTCCAACATGGCCTCGGCAACACACACCAAGGAGAGACAACTGCAGCGAGACGTCGCACGGACGGTCGAATCGACTCTGCCCGGAGTAGAGGTGCTTGCACTCGAGTTGACGGGCAAGGAGCGGTTCTGCGTCTACGTCGACCACCCGCAAGGGGTCGACCACGCGCTCTGCGAGCGCGTGACGGACGTGCTGAGGCCGTACCTCGACGAGTACTCGGTGGAGGTCTCGTCACCGGGCTTCGAACGCCCGCTGCGCACGAAGGCGCATTTCGAGCGCGCCGTGGGTCGGAACGTCCGCATCAAGTCCGAGACCGGCCGCGTCCGCGGCACGGTTCTCTCGGCCGGTGAACGGTCCGTTCAGGTTCAGAACGGGGCCGATCCGGCAGACATACCGTACGACTCGATCGTGCGGGCCAATCTGATCGACGAAGGGAAGCCGGCATGAGCGTAGGCTTGACGGAGCTCATCAATGAGCGGAAGCGGCGGCTCCGCCGCCGCTGGGAGCGGGAGCTATGAGCCAGGAGATCGTTGACGCCGTTCGCGAGATCGAGCGCGAGAAGGGAATCGAGAGCGGGACGCTGGTCGCCGCGCTCGAAGACGCGCTGCTCGCGGCGTACAAGAAGACACCGGGCGCCTCTCGGCACGCGACCGTGGAGCTCGACGACAAGGGCGACTTCCGCGTGTTCGCGATCGAGCTTCCCGAGGATCTCGAGAAGCGCCTGCTCGAAGAGGCGCGGGAGCACGCGATCGACGATCTCGAGCGCATCGAGGAGGAGACCGGCGAGAAGAACCACACGCTGCTCTCCGACGACGACCTCGAGATCGACTGGTCGCAGGTGCCCGAAGATCTGATCCAGCGCGAGGACGTGACGCCGGAGAACTTCGGCCGCATCGCCGCGCAGACGGCGAAGCAGGTGATCCTGCAGCGCATCCGCGAGGCCGAGCGCGAGATGATGTACGACGAGTACATCGACCGCGTCGGCGAGGTCGTCACCGGCATCGTCCAGCAGACCGGCGACCGGCGGAACATCCTGGTCGACCTGGGCAAGGTCGAGGCGCTGCTGCCCGGCCCCGAGCAGGTCGACGGCGAGCGCTACGAGCAGGGCTCACGCATCAAGGCCGTGATCCGCGAGGTGCGCACCGGGACGAAGGGACCGCAGGTCATCCTTTCGCGCCGCGACCCCGAGCTGATCAAGACGCTGTTCGAGCTCGAGGTGCCCGAGATCGCCGACGGTCTCGTCGAGATCCGCGGCGTCGCCCGCGAGCCCGGCTACCGCTCGAAGATCGCTGTCGAGTCGCATGCGCAGGGTGTCGACCCGGTCGGCGCCTGCGTCGGCCCGCGCGGCTCACGCGTTCGCATGGTCGTCTCGGAGCTCCGCGGCGAGAAGATCGACATCATCCCGTGGAACAACGAGCCGGCGCGTTTCGTGGCGAAGGCGCTGTCGCCCGCCCGCGTGCGCGAGGTCTACCTCGACGACGAGGGTAGGGAGGCGACCGTTGTTGTCCCGGACGACCAGCTTGCGCTCGCGATCGGCAAGGAAGGCATGAACGCCCGCCTCGCCGCGCGCCTCACCGGCTGGAAGATCGACATCACCTCGGACTCCGAGTTCGCGCAGTCGGAGGCCGACGCGGCCTTCGGCGGCGGCGAGCCCGGCGACGAGAACGACGTCTCCGGACGGTGCGCCGCTGTGCTGTCCAATGGAAAGCGCTGCCCGAACGCGGCGCTGCCCGGGTCGAAGTACTGCGGCGTCCCGGCGCACCAGGAGCTCGCACTCCACGAGTCGGACGACGAGGACAACCCGATCGTCCAGGAGTCGGAGCCCGAGCTCGAGGCGCTCGCCGACACGGCCGCGCCGGAGCCCGTCACCGAGGACGCCGCCGCGTTCGGCTTCCCCGATCCGGAGGAGTTCCCCGCCGGACCGGGCGACGCGCCCGTCGCAGGCGAGGACCAGACGCTCGAGAGCGGTGCTGTGCAGCCCGTGCACGTCGAGGACGATCCCCACGCGGGCATTCCGATCGAGGAGGCCGAGTAACGAGCGGAGAACCGGTTCGCACCTGCGCCGGCTGCGGCCGCAAGGCGCCCCAGAGCGAGTTGCAGCGCTTCCACGTGGAGCGCGGCGAGCTCATGGCGGGCGCTGGAACGGGCCGCGGCGTCTATACATGCCGGCGCCTGCAGTGCTTCGACCGCGCGACCTCGCGCCGGGCTTTTGCCCGGATTCTGCGGGCAACCGTCCACGTCGACCCGGATCTGTCCCGCCTCTACACTTGATCACGCATGGCTAACGGAAAACCGAACAGACCGATCAGACCGCGCGGCGGTGGCCCGAAGGGCCGGCGCCGGGTCGTGATCGACCAGGGTGGCGGCCGGCCCGGCCAGGGCCAGCGCCAGCGCCCCGGCGATCGCCCCGCCGACCGCGGCCCCCGGCAGCCGCGCGAAGTCGTCGCGCCCAGCGGTCCGGTCACGGTCGAGTCGGGTGTCACGCTGCGCGACTTCTCGCAGGCGCTCGGTGTCGCCATGCCGCAGATCATCAAGCTCCTGATGAACCTGAACACGATGAAGACCGCGACACAGTCGCTCACCGACGACGAGGTGCAGGTGATCGCCGTGGAGCTCGAGCGCGAGGTGACGATCAAGCACGCCGAGGACGACGACACCGAGCCCGAGAAGTTCGAGGACGCGGAGGAGACGCTCGAGGCGCGCCCGCCGGTCGTCACGATCATGGGCCACGTCGACCACGGCAAGACGACGCTGCTCGACGCGATTCGCAAGACGCGCGTCGTCTCGACCGAGGCAGGCGGGATCACGCAGCACATCGGCGCCTACCAGGCGGACCACAACGGTCGCCGCATCACCTTCCTCGACACGCCGGGCCATGAGGCGTTTACCGCCATGCGCGCCCGCGGCGCGAAGGTGACGGACATCGCGGTGCTCGTCGTCGCTGCGGACGACGGCGTCATGCCGCAGACCAAGGAGTCGATCTCACACGCCCGCGCGGCGGGCGTGCCGATCGTCGTCGCCGTGAACAAGATCGACTTGCCCGACTCGAACCCCGACAAGGTGCTCAGCGAGCTCGCGACCGAAGGGCTGCAGCCGGAGGAGTGGGGCGGCGATGTCCAGGTCGCACGCGTCTCCGCGAAGCAGGGCGAAGGCCTCGAGGACCTGCTCGAGCGCATCCTGCTCGTCGCGGACGCCGAGCTCGATCTGCGCGCGAACCCGTCCGCCGAGGCCTCGGGCCCGATCATCGAGTCGCGTCTCGACGTCGGCCGCGGCCCGGTCGCGACGATGCTGATTCACCGCGGCACGCTCAAGGTGGGCGACGCGATCGTCGCCGGCGACGCGTGGGGCCGCGTGCGCGCGCTCTACGACTATCGCGGCGAGCGCATCACGGAAGCACGCCCGGGTGAGCCCGTCGAGATCCTCGGCTTCGACCGGCCGCCGCCCGCCGGCGAGCTCGGTCGCGTCGTCGAGAACGAGCGCCGAGCCCGCGAGCTCGCGCAACAGCGCGGCGAGCGCCTGCGCCGCGAGGCGATGGCGAAGCAGCGCAGCGGCGGCGTCTCGCTCGACAAGCTGTTCGAGCAGATGCAGGCCGGCGGCGTGCAGGACCTCAACATCGTGATCAAGGGCGACGTGCAGGGCTCCGTCGAGGCGATCGTCTCCGAGCTCTCCAAGATCCAGCACCCCGAGGTGCGCGTGAACGTGATCCACACCGGCGTCGGCGGGATCACCGAGAACGACGTCAACCTCGCGGCCGCGTCGACGGCGATGATCGTCGGCTTCAACGTCCGCCCGTCGGCTGAGGTGCGCAGCGTCGCCGAACGTGCCGGCGTCGAGATTCGCCTCTACCGCGTCATCTACCAGCTGACCGAAGAGATCGAACAGGCTCTCGTCGGCATGCTCACGCCGGTCGAGACGGAAGCGATCATCGGCGAGGTCGAGGTGCGCGCGCTCTTCAAGGTCTCGCGTCTCGGCACGATCGCGGGCTGCATGGTCACGAGCGGTCTCGTGCGCCGCAATTCGACCGTCCGCCTCTTCCGTGACGGCACGCGCATCCACGAGACGACGATCGCGCAGTTGCGCCGCTTCAAGGACGACGTCCGCGAGGTGACCGAAGGCTTCGAGTGCGGCATCCTGCTCGAAGGCTTCAACGACCTGCGCGAGGGCGACGTGCTCGAGGTGTTCGAGACGCGCGAAGTCGAGCGCACATCGCTCGACGAGCCGGCCGGTGGGTCGAGCTCGAACAATGCGTAGTGCCCTCGGGCTTCATCGCGATCCTCACCGTTGAGCTGCACTTCCCCGAAGCGTCCTCGCTGAAGGGCAAACGTCACTTCGTCCGCTCGGCGAAGGACAACCTGCGCAACCGGTTCGGCGCCGCCGTCGCCGAGGTCGACCACCACGACCTGTGGCAGCGCGCGACCCTGTCGGTCGCCTGTGTCGCCCGCTCCGCGCACGACGCGGAGCAGCTGGCGGACGGCGCCGAGCGCTGGCTCGCCTCGGGCGACTGGACGCTCGTCCGCTGCGACCGCCTGCTCGTCTCGCCCGACGACGTGTAGAAGGGCTCGGCGGAATGCCGTTCGTTGCAGGGGTGCGATGGTCGTTCCGAGGCAAGGACGCAGGGAGCGTCGATAGCCGTAGCTATCGACGCGACTGAGGACGCAGCATCGGGGCGACCAGCGCGGCCCTGCGACACAACGCCGTGTTTCGCCGAGTCCTTCTCAAGGCCATCTAGGCTCCCGGCGTGTCCGAGCGCATGCGCCGAGTGAACGAGTCCGTCCGTGCGGTCGTCGCGGAGGGCCTCGGCGAGCTCAAGGATCCGCGCATCGGCATGGTCACGGTCACCGGCGTGGTCGTCTCGCCCGACCTGGGCGAGGCGCGGATCTTCATCTCCGTCTTCGGCAACGAGAAGAAGCGCCGGGCGACGCTCGCCGGGCTGGATTCGGCCCGAGGCGTGCTGCAGGCGAAGATCAACCGTGAGCTGAGCCTGCGGCGGACACCCGCGCTCACGTTCGCTTACGATGACTCCGTCGAGCGAGGCGTCCGCATGACGAAGCTGATCGACGAGCTTGCCGCAGATCTCCCCCCAGATTCAGGGATGCCCGAAGATGAGCCAGCCCAAGACGACGACTGAGCTGCACACCGCCGCCGACGCGATCCGGGCGAACGACCGCTTCGTGATCGCCGCGCACGAGAATCCGGACGGCGACGCCGTCGGCTCGATGCTGGCGCTGACGCTCGCGCTGCAGGCGATCGGCAAGGACGTTGTGATGTACCTGTCCGGGACCGCGCCGACGCCCGGTGAGTACAGCTTCCTCGACCTCTCGGAGCTCCAGCGCGAGCTGCCTGCCGATCTCTCGGAGCGCGTGCTGATCGCGGTCGACTGCGCCAACGAGCGCAGGATCGGACCGGAGTCGACGCCGGTGGAAGGCGCGAAGCTCGTGGTCAACATCGACCACCATCACGACAACTCGTCGTTCGGCGACGTGAACCTGATCGTCTCCGAGGCATCGTCGACGTCGGAGATCGTGCGCGATGTGCTCGCGGAGCTCAACGTGCCGCTGACGCCGGAGATCGCGGCCGCGCTCTACGTCGGGCTCGTCACGGACACGGGACGCTTCCAGTACACGAACACCACGCCGAAGTCTCTGCGGCTCGCCGCAGAGCTCGTCGAGGCCGGCGCCGACGTGCACGGCATCTTCCGGCACGTGTACGAGACCGTGCAGTTCGCGAAGCTGAAGCTGCTCGCGCGCGCACTCGAGCGCGCGCAGCTGTTCGAGGGTGGGCGGCTCGTCGTCTCGTACCTGCTGAAGGATGACTTCGGCGACGTCGGTGCGGAAGAGCCGTACTCCGAGGGCATCATCGACTACCTCCGCGCGGTCGAGGGCTCGGAGATGGTCGCCCTGATCCGCGAGCCGCCGCGCAACGAAGGGCCGGCCCGGCGCATCTCGCTGCGCTCGTCGCACGATGAGGTCGACGTCTCGGCGATCGCCCGCGCGTCGGGTGGCGGCGGGCACCGGCAGGCGGCCGGTTTCTCGTCGGAGCGGTCGATCGGCGAGATCATCGACTTCATTCGCCGTGAGTTCGTCATGGCAGTTCAGGGCGATGGTGCCGCCCCGCAGTCTTAGGCCCGTCGGGGTCGCGCTGGTCGACAAACCGGCGGGACCGTCTTCGTTTGCGATCGTCGCCGCCCTGCGGCGGCGCACGCGTGCGCGGACCGGTCACGCAGGAACGCTCGACCCGTTCGCGACCGGGCTCCTGGTCCTGTTGTCCGGTGCGGCAACTAGATTGGCTCCGTGCTTCGTTGGGCTGGACAAGCGCTACGTCACGGACGTCGACCTCACCTCGACGACGTCGACCGGCGATCCCGAAGGGGAGGAGCTCGAGCGGCATGCGGCTCCCGGGCAGGAGGAGCTGGAGGCAGCGCTCGAGCACCTCCGCGGTGAGGTGGAGCTGCCGATCCCTGCCGCGTCCGCGGTGAAGATCGGCGGTGAGCGGGCGTACAAGCTCGCGCGCCGGGGCGTCGTCGTCGAGATGCCCGTGAGGCGTTCGCTCGTGCACTCGCTCGACGTCATCACGTATACGGGCGAGAGCGTGCGGCTCGAGCTGCACGTCAGCTCCGGCACGTACGTCCGGTCGATCGCGCAGGCTCTCGGCGGCCACTGCACGGCGCTGCGACGCACGGCGGTCGGGCCGTTCGACGTCGCGGAGTCGGCGCAGGTCGACCATGCGGTGCTGCTGCCGGCGGGCGAGGCGCTCGCGCGGCTCCCGGCCGAGGCGCTCGGGCGCGTCCCGGAGGCGATCCGGGCAGGCGTGCTCGCACTGGACGATCCGAACGACGAGGACGCGGCGTGAACATCGCGCGCGCGGTCGCGGAGCTCGGGGTGCGTCCGCGCGCGGTCGCGATCGGGACGTTCGACGGCGTGCATCTGGGCCACGCCGCGGTCGTCCGCGCTGCGGTCGACGCCGTCGGCAGCTCGGGGCTCGTCCCGACGGTCGTCACCTTCCACCCGCATCCCCGGACGGTGCTCGGAAACCGCGTCGAGCTGCTCGCGACGCTCGAACGCCGGCTGGAGCTGCTCGCGGACGCCGGGGTGGAGGACGTGCTGGTCGTCGAGTTCAGCCCGGCGATCGCCGGCCTCGAGCCGGCGCAGTTCGCGCAGCAGTACCTGCTCGGGATCGGCGCGCAGGTCGTCGTCGCGGGTACCGGCTTCCGCTTCGGCAAGCAGCGCGCCGGCGATCTCGAGCTCCTGCGCGAGCTCGGGCTGGACGCGCGGCAGGTGCCGCTCGTCGAGGGTGTCTCCTCGACGCGGATCCGGCAGCTCGCGCACGCCGGCCAGATCGAGGGCGCGGCGCAGCTGCTCGGGCGGCCGCTCGAGGTCGAGGGAACCGTTGTCACCGGCGACCAGCGCGGCGGCACGCTCGGCTTCCCGACCGCGAACCTGGCGGTCGACCCCGAGGTGCTCGTGCCGGGGTTCGGCATCTACGCGGGCGCCGCCGGCGACCGCCGCGCGGCGATCTCGATCGGCGTCAACCCGCACTACGGCGGCACGGAACGCCGGGTCGAGGCGTACCTGCTCGACTGGAGCGGCGACCTCTACGGCGAGCGGATCGTGCTCGAGCTCTGGCGGCGCCTGCGGGACGAGCGGGTGTTCGGCAGCGAGGCCGAGCTCGTGGCGCAGATCGCGCGCGACGTCGAGCAGACGAGGTCGGCCACCTCACCGATCTGAGTTCCGAGCAAGATTTCCCCGCTCGGGGCGTCTTTCCCAGAGGTGGGACCGTTCGCCAAGATCACCCAGCTCGACCGCGTGCGCTGCCTGGACTGCGGCACGAAGTACGCGAAGCCCGTCGCCGGGGGGACGGTGCACGAGAACCCGGGGTGCCCGCGCTGCGGCTATCTCGGCTGGATCGACACGGCGCTGCCCGCTAGCCAGGGGCCACTGCGCCACTTCGCCTCGGGTCGGCGCCCGCCCCGGATCGCCCAATTGCGCTGACGCCGCCGAAGTAGTGGTGCCGCTCGGGCCAGCGGCGCACCTCGCGCCCGCGCGACTCGAGCCGGTTGAGCCAGGCCTCGTCCACGCCCGGCTCGGCGTTCAGTACGTGTCCCGAGGGATGGAAGCGTGGCCGGTCGATCGCAGCCTGCGGCGCGTCACCGTCGTGCAGCACGGCGGCGAGGACCCCGACGAGCGCGGTCCGGAGCCGTGTCCCGCCGGCCGAGCCGAGCGCGAGCTCCAGGCCGTCGTCGGCGAAGACGAGCGTCGGCGCCATCATGCTCGCCATGCGCGCGCCGGGGCGAAGTGGCCCGCGCACGAGGTCGGTCTCGCCGAGCATGCTGTTCAGATGCACGTCGAGGCCCGGCAGCCAGTCGCCCGAGCCGAGACCGAGGCTCGACGTGAGCACGCACGCGTTCCCCTCGGCGTCCACCACCGTCAGGTTGGTCGTGTGCCCGTCGATCGTCGGCTCGAGCTCGAGCACCTCGAGCAGCGCGTCGGCGCCGCCGGCGGGGTCGAAGCGGGCGAGCGTCTCCGGCACGCCTGAGAGACCCGCGCGGGTGCGAACGTCGCGGCCGGCGAACGCGCAGGCCGCGGGCTCGGACCAGACGGCGGCGTACGAGGCGAGATCGTCGGCGGTGACCGACCCGTCGCGCGCGGCCATCAGCTCGAGGAGTGTCTCGGCGATCGAACCGGTGTAGACCGACGCGGCGCCCTCGTCGCGCACGAGCTCGAGCGCCTGCACGAGCCCGGGCTGCTCGAGCAGCCCGCCTTCGCCGAGTAGCCGGCCGCCGGGCGCGTACATCCGTGCGCCCTCGCGCATCGTCATCACCGGCTCGAGCATCGCGAGGCAAGACGCGTGCGCTCTCGGCATGGCGACGCCCGTGCGCGCGAGCTGCAGCGCCGGCTCGACCAGCTCCGGCCACGACAGGCGTCCGTGCGCGCGCCACAACGCGTCGAGCCCGGCGGGCAGTCCCGGCACCGCGCACGACGACGCGCCGATCGCGTAGTGCACGAGCTCGTCGCCGAACGGCACCTGCAACGACTGCATCGGTGCGCCGCTGCCCGACGGCACCGAAACGAAGCAGTCGAGGTTGCGCGCCGTGCCGCTCGCCACGTCGTAGTAGATCGCGTGCGCGCCGCCGAGCAGCCCGGTCATCACGGTCTCGGCGACGCACGTGACGAGCGACGCCGCCACGGCAGCGTCGGCAGCGTTGCCGCCCGCCGCGAGGACCGCCGCACCGGCCGACGCCGTCGCGGGATGACCGGCTGCGACCGCGGGCGCGATCATCCGACCCGCTCGGCGAGCCTGCTGCCGAAGCGCCCGAACCGCTCGAGTGGGAAGTCGAAGCGATCGCCGATGCGTGTGCCTTCGACGATCTCGAAGCTCCGTTCGCCGATCGGCCGGGCCGCGAACACGCCGTCCTCGTAGGTGGCGACGAGACCGTCGCCCGCCGTCGCGACCTCGTAGCTCCCGTCGCTGTTCGCATACGACCCCGTATACGACTCGAGGAGAGCGGACGGCAGCTCGACCGTCTCGGGAGTGCGCCGCCGCGCGCCGAGGACGTGCTCGAAGAAGACGTCCTCGAGCTCGCGCAGCGCCTGCCGGCCGACGCTGCTGTTCGTCAGCCCGACGAACACCGCATCCCGGTCGGGCACGACGAGGAGCGACGACTGGAAGCCGCCGTACGAGCCGCCGTGGCCCCAGACCTCGCTGCCGCCGACGCGCTCGCCGAAGAGGCCGAGCCCGTAGACGCCGCCCACCGGCTTGGCGCGGGGCACGCGCAGCTGGGCCGACTCGGGCTGCGCGAGGTGCCAGGCACCGAAGCGGAGCAGGTCGGGCACGTTCGAGACGAGCCCGCCCGAGGGCCGGCGGGCCCGCGGATACGAGTCCGTCGTCGCCTCGGGGCCCGTGCCCGCGAGCTCCGGCTCGCCGAACGACGTCGACTCGAGCCCCGCCGGCCCGAGCACCCGGGCGGCGAGCGCGTCTTCGAAGGAGGTGTCGGCGCGCACTGCCGCCAGGTGCCCCGCGAGCCAGTAGCCGGTGTTGGCATACGACCAGGCCCGGTCGACCCCGACGAACCGCCGGACGCCCGGCAGCTCGGCCACGACGGCCCCGAGCGCGTCGTCACCCGAACCGAAGCGGGCGACCTCGCCGCATTCGCAGTCGTAGCCGCTCGTGTGGGAGAGGAGATGGCGGATCCGCACGTCGTCCGGCCAGATCCCCGTCGTGGCCTCGAGCTCCAGCAGCCCCGCGGCGAGCGTGGCGGTGAGCGGCTTCGTGACCGAGGCCACCCGGAAGACCGTGGCGGGATCGCAGCCGTGCGCGCCGGTGACGGCCTCGCCGCGCGCCGAGTAGCCCGCGGCGAGCGCCGGCACGTCCCAGGCGCGCGCCGCGGCCTCGATGTGGCTGGAAAACGTCGCATTCATCGGGAATCCGCTACCCTACTGACGGGCCCGGCCTCGGCCGTCTCGCGTCTTCCTTCGCGGCGAGCTGAGACCTGGGTGACGTCATCATCGAGAGGAGAAGCATGCCCCTCACCAAGGAAGAGAAGCTGGAGCACGTTCAGAAGTTCGG
>Ga0265316_10006793_pt1 | contig 10883 bp, 10 predicted proteins | sample 4522metaG_FD_202092 | JGI IMG/M metagenome (GOLD analysis project Ga0265316, IMG submission 202092) | Rhizosphere microbial communities from Carex aquatilis grown in University of Washington, Seatle, WA, United States - 4-5-22 metaG | ecosystem: Host-associated > Plants > Roots > Rhizosphere >...
CTACGGCCGCCTGGCTGGCTAACGCGTTTAATAAATTATTCTCTCTTGCGTCAAGGCCTTCTCTCTCTTTTTTAAAAAAAACTCCCAGAACACCGAAAACCCCCTGCGAAGTTTTAAGCGGAAGGTACCAGGCTTTTGCGGCCGGTAAAGTATCGGTGCCCCGCCCGGCCTCTTTTCCATTTTTTAAAACCCACTCCGCGATCGTTTTTTCATGTTCTTCCGCGGGAAATTTAAGGTCAAAACTGCTTAGCTCAATCCCCGTACCCGCCGGTAAAAATATCGCGCTATGGCAATTAAATATCTGTTCTACATTCGTCCGAATCGTGCGCAGCGCCTCGGCGCCCGAATCGGTTGCGGAGAGATCTTTGCTTAACCGATAGAGCAAGGTAGCTTGCGCTTCTTTCTCCTGTGCTTTTATCGCCTGTTGGCGCGTTTTTGAGGTAAGGGCGCTGATCACCAATCCAACAATTAAAAACCCGATAAAAGTAAAAACGTATTGAACATCAGTAACCGCAAAACTTAAACGCGGGGAAACAAGAAAATAATCAAAGGCTAAAATACTTAAGAACGATACTGTGACCGCCGGGCCGCGCCCCCACCAGAGGGCAGCCATCACCACGATCAAAAGATAAAAAATGATTATATTTGCGGGAGCAATCGCCGTCCCGACTAACGCGCCCAAAAAAGTTACAATCGTAACCAGCGCTATGCCGGCCAGATATGGATAAATTTTATTTTTCATCAATCTTAAATATACTGCGGTTTTGCCGGTTGGTAAAGGGAATCGTTAGCCTAAGGTCAAGCCTGTGGGATAGTAAAAGAAAAAGTGGAGCCTTTGTTGACCTCGGATTCGACACGCACATCGCCGCCATGGGCCTGGACGATGTGTTTAACGATCGACAAGCCCAAGCCAGTCGACCCGGCTTCACGGGAACGCGCTTTGTCGGCGCGGTAAAAGCGTTCAAAGACGCGCGACAGGTCTTTTTTTTCAATGCCGATGCCGGTATCGATAATATCAAAGCGCACAAAGGAATCTTCCGCGTAAATCGAAACCGTCACCATACCGTTTTCCGGGGTATATTTCACGGCATTGTCGATTAAGTTGATCAAAACCTGGGAAAACCTCACTTCGTCGGCTTTAATCTTCGGTGTTTCGCCCCGATAATCTTCCTTAATAATAATTGATTTCTGCCGCGCAGTATTTTCCAAAATCGAAATTGCACGGTGTATATACGGCTTAGGGTCGATGGGCATAAAAATCATCTTCATCTTACCTGATTCGATCTTGGCTAAATCCAAAAGATCGTCAACCAATTTAGCCAGGCGATTTGAGTCATCATGGATGATCTTTACGAATTCACGGGCATTTTCTTTTTCATCCAAAGCCCCTTCGAGCAGGGTCTCGGCATAGCCCTTGATCGAAGCGACCGGCGTACGCAATTCATGCGAAACATTGGCCACAAACTCCTGCCGGATCTTTTCCAGGCGGCGCAATTCCGTAATATCGTGGAAGACTACTACCACGCCTTCGAATTCTTCGGCGCGCAAAACCGCCGAAGTGCTGACCTTAATAACTTTTTCTTCGGGCGAAAAGAGGTTTATCTGGCAACTGGGCGCCTTTTCTTTATTCGCGATCACCGCTTCGATTGTCTCCTGCACGGCGTTATTGCGTACGACTTCTATCGGCTTCTTTCCTATATAGTCGCCGCCGACCATAAAGAGCTTTTGTGCCGAGGGGTTTAAAAGCACAATATCGCCTCTTTTATTGGTCACCAATACGCCTTCGGTCATATTCAACAATACCGTATCGACCTTGGATTGTTCCAGATTAGCCAAACTCTTTTCTTTGCTTAACTTTTGCGCAAGGTTGTTGACCGCTTGGCCCAAAGCGCCGATTTCATCTGTGCCGGCCTTGACCCGCGCCGGGATCTTTCCTTCGGAAATTATTTCAACATTCTTAGTAATCTCGGCCAGCGGCCGGGCAATGAATTCTTGCACCAGATAGCCGGCCACACCGATTGTTAAAATTACGCAAAAGGCCAAAGCCAGAGCGGCCGGAACCGGCGGAGATATTTTTAAAAAAACCGCGCCGGCACAAAGGACAAACGCTCCGGCAACAAGGGAAAGATTAAAAGATAAGCGCTTATTCATTGTCGTCTTCAAATTTATATCCGACATTACGCAAGGTGCGGATAAACTTGCCGGCCCTGCCTAGCTTGGAGCGCAGGCGCTTAATATGCGTGTCCACAGTACGCGTATCGATGTCGCTGGTAATGCCCCAGACATCTTCGAGCAAGCGATCGCGGCTCTGTACGCGGCCGCGGCGCTCCATGAGGGTTACTAAAAGACGAAACTCCATAGCGGTAAGTTCGGCTTCTTTTTTCTGCGCGACTACTTTATGCCGCTCGATATCTACGCTTAAGCCTTCGGCGGCTAAAACGCCGGGGGTTTCTTCTTTTTTTACTTCACCGCGGCGTAAAACCGCTTTGATTCTTAGTACTAATTCACGCGGGCTGAAAGGCTTCACAATATAATCATCTGCACCCAGCTCCAACCCGACCACGCGGTCGACCTCCTCGCCCTTGGCAGTAAGCATCACTACCGGTATTTTTTGATATTCCCTATCCTGTTTTAAGATGCGGCAAACCTCAAGGCCGTCGATTTTAGGCAGCATCAGGTCGAGGATGATCAGGTCAAACTCTTCTTTGTCTACCGCAATCAAGGCTTCTTCGCCGGACATAGCCGCTTTACAATCAAACCCGGCTTTTTCTAGGTTATAAACAACCAGGCGGGAAATATTTTTATCGTCTTCGACGACAAGGATCTTTAATTTAGCCATATATCTGGATTATAACGCATAAAGACAAGGTTTGCCACCCTGTTCGTACACAGTTCACCGCAAGTTTGCCTGATTGTTTCAAGGATTTTTCTTAACCAATAAAGTCAGGCACTCTACATGGCGGGTATGCGGAAAAAAATCGAAGGGTTCAAAAAATTGCGGATCGTAAACCAAACTTAAATCCTTAATATCGGTAAACATCGTTTCTGGGTTACAGGAAGAGTAAACGATCCTTTTCGCATCAAGGCGCAAAAGCGCCCGAATCAGCTTGGGGTTAAGCCCGGAGCGCGGCGGGTTGATGATCAAAAGATCGGCTCCGCGGTAAAAGTCGGTCTGGGTATTTAAAAACTTACGCGTATCGCTGGTAAAAAATGTCGCATTCTTTATCTGATTGGTTTCGGCGTTGACCCTGGCCGCGGCAGCGATCGCTTCGCCGATCTCGACCCCCCAGACAAATTTTGCCTGCGCGGCGAGGCAAAGCCCAATCGACCCTACGCCGCAGAAAAGATCGAGCACCCGCTCCTCGCCGGTTAAAGCGGCATATTGGACTATCTTGCGGTATAGCTCGCTTACTCCCGCGGGGTTAACCTGAAAAAAAGAGTCGATCCCGATATTAAATTTCAACCCGTTTATTTCTTCGACAATAAATTCTTCGCCCCATAAAAGATTTTTCTGCTCGGGCATAAAAGCGTCGGACCAGGTATCGCTTGTTACATGCCAAACGCTGGTTAATTTATTTTTAAAAGAAGCCGCAGCTAAAGCCTGCAAAAACCCTTCTTTATCAAAGGTATCCTGGCTGGTCGTCACTAACCCGATCATCAATTGGTTGACCTTGCTCAGCTTGGTCTCGCGCACCACCAAATAACGTAAAAACCCTTTGTGGCTGATCTTGTCAAACGCTGTCCAGCCTTTGGTGCGGCAAAAATTTTTTACCGCTTTTAAAATTTCCGGTGTGTCTTGAGAAAAAATAAAACATTGCTCCAGATCGAAAATAGTAAACCGCTGGCCGCGTGAATTCATGCCGCATACTAACCGGCCATCACGTGTACCAAAAGTAAACTCCATCTTGTTACGATAATACCAAGGATGCCAATGGTTAATCGGCTTTATCGGTGCCGAAATTTTGCGTTCATGCAAAAGCTCTTTGATGCGCTCTTCTTTGTTGCGCAGCTGCTGCAAGTAAGGCACATCCTGAAAGGTGCATCCCCCGCACGTACCAAAATGTTTGCATAGTGTCTGAGCCATAAGTTTATTTCTTTACAAACAGCTTGTTCAGCGGTTTGCGCTGGCCTTTTGTAAGTTTTTGTGCGGGGTCACCTAGAGCAACCACGGCTTCGAAGCGCAGGTACGCGGGGATTTTTAAAAATTTCTGTAAAGCCGCCCGCCGGTTTAATATCTCGCCCAGCCAGCAGCTGCCGATTTTTTGGGCAGTTGCCGCAAGCAACATATTTTGAATGCAGGCGCCGATGGCCATTAAATCTTTTTCTTCGTTGTAAGAAATTTTTTGATCGAGAAAAACCAAGATAACCTTATCCGCGTTTTTAATGATTGCGCTGCATTTAGTAAATCGTGCGATAGAATTTTTTTCGCTGCCGGACAAAAGTAAAAACCGCCAAGGCTGATTGTTGAGCCCCGAAGGCGCGAAACGCCCAGCCTCTAAAACATTCTTTATCTGCGTGAGCACAATAGGTTTGTTTTTAAATCGGCGTATGGATCGGCGCTTTCGCGCCAGCTTAAGAAAGCTGCACGCCATTATTGCTGAGGAGGGTTTTTGTCGTCCTTTTTCTTAAAAAGGTCTAAAAAACGATCTTCGTATTCTTTGTAAATGTTCCAACGGTCAAGCTCAGCCTTTAATTTGCCGGCGCCGGCAATATCGCTCTGCGCCTCTTTAAACATCCGTTCGATGCTTTCCACCGCCGATTGCGGCAATTTAGAGTATGCGGATAAATCTTTTTTTATTTTTTCGATATCCTCTTCGCTTAACGGCGAAGGCCCCTGCGGGCCTTGCTCGCCCTTTAAATAGCCCACCAGCTTATCGATCTCCTCTTCAATGAACTTACTGCGCTCTACCATCGGCGCGAGATTTAAATTAAGTTTAAAGTGCTCATTAATTACTTTTAAAACCGCCAGCGTAGCGCGTGGGTTTTCTACCTGTACCGTATAGAAAGGAATCTCTGCCAGCAGGCACGCCCCTTTCATTTTTTTCTTTTTCCCCACACCCAAGATGATGCCGTTTAACCCGCTAATCTGCCCATCGGTCAAAATTTTAAGGCGGCGAGGAGCATACTCATCAAAAACCTCATTGTCGGTAGCGGCGATCCATACTGCCGGTTCGGCATGATGGTCGATTGGCTCAGGCTTAGCGGCAAAGGTCAAAAGAAAACTCGCCTTATAGCGGCGGGCGAATTCGGCGATGCTGGAAGAAAATATCTCCGCATATTCGAGCGGCGGTTGGGCTTCGCCCAAAAATAAAATAATATCGGGAAAATTTTTTCCTTTAACATAATAAAAAAATCCTGCCGGAATTGCCGGCAGATTTATTATTCCTTTCTCGACGATTACAGCGGCTGGCTTAAAGAATCTTCCCGCTTCAAGTTTGGCAAACATCTTAAACCCCATCACCTCTTTCAGAAACAGAGCGGCACGATAAGCGACTTCGCCCATGCCCGGCCACGCCGCGATAAAAAGCGGGTTCTTTAGCCTGGGACTGTTAACTTCTTTGATCATAGGAATATAAGTATACTATTTTTTCCTTAACTTTTCCAGAAACTCTTTTATACGCTTTTCTTCACCGATCTCGCCGGGAAAGTAATATTTTTTTTTGGCGCCGTATTCTTGTTCTACATAACCGCCAAAGCTGTGGGGATATTTGTAATCCTGGGAGTGGGTTTTGATATGCTCCGGCACAAGGTTGCTCTCTTCGTTTTCAATATCGGCCTGCGCCGAGGACAGGGCCTCGTAAGATTTGTTGGATTTTAATGCTGTAGCCAAATAAGTCACCACATGGGCCAAGATCAATTGTGCCTCGGGCATTCCGACAAATTCTACGGCCTGGAAACAACTCGTGGCTAAGACCAAAGCTTGGCAGTCGGCGTTGCCGATATCTTCGCTGGCAAAAATCACCATTCTGCGGGCAATAAAGCGCGGGTCTTCGCCGCCTTTAAGCATCTTAGCCAGCCAATAAAGCGCGCTGTCGGGATCCGATCCGCGCATTGATTTGATAAACGCAGAGATCGTATCGTAATGATTTTCGTCGCCGCGGTCATAAACCGTATTCTTTTTAACTACTGCCTTGATCTCTTCCAAACCAATCTTTATAGCGCCCTCTTCGACGGGCGTACTTAAAACTGCCACCTCTAAAGCGTTTAAGGCTGTACGCGCATCGCCGGCGCTCATCAGGGCAATGTGCTGTAGTGCTTTTTCATCGATTTTTACCTTGTATCCTCCCAACCCTTTTTCTTTATCGTTAAGTGCTCGTTTTAAAAGGATCTCGACATCTTCTTTCTCTAGGGGCTTAAACCCGGCGACGATCGAACGGGAAATAAGCGACGGGATCAAATAATAATTAGGCGCGTGGATCGTGGCACCGATTAAGACCACATTGCCGTTTTCCGTATCCGGCACCAGGGTTTCCTGCTGCAGCTTATTAAAGCGGTGCAGCTCATCAATAAAAAGCGCGGTTTGTTTACCCAGGGTTTTCCTGCGTTCCCGCGCTTTTGCTAAAACTTTTTTTACATCGGCAACCGTACAAAAAGCCGCGTTCAAATATTCGAAGTGCGCGTTGAGCTCTTGCGCTACCAAAAGGCCTAAAGTCGTCTTACCGCAACCCGGCGGACCCCACAAAACCAGAGAAGATATTTTTTTCGCTTTTAAGGCGCGGTCTAAGATTTTCCCCTCGCCTAAAAGATGTTTTTGGCCGACAAAATCACTGAGCTTTTGCGCCCGCATGCGCGAAGCTAGCGGTTCTTTAGATGTATCTTCAAATAAGCTTTCCATAAAGATAAAAACCCTGCCGTAAGTCCGTAACGGGCTATGCATACAACCGTTTCTCACACAGGTGGGGGCCGCATCCAGAGCGCTTTCGCACAAGGAGAATTTGGCTCCCTAGTTATATACAAGTTATAGCAATAACACCCGCATACGAGACAAGCAGGGATTAATCGTATTATATCATCCGCAAGTGTTTTTCAATAAAAAAAGAAGGCCCTACCGTGGGTCCGTAACAGCTGTGCGCTTACAGTCGGCCAGTTAAGGTGGGAACCGCGTCCTAAGCCGCCTCGGCGGTAGGAAATTTGGCTCCCTAAGACTGCTTATTGGCTGCAGCGCTTGCCTTTACGCGACAGGCAGGGCTTCTACTTAAGATATACCATCATGCCTTTTGCTTTACAAGGTAATTACGCTGGAGAATAGAAGCGTTTACAGTTCTTGCTGAGTATAGTTTTTTGTGGTTTCAGCGTAAAGAAATTTGCGGCAATTTAATTAATTCTTCGCGCAGCTTACTGTGCATGGTATCGACTTCTGCCGCCGTGAGGGTGCGGTCTTGTGTCTGATACCAAACGCGCAAGGTAATTGCATTCGATCCCGCCGGCAAATCGCTGCCCTTGTAGCGGTCAACAACCTCAAGGCGGTTTAAAAACGCTCCTGCCTGGGCGGTAACAACTTTTTCTATCTCGCTAAACTTGCGTTGCGGGCCGATCACAATGCTTAAATCGCGGCAGATACCGGGAAAATAGCTGATCGCAGAATAACGCTTTAAGCCTTTTACTGATTCCAGCGCTGCCAAGTCGAGTTGAGCGTAAAAAATATCCTCTTTTACCCCGGCAACCGCCGCAGCAGCTTTGTCGAGCTTACCCAAAAATCCCAGTTTCTTTCCCTTCGCGGTAATCGCAAGGGCATTGGTACAATTTAATGTTTTTTCTTCGTGAAATGCGGCCTCACAAATCGCTAATTTCGCCAACAGGGTTTTAACCGTACCTTTAAGGTAAACGAAATTCTTATCGCACTTGGCGCATACGCCCAAACTTACTGCGGCGCGTTCGCTAAGCTTTCCCTCGGTCATCTGATAAGTGCCGGCAACCTCAAAAAAAGCCAACTCTTCCTGACCGTGGCTTAAATTGTGCTTGATCGCCCGCGCCATGCCCGGAATTAGCGAAGGGCGCAAAACATTTTCCTGCGCGCGCAATGGGTTGGCTAATTTTACTAACTCGGTATATCCCAATCTATTCAGCTCTTCGCTGCTTTCTAAACTGAAGGCAACTATCTGCTTAAATCCACAAACCGGTAAAATATCTTCGATCGCCTTGCGTAAATTATATTCGTCGTTTTGCCGGCGGATAATGCCGGTAAGTTCTTTTTGCAAGGTCTGGTTATACTGGCGCGCGGCAAAGGGAAGCTCAGGCCTGATCTTATCGAAACCATAGATGCGCAAAACTTCTTCATAAAGATCGACCTCGCGCTCTAAATCAAAGCGAAACAACGACGCGGTAACCATAAGCTTATCTTTGCCCTGTGTTTTAACCGTACAATCTAAATTTTGTAAGCTTTTTTTTACGCTCGCTGCCGGTACTGCCTGTCCGATATAGTGATTTAATTTTGCCAGGCTTAAGCTGATCGCTTTCGGTTTACGCATATCTTTTTTCCCGGCTTGCAGATAGCTGCTTGTGCTTACGTTGTTGGTTGCTGCAATCAAGGTTGCTGCTTCCTGTGAAGCATATTCCAGGTAATCTGCCGAGACCCGGCGCTCAAAGCGATAGGACGAATCCGTATCCAGGCCGGCGATTCGGCGCGATTTACGTATGGTAAGCGGATTAAAGACCGCGGCTTCCAATAAAACGTTTTTTGTCGTTTCGCTTACTTCGCTGTTTTTTGCCCCCATAACTCCGGCCAAGGCAATAACTTTTTGCCTATCGGCAATGACCAGGTTTTCTGGGGTTAATTCATATTCTTTGTTATCGATACCGGTAAATTTTTCACCTTGCTTTGCGCGGCGCACATGAATATCGCCCTCGATCTTGTCGGCGTCGAAAGCATGCAAGGGGTTACCCCACTTCATCATGGAATAATTGGTGATATCGACAATATTGTTGACCGAGTTGATCCCGCTATTAACCACATGGCTGCGCAGGTTTTTATCGGAAGGCGCCACGCTTATATTTTTTATCGATCGGGCAACATAAAACGGGCAGTCTTTGAAATTTTCGATGATTACTTTTCGCTCGTTATATTTGGGCGTTTTAATAAGCTTGGGGCATTTTAAAACCAATTTTTTTCCGGCAGTGGCAGCCATCTCGCGCGCCACGCCCGCAACCGAAAGCCAGTCATAGCGGTTAGTGGTAATCTCAATGTCAAAAACCCAATCATTACCTAATTGTTCCAACCCCTCGACCTCCATTCCCGCCATAGTCAGTTTTTGCGCCAACTCACGCGGCTCAAGATCGATATCCAAAATTTCTTTGATAAAGTTATAACTAAATCTCATAATTTCTTAGCCTGCTTCGTTTCTATCTTGCGAACTTCTTCCACCGCCTGGCAAACATCATCAATCTTTATACCACGCTTAGCAATTTTAGTTTGTATTTTATTTAATAAACTTTTTTTATTGTTTAACATTTTAAAATTGTTCTAAAAATCTCTTATCGTTTTCGTAAAACAAGCGGATGTCGGTGATGCCGTATTTAAGCATAGCGATGCGCTCGACCCCCATGCCGAAAGCAAAACCCTGGTATTTTTTGCTGTCGATTTCGCAATTTTCCAAAACATTGGGGTGGATCATGCCGCAGCCTAAGACTTCGATCCAGCCCTTATCTTTGCAAACGCTGCACTTTTTTTCCGGGTTACGCTTACCCTTACATAAAAAGCAGGAGATGTCCGCTTCGGCCGACGGCTCGGTAAAGGGAAAGTAGTGCGGCCGCAAACGAATATTCACGTCGGGAGAAAAAAATTGCCGGGCAAACGAAAGCAAAACACCTTTAAGCTGGGCAAAATTAATATCTTCAGCTACGGCAAAGCCTTCGATCTGATGGAACATAAAAGAGTGGGTCGCATCGACCTCGTCGGGCCGGTAGACCCGTCCGGGCGAAACCACCGCCAAGGGCGGTTTGTGTTCTTTCATGATGCGCGGCTGGGACGGAGAAGTGTGGCAGCGCAAAAGGCTTTTGCCAAACTTTGTTGCCGGTAAATCCAGATAAAAGGTATCGAACGAATCACGCGAAGGGTGGTCTTGAGGAAAATTCAAAGCGGCAAAGTTGTGCCATTCATCTTCGGTTTCGTTTCCCCATGCAACGATAAACCCCAGTTTCTCAAAAATTCCGCAGATATTTTCCATCACCGAAACAAGAACATGGCGGGAACCTTCGTTTAAGTTTAATGCCGGATAAGTAAGATCAAGGCGGGCTTCCTGGCCCGCGGAGCTTGAACCTTTTTCAGCAATTCGCGCGGTAAGATATTGTTTTACCTGGTTTAACTCTTTGCCCCAATTGCCGCGCTCTAAGGCCGGCATCTGAACAATACGGGTAAAAAGCTCGTTTATAAAAGCTTTGCGCCCTAAATATTTAACGCGCAGGCTTTCGGTTTCCTGCGCGTTATCGGCACTTTGCCAGTCAAGTTCAAACTCTTGTTTTAATCTCTCGATATCCTGATGCATTAGCTGTCAACGTTCTCTCAGTTTTTCGCGGCAGCCATAATCGCGTCGAAAACCTTCGGTTCGTCGGCGGCGATGGCGGCTAAAATATCACGCGATAAAAGAACGTTGCTTTTTTTAAGGTTGCCCATCAATGTCCCGTAATTGCTCCCCCGTTCGCGGGCAGCGGCATTTAAACGGACGATCCAAAGCGACCGGAATTCGCGTTTCTTTAGGCGGCGGTGGGCATAAGCATATACATAAGCGCGGCGCAAAGTCTCAATCGCGCGGCGCAGGCGCTTGGAGCGCTCGCCCCAAAAACCTTTGGCTTGGGATAAGATCTTTTTTACCCTTTTCTTTGACGCTACTGCGTGTTTAACTCTCATCTTCTTCTCCTTTTTCCGTATGGCTTACGCGTAAGGCGTA
>Ga0265316_10006795_pt1 | contig 10882 bp, 7 predicted proteins | sample 4522metaG_FD_202092 | JGI IMG/M metagenome (GOLD analysis project Ga0265316, IMG submission 202092) | Rhizosphere microbial communities from Carex aquatilis grown in University of Washington, Seatle, WA, United States - 4-5-22 metaG | ecosystem: Host-associated > Plants > Roots > Rhizosphere >...
AATGACGATCGGTCCAGATGGTAAAGCGGAAATCCGGCAGTACTGGGATCTGGATACATCGAAGGCGCACGAATCGCGCGATGAAAGTTACTACGTCCAGAGTTACCGCGAGTTACTGGAAGGCGCTGTCCAGAGCCACCTGATGAGCGACGTGCCGCTGGGCGTGTTCCTCAGCGGCGGCGTGGATTCAAGCGCGGTGGCTGCGTTGATGACGAAACTGCGGCGCGAGCCGGTCGAAACTTTTTCCGTCGGCTACACCGAGCAGACCTACAGCGAACTCCCGTTTGCGCGCAAGGTATCGGATCACATCCATTCGCGGCACCATGAGGTGTTGGTCAGCGAGCACGATTTCTTTTCTTCGCTGCCGCATTTGATCTGGCATGAAGATGAGCCGATCGTGTGGCCCTCAAGCGTCTCGCTTTATTTTGTCGCCCGTCTCGCCCGCGAGAGAGTCACTGTGGTACTGACCGGAGAGGGCGCGGATGAGACTCTAGCCGGCTACACGCGCTACGCCTTCACCTTGAAAAATGCGGCCATGGATCGAGCATACCGTAGCGTCGTTCCGGGCTTTCTGCGCAGCGGATTGCGCAATACCGTTGCCACATCTTCCCTGTTGGGAGCGACTCTGCGCCGGAAACTGGAACACACGTTTCTGGGCAAGGATGGAAATTCCTGGGCTTCTTTCTACTTCGATAATTTCTTCTCGGCCTTCAGTGAAGCGGAGCAGAGCGAATTGCTGACCCGTGAGTTCGCGCGGGAAGCCGCGCCCAGCACGGCATATAAGAATGTCCTCAATGATTGGGACCACTCCTCGGGCGAAATGCTGCAACGGCTGCTCTACACCGACATCAAGACTTACCTGGTGGAACTGCTCATGAAGCAGGACAACATGAGCATGGCCGCGTCCATCGAAAGCCGCGTGCCGTTTCTCGATCACGTGCTGGTGGAGTTTGCGACCCGAATCCCGCGTGAAGTTCAGATCAAGGGATTGGCCGGCAAACGGATACTGAAAAAGGCGGTGGAAGATCTGCTGCCGCACGAGATTCTGTACCGGCCGAAGCTGGGATTTCCGACTCCGTGGAGCGGATGGCTGGCCGGACCTCGGCTGGAAACAATTCGCGAGATGCTGCTTGAACCGCGCAGCCTCAATCGCGGATATTTCCGCCGAGAAGCAATCGAGAAGTTATTCGACGAACATCGCGCTCAACATCGCGACAACTACGATCGCATCTGGCGACTGCTCAATCTTGAGTTATGGCATCGCGTTTGTCTCGAAGGCGAATCGCACGATGAAGTTGGCGAGCCCGCAATGAAGATGGTGTCGACGCGGTAGAAGTATTTTTTTTCGACGTCCGTCTGCTATCCTCGTTACTTTATGCGCAGCCTCCGTCTGATCTGCTGCTTCGTCGCATTCACTACGCTCTGTGCTTCTGGCCAGCAACCATTCCTTAACGCTCTTCAATGGGCGGCGCTGCGAGAAGAGTCGAGCGGCGCTGCTGCTTATGAAAACCTGCGCTACTTGACGGGCTTGCATCGTGTCCCCACAACTCCAGCGTATGACCAGGCGACGCAATTCGTTTTGCAACGCGCTCACGAATACGGCCTTGCCGATGCTCATAGCGAGCAGTTCGCGATTGATGGAACGAAGCAGTACGGCCTCATGCGCTCATACCTTGCGTGGACGGTCGAAGAGGCGCGGCTGTGGGAGATTCGTCCCGAGCATCTTCTGCTCGGAGATTGGAAGACGGACCCAATCCACCTCGCGGACTACAGTCACAGCGCCGACGTGGAAACGGAACTGGTCGACGTCGGCAACGGCGCCAGCGAGGACGATTACTCGGGAAAGGACGTGCGCGGCAAGATCGTCCTCGCCGACGGCGTTCTGGCGCGAGTGCAGGAATTAGCAATCGCAAAGCATGGCGCGGCAGGCATAGTCAGCGACATGCCCAACCAGACCACCGCCTGGTCTGGTCTGGACCCAACGATCGTCCGCTGGGGGCACTTGAATGCGCGTCAACCCTCCGGCTTCGCCTTCATGGTTTCCCGCCAGACGGCCGACGCGCTGCGGTCACGCCTACGAAGCGGTGAATCGGTCGTTCTAAATGCCCACGTCAAAGCGACCGTCGGCCCCGGCCACTGGACGATCGTGACCGCTACCATTCCCGGCGCTGACCCGTCGGCCGCAGAAATCGTCTATAGCTGTCACCTCGATCACGAGCGTCCCGGAGCAAACGACAACGGAAGCGGATGCGTCACCATTCTTGAATCCGCCCGCATGCTGGCGCGCTTAATCGATTCTGGCCGGTTACCGCGGCCAAAACGCACTCTTCGCTTTATCTGGGGACCGGAGGTCGAGGGCGCCATGGCATTTCTCGCCACCCATCCCGAGATCAAGCAGCGGTTGCGTGCCAACATCCACATGGATATGGTGGGTGGCGACCCTTTCAAGAACAAGTCGGTGTTCCACGTCACCGGCACCCCGTGGTCGCTGCCCAGTTTTGTCACCGATGTGGGCGTCGTGTTTCTCGACGCGATCCGCACCGCCGCCAGCGCATATGCCGCGGGTGAGACCTCGGCGGACGCGGGCATTGTCGAAACCCGTGCTGGCGGACAAGGCACCCGCAATGAACTTATCGCCGATGTGACGCCCTACGCGAGCGGCAGCGATCACGATGACTACGATTCCTCCACCGTCGCGGTCCCATCGCTGTATCTTCGCGATTGGCCAGACATATACATCCACACCGACCATGACAGCCTCGATCAGATCGATGCCACGAAGTTGCGCCGTGTGGCGCTGTTGGGAGCGGCCTCGGGATACGTCTACGCGAACATCACTGCACAGCAGCTTCCAACGTTACTCCCGTTCCTCACTGCCCAGGCCGAAGCCCGACTCGCCCAAGCCTTTGGACCAGCGCAGCAGTTAGTGGACGATCCTCAACTCGACGCCGGCGTCGCTTGGTACGAAGCGCGCAATGTTGTGAATCAAACCTTGCAGCGTGAACGTGGCACGCTGCACTCCATAGTCGAATTCACCGGCGGCGCTGCGGAGTCCGACGCAGACGGAGCGAAAGTTCTCGCGGATCAAGCCACAGTTTTCCAACGTTGGCTCGACGCGCAGGCGAAGCTGCGCGGAGCAAAAGGACCGTCGCCCAGCGCGCCCTGGACCGGCGACCCCGATGCGAAGCACGTGCCCATCCGCATAGGAGAACTCGGGCCGCTGACTTATCAGAACGACAACGTTCTACTGGCGCGTCTGGGCAAAGAGCGCCACGCGAAAATCAAGCTGATCAACAGCGGAGCCACACAGCTACTCAACGTGCGCGACCAATCCGAGCTCTATGCTTATGAGATCGTGAACTTCGTAAATGGCAAGCGAACCGTGGGTGAGATACGCGACGCGGTGTCGGCCGAATACGGGCCTTTGCCGGTCAATCTTGTGGCCGACTATCTCGACGCCTGCGCGGAAGCTGGGGTGGTCCAGTGGAAGTAAGGCGCTTGATCGGACGTCACATAATGGTGCATACACCTGCGGCGGGCAAATTGGAAACATGGTACGGCTTGCAAGAAAGATCAGTTGCAAAGCTGGCGCGGGCGCACTAGAGTACGTCCAATACGGACTCGCTGCTGGGGTGACGGGCGTGGCGCAGCGGCCGGCAATCGCGGAAGTCAGTCGGAAAGGACACCAGATTGAAAATCTCCCAGAAAGGCCTTTACGCGCTGCAGGCCATAACGACCCTTGGCCGCCGATACGGGACCGAGACTGTTAAGATCCGGGACATCGCCATGGATAGCGACCTGCCGGAAAAATTTCTTGAATTAATTCTGCTGGAACTCAAGAACGCGCGCATCGTGGAAAGTGTTCGGGGCGCGAAGGGCGGCTATCGGCTGCGGCGCGCACCCGAGGAGATCAAACTCAGCGAGATCGTTCGTCTGGTTGACGGCCCGCTCGCTCCCTTTGGGGACGCGGACCAACTGCGAGGCCTCATCATCACCGATCCTGACCATCGCGCGCTCTACAGCGTGTTTCTGGAGGTGCGAGATGCCGCGGCCAAGATACTCGAGAGCACCAGCGTCGCGGACATCATCGGTCGTTCTTCGAAATCCCAGAAACCATCGAGCACAAAGAAGAAGGCGAAGAAGAGCCCGCCTCTGTCGATCGTTCACAAGGGTGCGGGGAGTAAGTAGCTTGCCGGTTCCGGGTCCGACCGGTGCTCGTGCGACAACTCTCATGAATTGTCATCCCGAACGAAGTGAGGGATCTGCATTTTGCAGCGAACTGCGGATCCCTCACTTCGTTCGGGATGACAAGAGTAAAGAGTACAAAAACTAATTCGAGCTCTGTCAGGCGAGCACAGCCTCGTACTCGCCGTATGCACCCTTGAAGTCGGTAATCTCGTGGTTGCCCTCGAAGTGCCATATCCTGGTCGCGACTTCATCAATCAGATCCTCGTCATGCGTCACCAGCAGCACCGTTCCCGGATAGCGTTGCAGTGAAATATTGAGGGCGTTTATCGACTCCAGATCGAGGTGGTTGGTCGGCTCGTCGAGCACGAGCACGTTCGGCTTTTGTAGCATCAGCTTGCAAAAAATTAACCGCGCCGCCTCTCCGCCGGAAAGCACGTCGGTGCGCTTCTCCGCGTCGTCGCGAGGAAACAGCATTTGCCCCAGCAAGCCGCGAATCTCTTCGGTCGAAGCGGCAGGATCCCACTGATGGAGCCACTCCAGAACCTTGATGCCGGGCTCGATTAGCGCCTTGTGATCCTGGGCGAAATATCCGACTGCCGCTTCGTGACCCCAGACAACTTTTCCGTCGTCCACAAAGGGGCCGTCGTAGCCGCTCGTCTTTCTCAACTCCGACTCCGAAACCGTCGGCGAGTTCGCGAGCAGCGCGTTCACTAGAGTGGTTTTGCCGGAGCCGTTCCGCCCCATGAGCGCGATCTTTTCCCCGCGGATCACGCTCGCCGTGAAGCCGGAAATCACTTTCGCTTCTCCATACGATTTATTGATGCCTTCGATTTCGAGAATGTGTTTGCCGGACGGCCGCTTCTGTTCGAACTTCAGGTACGGACGCTGGATGTTGGACCTCGCCAGCTCCGTTACCTGCAGGCGCTCGACTTCTTTACGCCGTGATTGCACCTGGCTGGAGCGGGTTCCGGCGGCGAAGCGGGCGATGAACTCGTTTAACTGCGCGATCTTTTTCTCGCGCTGGGCGTTCTGCCCTTCGATCTGCGAGCGAACCTGCGTCTTCGCGATCACCATGTCGTCGTAAGTGCCGGTGTAAGTAATGATGGTCTCGTAATCGATGTCGGCAATGTGCGTGCAAATGCCGTTGAGGAAGTGGCGGTCATGCGAAATCACGATCAGCACACCCTCATATTGATTCAGAAAAGTCTTCAGCCAGTGGATCGAATCGAGATCCAAGTGGTTCGTGGGTTCGTCGAGCAACAACGCCTGCGGATGTCCGAATAAAGCCTGCGCCAGCAATACGCGCATTTTCTGTCCGCCCGGGATCTCCGACATTTTCCGCTCGTGCATTTCGTCTGGAATATCGAGCCCCTGCAGCAGAATCGCGGCATCGCTCTCGGCGGTGTAGCCATCTTCCTCGCCGACGATGCCTTCGAGTTCCCCGAGCTTCATGCCGTCCGCATCGGTCATCTCATGCTTGGCATAGATGATCTCGCGCTCTTCGAGCGCGGCCCACAAGCGGCGGTTGCCCATGATGACCGCGTCGATGACGCGATACTTATCGAAGGCAAATTGATCCTGGCTCAAAACGCCAAGCTTGCGCGGCCGGACGACGGTTCCCTTCTGCGGGTCGAGTTCGCCGGTCAGAAGCTTCATGAACGTGGATTTCCCCGCGCCGTTCGGGCCGGTAAGGCCGTAGCGCTTCCCCGGAATAAATCCGGTGGAAACTTCGTCAAACAGAACTTTGGCGCCGTAGCGCATGGACACATTGCTGACTGAAATCATGATGTAGGGAACTGCGGGAATCGATCCAAAAGGAGGAAGACGCAGCTACTGTTACAAGAATAACACGAGGGCGCCCCACCCATTCGCGTTCTTTGCGAACGAGTGGGTGGGCAGCCGAAATCAAAAGGACTACCACAAGGACAGCGGGGAAAACAGAATTCATGTTAGCCTTTTGAGCGTGATGAACGATACTCGTCCGTCTTCTCTCGATCTTCAGGCAATGGCGCGACAGGTGATGGTCGCGGAAGGTTTCGAGCCGGATTTCCCCCCCGAAACGCGGCAACAACTGGCCGATATCAGCGCCCATCCTCCGCAACTCGTGGCTTCCGATAAAGTCCGCGATCTGCGCGGGCTGCTTTGGTCTTCGATCGATAACGACACCTCGAAAGACCTCGACCAGATCGAAGTGGCGGAGCACCTGCCCAATGGCGACATAAAGGTGATGATCGGCATCGCCGATGTGGATGCGTTTGTCGCTAAGGACACTCCCATCGACCAGCATGCAGCGAAGGAGACGACTTCGGTCTACACCGGCGTGACCATTTTCCCGATGTTGCCGAACGAGCTCTCGACCGGTGCGTCGTCGCTGCTCCCAGACGTGGACAGGCCGGCGGTGGTAACCGAATTCGTGGTCAATGCCAGCGGAGCGCTCAATGCCAGCAACGTCTATCGCGCCCTCGTCCGCAACAAAGCGCAACTCACCTACAACGCGATCGGAGCATGGCTCGAAGGCAAAGCCGCTGCTCCGCCGCAAGTAGCCGCGTCCGCGGACCTGCAGGCGCAGCTCAAGTTGCAGGACGAAGTCGCCCAGGCGCTGAAGAAACTGCGCTTCGAGAATGGCGCGCTGAACATCGAGACCGCCGAAACGGTTCCGCTGCTGCTCAACCACGAGGTAACGGGTGTCGCGACCGTAGAGAAAAATCGCGCCACCGAGTTGATCGAGGACTTCATGATTGCCGCCAACGGCGTGGTGGCGCGGCTGCTGGAAAAAGTTTCTTCGTTGCGCCGCATCGTCAAGACTCCCGCGCATTGGGACGGCCTCGTACGGCTGGCGGCGGCGCAGGGAGTAACGCTGCCCGCGCAGGCCGACTCCAAGGCGCTCAACGATTTTCTTCTGAAGCGTAAAGCCGCCGACCCCGATCACTTTGCCGACTTGTCGCTGGCGGTCATCAAACTGATTGGACCGGGCGAGTATGTTCTGGAGCGTCCGGGCGATCCCGAGCAGGGCCACTTCGGACTGGCCGTGCAGGACTACACGCACTCGACTGCTCCGAACCGGCGCTTTGCCGATGTGGTCACGCAAAGGTTGATCAAGGCGTTGCTCGACGGAAAACCCAACCCCTATTCCGACGACGAACTCACTAGCATCGCCGCCAACTGCACCCAAAAAGGCGATGCGGCGCGAAAAGTGGAGCGGGAAATGTCGAAGCGGTTGGCCGCCGTGGCCATGAGCCATCGGGTCGGTGAAACCTTCGACGCCATCGTCACTGGAGTCACTCCGAAGGGGACGTTTGTTCGCGTTCTGCAACCGCACATTGAAGGATTGCTGGCGCAAGGAGCGCAAGGATTACACGTGGGCGATAGAGTGCGCGCTAAGCTTACGCGTACGGATGTGCAGCGCGGGTTTATTGATTTTGCTCGGGCTTAGCACATTCGGAAATCTGATCGAAGGCCCTGTTAACTTGAAAGGTATTAACCCGTGTTTACCACCACCCCCCACCCCCGTCCCCTATAGAAATCAGGGGGTTAGGCTGTGGAAAACTTTCAAAATTTAGAGACTAAAGGACTTATATGGAAAATATTCCGGAATAAGGACTTAGCTCGATTTTGACCTCAAATCTACTGAAATTCGGATTTTTTGCGGTCTGCTGAGGCCCGCTTATTGCTTCAAGTTTAGTTATCAAAGAGCACGATTATTCACTTGACAAAAGTTACCACGTGGGGCATAATGCCTTGCATGGAAGCTAATCGTCATCCTTTCTTAGGTTTAGAGACAGAGCGAGAGGCGTGCATAGCCTTCCGCAAGTCCCTCTTGACGCTTGCCAGTAGCTTCCTAGTCGGCACCTTTTTCAGTTCTTCCCGTTTCTGCTTTGCGTCCATCGGAGGCTCCCTATGACTCTAGTTGACGTTATTAACCTGTTCGATACTGACGAAAAATGCCGCGAAATTCTCGTGCGTCTCCGCTGGCCGAATGGTCCCGAGTGCCCGCGCTGTAAGATGCCCGTGGTCGAACTTGAGACTGCCAAGCAACTCTTCTACTGCAAAGAGTGCGACTACCAGTTTACGGTCACCGCTGGCACGATCTTCAACGATTCCCATTTGCCGCTTCAGAAATGGTTCCTCGCTACACTTCTGCTTTGCGAGGCTAAGAAGGGCATGAGTGCCCACCAACTCAAGCGCACGATCTGGGGCCAGCATAACGGTTCCTACAAGACAGCATGGTATCTCTGTCACCGCATCCGTGCTGCCATGAAGGAAGCAGACCAACCCATGCTTGACGGTACTGTCGAGATGGATGAAACCTACGTCGGTGGGAAAAATCGCGGCGGTGGGCAAGGCGCAAGACTCGCCAACAAAGAAGTCGTTATCGGCCTTCGCCAGCGTAACGGCGATCTCCGGTTCTTCCATGCCGAAGATGCCAAGAGCGGAACGCTGGCAAGGTACATCCGTGAGAACGTGAGCACGGATGTTGAGGTGCTGATCACCGACAGCTTCCCGGCCTATAAGAACGCTGTCGGAGAAGCACAACACAAAACAGTCAACCATGTAGCGGGCGAATACGTGCGTTACGAGAACGGCGCGTGCGTCACGACTAATACGGTTGAATCGGCCTTCTCGCTCCTGAAGCGTGGCATCATGGGATCGTGGCACAAGATCAGCGCCAAGCATCTCCCCGCCTACTTGGACGAGATGACGTTCCGGTTCAACCGCCGAAAGAGCGCGAATTTGTTCTTGGACACCTTGCGTCATATGGTTACTGCGCCCGTTCTGACCTTTCAGAAACTTACGTGTCAAGAGTGACTTATGCCTTATTACTTTGCCCCGATGATTCGGTGCAAGAATCCGCGAAATCAGAAAAAAGATCGGTGTAGACAAATTCCACTCCCATTTCCCACCCTTGGAGACATAGGCGAATATCTCCCTGACTGGCCCCCGGACAATTGGCGAGAAGTGTTTGTATGCATCGACTGCGGCCTTGTAGATACCTACAAAGCGGAAGATATTGGCTGGTTTCCAGTCTTAAAGGAAACAGCGGGCAAATTCCGCAATGAAACAAATTGTTTTCACGTAGAGCTGCAATGCGCTCACCAAAACTGCGGAACTCCCGTCCGATTTCACATAGAAATTTTCGATAAAAGCGAAGGCGATCTTAAAAGCCGAAATAGGCAAAGGGTTCGTGGGGCGCTGGCCGTGCGGTCACTCGGCACTAGCTGCGCCTTATAGTCCTGCAAACATGCGGCGAGTTTATCTTGGGCCGATCTAAGAACCATAATCACCTCACTGCCTAAGTACTATTACCAGACAATAAATTTGAAAAGCTAACGATAGGAGGATGGGACACAATTTCCACTCGTAAGTATTGACGTACTCCTTTTCTCAAGTTCTTCGTATTGTTCTTCTGCCCTGCGCACTTCTGCGGTCGCCAGATGACCGTACTCTCCATTCCCACCAATCAACAATACGTCGGTATTACCGCCGCACCCATCAATCGACGCCTTGACTTCTTTGAGCATGAAAATTGCCAAACCTGACATCTCTCTCATTGACAGTTTGCGCTCAACGGACAGTAATTTGTCGGCAAGGTTAGCTGCCAATAACGCACCGTTGCCCGCAAACGCCCTGTCCTGGTGCCTAGTTGTGGCAGCTCCGTTCCAGCGGATGATAGTTCCCCTTCCATTAACCAACTGCGCGCTAATCAACAATTCGGCGACGGGCCTCTCTTGCTCTGGGTAAACCGCGAGAGGAGCAAAATTAGTCTTGAAAATCTCGATTGCTCGTTTTTCTATGTAATCTAGAATGCCAGAATCATTATGGGACGCAGGATGATCGCCGTTCTCGCTAGGGGAAAAAAATAATTTCTGTTTGGCCATTTCTACATAGTCGCTATAACCAGCACCAGTGATCGAACACTGCCAGTCGGGGGTAGTCACGGTAAGTATCTTTTGGGTGTTTCCTTTCATGAAGCCTGTGATTGATTCCTGTGTATCCGCAGCGGTAACGACCCCATCGCTGCAAATAAAACCGGCGGCAATAGTCACGGCATTCCTCCGTGGAAGCCGCTCAGTTTTATGTGGGAGTATTCCGGGTGGCGGCTTAGCAATCACAATGCACCGCCCTGTTCACTTTTGTCAAGTGAACAATCGTGTCAAAGAGCTAACAGCACTTGGGGCCTGACGGCTTCTGGGCCGTCTTGGTTGACGGGCATACTTCGGCAGTGGCCCTTCAGGAGAACATTGTCGCACCGGGCGGGTGTGGAGTCTGTGATGGGGCGCACAGGCTGGATGTGATGAAAAAAGATTGCGCCAACGACGGGGGTTGTGAGCGAAATCATAATAGATGCTTGAATCCATCTTTTGCTCGGTCTATCGTGGGCCACATGCAGAAAGCTTTAGACGGCAACAACAAACCGATGACGGCAAAAGAGGCCGTATCGAGGAACGAAACACGCGCCACATGCCCGGAGTGTAAAGAGCCGGTCAGACTCCACCAGGAGGGAAGACACCGTAGGGGTCGCGCCCACTTTGAACACCTCCCCGGCAAGAAGAAATGCTCTTTGCGAGCTTATCTCGTTTCTCTCGGTTAGGCCTCAATGTCGTCCAAAATCATGGCATCCGGGACTTCCACTCCGAGGAGAAGAAACGTAGAACGCTACGCGCGAGGTAGAACAGGCCTTGGAGAATCAGTCCAA
>Ga0265316_10006801_pt1 | contig 10876 bp, 9 predicted proteins | sample 4522metaG_FD_202092 | JGI IMG/M metagenome (GOLD analysis project Ga0265316, IMG submission 202092) | Rhizosphere microbial communities from Carex aquatilis grown in University of Washington, Seatle, WA, United States - 4-5-22 metaG | ecosystem: Host-associated > Plants > Roots > Rhizosphere >...
TGTAGTACTAGTAAGTAACCGGCGAAGATACCCACGTAGAACAAGAGGCACATGGGCACCGCAAACAGCATCATGTTGAAAACGTCGGGGGTCGGAGTCACCACGGCGGCGATGATGAAGATGATCAGGATGGCGTAGCGGCTGTGCCTCACCAGAAACGCCGGGCTGGCAAGTCTGAGCAGGGTCAGGAAAAAGATCAGGACAGGAAGTTCGAAAACCAATCCTACGCCGAGAATTACGTTCACAAATAGATCGAAATACTCGGTGATGGAAACCATGGGCTCGACATTGTTCCCGTTCCCGATGCTCAGCAGGAACGTGAGGCCATAGCGGAAGGCCACGAAGTAGGCGAAGACACCGCCCATAATGAACAGGCCGGCGGAGGTGAGCACAAACGGAACCGCCCAGCGCCGTTCCTTGCGGTACAGCCCGGGGGAGATGAAGGCCCAGACCTGATACAGAACCCAGGGGGAGCCGAGGAAGATGGCGCACAGAACCGGCAGCTTGAACCAGATCACGTTGAAGCTTTCCATGGGGGTGATCTGTTTGAGGGTTTGCGGGTAGCCGAGAGTCTTGAGGGCCTGCACCGCCGGCTGGGAGACAAAGTGCCAGAGCTCGTTGCTGAACGTCAGGCTCACCACGAAGGCCGCTGCCACACCCCAGAGGGCCCGGATGATGCGCATCCTCAGCTCTTGCAGGTGTTCCAGGAAAGACATGCGCAGCATGCCGTCTTCTTCATCGCCCCCGCCGCCGTCGGAGGGCGGTGGCGGTGGCGGGGTCTTCCCTCCCCCGCCGGAACGGGGTTTCACTTTTTCCACCGCGGTCACGGGAGTGGAAGCCGGCACGGAAGACGCGGCGCCAGCTTGGGGATCGCCGATCCCCTTCGGCTCGTCAGAAGAATTCATTCGTTATGCGACGTGTTCAACCGTTGGGGAAGCCGTCTCGGTGTGTCCGGCCGCCGTTTCGGCGCCGTGGGCGACCGTGCCCTCCGGCGCATCGGCTGATGGTGACTCAGCGCCCTCAGGTGCGGATGCGCTTGCAGTGGATGGGGTAGCGACAGCGGAATCGTAGGTTTCCGTCCCGGATGCACCATCGGGCGTGGAATCATACGACGAATAGTCGTAGTTATAGGTATCGTACGGATACTGGTTGGTGACTTCGTTGGCGACTTCCTTCAACGATTCCGTTTCATGTTCCAGGGTCTTCATTTCCCGTTCGAACGTAGACTTCAGTTCGCTCTGGGCGCGGCGAAACTCGGTCAGGGCTTTTCCCAGAGAGCGACCCAGTTCCGGCATCTTCTTGGGACCGAATAGAATCAGCGCCAGGAAGAAGATGAAAACCATCTCCTGCACACCTAGCGGGCCCATCGTTGTTTTCCTCCCATTCAGGCTTTCGAAACCATGATAGCACGCGGGATGTAGCGGGCTGGGAAGCCGGCGCTACGGCCGGATTACTTGGGAAGCAGCGACAGGACACCCCGGCTGGGGCTGGGAATCACGTGCGCGGCGATCAGGCGTCCGAGGCCTTCCACTTTGGCCTTGCCGGCGTCCACCGCGGCCTGCACGGCCGACACATCGCCCTTGATCAGCACGGTAATGTAGCCGCCGCCCAGCTTTTCGCGGGCCAGCACTTCCACCGCGGAAGTCTTCAACGCGGTGTCGATGGCCTCAAACACGGCCGTGAAGCCCTGCGTCTCAATCAGACCCACGGCGAAGGGCGATTGGTCCTGGTCGTTCATAGTTTCCTCCGGATACTGCACGGTTGGCTGCTCGATCAGCGGGCTCATATCGGGCAGCGCTTCATAGGCGGCCCGCGAAAGAGGCGACGGCCCCGGGATAATGTCTGTAATCACCGCGACGCCCATGCGATGGGCGGTCTCCTGGGCTGCCTGCATGGCCATCTGGATATCGGCCAGGGGGCCGTAGAGCTTCAGGCATACCCCGGGGCTGTCGTTCAGCTCCGTCTGGAGCACGCGCACACCGGCGGTCTTCTCCATGGCGTCGACCACAACCATCGCCGGCGACCATCCGCCAATCTCGATGAAGGCCAGCGCCCCGATCAGATAACACCCCGCTTCTCAAGTTCCCGCATCACTTCGAAAATCACCTGCTCGACCTTGTCCTGCTCCGGCTGCCGGACGCGCGGCGCACAACCCGCCGCCGGGCGATCCACCAGCTCGAAATCGGCCAGGATGCACTGCAGCACGGAAGACAGCGCGGTGCGGTCGGCCTGCTGCGCGCCGGTCTGGGGCTGGCGCGAGCGGCCCATGCGGAAACCGCGCAACTCGGCGGCGGCGCGGAAGCCGTCGGGAAACTCGAACGGATAGAGCATCACGTCGAACAGTTCGAGGATGCGGTACTGCCACTTCATGGCTTCCTCGTAATTGCCGGCGCGGCAGAGGTCGTAGATGCGGCGGGTCACTTCCGGCACGGCATTGCCGCTGGCGTGGGTGCCGCCGTCGCAGCCGATCATCAGCATGGGAGCGAGCACGGCCTCCCAGCCGGTGAGGAAGCAGAAATCGGGGCGCACGGGGCGAATGCTGGAGATCATGCGCATCATGAAGGCCAGGTCGCCGGAGGAATCCTTGATGCCCACCACGCGCGGGAATTCGGCCAGCCGCCGGATGGTGGGAACGTCGATGGGGCTGGCGAACATGGGGATGTTGTAGAGCGTCAGGTCGATGGGAGAGTTGCGGGCGATCTCCGCGAAATAGGCGTAGACCGATTCTGGAGTGAGTTTGTAGTAAAACGGCGCAACGATGGCGACGGCCTGCGCCCCCATGCCGGCGTAAGCCTCGCAGGCGGCCAGCGTCTCGGCCACATTGGCCTCGGCGGCCCCTGCCAGGATGGGAACGCGGCCGCGGGTCTCAGTACAAACGATCTGCACGATGCGGCGGCGCTCCTCCTCCGAAAAACGCGTAAACTCGCCAGTGGAGCCGTTGGGATACAGACCGTGAGCGCCGTGATCGATCAGCCAGGAGATGAAACGACGCAATTCGGGCTCGTTGATTTGGCCCCGCTCATCCAGCGGGACCAGGGTCGGGGTGAAGATGCCTTGCAGCTTTGCGGACATGAGTACGCCTTCACAGGTTTAACATCTTTCGTTCTCGGGACGCAAACCCGGCGCCCGGCTCCACTCCCGAATCGCCTTCACCTCCTGTTCTGGAATGTGCAGGAACTCCAGGAACTCCTGGTGTTCCTCGGGCGCCGATTTCTCGAACTCGGCGTGCCATCGGTGCATGTCCACCTTGCTGAAACCGGCGGCACTCATGATGGCGGTCCACTTCTCTTTCGTAACCATGGGAATTCTCCTGATTCGATCCGTGGTCTGGAGCAGGCGTGCAATAGCCCGCTGATGTTCATGAAGGCGTTCGATGCTGGCGCTCAATTCGACCAGGCGCCGGCGCAGGACGGCGGCGGCCTCGGTGTGGGGAGCGTCGAGGATGGAGCGAATGTCGCCGAGTTCGAGACCGGCATCCCGGTGCGCGCAAATCTGGCGCAGGCGGCCGAGATCTTTTTCGGTGTAGGCGCGATAGTTTCCGGACGTGCGGCGGGGGCGCGGCAGCAGGCCGATGGATTCGTAGTACAGCACGGTGCTGCGGGCGAGATGGCAGGCACGCGCGAGCTGGGTAACGGTCAGCGGCATGGCTCTGCTACTAGTGTCAACCCTGAAGCTGTAGACAGGTCAAGAGGAAAAAGGGGACAGACGCATTTTCGGAACTCGCAAAAATGCGTCTGTCCCCTTTTTCCCGCGTTATTTGGCGTGTCCGCGAATGCTGATGCCGAGTTCGCGCAACTGGCGCTCCGGAACGGCCGAGGGGGCGTCGCACATCAGGTCCGTGCCGCGCGCCGTCTTGGGGAACGGAATCACGTCGCGAATGGAACTCTCGCCCGCCAGAATCATCACCAGGCGGTCCAGGCCCAGGGCGATTCCACCGTGCGGCGGCGCGCCGTATTCCAGCGCGTCCAGCAAAAATCCGAAACGGCGGTGGGCCTCTTCATCGTTCATGCCGAGAGCGGCGAACACCTTGGTCTGCACGTCGCGGCGGTGAATACGGATGGAGCCGGAACCCATCTCCACGCCGTTCAGCACCAGGTCGTAGGATTTGGCGCGGCAGCGGGCGGGGTCCGCGGTCAGCTTGGCAAGGTCCTCGTCGTGCACCGAGGTGAAGGGGTGGTGCGCGGCGTTCCAGCGGCCCTCTTCCTCGTCCCACTCGAACATGGGGAAGTCCACTACCCACAGGAACTGGAAATTGGTGGGGTCGAGCAGCTTGTGGCGGTCGTTGAACTTCTGCGCGCAGTAAAGGCGCAACTGGCCGCACGCCTGGTAGACGGTCTCCTCGGGACGATGGCCCTTGGGCTCGCCGGCCCAGGCAGCCAGGAAAAGGAGATCGTTTTCACCGGCGCCGCAGCGCTCGCGCACCTGGGCCATGGGGCCGGGATAATCGCGCTCCAGGCGTCTGGAATCGTCGTAGACGCGGAGGCCGCGTTCCTGACCGAAGGCCTTAAACTCGTCGCGCTCCTTGCGGGTGGGCGCACCGGTTCCGGGAATGTGGATGGCAACCAGCGGCATTCCGGCATTCGCCAATTCCGGCAACAGGTCCTCCACGGGATGCATCGAGGGGATGCGGCGGTCCGGCTTGTCGCTGCCATAGTGGCGCATGGCCTGGGTGTAGGTCAGGCGCGGGAAGGGAGTTTCCACGCGGAACCCGGCCACTTCGCAGATGCGCTGGACCAGCGGCTCGATGACCTCGAAAATCCGCTCCTGTTGCGGGAAGGACATCTCCAGATCGATCTGCGTGAACTCCGCCTGGCGGTCGGCGCGGAAGTCCTCGTCGCGGAAGCAGCGCACGATCTGAAAGTACTTGTCGAACCCGCTCACCATCAGGATCTGCTTGAAGATCTGCGGCGATTGCGGCAGGGCGTAGAAGGTGCCGGGCTGCACGCGGCAGGGCACCAGGTAATCGCGCGCGCCCTCCGGCGTGGAGCGCGTCATGAAGGGCGTCTCGATTTCGAGAAAGCCCTGCGCATAGAGAGATTCGCGCACGGCGAAGGAAATCTTCGAACGCAGGATAATATTGCGCTGCATGCGCGGGCGGCGCAGATCCACGTAGCGGTATTTCAGGCGCACGTCTTCGCTGACGCCGGCTTCCTCTTCCACCGGGAATGGCGGGGTGCGCGATTCATTAAGGATCCAGATTTTCGAGGCCACCACTTCGATTTCGCCGGTGGCCATATTGGGATTCACCGTCCCGGCCGAGCGTTGCTTCACCGCGCCTTCCACGGCGATCACGTATTCGGAGCGCACCTCTTCGGCGCGCTGGTGAACGGCCGGATCGATCTCTTCGTGGAAAACCGCCTGCGTCAAGCCTTCCCTGTCGCGCAGGTCGACGAAAATCACGGCGCCGTGATCGCGCCGCCGGTGGACCCATCCCATCAAGAGGACCTTTTGGCCGGCGTGGGCGGCGCGCAACTCGCCGCAGCTATGAGTACGGCGAAGCTCGCCTAGAAAATCCAGTGCAACTGAGGTTTCCATATCCGATATTATCAATTCGAGGCCGCGGCCAGCTTGGCGGCGATTTCGTCGCGGGTCAGGTTTTCCTGCACGCCCGTGGACATATTCTTGAGCGCGTAGCGACCGGCCGCCATTTCGTCCTCGCCCACGATCAGCGCGAACCGCGCTCCCAACTTGTTGGCCAGTTCCATGACGCGCTTCAGCTTGCCTTCGGCGAGTTCCACGGAAATACCGCTCCGCCGGAAGTCGCGCGCCAACAAAGCCGCGTGCCGCAGAGCGGGCTCGCCCAGCGGCGCGATGAAGAGGTCGAGCGGGGCGGGGCTTTGGCCGCCCTCGACGCTCATCACCAGGCGGTCCTCGCCGATGGAAAAACCGATGCCCGGCGAGTGCACCTTGGAACCGAGCGCTTCGGCGAGGCCATCGTAGCGCCCGCCGCCCAGCACCGAATTCTGCGCGCCCAGCCCCCCATGGACCACTTCAAACGTGGTGCGCATGTAGTAATCCAGGCCCCGGACCAGACGGGGACGCACCTGGTATGGAAGGCCGCGATCGGCAAGGTACTGCTTCACGGCCTCAAAATGCGCTCGGCACGCGTCGCAGAGGCAATCGACGATGCTCGGCAGCTTCTCGATGATGGGCTGGTCCGCTTCCACTTTGCAATCCAGCACGCGCAGCGGGTTGGTCTCGGCGCGGCGCTGGCAATCGCCGCACATCTCCGGCGCCACCGATTTCAGCTCTTGCCGCAAACGCTCGACGTACTGCGGACGGCAATTGCGGTCGCCCACGGAATTGATCAGAAGCTCGAAACCGTCGAGGCCGGCCCGTTTGAGGATCTCCACCACCATTTCGATCACCTCGGCATCGACGTTAGCGGATTCCGACCCGATGGCCTCGGCGCCGATCTGGTAGAACTGGCGGTAGCGGCCTTTTTGCGGGCGCTCACGGCGGAACATGGGGCCCAGGTAGTAGAGCTTCTGTACGCCGGGACGCTGGTCGAGGCGGTGCTCGATGTAGGCGCGGATCACCGAAGCCGTATTCTCGGGCCGCAGCGTGAGGGAACTGCCGTCGCGGTCCTCGAAAGTGTACATTTCCTTGGTGACGATGTCGGTTTCCTCGCCGACGCCGCGCGCGAACAACTGCGTTTCCTCGAAGATGGGGGTGCGGATTTCGTGGTAGTTATAGGCGCGAAAGACCGCGCGCGCGGCGGCTTCCACGCGATTCCACACCTCGGTGGCTGGAGGCAGTAAATCCCTGGTTCCTTTGACGGCTTTGATCAAGGTAGTTGGAAATCCATGCTACCATGCGGCGCGCGCCCGGGCGCTCGAGCGGAAAACCGAGCCGGCGCCGCCCTGGAGAACCCCCTCCTCGATCGCTTGCGTTGGACCGCCTTAAGCCACCGTCGCCCTCGCGCCGCCGGCGGTCTGCAAAGCATCCATGAGACCGTCAAAGCCGAAGCTGACGACAATGCAGTTTTGCCCCCATACTGGCCTGTCACTGAGCACGAAGTCTCCGGCGGCCGTGCCGTCAGGCTTCTGCCTGATGCCGTCAGGCTTCTGCTTGCTGCCGTCAGGCTTCTGCTTGGCCGTGAAGTCAAACCTGCTGCGTTCCGGGATATGCGTGCCCTTTTCCGGAATATGCGTGCCTTTTTCCGGGATGTGCGTGCCCTTGCCGGCGTAATCCCCGGCGACAGCCGTCATCAGTGCGAACCTTCCCCAACCGTAAGCGGGTTGGCTCGCCTGAGGCACGATTTCATAGTCGCCAGCCGGCGGGAGCGTCCCTCCTTGCGCCGGCCACATCATGCAGTGAAAGAAGTTCGGGCCCAAGTTGCCCGTGATCGTACGCGATGCCACCTGAAACCTGAGCCTTGTTGCCACCGGCGGGCCTACGTTGTATAGATGGACTGTTTCTGCCAAGGGAGTCGACCTCCTTTCTCCTCGCGTGATTATACACCTTGTCCGGAGTTTGGTTTCCTCCGCGATCTGACTCTTCTGCCAGAATCGCTCTCTGACGGTCGCGGCTCCGAGCGAGGCACAACGCTGCATACCGAGCCGCGACCGTCAGGGAGCGGTCTTGTTGGGCAGAATGGCGCTGTCCGTCATCCATTCCTGCAAACGCAGGGGCCAGCTTGAAATCGGAAGCGGCCGGGGACGGATGCCAAAACCGTGGCCGCCGCTGTTGTATATGTGAATCTCCACCGGCACTCCCACTTTTTTCAGCGCTTGTGCCAGGACGGGAATCGCGTTGGAAGGTCCCGCATCGTTGTTGGCACAGAGCATGAATGCCGGCGGCGTGTCTTTGGTTACCACGATGTTGGCCGGCTGCACGCCGGGGTAAATCAACACCTGGAAATCCGGGCGGGAGCTTTGATGCTCGATGGCGTCGGTGGCCTCCGGCTTACCGCGATCGAACCTGGTGGCGGCGAGCACGGCGACTTCACCGCCCGCGGAGAACCCGAGTATTCCAACCTTGGCCGGATTGACGTGCCACTCCTCCGCGCGGCCGCGGATCAGGCGGATGGCGCGTTGCGCGTCTTGATCGGCGTCTTCGACGCTGTAGTGCGAATTCTCCGCGTGAGCCAGCCGGTACTTCAGGACAAAACCCGCCACCCCGATACTGGCCAGCCACTTGCCGACGTCGTACCCTTCGTGGTCGATGGAGAGGAAGCGATGGCCTCCCCCAGGGGCCACCACGATGGCCACGCCCGTGGCCTTCTCTTTGGGCGGGAGGTACGCCGTGATCGTGGGATTGTGAATATTGGTGACGGTATGCTCGTGGGCGGCGTTTTCCGTGACCACTTCATGCTGGGTTCGGGCGTCGGCGGCCAGACTGCCGGCCGGCCAGATGGGTACTACCTGCGGTTCCTGCGCCCACGCCAGCATGGAAAATACCGCCGTGGCGAAGATGATCTCGTATCGCATAAGCGTGCTCCCGTCGAGATCTGGCGTCGCAAGATCCAGAAACGTTACGGCGCGGCGCTGGTCTACTCCGGCAACGGCTGCCCTTTGGTTTCCGGCGCAAACGGCAAGGCCGCCAGGCCGACCAGGAATACCAGGCACATGGTGACGCCCGCGTAACGCATGGGTTCGGCGTATCCGGCGAAGACGCGGCTGGTCAGCAGGCCGAGCGTGAGGGGGCCGGCCGCCGCGGCGAAACGCCCGACGTTGTAGCAGAAGCTCGTCCCGGTGCTGCGCAGACGCGTGGGGAAAAGCTCGGGCAGGTAAATGGCATAGCCGCCGAACAGCGCGAGCTGCGCGAAGCCCATGAGCGGAATCATCCAGAAAATGTCGCTGATGTTCTTCAGGTTCCAGAAGGTGTAAGCGGTCATTCCCATGGCGGCCAGGAAGCTGACCGCGAAGGCCGGCTTGCGGCCGGTGCGCTGGGTCAGGCGGGTGAAGGCGTACACGCCGAGGAAGCCTCCCAGGTTCTGGAGCAGCGAGGTGATGCCGATCCAGGTGGTGGTCTTGCCGGCCAGCTCGGCGCCGGTGATGCCTTGCGCGCGGAACGTCTGCTCGAGCACCGGGCGCAGCAGGTCGTAGCTGAAGAATGCGATGCCCCACAGACCCACCACACCGGCGAAGGCCAGCAGGAAGCCGACTATGGCATTGCGGCGCCAGCGCGGGTTGGAGAACAGCTCGCCCACCGACCCCATGCGTTTCTTGGCGGCGCGGGCCTCGAGCCATTGTTCGGGTTCTTTCAACTTCTTGAAGACCAGCAGCGCCAGCGGCGCCGGCAGCGCGCCGGCAAGAAACATATAGCGCCACGCTCCCACGATGGCGCCGGACGTTTCCAATTGCCCCAGCAGGATACCCGCCAGCGCGGCCACCATATTGCCCACCGCCGAGAACGCCTGCACCATCCCGAGGGCGTGCGGGCGCGCCCGTTCGGGGACCACCTCGGCCACCAGCGCCACGCCCACGGCGAACTGCCCGCCGACGCCCAGCCCGCACAGGAAGCGGTACAGGTTGAAATCCCAAACGCCGGTGGAAAGCACGCTCAGGCCCGTGAAGACGGAATAGCAGAGGATGGTCATGATCATGGTCTTGGCGCGCCCGAGGCGGTCGCCCAGAATGCCGAAGAGGACCCCGCCGAGGGCCCAGCCGATCATGAAGATCATGGTGGCGTAGCCGGCCTGCTCGGAGACCGTGGCATCGCTCGACCGGCCGCCGAGCAGTTCGCGGATGGCCGGCTTGCGGGCCAGGTTGAACAGTTGCTGGGCCATGGTGTCGAACATCCAGCCCATGATGGCGACGCTCAACACGAACCAGTGGTAGCGGTTGAGATCCTTGTACCAGACATACTTGGCCTGGCCGGCGGGCGCGCCTGGGGAAGAACCATTCCGAGACATGAAGCTGCTATTCTACATCGCCGCCGACACGCGGTCGCCGGGCTTCAGCGGAACGTCGGAGGGCAGCGCCACGGCATCGCCATCCGCCAGCCCCTCCACCACTTGAATCTCGGTGACGCTGGAGGCCCCCTTCTTCACCGGCCGGCGGGCGATGGCACCGCCGTTCAGCGCGAACACGTAATCGCCCTGGGCATCGTGGCGCAGGCTTTCTTTGGGGACCACCAGCGCACGCTCGACCACCGCCGTGCGGATCTCCGCGTTCACGTTGGCGCCCGGTATCAATTCGCGGCTCGGATTCTCGATGGAGCAAATCACTTCGCCGACCTGCCGCGAGCCCAGAGTCTGAATCGAAGCCGGCTTCCGCTCCACCGTTCCGCGCCACTGTTTGCCCGGCAGAGCGTCCCAGGTAATGGTCACCGGCTGGCCCTCCGCCACGCGTCCGAGCTCCGGCTCATCCACGTACACGCGCACGCGCAGCCGGTCGAGCCGCCCGACGTTGGCCACGGGGTCTCCCACGTTCAGATACGCGCCCGGGCGCGCTGCGAGGCCGTAGATCTCACCGGCGATGGGCGCCTGAAGCGTGTTCAGCCCGGCGCGCTGCCGCGCCAGGTTCAAGGCCACTTCGACATCCTGCAAACGGGCGCGCGCGGCCGCAATCTCCGTCCGGTCCAGCAGCGATTTGCGCCGGTTCGCGAGGCCTTCGATCTCGATCTCGGATTGCCGCACCTTATCTAGCGCGGCTTGTACGTCCACGGGAGTGGCGGCTTGTTTTTCCGCCAACCGCTGCAGCGCGTCGTGCTCCTTCTGATGCTGCTGGAGGTCGAAACGCGCGCGGGCCAGGCTGTTTTCGATGCCGGCCAGCTCCGACGGCTTGCCGCCCGCTTCGAGCGCGGCCAGGTTGGCGCGCGCCTCCGCCACCTTGGCCTCGCCGGCGGCCACATCGGCCGCAAGCGAGGGATCGACAATCACCGCCAGCACCGCACCCTGGGCCACGCGCTGGCCTTCCCGCACCGCAAC
>Ga0265316_10006802_pt1 | contig 10874 bp, 5 predicted proteins | sample 4522metaG_FD_202092 | JGI IMG/M metagenome (GOLD analysis project Ga0265316, IMG submission 202092) | Rhizosphere microbial communities from Carex aquatilis grown in University of Washington, Seatle, WA, United States - 4-5-22 metaG | ecosystem: Host-associated > Plants > Roots > Rhizosphere >...
CATGGGCTTGAAGCCGGCGGCTCCCTGGCGTTACGCTGGGGCATGAGCGCATTTCCCGTCAGCCCTGAAAAGGAGGCCCAACTCAACCGGCGCATGGCCGCCTTGGGCGCGCGCGAAACCGATATCGAGGAAACCTTTGTCCGCTCCGGCGGACATGGCGGTCAGAATGTCAACAAGACGTCCACCTGCGTGATGCTGTTGCATCGTCCGACCGGTCTGCAGGTCAAGTGTCAGGCCACCCGGCAACAGGGACTCAACCGGTTTATTGCCCGCCGGCTGCTGCTCGACAAGATTGAGGAGCGGCAAAAAGGTTACGTGGCCACCGAACGCGCCCGGATTGAAAAAATCCGCCGCCAGAAACGAAAACGTTCCCGGCGCGCCCAGGCCCGGATGCTCGCCAATAAATCCCATCAGGCTGACAAGAAGGAATTCCGCCGTCGCGTCCTGCCGGAATAAATGTATGGGTTTCAGTTTGGGCCCTTCCGGTCCTCCGAAATTCGCGGGTTGCGTTTTCCGGACAGCCGGATAGATTGGCCGCGTCTCAAACGCATGAAACCTGTCATCGCCAAATTAAATTGGATGTCGAAGCGCTCCGCGTGGCTGCGCCATATCGGCACCACGCATGTTCCGGGCGGTGGGAGGTTGAATTCATAGACGAGTTATAACGAAATTTAACAACCCATCGCCGGCATCCGGCGGTGGGTTTTTGTTTTGTCGGAAAAACACCGCCGCCCCGGTCAACCCAACATGAACAACCAGACCATGTCCTCAACCCCTCCCGTGTGGGGAGTGATCGCGGCTTTTGCGGCGGTCTATGTGATTTGGGGCTCGACGTATCTCGGCATCCGTTACGCGGTGGAATCCATTCCGCCATTCCTGATGGCTGGAACGCGTAATCTCGCCGCCGGACTGTTGCTGTATGCGTTTGCGCGCGCCCGGGGCGGCACCGCTCCAACCCGTGTCGAATGGCGCGACGCGGCCATCTCAGGCGGCTTGTTGCTGGCGATCAGCAACGGTGGGGTGACATGGGCGGAACAAGTGATTTCCTCCAGTGTGACGGCGTTGATGGTGGCGCTGACGCCGTTGTGGATGGTGTTGTTTGACTGGCTGCGGCCCGAGGGTGTGCGCCCGCGTCCGTTTGTGATCGCGGGGTTGGCGGTCGGTTTCATGGGTGTGTTATTGCTTGCGCGCGGGCAGGGAAACCATGCCGGCCCGGCCTACGGCTGGGGCATCGCTGCGTTGATAACCGCTTCGATGAGTTGGGCGTTTGGTTCGATTTTCAGCCGGCAGGCGCGCAAACCGGCATCACCGCTGTTGGGTGTGGCGATGCAAATGATCGCCGGCGGCAGTTTATTGCTGGGTCTGGCCGCGGCGCATGGGGAGGCGTCGCAATTTTCCTTTGGCCGGGTGACATTGCTGTCCGCTGGTGCGTGGCTTTATCTGACGGTGGCGGGTTCACTGGTGGGTTATACTTGTTACGTGTGGTTGCTGCATGCCACCACACCCGCGCGGGTGGCGACCTATGCGTATGTAAATCCGTTCATCGCGGTGCTGCTCGGGTGTACCATTGGCCACGAAGCGTTCTCGCACGAACTGCTGGTGGCGGGAGGATTGATCATTCTGGCGGTTGTGTTGATTGTACGCGGCGGGACGCGCCGGACGGTTTCGGCAACTCCGAGTGAAGAAGTGGCGTGAACTGAAATCAACGATGCGGCTGGACTGGAACCGGCCGTTCGGGATTTACTGTCTGCATCGATAGCATCAAACGGTGAAAATGATTTTCATTCGGCTTTCGTTGGCCGCGCTGCTGCTGGCCGGCGCCCAATTGGCGCGGGCCGGTTCCGCCCTGATGCCCGGGCATTTGCGTTGCGAGTATGCGGTCAACCCGATGGGTGTTGACGTGCCGCACCCGCGGTTGTTTTGGGTGGATGAAAGCGACGAGCGCGGCCAAAACCAGTCTGCCTGCCAGATTCTTGCCGCCTCCTCGATGGAAAGGTTGGCAAGTAACGAAGGCGACTTGTGGGACAGCGGCAGGGTTGCCTCCGATGAAACCATCCAAATTCCATACGCCGGCCGGCCGTTGAAATCGGCGGAACAGGTTTTCTGGAAAGTCCGCGTATGGGACAAGGCGGGCAAGGCGTCCGGCTGGAGCCAGCCCGCCACCTGGACGATGGGTTTGCTCAACGCGGACGACTGGCGGGCCAGATGGATCGCCGCGCCGACGAATTGTGAAACCCTGCTCTTGCGCCGCGATTTTGCCGTCAGGCACGGCCTCAAACGCGCGCTCGTGAATGTTTGCGGCCTCGGCCAGTATGAAATGTCGCTCAACGGCAAAAAAGTCGGCGACGATTTCCTTTCGCCCGGCTGGACGAAATATGACAAAACCTGCCTTTACGACACGCGCGACATCACGGATTTTCTGTGCCAGGGAAAAAACGCCATCGGCATCGAACTCGGCGATGGCATGTATAACGTCCCGACGACGCGGTTCAAGCCGCCCGGCTGGCAGCCTTGCAGCTTTGGTCCGCAGAAAGCCATTGCGCAAATCCGTTTGGAGTATGCCGACGGCTCGGTCGAAACCATCGGCACGGATGAAAACTGGCGCATCGCGCCCGGCCCGATTACCTCCGATTCGATTTACAGCGGCGAAGATTTTGACGCGCGGCGGGTGCAACCCGGCTGGAACAAAATCAATTTCAACGGTTCAAAATGGGCGCCCGCGATGGTGGTCAACGGGCCGGGCGGCGAACTGCGTGGCCTTTCCTGCGCTGCGCCGCCGATCCGTGAATTTGAAATCCATCGGCCCGTCGCAACCCACACGCTCACGAATGGCGACATCGTTTTTGACCTCGGCCAGAACGCCGCGCATGTCCCCCGAATTTCCGTTACCGGGCCGGCGGGCAGCCGGGTGCGCATCATTCCGTCGGAACTCACAAACCAGGACGGCTCGGTGAATCAGGGTTCGATGGGTGCCCGTCGTGCGGCGATCTGGTGCGAATTTACGAAGGCGACGGATGGCGTGGAAACGTGGTCGCCGAAATTCTTCTACATCGGCTGCCGTTATCTGGAGGTGAAAAGTTATCCGGCCAAAGGCGGAACCAGGTTGCCCGTGGTGAAATCCATCGAAGGCAAAGTCGTTCAATCCGCCTCCGAACCCGTCGGCGACTTTGAATGTTCCAATCCCTTGTTCAACCGCATCCGCAATCTCGTCCGCTGGGCGCAGCGCAGCAACATGATGAGCGTGATGACCGACTGTCCGCAGCGCGAAAAACGCGGCTGGCTTGAAGAAGACCACTTGAACGGCCCGGCGTTGCGCTACGAATTCAATCTCGCGCGATTGTTCACCAAAATGCTGAACGACATCGCCGATTCGCAACTGGCCAATGGCCTCGTGCCGACGACCGCGCCGGAATACGCGGTTTTCCGGGACGGCGGCCAGACTGGTGACGAGCGCGGCCGGTTCGGCGATTCGCCGGAATGGGGCAGCGCGTTCATTCTCGTGCCCTGGCAGCAATACCAATTTGACGGCGACCTGAACCTCTTCCGCACCCACTACGACGCGATGACCAATTATCTCACCTTTTTGGGGAGCCGCGCGAATCAGTACATCGTCAGTTACGGCCTCGGCGACTGGTATGACATCGGCCCGAAACCGCCCGGCGTTTCGCAGCTCACGCCTGTCGCGCTCACCGCGACCGCGTTTTATTATCAAGATGCCGAAATCATGGCGCGCGCCGCCGCGCTGCTCGGCAAAAAGGACGACGCGAAGAACTTTTCCGGTTTGGCGGAAAACATCCGTTCCGCGTTCAACGAAAAATTTTACGACCCGACCAATCACCTTTACGCCACCGGCTCGCAGACGGCGGATTCCATTCCGCTCGTGATGGGCCTGTGCGAGCCGGCGAACCGCGCCGCCGTGCTCGGCGCGGTGGTTCGTGATGTGCGCGCCCGCGGCAATGGGTTGACGGCGGGCGACGTGGGCTACCGCTATCTGCTCCGGGCGCTCGCCGAGGGCGGGCGCAGCGACGTGATTTTCGACATCAACAACCAGTCGGACAAACCCGGCTACGGCCTGCAGCTCAAAAAAGGGGCGACCAGCCTGACCGAGGCCTGGGACGCCGCGCCCGGCTCGTCGCAAAATCATTTCATGCTCGGCCAGATTCAGGAATGGTTTTATCACGACGTGGCCGGCATCGGCTGCGATCCCGCGGGGCCAGGTTTCAAGAAAATCATCATCCACCCGCAGCCAGTCGGCGGCTTGAAATGGGTCAAGGCCGGCTACCAATCCATCCGGGGCAAAATTGTCAGCGATTGGGAAAACGATGCGGGTAAATTCACCTTGGGCGTGACGATTCCGCCGAACACGACCGCCACGGTCTATATTCCGGCGACATTGGCGGAAGCGGTAACGGAAAGCGGCCGGCCCGCGTCGCAAAGCGACGGTGTAAGATTTCTGCGGCTGGACGAGGGCTGCGCGGTGTTTGCCGTGGAGTCGGGCAAATACCACTTCGAATCAAGGTGGTGAGGGGGTTGTTTTCATTTGGTGCGTGTTGATCAGCCGCGCCGTTTCAGTCTGGTGCAAACCGTGCGGGCGAACATACATTGTCCGCATGACAATCCCCGGCGAAAACCGCCGCGCGTTCCTCAAAAAAAGCGCCGCCGCCACAACCTTCCTGGCCGTTGCGGATTTCGCCGCGCTCGCCGCTGGTGCGGCGTCTGTGAACTCGGGGCCGGCCAAAGCCGGTTCAAACGGCGGGTTGCCATGGTATCGTCGGACCTTGCGCTGGGGACAGACGAACATCGCAGAGATTGACCCGCAACGATACGACATTGCCTGGTGGCGGGAATACTGGAAACGCACGCAGACCCAGGGTGTCATCATCAATGCCGCCGGCATCGTCGCCTATTATCCGAGCAAGTTTCCGTTGCAATATCGCGCCTCGGGGCTGGGTGGCCGCGACTTGTTCGGCGAACTCGCCCAGGCGGCACATGGCGACGGCCTGGCCGTGGTGGCCCGCATGGATTCCAATCGCGTGCACGAGGATTTTTATCGCGCTCATCCGGACTGGTTTGCCCGGGACGCGGATGGCGAGCCATATCGGAACGCCGACCTGTACGTCACCTGTGTCAACAGCCCGTATTATGATGAATTCATCCCGTCCGTGCTGCGTGAAATCATCGAGCGTTCGCATCCGGAGGGGTTCGCGGACAACAACTGGAACGGCATGGAGCGGGACCGGATTTGTTACTGTGAAAACTGCCGGCGCAAGTTTCATGACCTGGCCGGCCAGCCCATCCCGCGGGCGAAGAACTGGGACGACCCGGTTTACCGTCAATGGATCCAATGGAATTACGCGCGGCGGCTGGAAATCTGGGACCTGAACAATCGCACGACGCGCGAAGCCGGAGGGCCGCACTGCCTTTGGATGGGCATGAATGGAGGCTCGATCACCTATGCATCCCAGCACTTCCGTGATCTCAAGGCGATTTGGGAACGGTCCGAATTTGTGATGCTCGATGAGCAGACGCGGGTGGACGCGACGGGATTTCAACACAACGGTGAGGTGGGCAAGCTGGTCCATGGCGCGCTGGGCTGGGACAAGCTGGTGGCCGAGAGCATCGCCATGTATGAGACGCCGCGCTCCACGTTCCGGCTGACCGCCAAGTCCGAACCCGAAGTGCGTCTCTGGATGCTGGAAGGGATCGCGGGTGGCATCCAGCCATGGTGGCATCTGGTCAGCGCCTGCGACGAGGACAGCCGGATTTATCGCACGCCCGGACCGGTCCTGCGCTGGCACGCGGAAAACCAGGCATATCTGGTCAATCGCCGGCCGATTGCCACGGTCGGACTGGTCTGGTCGCAGTCCAACGCCGATTTCTACGGACGCGATGATCTGGATGAACTGGTTGAACTGCCCCGGCACGGCTGGACGAATGCGCTCGTCCGCGCGCGGATTCCCCACCTGCCGGTCCACGCGGACCACATCGCGCGGGATGCAGACCGGTTTTCAACGTTGATTTTGCCCAACCTGGCCGCCATGTCCGCGTCGCAGGTCGAAGCGGTAAAACATTTCGTCAGCCGCGGCGGCAGCCTCATCGCGACCGGCGAAACCAGCCGCTGCAACGAATGGGGAGAACCGCTCGCTGACTTTGCACTGGCGGACCTGTTCGGCGCGCACGTTGTTGGCCGACAGCCGGCCTCCACGGATGCAGCCGCGCGGCGCGCCATGTTGGACACCCAGCACACATACCTGCGCCTGACGCCAGAGTTGCGCGCGCGAACCGATGGACCGAAAGCCGGGACGGAACCGGCAGTGACGGGCGAACGGCATCCCGTGCTGAAAGATTTTGATGAGACGGACATTCTCGCCTTTGGCGGCTTGCTGGAACCGTTGCGCGTGGACAACGGAGCAACCGTATTGGCGACGTTTATACCCCCGTTCCCCATTGCACCACCGGAGGACGTTTGGATGCGCGAGCCGCGCACAAATATCCCCGGGTTGATCGTGAACGAGACCGGCGGTCGCGGTCGCGTGGCCTTCCTGCCGGCTGATTTTGATCGCCGGTACGGTCGCGACCATCTGCCGGACCGCGGCAATTTACTGGCCAACCTCGTCCGGTGGGCCGCGCGGGACAATTTTCCACTGCAGATCAAGGGTCCAGGGTTGGTGGACAGTCATCTCTACCAGCAAAAGGACAAACTCATCCTCCACCTGATCAACCTCACGAACGCCGGCACGTGGCGCGCGCCGGTGGATGAACTGATTCCGGTGGGGCCGATGACCGTGCGCGTGCAACTTCCGGCCGGAATCAGAGGCAACTGCATTCAATTGCTTGTTTCAAAGCGGCCGGCCAAGGTTGCGACAAAGAATGGCTGGGCCCATTTCGAGTTGCCAACCATTCTGGATCATGAGGTGGTCGTGGTCGGTTGAGGTGGCGGGCAGTGTTCGAGGCGTGACACAAAAAACATCGAACATTCAACATCGAACATCCAATTTTGGATTACACCACTGTCAATGGGCCGTTGAAAATTGTCAGGCTGATGATCTCCGTTTTGGCCACGTGCCGGCCATGCCGGGCGCCTTTGGGCGCGTAGAACAAAGTGCCGGTGGTGTACGTCCTGTCAGATTCCCCCCATTCAGTTAATTCGCCATTTTGCCGGACGGACAGCAGCTGAAAAATTCAACCGGCTTCACCGTTTGGTTCTAACGCGGTACTGGTCCTTGAACCACCTCAACGAGATCATCCGGGCGGAGCCATTTGGTATAAGCGGCTTTCACGTCGCGCGCCTTGAGTTTGACGTAAATTTGCGCCGCGCGGGTCGGTTCATCGAGCGGCAGGCCGAGCACCGAGCGTGAGAGCCAGCCTTGGGCAATATAGTTCACGCTGGATTCCGACAGGGGAATGTCCCGCAACAGCATCAGCTTGGCCTGATGCAATTCCTGCGATGTCACTTTTTTCGTCTGGATGTCCTTCAAATCGCCCAGAATGACCGCGCGCGCCTTGGCCACGTTCGGCGGGTCGCAGGCGTATTCAACCTGATAAACGCCGCGGGTCAGGCCGATGTTGAACGAGGAGTCCACGAAATAAACCAACCCGCTTTTCTCGCGAAGGTCGCGATACAGGCGTGTCGCGTAAAATCCGCCGCCCAGCACGTGATTGCCCAGTTGCAGCGCGTAGTAATCGGCATTGGTGCGGGTGAGCGTCAGCGTTTCCGCCAGCGTGACCTTGTCCTGTACGCGACTGGAATCCGGCACGTGTGTCGAGGAAGGGGCATTCGCCGGCGCCGGTGGGAACAGCGTGTTGGGTTGCGGACCTTCCGCTTTCCAATCGCTAAAATATTTTGAGATGACCGTCACGGCATTTTCCGGTGTCACGTTGCCGATGACAACGATGGTCGTCAGGTCGGGCCGGAATACATAATGATAATAATCCCGCACGTTCTGAATGGTGAGTGCCTTGATGGTGGCGGGCGTGGTTTCCCGTTGCACCGGATCGCTCTTGGGAAACAGTGCCGCCCGCAGCGCGCGTCCGGCCAGATAGTCCGGACTTTGCAGTTCGCCGGCCACGGAAGCCGCCAGTTGCGGTTGGATGATGTTAAAATCGTTTTCGGGTAACGCGGGCGAAAGTTCGTTGTCGGCGAGCAGTTGCACCCCGCGTTCAAACTGGTCGGTCAGCACCTGCAACGAAAAGTCCGCGCCGGCCGATTCGTTCGCGCCGATGTCGTCCAACGCCTTCTGGAATGCCAGTCGGTCCAGCGATTTCGTGCCGTAGGAGAACAACTGGGCCAGCGCCTGATCCACGCCGTCCATGCCTGTCGATGTCTCCAGCTTGGCGTTGCTTTTGACGCGGCCATAAATGCTGATCGTGTCGCTGATGGTTTCCGGTTGTACGATGAGTTTGATGCCGTTGGGCAGATTGGTGACAAACGGATTCAACGTGGAAGGAGGAATTTCAATCTGCTCCGTCACTTTTCCCGCCCACCCGGGCAGCCTGCCCCCCGTGGTTTCCGACGCGGCGAACGATTCCTTGCCTCCAAAACTTTTTGAAGAAATGGGCTTGCCGGAAGGTTGCGGGGTGAGAATGGCCGAAATGGCGTGATCAAAATCCAGATACTGCTGCGCGATGCGGTTGACATCCGCGACCGTGACCTGGCGGATGGCGGCAATGTCGTCGTCCGGTGATTGCCGGCCTTCAATGGCCACCGCGTCCGACCACGCCGAAGCCAGCCCGGACACGGAATTTTTCTGAAGCTCCGCGCTGGCCAATTCGCGCCGTTTGGCTGCTTCAACGAGGTCCGCCATCACCCCGTTCGTCACTTCCGCCGCCAGAATGCCCCGCACCTGTTCCAGCAGATTGGTCGAATCGCCGCCCGCGGGAAATCCGCCGACGGCAAATCCCAAACCGGCCTTCGGCAGACTGTCGTACTCGAACGACGCAAACAGTGCCTTGCCTTCCGGCACCAGCCCGTACAGCTTGCCGCGCTGGCTGCTCAACACGTCCGACAGAATTTGCGCGGCGGCATAATCGGGACTGTCCGAGCCGGGCAGGCGAAACGTGATGGCGACGAGGCCGTACGGGAGATCAGTGTCCTGCTTCAATGTCTCCGGTTTCACCGGCTCAAAATTGAATTCCGGCCGCGCGGGAAGTTTCGCGAATGGGATGCCGCCGAAAATCTGCCTTACCTGCTTCAGCGCCGGTTCCGGTTGCACATCACCGACAATGATGAGGATGGCATTATTGGGCGCATACCAGGTGTTATGAAATTTCCGGAGCATGGCGTCGGTGGTTTTGTCAAAGGACGGTCGCGTGCCCAATCCCGTGTCTGCGTACGGCGTGCCTTGGAACATGGCCGCCAGCAGTTTGATGTAGAAAACGTATTCGGGGTTGGACAAATCCTGCGCGACCTCCTGTTCGATGGCGCCCCGTTCCTTGTTCCATAATTCCTCGTCCGGCAAAAGGTCCCGCATTCGGGTGGCCTCGACGCGCAGGGTCACGTCCAAATCGCCGGCGGGCGCGCTGAAAATGTACTGGGTGACCGGATGCTGGGTGTCCGCGTCGAAATCACCGCCCAGGGCGGCCGAAATATCCGCCAGTTGATCCGCCGACAATCCCGGGCTGCCACGAAACATCATATGTTCGGTGGCGTGGGCCATGCCGGGAAAGCCCGGCGGGCACTCATCCGCGCCGACGCGGTAATTGATCATCGTGGTAACCACCGGCGCGAGGGTGTTGCGGACAATGATGACCCGCAGGCCGTTCGTGAGCGTGGCGCGCAACACATCTGGGGCGGCGGGAATATTGTTGGTGGCCGCGCGGCTGGCCGACAACCCCGCCAGCACGATGGAAAAAACAAAGGCAAGCAAAAGGCAACGGGACGTTTGGTTTTTGGCCGTCATAAATTTGATGTTCTGACAACCATAAACGCACGTCGTTCAAGCGCGAGCGAAAAGTTAATCTAACCACGGATGAACACAGATAAACACGGATTTTTTTATCCACAGATTGCGCGGATTTTCGCAGATTTATTTTCCAGCCATTTTTTTGGCACCAATTCGTAAAATCTGTGAATGCTTTTATTTGTGTGCAATCTGTGTTTCATCTGTGGCCAAAGTTTCACTACCATTTGCCGCGTGACTCTGGATTGGAAAATATTGTGTGCGCTGGCGTCCGAGGAAGTTGAGGCGACACTGACGGCGCTGCCCAAGCCGTTGCGCGAGCGGGCAAAAAATTTGCCCGTTACGTTCGAGCGCATTCCCAATGCCGGTCTGCAGGCAGACGGCATTGAACCGGACACGCTGGGTTTGTTCACCGGGCCGGAATTTGCCGATGAAGAAAACGTTCCCATGCCGCCGCAAATCATCTTGTTTCTGGAAAATCTTTGGGACCTGGCCGGCGGAAAAGAGAAGATTTTTTGTGAAGAAGTGCAGACGACTTTTCTGCACGAGATGGGTCATTACCTGGGTTTGGACGAGGATGAATTGACGGAACGCGGTCTGGAATAAGGCCTTAATAAGGTAAAAAAAGAATCAAAAAATCTCTTGCGCATGGGACAGGGACTGGTAATGTTTTAGAAGCCTTCCGCGTGGCGGAGGAAGCGACTGGCGAAAAAGCCTGTTGACATGTGGCGCGGGTTTGATAAAGTATGCGCCCTCGAGACTCGAACTGAGATGCCGAGTTGAAAGAAATGATTCGGCTCTCAGGTTTTTTGTCCCCTGGATGGGAACCGGATTCGGGCGGATTTTGATGCGATTTTTTTGGTGTTTGGAACACCATTGTTCTTTGAAAATTGATTTGTGCGATTAGTGAGAGCCCCTTCAAAATTGGCCAGTTAGTTGGCTGATTGCGAAGGTTTTAACCATTAAAGTAAAGCT
>Ga0265316_10006804_pt1 | contig 10871 bp, 6 predicted proteins | sample 4522metaG_FD_202092 | JGI IMG/M metagenome (GOLD analysis project Ga0265316, IMG submission 202092) | Rhizosphere microbial communities from Carex aquatilis grown in University of Washington, Seatle, WA, United States - 4-5-22 metaG | ecosystem: Host-associated > Plants > Roots > Rhizosphere >...
CTCCACCGCCCGCCGCATCAGCTCCGCATCCCCGTGGATCGTCACCGCGGGCGGCTTCCTCATCTCCAGCCGGCAGCCCCGCGCCTCGGCCTCTACCGAGCAGTCCTCCACCAGGTTGGCCAGCAGTTCGTCCACCCGCACCGTCTCTTTGCGCAGAGACGAGGGATCGCCCTCCGCACGGGTCACCTGCAGCAGCTCGCCCACCAGGGAGTTGAGCCGCTCGCCCTCTTTCTCGATCCGGTTCAGCGCCGCCTCGCGCGCTTCCGGCTCGCCCGACCGGGCCAGCTCGGTCGCTACCGACAACCGCGCCAGCGGCGAGCGCAGCTCGTGGGAAATGTCCAGCAGCAGGCGCCTCTCCGCGGTCAGCAGGGTCTCCATGCGGTCGGCCATCGTGTCGAAGGTGCGCGCCAGCCGTCCTACCTCGTCATGCCGCCGCGAACCCACCCGCGCTCCCAGGTCGCCCTTTCCGAATCGCTCCACGGCCTTCTGCAGGCTCCGCAGCGGCGACGTCAGGTGCAGCGCCAGCAGGTAAGAAAGCACCACCATCGCGCCCACGATCCACAAATACTGCGGCTCGAAAAATGAGAAGCCCGGCCGCCCCCGCGCAATCAGAAAGAGCCAGTATTGCCCGTCCCGGCTCGCCCTGGCAATCACGGTCGGCTGGAAGGCGCGGCCCCGGCGCTCCGCCTTCTCCACCAGGTCCCGGCGCTCCTGGCCGGTCATCAGGTCGTGGTACGTCGAGTCCGTCAGGATCCCATGGGCCGGGCCTTCGGCGTCGAAGCGCTCCAGAAAGGCCGCCAGTGCCGGCCGCCCTCCGTGCTCGAAGGCACCCCGCGCCTCTTCGAGCTGCACCGAGAGCATGTGCCCGAAGATGTGCCCGCGCCCGCGCGCGGCGGTAAAACTGCGCGTGGTGATGATCACGAACCCAACCACCGTGATCGCCATCGCGGCCAGGAACCAGATCAGGAACTTCGTGAAAAGCGACCTCACTCGACGGCCCCTTCTTCCGGCGTCCGGCAGAACTGGTAGCCCACGCCGCGTATGGTCTTGATCAGCGCCCGGCTGATCTCGAGCTTCTTGCGCAAATGGCTGATGTGCATGTCGATGGAACGGTCGAAAGGAGTCGTCTTGCGGTTGTACAGCGCTTCCATGAGCGCATCGCGTGACAGCACACGCCCCGCGCCCCGCATCAGGATTTCCAGGATGTCGAACTCCAGGGTGGTCACCTCGATCCGCTGGCCGTCCACGCTCACCTCGCGCGAAGCCGGGTCGAGCACCACCCCGTTCACCTCGACCGGCCCCCGCTCGGCGGCCTGCGGCTCGGTGCGCCGCAGAATCGCGCGGATCCGCGCCGCCAACTCGCGCGGGTTGAAGGGCTTCGCCAGGTAGTCGTCGGCGCCCAACTCCAGACCAACAATACGGTCCACATCCTCGCCCCGCGCGGTCAGCATCAGAATCGGCATGCGGCTCTTTTTCCGCAGCTCGCGCAGGATCGCGAACCCGTCCATGCCGGGCAGCATCACGTCCAGGATCACCAGGTCCCAGCCGCCTGCGGCCGCACGATCCAGTCCCCGCCGGCCCTCGTGCTCAACATCGAGGCCGAACCCCTCGCGCTTGAGGAACTCTTTGAGCAGGCCGCACAACTCCACATCGTCATCGATGAGCAGCAACCGCACGCCCTAGTTTTACCACGCCTCACGGTCCCCCGCCGCGTTCCTTACGTTTATTTACAGTGGGTTGGGGGGCTGGCCGGCAGTGATGGTTCACCGGCCCTCGCCCCCCGGCGTCCGAACGGCGGAGCGTGGAGAGCCTGGGCCTTGAGACTGTTTACAATGAAAACGAGGTGTCTATGACTCTCCCCATTCGTTGTGCAGCCGCGATGCTGGCCGTGGCATGTTTCGCTTTTCCCCAAGAGACACCGCCAGCGCCGCCAGCGCCGCCGGCGGCGCCGTCGGAGGCCGCTCCACCGCCCGCAGTCCCCGCGCTGACGGGCCGGGCTTTGCGCCTGAGTGTCGCTCTGGGCCTGAGCGCGGAACAGGGTGCGCAGGTCCAGAAGATCCTCGACAACGAGGCTGGCCAGTTGCAGCCCTTGCTCTCGCAACTCCGTCAGAACCGGGAGGACATCACGACGCTGGCCCAGGGCGGCGCAACAGGCGAGGCGTTCGATACACGGCTCCAGACCCTGGCCGGCGCCCAGGGATCCCTGGTGTCGCACGTGGCCGTGATCCGCGCCCGGACCCTCGCCCAGATCTGGACCCTGCTGACGCCCGCTCAGCGCGCAAGGGCCGCCCAGATGCCGGGCCTGCTCAATCCCGAGGATGCCGGGACGGGTATGCGGGGCCGCCCTCCGCGCAACCGGGCCATGCGCCCGTACCGCCCGGCGCCGTAGCTCTCACTTCAGCCGGCAGAGCGGGTCGCCGATCACGATGTTCTGCCAGCTCAGCGCCGGGATCGCGAGATAGTAGCTCTCGGCCAGCGTTCTGCCGCTCACGTACGCCGGGAACAGGAAGTCCGGCCGCGGCGTCAGCCCCAGGTACGGCTCGGCGACGTGGCCGGAAGCGCCAGTCGCGCCCTCATGGATGTAGTCCGCCGACAGGCTCTGAGGCGAATCCGCGAACCAGTGCGCCTTGTCCGTCCAGGACGTGATGTTCCAGTTGTCGGGAGGCCGGACGAAGGTCCGTCCATCGGTCGATACGAATTCGGTGACGATCGCGCCAGGCATCCACTCGAATCCCACGAAACGCCGCTTCCGGTTCGGATCGTTCGATCCCCAGGCGGCGTAGCCGATCACGCCGCGCTGCCCATAGAGAACCTCCGCGGTCTGGTCCAAAACGACGCGTTCCCTGGGCAGAAGGAGCGCCGTGTTTCGTAGCCATCTGTCGCCGGCCTCGTCGCCCGCCGATTTCATATCGATCACCACCCGCCCCCGGTTTCGCGCCACCAGCGCGCGTTCGATCATGCCCTTGACTTCCTCGAAATCGTACGCCGCCAGCCGGCACACCAGGTAGATGGGGAACCGCGGGTGGCTGAAGGGCGCGTCCCGCATTCCGAAGAACGGATTCGGCACCGCCCCGCGCGTTTCGTGCCGGGCTCCGTGCAGGTCCTGGTAGAGCAGCGCCAGTTCGGAATCGACCGCGGCCTGGTCCCCCTCCCTTCCGCCGCCGCCGTCGATGCGCAGAGGAACGCCCAGCGTGGTCACGATGTAGAGGATCTTCTCTTCGAGGCGCCGCGACCTCAGACAACCCGCCAGCGGGCCGGCGACGGCTTCGTCATAGCCCCTTCGCGTGATGGTTTCGTCCGCAGGCGCGTTGATCGCACACACGTTGCCCTCTGGAATGCCGCGCCGCCCCCGGTAATACTCGGCGATCCGCATCGAGACCGGCGAGGCGCGGTTGACCACGATCAGCACGTTCTCGGGCCCCTGCGCCAGCGCCGCACCCGCCACCAGCAATGGAACCAGTGCCCGCCACTGCATGTTACGAGGGTAGCGGAAAGGCGGCTGTGCCAGCGCCCTCACGTATAATGGCCAGCGCGACGTTGCACGTCACGCTGCCCGCGCCAGTGCGGCCAACGGAAGGTCCCGGCCGTTTGAAGGATGATAAGCTCGAAGCTATCGCCGTTGTTCAAGATAGTGATAGGTGATTGTGTGGATCTTGTTTCGATCGTCATCCCCGCCTACAATCCCGAATCCTATCTCCTGGAGGCAATAGCCAGCGCGCGGAGACAAACGCACCAAGCCGTCGAAACGATCCTGGTCAATGACGGCACCTGCGCTCCCGGTTCTCAACCGATTCTGAAGTCTGCGTCCCAATCGGCCGATCGGTACATCGAACAAGCGAACCTGGGGCTTCCGGCCGCGAGGAACGCGGGCATTCGTGCTGCCAGCGGCTCTCTTGTCCTACCTCTCGATGCCGACGACCTCCTCGATGCGGAGCACGTGGCCTGCTGTCTGGCAGCTTTGCGCGCGCACCCGGAAGTGGCATTTGTCTATACCGACTACCGTGTCTTCGGCGACAGAGACTATGTCGAAAGACTGGGAGACTACAATCTTTATCGCCTGTTGAGGAACAACATCCTGCCCTATGCCGGCCTGATCCGGAAGCGCGACTGGGAGGCCGCCGGCGGATACAACGAATCCCTGCGGCTTGGCTGCGAGGACTGGGACTTTTGGCTGCGGCTGGCCGAAAGAGAACGATTCGGCTTCCACTTGGACAAGGTCCTGTTCCGGCACCGGAAGCACGGTCGATCGCTGTGGGATGTGGCGCGGGAGCATCACGACGAGATCGCCGCTCGGATCCGGACCGATCACCCGGCGCTCTACGCCGTTGGCGCCGGCGTGCGCATCAAGGCGCTTTGGGAGCCGGCGGTGTGCATTGCGGGCCGCCCGGAGCTGACCGGCCAAACCATCCAGGATTGTGAGGCCAGGGATGCGGTGGCCTGCGAGGATCTGTTGAGCCGATCGCGCGCCGCGGCCTTCCTGATTCCGGCGGCGGGCGGCGCCGCCTCTCAGAGCGCCGAACTTGCCGCCCTGGCAGTGTGGGGCGGCAAGGATTGCGTGCGCCTTCCGGACGGCTCCATAGCGGCGTCCCGCGGGGTTCTGGCTCGACACCGCCTGGTAGGCCAAGTACAGCCAAGGCCGGGCTTGCCGATTCCGTTCTTTCTGCGGCGTTCCTGGTGGTCGCTTACTCGGAGGCATCTGGACAATGCCGAGTTGCTGTCGCTCGACGTCTGGCTCAGACACCCGCTGCGCTCCGCCGGCCGCCTCATCCCACTGCGCATCAAGACGGAGGCAAACCGGCTTGCCGGACGCCCCGTTTTCGACTTGGCGTTCTACGAGAGGTTTCAACTCCAGGCATTGCCCTTGGCGGACAGCCTCGTCACGCCGCTGCGCTATTGTCCTCGCACGGATGCCGGACGGCGCCGCGTCGCCCTGATCACACCGCATCTGGGCCCGGGCGGCGCCGAGCGCGTGCTGATCGAGATCGTGGAGGCGCTGGACCGAAGCCGCTACCAGATCCTTCTGCTCGCAACGCACTCGAGCGACGAACGCTGGCTTTCGCTGTGGCGGCAGCAAGTGGACCACGTGTACGATCTCTCCCGCCTCGTCGCTCCCGACCGTTTGGTGGCGGCGGTGTACTCGATCATTCGGAACTGGAGCGTCGGAAGCGTGCTCATGCAGAACTCGCTGGCCGGTTACGCCACCATCCCGCACCTGAAGCGACAAATGCCCGGCATCCGGGTTCTGGATCTGGTCCACTCCGTCGGCGACCCAGGGGACTTGGCTTCCTCGGCGGCGGCGATCGCCGGCGACATTGACCTTCGTGTGGTCATTTCGGAGGCTGGACGGCGCCATCTGCGGTGTTTGGGCACCCGCGAGGAGAAGATCCGGCTGATTCGCAACGGCATCGACCTGGATAGGTTCGCGCCCGCCGCACCGCGCTGGGATTCCCGTTTGCACCGCCTTCTGTTCGCGGGGCGGCTGGATCCGGTGAAGCGCCCGCTGCTGCTCGCCAACATCGCGCTGGCGCTCCGCCTCCTTCGACCGCAAGAGGATTTCCGTTTCGTCGTGGCAGGGGATGGTCCCGAAGAGGAGCCGCTTCGCCGGCAGGTCCGATGGGTCGGACTCGCGCACCTCTTCGAATTCCGGGGCTACGTGCCCGACCTCGCGCCTGTACTCGCGGGAGCGGACCTGGTCCTCCTGCCATCGAAGAACGAAGGCATTCCGCTCATCATCCTGGAGGCGTTCGCTTCCGCCAAACCCGTCGTCGCATCCGATGTGGGCGCCGTCAGCGAGGTGGTGGAACCGGCCAACGGGATCCTGATTCGCCCTTCGCTCGGCGAAGTTCAGGCCTTCGCCGAGGCGATCGACCTTCTTCTCAGCCAGCCCCCTCTGCGAGAGCGTATGGGGCTCGCGGGCCGGCGCAAGGTCGAGGCCGAGCACGACCTGCGGACCGCCAGGCAGGCCTACCGGGAACTGTTCGCATGAGAGGGCTGCCGTGAGCCGGGCATGAATCGGGCTTTGCGGAAGCAACTCAGGCGCGCCGTGGGCCTTGAAGCCGGCCCACTGTCTTGCGGGCCGGAGCGGCGTTCTCCCTGCTGGGCCCGGTACGCTGTGCGGAAGCGGCCAGAAAGCGGGGCACGGTGCACCTCCTGAGGCTCGATTATACAGAGGGAACGGAGTGTGGTGTATACTGGCGCCGGAACGCGGAGGAGGGATCTCGATGAAGGTGGGTCTTTGGCTGGCAGTCCTGGCCGCGGCGGTCTCCGCGTGCGCGCAGACGCAACCCACGACGCTGCGCGGGGCGGCCGCGGCGCGCCCGCTGCTGGTCGGCGCCGCCGCGGATGGAAGCGACGTCAACCCTGACCCGCTCGTCGCCGACCCGGCCTACGCCGCCACGCTGGCCGCGCAATACAACATGCTCGAAGCCGAGAACGCTATGAAGTGGGGAGGGCTGCACCCCAACCCGCCGGGCTCCGCCAACGAATACAACTTCTCGACCGGCGACGAACTGGTGCGTTTCGCGCAGGCCAACGGGATGGCAATCCGCGGGCACAACCTGCTCTGGCACGCATACAACCCCACCTGGCTCACCTCGGGCGGCTACAGCAGCGCGCAGCTTTATACCATCCTCCAGAACCACATCGCCACCGTGGTGACCCACTACAAGGGGCAGGTGTTTGCCTGGGACGTGGTGAACGAGGCCATGAACGACGGCAATTCCGGCACGTTGCGGGATTCCATCTGGTACAACCAGCCAGGCATCGGTCTCGCCGGAACCGGCTATATCGAGCAGGCGTTTCGGTGGGCGCACGCGGCCGATCCCAACGCCCTCCTCTTCTATAACGAGTACAGTATCGAGGACCAGAACTGTTCCAACGGCGTTTCGTACGGTCCGGGCGCGAAATTCCCGGCCGTATACAACATGGTGGCGGATTTCATCGCGCGCGGCGTTCCCATCAACGGCGTCGGCTTCCAGATGCATATCGACACCAGCGGCTGCCCCACCAGCGCCGTCCTGGCGAGCCACTTCCAGCAGATCGCCGCGCTGGGCCTGGCGGTGCACATCACCGAAATGGACGTCAAAATCCCCGACACCTCGGCCGCCTCGCTCCAGGCCCAGGCTCTGACCTATCAGCGCATCCTCAACGTCTGCCTTCAGACTCCCGGCTGCACCGCTTTCCAGACCTGGGGCTTCACCGACAAGCACACCTGGCTCCCGACTAACCTCCCGCTGCCCTTCGACACGAACTACCAGCCGAAGCCGGCGTTCACCGCGCTGCTGAATACGCTGAACACGGCGCCGCCACCGCCCATCTCTTCGTGCACGTACTCGCTGGACCGCACAGCCGTTGAGGTGTCTGGCGCGGGCGGAGCAGCATCCATTGCGGTTACGACCTGGCCCGCCTGCATCTGGAACGTGGCCAGCCTTCCTGATTGGATCGCCAGTCCGGCATCGAGCAAAGGCCCCACAACCGCAACGCTCACCGTCGCCGCCAACTCCGGCGCCGCGCGCACGGCGACGGTTGCCGTCGCGGGCGCCTCGGTGACCGTGACGCAGGATGCCGAGTGCGCGTACACCGTCAACACCGTGTCCGTGGCCTTTTCGCTCGCCGGCGGCTCCCAAGCGGTCAACATCGCGGCCGCGAGCGGCTGCACCTGGTCGGCGTCGAGCACTCTGGACTGGGTGACCTTCACCGGATCGACGTCCGGCGCCGGCAGTGGAAGCGTGACGATCCAAGCCGCACGCGATGCCGGCGCGGCGCGCTCCGGCGTCGTCACCATCGCCGGACACCCCGTCACCGTCTCGGAAGGCGCCTTGCAGTTCGTCCCCGTCACCCCCTGCCGCGTCGCCGACACGCGCAACCCCGCGGGTCCGTTCGGCGGGCCTGCCATGACGGCCTCTTCGACGCGCTCGTTCGCGATTCCGCAAAGCGCCTGCGGCATCCCCTTCACTGCCCAGGCGTACTCCTTAAACGTCACGGTTGTGCCGCAAGGCCCGCTCTCCTACCTTACGCTCTGGCCCACCGGCCAGCCGCAGCCGTTGGTCTCCACCCTGAATTCGTTTCAAGGCATTGTGGTGGCGAACGCCGCCATCGTGCCCGCGGGCGCCGGCGGGGCCGTGAGCGTCTTCGTGACCGACCCCACCGACGTCATCCTGGATATCGACGGCTACTTCGATGCCCCCTCCGCCGCCTCGCGCTCTTTCTATCCGGTTTCGCCCTGCCGCATCGCCGACACGCGCGGCCCCGCGGGCCCAACCATGACCGCCGGCGAGATCCGCAGCTTCGCGGTGCTTTCGAGCCCTTGCACCATTCCGAGCGTGCCCAGCGCCTACTCGCTGAATGTCACCGTGGTTCCATCCGGGTATCTGGGTTTCCTGGCCACTTGGCCGGCGGGACAGGCGGAGCCCTTCGTCTCGACTTTGAATTCGTGGACCGGCAAGGTCGTGGCGAACGCCGCCCTCGTTCCGGCGGGTGACAACGGAGCCGTCTCGGTCTACGTGACCAACCCGACCGATGTGATCCTGGACCTCGACGGCTATTTCGGCCGCTTCGGCAACGCGGGCGCGCTGTCGTTCTACCCGGTGGCCCCTTGCCGCATCGCGGACACGCGCGGCGACGACGGATCTTTCGGCGGCCCGATCCTAGAAGCTGGGACCGCGCGCTCGTTCCCGATCCCGTCGGGCGGCTGCGCTATTCCCAGCTCGGCGGCGGCCTATTCGATGAACATCACGGTGGTGCCCGACGGCGTTCTCCCGTATCTGACTGCCTGGCCGACGGGTTCGCCCCAGCCGCTGGTCTCCACGCTGAATTCCTTTGACGGCACGGTGGCTGCGAACGCGGCCATCATCCCGGCCGGCGCGGACGCTGCCGTCAGCATCTTCGTGGCGGGCCGCACTCACGTGATCCTCGATATCGACGGCTACTTCGCGCCGTAACAAGCTGCGCTTCACAGAAGGCGGTCCAGGACCAGCGTTTCAAACCTATCCACCCGCTCATAGACCGCGTCGTTCGTAATCAAGGCGGTCACGCCGGCGTGTGCCGCGGTCGCCGCCGGGAGAGCGGCCGGAGTCCGCAAGCGGTGGAGGGCGCGAAGGCGCGCCGCCAGATCCGCGATCTCCAGGGTCGGCGCGATCCAATCCAGGTTGGGGAACGTGGACAGCAATCCGTAGAACTCATCGACCCGTTGCTCGTCAGAGTCGCGATAGGGCTGGACCAGCAGCTCGGTCATGGTGATGGTGGATGTCACCGCGTTCCAATCCGGCCGCTCAAGCCAGAAGAAGATGGGATCGGGCAGGGGAAGATATCGGACGTCCGCTTCCAACTGATAAATGCCGCCGTAGGAACCCCCGCAGCCGGCTCAGTCCCAACTCTGGCGTTCCTTCCGAAGGTGGGCGCCGGAGGAGACGCCGCGACCCAAACCTCGAAGTGCAGCATGATAGGACTTCGGCTGCCGCAGGACAATCACCCTGTCGCCACGAACGATCACGATCCGCTTGTCACCGCGTTTCGCGCACAAAGCCTCGCGTGCCGCACGCGGGATTACGATTCGATTCCTTGTTGAGAAGGTCGCTTCCATCGTCGCTTTCCATCTTGGCATGAAGATTGGGCAGGACTCCACCAGTCCCGCCACAGTTGCGATACGCTGGGCCGGAGACCAATATGTCCAACCCACGTACTCGTCGGGATTTCATGAGACTGACCGCGGCCGGCATGGCCGCGGTGGCGGCCGTTCCGTCCAAAGGGGCGCCCGCGGGCAACATCGGCGTCCGGGTGACCGCGGGAGCGAAGCGTTACGCCGAGCAGCAGCCGCTCCGGTGGCAATCCTCCGCCGGCCCCTCCGCAGGCGCGATTCTCCTCGATCCCGCCAACACCTACCAGGAAGTGCTCGGCTTCGGCGCGGCTTTCACCGACGCCGCCTGCTACACCTTCAACCAGGTTCCCGCCGCCTCGCGCGAGCGGCTCTTCCGCGAGCTTTTCCATCCCTCGGAGATGGGTCTCAGCGTGTGCCGGACCTGCATCGGGTCGAGCGACTATTCGGCCAGCGTCTACAGCTTCGACGACGGCGACGCCGACCCCGAGTTGAAGCGCTTCTCGATCGCGCACGACCGCGACTACATCCTGCCCATGCTGCGCCTGGGCCGCCAGATGAATCCCGGCCTGTTCCTGTTCAGTTCGCCCTGGAGCCCGCCCGGCTGGATGAAGGCCGGCGGTTCGATGCTGGGCGGGTCCATGCGCAAATCGTCCTTCGCGGTCTACGCCCGGTACCTGGCCAGGTTCCTGCAGGGCTACGAGGCGGAAGGCGTGGCGATCAACGCCATTACCTCGCAGAACGAGGTGGACACGGACCAGGACGGCAGGATGCCCGCCTGCCTATGGGGCCAGGAGTACGAGATCGAATTCATCGCTCGCAATCTGGGGCCCGAGCTGGCGCGAAACAAGCTGGCCACCAAGATCTGGATACTAGACCACAACTACGACCTGTGGGGGCGCGCCCTGTGCACGCTCGACGCACCCGGCGTCAGCCAGTACGTCGATGGAGTGGCGTGGCACGGCTACGGCGGGGATCCGGGCGCGATGACCCGCGTTCACGAGGCACACCCCGACAAGCACGCCTACTGGACCGAGGGCGGTCCGGACTACACCGATCCGGCCTACCTGACCGATTGGACCAAGTGGTCCGCCACCTTCACCGGCATCCTGCGCAACTGGGCGCGGTGCATCGTGGGCTGGAACTTGGCCCTGGACGAAAAGGGCCGGCCGAACGTCGGGCCGTTCCCCTGCGGCGGGCTGGTCACAATTCATTCCGGGACCGGTGAGATCGCGCGTAGCGGACAATACTGGGCCTTCGCCCACTACTCGCGTGCCAT